>JGI12316J15310_10000012_pt6 | contig 309711 bp, 222 predicted proteins | sample MarCyaLeptolynsp_FD_15310 | JGI IMG/M metagenome (IMG submission 15310)
TCCCTGACGGAGCAGCTGTGCCCAGCGCGCCATCGTGCGCTGGAGCCCAGGGGGTGGTGGACCGTTGGAGGCGACCGGCCGGCCAAGGTCCAGCGCCACCAGCCGAAATGCGTTCGAGCGGGTCAGCAGTTCGGCAGCCCAGAGCCCCTGATGAAGCGTGTCCCCGGATTCCGGAGGCGGCCGTACCCACCAGAGTCGCTCGCCAGGTTCCCCCTGTAGGGACCAGTCGGACGCCGCCAGGGAGGACGTCACGTCGACCACGGCTGCCCGATGTCCGTCACGAAGGGCTCTGCGAACCAGACATCTCAGCAAGGATGCGGAGCCGCCGGAGGTTACCTTCACGCCCGAAATTCGGCCCACCGGGAACCCACCGCCGATCAGGGTGTCCAACCCTGCAACACCCGATGGCACCCGCTGACCCTCCAGGGGTTGGTCATGCACCGGTCCGGTGACATCCGGGTAAACACTTCTCAGGTGGCGGAAGACCTCATTGGCAGCGACTGTGCGACTCATGATGCTGAACGTAAGTTCAGTGTAAATGGCGGTCAACTGCGAAGCCTGGAATCTCCTGATTGACGACCCCCAAGGGCGCCCTTATGATGCGCGCTCCCTAGAGCCTGGCGAGGTCTGCGACTGATGGCTGACGACGCTGACAAGAAAGAAGAAATCCCCGAGGAAGAGGCCAACGCCGCCACTGGCGACACCGGCTCCGACGACGCCTCGGCGGATATCATCGACACCGGCGACGACGACGCGGATGCGGAAGCCTCCGCAGACGACGACGCTGAAGCCTCTGCTGACGACGTGGCCGCCGATGGCGACGACGACGACGGCGACGAGGAGGACGGCGACGATGATGAAGATGATGATGAAGACGATGACGCCGAGGTAGCTGCGGCAGAAGCCGCTGCTGCCGCTGCTGCTGCGGCCGCCGCCGCTGCTGCAGCGAAGGCGAAAGCCGCCAAGAAGAAGGGCGGTAAGAAGAAGAAGGACAAGAAGGACAAGAAGAAGTCGAAGTCGTCGGACGCGCCGACGAACGCCAAGGAGGCGAAGACCTCCGAAGGTGGGGCTTCCAAGGCTGCCAGCAAGGCTGCCGCCTATGTCCCGATGGCCGAGGTGGAGCCCCATGCCGAGGGGCTGTTCAAGATCACCAACGCCAAGGAGGCGATCGACTACACGCCTCCCGAGCCTTTCGCCAAGCGCAGCACGATCGCCTTCATCGTCCTGCTGGTGGCGCTCGGCGCGATGGTCGGTACCGGTGGCATCATCATGGCCAACGAGACCTACCGCCGCGACATGGGCTGCTTCTTCGAGAGCGCACAGGCCCTGCGGATGTGCAAGCTCCGCGAGGTCCTGCTCAAGCAGAAGAAGTGGAAGGAAGAAGACCGGGCCGCGCAGAACCGCTACGGCAACATCACGGTCACCTACTTCCCTGGCGACGCCGTTCTCAAGGTCACCAAGTTCACCTTCGGCCAGAAGGGACTCGAGGGTGATGCGGTCGAGAAGGCTCAGCAGGACATCCCCAACAAGAGCCAGGAGCTCAAGGAAGGCCAGACGGTCGAGCGAATTCCGCTGACCAACCTGCCCGTCTTCGAGGCCACGAAATACCCGAAAGACGCGGGTGCGAAGGCCGGCTCTGTCAACGACGTCTACAAGTACGAGTACAAGCTGGAGTTCTCCAAGGCCGGCTACCACTCGACGACGATCTGGCTCCGCGACAAGGCCTCCGAGTTGCCCCCGCGCAAGGGTGGCAAGCAGATGTTCTGGGAGAAGATGGGCCCGGGCAACCTGCTCATCCCCTGGCAGGGGCTGGACCTGCAGCCCAAGCTGGAGACCATCAAGGCCAACTTCGCGAGGTTCAAGTCAGAGCTGTACTGCTACATGACCGAGGCCAAGATCGAGGACTGGACCAAGGTCCCCGAGGAAGAGATGGAGATCATGCGCATCAAGCATGACTTCAAGGACGCCGAGACCCTTCAGGCCGCCGAGGATGGACTGACGTCCGGCAAGTTCGCCGAGTGGTGGGCCGCCGAGTGGAAGAAGATCCAGGAGCAGAAGTGCGGCGAGGGCGCCAAGAAGTAACGCCTTTTCGCTCCACGCTCCGTCTGCGTCCCGCCCTCCTGCTCCTCGGAGCGCTTGGTGGCGGGGCGTGCGACGCTCCGACGCCCGCAGCTGAGCCCGTCTCGGCGCGGGCGTTCGCGCTTTCGTCGCTGGACGACGAAGAGCTTGCGCTGCTCCCCCGAGCGCTGCTGGATCGTCCCATTCAGCCGCCTACGGCGCCGACGCCCGCGACCTCTGCCATCCCTGAGTGGGATCGCCCCTTTCTGAAGGGGTTGGATAGCAAACGCAGCTACTCGGTGGGGACGGCGTCTCGCGGATACCTCGTCAACGCCGTCGAGATGCCGCGGGACCTGCCCTACCTGCGCCCGCGTCCCACCGCCATTCGTAAGGACGCGTTGTGGGGCACCCAGGAGATGGTGGGCCTGGTGATTCGCGTCGCCAAGAAGGTCGCGGACGTGTGGCCTGGCAGCGAGCTCTGGGCCGGCGACTTCTCGTCCCGGCACGGGGGAGATCTCACCAACCACGCCAGTCACAACAGCGGCCGCGATGTGGATCTGGCGTTCTACATGCGCGACCGGGCGGGGCGCATGGCCGACAGCGCGCGGATGCTTCCCATCGCGGCAAGCGGTCGTGCCCGCTGGACCGAGCTGGACTTCGACGTGCCGCGGAACTGGGCGCTGGTCGAAGCCATGGTGCGGGACCCGAACGTGCAGGTGCAGTACATCTTTATCGCCAAGCACCTGGAGGCGCTGCTGGTGGCTCACGCCAAGCGGACCGGGGTGGATCCGGCGGTGGTGGAGCGGGTGGCGACGGTCTTGCGGGAGCCGGTACACGCCGCCAATCACGAGGACCACTACCATGTCCGCCTGTATTGCGCGCTGCACGAGCGGGTGGAGGGCTGCGTCAACTACGGCGTCACCCACACCTGGGCCGACCACTATGACAAGGCCATCTCCGAACGCGTCGGCGAGGCGCTCCCGTTCCTGCGTACGGGCGGGCCGCGTGAAATCCGATACGCCGTTACGCGCATCGTCCGGCTTCGGGCGCGGGGGGCCTCCGAGCATCTGGAGCCGTTGCTGAAGCACCGCGACGAGACGGTGCGGGCGCTGGCGGAGGACGCGATAGCCTTTCTGGATGGCCGTAGAACTCCCCCTCGATGGTCCCATCTCACCGAAGAGGATCCGGGGGAGTAGTTTTGACCCCGCTACAGCCAGCTGGCACACTTCGCGTTGGCTGTCCGAAGGGCCCTTCGGGCAGCGTTTTCGCGGATGCGACCAGACGAGGAAGCGAGCTTTATGCGGGTCGTCAAAGGGATACACCACCTCCTTCCCAACGGGGTGGTGGCGCTTGTGGCGCTAACGACGTGGGGGATTACGGCGTGCAGCGATGTGACGCTCCTTCCGGGTAAGGAAGGAGAGTGGTGCATCGAGCCCGAGCCGGGGACGGCCAATCCGTGCGAAGCGGGGCTGACCTGCGTCGCTGGCGTCTGTACCTCCGGGGGGACGGCCGACGCGACCGATGGCGGGCCTACCGACACGGGGGCCGACGGGACGGCGGATACGCCACAGCCGGATCTTCCGACCGTCGATCTGCCGCCGGTGGACGTCCCCGGCCCCGATCTGCCGCAGCAGGAGCTTCCTGACGGCGACGGAGGCGTGCCGGATGTTCCTGTCGGCGACGACGGACCTGATATCCCGGTGGCGGACGGCGACGACGACACCTCGGATGTGACGGTGCCGGACGCCCAGCCTGACGCTGAGCCCGATGTGCCCGTCGGCACCGCCGGTCTTGGTGAGGAGTGCAACAACAACTGCGAGACAGGACTCACGTGCCTCGAGCAGCAAGATGGCACGCGCACCTGCGGCTACCTTCCCGATGGCAACTGCTCTCCCTGCACCCTGCCCGAGGACTGCCCGACCCCGGGGTCGGCCTGCAACGATCCGACCGGAGAGGGCACCTTCTGCTCTGCGCCCTGCGTCGATGGCGCCTGCGCCCTTGGCTTCGTGTGCGTCGACAACTTCTGCCGGCCGTCCACCGGCTCCTGTGTCTGCTCGGCCAACCTCATCGGGTTCCCGCTGTCCTGCAGCAACTCCACCGATGACGGCACCTGCAATGGTCAGACCGTGTGCATTTCCACCGGTTGGACGAACTGCTCGGCCCCGGTGCCCATCGCCGAGATCTGTGACGGCAAGGACAACAACTGCGACGGCGTCACCGACGAGGCGCCGGTCTACAAAGAGCTGGGCAACGACCTGCTGGTAGGTGCCCCCTGCGGACTGGGGCTCTGCACCGGTGGCGAGGTCGTGTGTGATGGCTCGGGAGGGGTCACCTGCAGCAGCAACGTCAACGCCCAGCTCGAGCTCTGCTCGGACGCGCTGGACAACGACTGCGACGGGTTCGTCAACGAGGGCTGCGTCACCGACGACTTTGACGGCGACGGCATCGATAACGCCAACGACTGCGATCCCTTTGACCCGGCGATCTACCAGGGGGCTCCGGAGCCGTGCTGCAACCCCGGCGACACCAACTGCGACAAGAACTGCGACGGCAGCACCACGGCATGCGCCGGGTGCGACACGGACTTCGACGGGTTCTGCCCGCCAGAGGACTGCAACGACAGTGACCCGACCGTCTATCCGGGGGCTCCCGAGAAGTGCAACGACAGCATCGACCAGGACTGCCAGGGTGGCGATCTGCTCTGCCCGCCCGGCGCCGACGTCGACAACGACGGCTACATCCCGCCGGCCGACTGCATCGAGGGCAACCCGGCCATCAACCCGGGCGCGACCGAGATCTGCGACAACCTCGACAACGACTGTGATGGCGTCGTCGACGAAGGCAACCCGCAGGCGGGGATGCCCTGCGGCACCGGCGCCGAGTACTGCCAGTCGGGAACCTTTGTGTGCACCCACTACTCCAATGGCGCTGTGGTCCAATGTCAGGGCGCGCAGCTCTTCTCCGAGGAGCTGTGTGACGGTATCGACAACAACTGCAGCGGCACCACTGACGAGACCTGGCCGGAACTGGGTCTCCCCTGCGATGGGCCCGACAGCGACGCGTGTCCCTTCGGCGTCTTTGAGTGCGCGCCCGATGGCTCGGGGGTCATCTGCGGGCAGGAGACTCAGGAGGACAACGTCGAGGTGTGCAATGGCATCGACGACGACTGCAACGGCGCTACCGACGAGTTCGTGTGCAACATCAACGACCTCGACGGTGATGGCTACACCGTCGCCCAGGGCGACTGCAACGACCTGCTGCCCGAGTACCGGCCGGGCGCCCAGGAGGGCTGCTGCGATCCGTCACTCCCTGCGGCCGAGGCCCAGGTGGTCTGTGACCTCAACTGTGACGGTCTCATCATCCCGTGCTTCATGGACAACGACTTCGACGGGTTCACGGCGGCGCAGGGCGACTGTAACGACAACGACCCGACCATCTACCCCGGGGCCCCGGAGAAGTGCGGTGACGGCATCGACCAGGACTGCGCCAACGGCGACCTGGGGTCGTGCCTCAACATCGACTCCGACAACGACCTTTATCCCGACGGGGATGACTGCAACCCGAACAACCCGCTCATCTATCCGGGCGCGCCCGAGACCTGCAACTACATCGACGACGACTGCGACGGCGTCATCGACAACGGCAACCCGGCCGGCCTGACGGGCCCTTGTGGTCCCGACACTCCCGAATGCACGCCCGGCGAGTGGGTCTGCGTCCACGACGCGCAGACCAGCACGGTCCAGGTGCTGTGCATCAACGACAAGTTCCAGGACCAGGAGCTGTGCAACGGCGTCGACGATGACTGCGACGGGGAGACCGACGAGACCTTCACATCCCTGGGCAAGGCCTGCGACGGTGTCGACAGCGACAGCTGCGAAAATGGCATCACCATCTGCACCGAAGACGGTTCTGGGACCGAGTGTGGGGAGGAAGATCCGACCGACATCGTCGAGGTCTGCGACGCCTTCGACAACGACTGCGATGGTGAGATCGACAACGGTCTTACCTATGAGCAGGCCACGGGGGCCATCCCACTGGGCGACCTCTGCGACGGTATCGGTGGCTGTGGAACCGGCGTGGCGGTGTGCGCCCTCGACGGTTCGGTCACCTGCTCGACCAACCCCGATGGCCCGTTCTCCCAGGCTCAGCCTGAGATCTGCAACAACATCGACGACGACTGTGACGGCGAAACCGACGAGGACTTCACCTGGCAGGGCATTCCCAAGGGCGAGCCGTGCGACGGCGTGGGAGCCTGCGGCGACGGCATCGTGGAGTGTGGCGCCGACGGCCTCGCGACCTGCTCGACCAACGCCGAGGGCAGCCAGAGCCAGAGCCAGCCCGAGGTATGCGACGGTCAGGACAACGACTGCGACGGCATGATCGACGAGGACCTGGTGCTGGCCGACAGCCCCTGCCTCAAAGTCGGCGTCTGCGAGATCGGCCCGGTTCAGGTCGCCTGCACCGACGGCGAGTGGTTCTGCGACTACACCGCGGTGCCCTCCTACGAGGAGGAGGAGACGCTCTGCGACGGCCTCGACAACGACTGCGACGGCTTCTTCGACGAGGATCAGGGCCTGGGTGAGCCATGCGATGGTCCCGACGCCGATGAGTGCGCCAACGGCACCGCCACCTGCGCGCCCGACGGCAACGGCACCCAGTGCAACAACGAGCTGGTCACCGACATCGTCGAGACCTGCAACGGCGCCGACGACGACTGTGACGGCGTGGTCGACAACATCCCTGTAGACCCGGTGTCGGAGGGCTGTGTGACCGCGGGTGTGTGCGCCAACACGGCGGAGATCAACGTGATCTGCAACGTCGGTGGCGGACCCAACGTGTGCGACTACTCCGAGGTCCCCGGGTGGGAGCCCAACGAGACGCTGTGCGACCTGCAGGACAACGACTGCGATACGCTCATCGACGAGGGGCTCACCTACTTCGGCATCGGCCTTGGCGAGGCCTGCACGGGCCAGGGTGTGTGCGGTGACGGCGTGGTCCAGTGCAACGTCGAGACCGGTGCGACCATCTGCTCGACCGAGGGCGGCGGTGCTCAGGACCAGTCCAGCCCGGAAGTCTGCGACGGGCTCGACAACGACTGCGACGGGCTGACCGACGAGGACTTCCTGTGGAACGACATCCCCCTGGGCAACGTCTGTAGCCCAGGCGGCGTCTGTGCCGACGGCATCGTCGAGTGCACCCCGGACGGCAGCGCGGCCGTGTGCAGCACGGTGGTGGGCGGTTCCGAGGACCAGACCTACCCGGAGGTCTGTGACGGCATCGACAGTGACTGTGACGGCTCCATCGACGAGCTCGAGGAGCTGGACCCGCTGGCCAACTCGGGCTGCAAGTTCGACGGCATCTGCAACGACCCGGCCCAGTTCGTGTCCTGCGAGGGCGGCGTCTGGCAGTGCAACTACACCAACCTGGCGTCCTACCAGGCCTTCGAGAACCTGTGCGACGACCTCGACAACGACTGCGACGGACAGATCGACGAGGGCTGGCCGACCAAGGGACAGGCCTGCGACGGTGAAGACCTCGATCAGTGCGCTACCGGCACCTGGACGTGTTCGGCCGGCGGTGGCCTCGAGTGCATCAACGAGACCGGCATCGGTAGCCCCGAGGTCTGTGACGGTGAGGACAACGACTGTGACGGTCTCAAGGACGAGGGGCTGGCCTACAAGGGGCTGCCGCTGAACACCCTGTGCGATGGTGTCGGCCAGTGCGGTCTCGGCTTTGTCCAGTGCAACGGCCAGGGCCAGGCGACCTGCTCGACGAACCCGGACGGCTCACAGACTCAGGCCGTGACCGAGCTGTGCGACAGCCTCGACAACGACTGCGACGGCCAGATCGACAACGGGGTCAACTGGGAGGGCGTGCCCCTGGGCGATGCCTGCGACGGGACGGGCGAGTGCGGCTCTGGGGTCGTCGAGTGCAGCCCGGTGTCTGCCGGTCAGGCGACCTGCTCCACCAACCCCAACGGCTCCGCTCCGCAGGGCGTCGTCGAGACGTGCGACAACCTGGACAACAACTGCGACGGCCAGGTCGACGAGAACAACCCGGAGGGCGGTCTGCCGTGTGACAGCGACGGTGACGGGTGTCTGACGGGCTTCCAGGAGTGTCAGGCCGAGGGCGTGCTCGCGTGTCTCGCGGACGTGCCCTGCGCGCCGAACACGCTGTGCTACAACCCGGGCGAGGGGCAACAGCAGCTGTGCACCTGCCAGGGCCAGATCTGCAGCACCCAGCACGGTAACGAGTGCACGGCCTCGGGCTGTTCGTGCAATGGCGGGGCCGCCTGCAACGTGGCGGGTGGCCAGGTGTGCGATCCCGTCAACGGGTGCGTGGTCCCGTAACAGCGACGTCGGAATAGGCGGGCTCCCGCTGAGGTTGGTATCCTCGCGTTATCCAACCTCTGGGAGCCACACCTATGAACGGCCTTCTTCGCGGGCTGACGGCGTTCGTCGCCGTGCCGCTGCTGTTTGTCGCCACCCCGGCCCTGGCCAAGACCACCGCGCCGGTGCGGATCTTCAAGCTCAGCGGGCCCGTCGCCGAGGTGAAGAATCCGTGGGACGTGTTCGGGCTCGACAACATCCTGGTGTTCCCGCGCCTGATCGAGGCCATCGACACCCACGCGGCCGATCCGCTGGCCAAAACGTTGGTGTTCAAGGTGCGCTCGCCGGCGCTCGGGTTTGCCCAGGCGACGGAGCTGGCGGAGGCGGTTGCACGCGCCAAGGCCAAGGGTAAGTCCGTCATTGTCCACGCCGAGACGCTGAGCGGTATGGCCGTGATGGGCCTGCTGGGCGCGTCGAGGGTCAACCTGGCTCCCGAGGGGACACTCGTGATGGCGGGGCTTCGTGCCGAGGCCATGTTCTACAAGGACCTCCTCGACAAGCTCGGGTTGTCTGCGGACATCGAGGCCATGGGCAAGTACAAGTCCGCGGCCGAGCCCATGACCCGCAACAGCATGTCGGCCGAGGCCCGCGAAGCCCTCGAGGCGCTGATCGACGATCTCTACGGAGAGGTCGTCGCCCACGTGGCCAAGGGACGGCGAATGAAGGTCGACAAGGTCAAAGCACTAATCGACCAGGGGTTGTTCCATGCCGAGGAGGCCCGCAAGGCCGGGCTCGTGGACAGCAACACCACCTGGGAGGCGCTGTACGCCGACCTGGAGAAGAAGTCGGGCAAGAAGAAACCGCCGGTGCTGGTCTATCCCCGGGCAGAGAAGCTGCCGGATGTCTCCTCCATCTTCTCGCTGCTGAGCCTGCTCACCAAGAAGCCCGACAAGGAAGCGCTGAAGGGCAACAAGATTGCGGTGCTATCGCTGGAGGGCCCCATCGTGATGGGCTCGGCCGGAGCCGACCCCTTCGCAACTGACAACCAGATCGCCTCGCGTGACGTGATCCGGACCCTGCGAACCATACGCGACGACAGGATGATCAAGGCGCTCGTGGTGCGCATCAACAGCCCCGGCGGCTCCGCGTTGGCCAGCGACGTCATCTGGCAGGAACTGGCGACGCTCAAGAAGCGCTTCCCGGTCATCGTCTCCATGGGCAACTACGCGGCTTCTGGTGGCTACTACATCGCCAGCGCCGGGCACGCGATCGTCGCGGAGCCATCGACCATCACCGGCAGCATCGGTGTCTTTGGCGGCAAGCTCGTCATGGGCGGCATGATGAAGAAGATCGGCGTCAACACGGTGGTGGTTCAGCGGGGCAAGAACGCCGGACTCTTCTCCTCCAGTCAGCGCTTCAGCGACAGCGAGCGGACGGTGCTACGCGGCCACATGAAGCGTACCTACGACACCTTCGTGAACCGGGTGGCGCGCGGGCGGAGCATGTCCTACGACGCCGTCCACAAGGTCGCTCAAGGGCGGGTCTGGAGCGGGGCCGACGCCAAGTCGGCGGGTCTCGTCGATGCCCTCGGTGGGCTGGGAACGGCCATGCAGTTGGCGGCCAAGAAGGCCAAGGTCAACCTGGCCAAGACCGATGTCGAGCACTACCCGCGGCAGCGTTCCGTGATGGAGATGCTGGAGTCCGATCGGTTCGAGCTGTCGGTCGGCAACTTCTGGGATCGGCTGATCGGCTCGGCGTTGGACCGGTGGCTTGGCAACAAAGTGGCTCCTCTCGCGGAAGGCCTTCTGGGCCAGGTAAAGCTGGTTCATCAGCTGGTGGCGGATGAAGTCGTCGTCGCCATGATGCCGTTTGCGCTGCGTATCGAGTAAGACGGTCGTCATGAATGACACCGTCTTCTGTACGGCGGTTTCTACCGCCCGCGACGAGAGTCTGGTCGGGACCGCCATCGATGGCGCGCGTTTCCTGGTTTGCCTGGAGTTCGAGCGGGCCTGGCCCAAGAAGATCTTCAAAGGGCCAGAGCTGCCAGAGCCAGTCGTTGCGCAGCTCGAAGCCCTCGACATGCGTGAGGACACCCGGGTGCAGTACATCCGGCGTCCTGACCGAGAGCTGGGCAGCGCCATGCTGCTGGTGGCGGACACGCTGAACGCCATCGTCCATCGGTGGAACCTTGGCGGCCACGACGGCGTGTTGACGCTGGACTGGACGGCCCTGGAGCGGGGTGAGCTTCCCGCTGGTGGCAAGCTGGTCGACGAGCCCGTGGTGCTGGTCTGCACCCACGGAAAGCGTGACGCCTGCTGCGCCAAGTGGGGCATGGCGTTCTGGCGCGAGCTGCTGGCATGCGAGGACGCCGCGACGGTGCAGATGTGGCAGACGAGTCATCTTGGCGGTCATCGGTTTGCGGCGACGGCGGTCGTCCTGCCCCACGGGTATCACTACGGCCGGCTAGAGCCCGAAGACGCCGAGCCGTTCATGGCAGCCATCAACCGTGGCGAGCTCTACGGGACCGAGCGTCTGCGGGGGCGGACATGCTTGCCTCGGCCGGCCCAGGCCGCGGAGATCTACTCCCGGCAGGGACGCGGCGGTCTTGGCCTCGACGATGTGGTCGTCGACCGGATGGAGCCGCTGGATCTGGGCGAGGACCAAAGTGCTTGGCGCGTGTATCTCGAGGTCGCAGGGCAGCCAGAGTCGTGGGACATCGCCAAGCACACGAGCGTCGATCGGGTGCGCCCGCCCAGCTGCGGCAAGCCGGATGAGGCGATCAGCGAGCTGCTGCTGCTGGCCTGACGGCGACGCCGTCTTCCAGTAGCGGGATGCCTGCGTCGCGGGCGTACGCAACGGCCTGCAGCCGCTCGTCGTCGGGCAGCATGCCTCCCAACGCGCCTGCACGACCGGCAAGCTGGAACGGGTGGTAGCCCAGCATCAGGTTGAGCGGCGTGTCGGGCCACCGCTGAGCCATGCGGTCGATGACCGGGAGGGTGCAGCAGGCGACGTGACCAGGCATGACCAGGTGGCGCACAATCACGTTGGCGCGGCTGGCGACCGCCTTGTCCAACAGCGGGTCCAAGGTCCCCATGTAGTCGCGGATCCCACCGGCCAGCTTGCGTGCGCAGCGGTCGTTGCCGAACTTGTAGTCGGCCAGCCACGTGCCGACCACGCCGTCGAGGTGGTCCATGGCTTCGGGGGTGGTCCAGAGGTTGGTGTTCCAGACGACGTGGGTGTCGTCGGGGCAGTGCTGCAGGGTGCGCAGGATGAACAGCACGTTGACATCGGGAACGCCGCCCACGAAGTTCACGTTGGTCGCCCCCTGGGCCCGGCGCTGGGCGATGCGGTGGGCGAGGGCTTCTGGCGGAATGACGACGCCGAACTCCTGGGGCCGTCGGACGAAGCGGTCGTCGCTGCAGAACACACAGCGGAAGTTGCACCCCGTCGTGAACACCGTGTGAGAGGGGACCAGCGCGGCTTCCTCGCCGAGATGCAGGTACTCCTTGTAGATCCGGGCATCGACGCCCAGGTGGCAGACGCCGGCCGGGCCAGCCGTGCGGTCGACGTGGCACCTCTGGGCGCAGACGTCGCAGTTGGCGTAGGCGGCCTCGGCCCATGCCACGGCGGCGTCGAGGCGCTCGCGCTGCATACCGATGGAGAGGTCGACCAGAGTCACGGCGAGAGCGTATCGTGCTCGGCCATGGAGCGGCCAGTTTGCAAGATCATCGCGTTACCTTCCGCGCTCATGGATGGGTGCAAGCGCTTGGTATTGGAAGGCCATTGCAGGTCCGTCGCATCGTTGGATGATCTCATTCGCCCCCCAAACCCCCCGCTGGGGGGCTCCTTGCCGCTGCGCGGCGCCCACTGCGCTCCTACGTTCCTCCGCTCACAAGCTCGCTTCGTCACTCCGTCGCTCCGGGGCGTCCGACGGGGTCGGACTGCGGTTGAACACGCGCCGAAACTGGCTGCCATGCGAAAGCTCGTCCCCGCGCTCGCGACTTTGTCGTTGGTGCTGCTGGCTGCTTGCGCTTCGGCACCGCCTCCATCTCCTCCGCCCAAGCCGCCAGTGCTTCCACCTCCTCCGCCCACGGCCCGGCTGGAGCTGAAGGTCCTCGCGCACGCGTGCGTGACCGGGCCGAACGGCAGGGTGACCTGGGCGCTGGACGGTCAGACGCTGACCCAGCAACTGCCGGGCGGTCTGGAGACTCAGAAGGTGGTGGCAAAGACCCATCGAATCGAGGCGAAGATGGGGCGGAAGGTCCTGCTCCAGCGGCGGGTCACGCTGTCCAAAGACAGCACGCTGGCTCTGACCGTCGGTTGTGACGCGGGTCCCAAGCAGGACACCCGGTTGCTCCCGCTATCGGTGCTCTACGCGCCAGAGAAAGGCTGCTCCGCGTCGCTGTCGGTGCGCATGGCTGGCAAGTCCCTGACGCTGCAGCCCTTCGAGGGCTACACGGTGTACGTGCCGTCGGGTCGGCATGAGGTGGTGGTGGGGCCCGAGCGTGTGGCGAAGATGCTGAAAACCGTAGGTAGTGTTCTGCGCCGTGCCTCGTGTATAGAGTCTGGCGATTCGAAGACAACAGGGAAGACGCCGTGAGCCTCCACATCTACAACACCATGACGCGCGCCAAAGAGCTCTTCACGCCCCAGGTCGAGGGGAAGGTGGGGATGTACGTGTGCGGCGTCACCGTCTACGACCTGAGCCACATCGGCCACGCCCGGGTCTACGTCGCCTTCGACGCGGCGTACCGTTACCTCAAACACCTGGGCTACGAGGTCACCTACGTCCGCAACTTCACTGACGTGGACGACAAGATCATCAAGCGGGCCAACGAGCGTGGCGAGGATCCCATCGCCCTGGCGGCTCGCTTCATCGACGAGTACTACGTCGACATGGACGCGCTCGGCTGCCTGCGGCCGGAGATCGAGCCGAAGGTCTCGACCCACATCGACGAGATCATCGCCATGATCGAGAAGATCATCGCCAACGGCCACGGCTACGAGGTCAACGGCGACGTCTACTTCGACATCGACAGCTACAAGGACTACGGCAAGCTGTCGCGCCGGTCGCTCGACGACATGCGGGCGGGTGAGCGGGTCGCGGTCGACGATCGGAAGCGTAACCCGTTCGACTTTGCGTTGTGGAAGAGCGCCAAGCCGGGAGAGCCGACCTGGGACAGCCCCTGGGGCGCTGGGCGGCCGGGCTGGCACATCGAGTGCTCGGCCATGAGCGAGAAGCACCTTGGCATGGGCTTCGACATCCACGCCGGCGGCAAGGACCTCATCTTCCCGCACCACGAAAACGAAATCGCCCAGAGCGAGGCGGCGTGCGGCGGCGACTTTGTGCACTACTGGATGCACAACGGCTTTGTGAACGTGGATGCCGAGAAGATGTCCAAGTCCCTGGGCAACTTCTTCACCATCCGCGACGTGCGCGAGGTCTACCACGCGCAGGCGATCCGGTTCTTCCTGCTGTCGACGCACTACCGAGCGCCGATCAACTACACCGAGCGCAACCTCGAGGGCGCCTCGCACCGGGTCTACTACCTGTACCAGACGCTACTGGACATGGAGCAGACGCTGGCGGCGGCAGAGTCGCTCGATGACGGGCCGTTGCTCGAGGAGAAGCTGGTGGGCAGCCTGCAAGACAAGTGGCAGGCGGCGATGGACGACGACTTCAACACCGCGCTGGTGACAGGGATCGTGAGCGAGCCGCTGAAGGTCATCAATGACCTGCTGTACGGCAAGAAGGCCAAGAAGAAGCCGGGTCGGTTGAAGACCATGGCGGCGCTCAAGGAGGCTCTGCAGCCGATGCTGTGGGTGATGGGGGTCGGCGTCGACGACGCGGCTACTATCCTGGCCGAGATGAAGGCGTTGGCGCTGAAGCGCCAGGGCATGACCGAGGAGGACGTGCAGGCCGCCATCGCTGCGCGCGCCCAGGCCCGGGCCGACAAGGATTGGGGCAAGGCCGACCAGGTCCGCGATGGCCTCATCGCCAAGGGCATCCAGCTGATGGACAGCCCGACCGGCACGACCTGGCGCCCCGTCTATGAATCGGATGAGGACTAAGCACCCCGTGCCCGTACCCGTGTCCGAGAGCTTTCCAGCTGCGGGAATCTCTCAGGCATGAAGGTCCTCGTCGCCGGGTTCGAAGCCGGGGAGCGGGAGCGCATCAGCTCCGAGCTCCAGGCCGACGGCCACCACGTCTTGTGCGTAGGCGTGGATTTGGCTGTGGCCATGGCCCCAGGGTTCGGCCCGGACGAGGTCATCATCCCCAGCGGTTCGCAGGGCGAGGCCGCAGAGCGCGCTCTCGCTGCCGTGCTGAAGGGCGTGCCGTTCACCACGGGGGGCGATTTGCCTGCCCCAGTGCCTCAGCCGGTGGCCGAGGTCGTGGTGGATGTCCCGGTCGTCACTCCGGCGGCGGTGCTCGCCTCCGTGGCGATGATGCCGGCTGAGCCCGTGCATGACGTTGTCGACTTTGACGAGTCATCGTCTCCCATCGCCGAACCGCCGCGGCCGTCGTCGGAGAAGGACCGTCCTTCCCGCGCCCCGCGAACCTCGCTGACGGCCCCGGATATGGCCGCCAAGCTTGAGCATGTGCGGTTCGGTGACTACCACTGCATCCTGGAAGTCACACCTGAGGCTTCGGCATTTCTTGTCAGAGAGCACTATGAAGCGCTATCGCGGTTGTACAATCCAGCGGGTTGGCCACATCGGCTGACCCCGGACGAGGTTCACATCCTGGCCGAGATCGGTGAGGGCATCCGCGAGGCCTTCACCATCCTGGGACATCACGAACTGCGCGCCCGCTACGAACGGGCGCTGGCGCGACAGGCGCGATAGCAACGGACGGTTCACATGGCTCGCTTGCCCCTGGTCTTCTACCCCGACGTCATCCTCAAGAAGCGCTCGGCCGACATCACCGAGCTCAATCAGGAGCTGGCGGACTTCGTCAGGGACATGAGCGAGACGATGTACCTCGAGCGCGGTATCGGCCTGGCGGCGCCGCAGGTGGCCAAGAACATCCGCCTCATCACGGTGGACGTAGAGCCTGAAAACGGCGGCAAGTCGTTGATGCACCTCATCAACCCGGTCATCGCCGACTACCACGGCAAGACCACCTACGAAGAGGGCTGCCTGTCGTTCCCCGGCATCACCGCTGAGGTGAAGCGCAAGAACAAGATCCATGTGGTGGCCTACAACATCCAGGGCGAAGAGCTGGACTTCGAGGCCGACGGGCTGCTGTCCATCTGTATCCAGCACGAGCTCGACCACCTCAACGGTGTCACGTTCGTCGACCGCCTGACGCCCATCGCCAAGAAGATGGTGCTCAAGGAGTACGCGGCCGTGCGGCGCGAGAAGGCCGAAGACAAGCAGGACGCGGTGGTGCGGTCGATTCTGAAGACTCCCGACGACGCTGAGCCGGAGCAGGCCGAGGTCGGCTGAGGCTACTTCTTGGCGCGCTTGGCGTAGACGTCCACGAGCGCTCCCCGCATCACGCTCTCGATCATGAGCCAGGGGCGTTCGCGGCGGGCGGGTTCGAGCTTGTCCGGCACGACGAATGCCGTCGCTTCAGGCGATGCGTCCGTGACCTTTCGCGACCAGGACATGGTGAACCGGGCCTTCGTTCCCTCGACCTCGGCGATCCCTGAAAATGTCAGGTTCCCGGCGAACAGCTCGTCGGCTCCCGCGCGCCGGAGGAGCTCGCCCTCGATGGTCTCGGGGCGGTGTGTAGCGGCAAGCCACTGAAACCACTGCGGGTCGGAGTCCCGCAACGCTTTGACGGTGGCGTCCGGCAGCCGTTTGAGCCGCGTGCCCACGTTGCGGCTGACCGCCAGGCGCTCGGCGTCGAGTCCTGCGACCTTGTCCGTCCCCTTGCGGGAGAGATTCAGTAGAGGCGTGTACGCCTTCAGCAGCGCCGGGCCGATGCCGTAGGCCGAGCGCAGCCAGGTGTGGTGGTCGCCCCGCCAGATCTCCTGGGCGCGCCAGGCGCTGTGGCCGCGCCGGGTGGCGAAGCGCTTGCCATCAAAGATCGCCTCGCGACCATCGGTCGTCGTGCTCGTCCCCGCGCCTCCCGGGTCGGGCCGCGTCCAGCTGCGGGTCTGCTTGACGCGGAACGGCGCGCCAGCTGCCCGGTTGCCTCGCGCGAGGGTTCGCTCGATGACCAGGGTCTGCTTGGTGGTGCCTAGCGTCAACGCCAGCGAGAAGCGCTCGGTGGCGGTGTGGGCGGTGGCCCCATCCATCGGTAGCGGCGTCTTGGCGACCCGCTCGGTCGGCGCTTGACCCGGAGGCCGAGCCTTGGCGAGTGCTGCCTGTAGCTCGGGGGTGTTGACACCATCGCCGCAGGCCGTGGCCAACAGCGCCGACAACAGGATGGGGACCTTGGTGCGATGCATCACTGACCGAGAACGGTTCCAACAGCGATCGCATGCCCGGAAAGGAACGCATCCACATCCAGGGCGCGCTGTCCCTGAAGCTGCAGCCGTTTGAGGCGTAGTGCTCCTTGGCCGCAGGCCACCACCACGCCGGAGGGGTCGGCCGCGAGGACCTCGCCGGGGACACCATCCCCTTCGGCCAGCTCAGCGGGGGGATGGACCTTCAGCATGGTGCCCGCGAGCGTCGTGGACGTGCCGGGCCAGGGATGGAACGCGCGGATACGGCGGTGGAGCACGACCGCGTCTGCGGTCCAGTCCAGGATACCGTCGGACTTCTTCAGCTTGTCGGCGTAGTTGGCGCCTTCTTCCGGCTGCGGGACCGCTTCCAGGGAGCCCGCCGCCAGGGCGTCGAGCGCTTCGACGATAGCCCTGGCGCCCAACTCGGCGAGCCGATCGTGAAGGGTCGTCGCGGTGTCCGAAAGCCCGATGGCCGTAGCGACCTTCAGCAGCATCGGGCCCGTGTCCAGGCCCGGATCCATCTGCATGATCGTCACGCCAGTCTCGTCGTCGCCCGCCAGAATCGAGGCCTGAATAGGGGCCGCGCCACGCCAGCGCGGGAGGATACTGGCGTGGATGTTGAGGCAGCCGAGCCGCGGCACGGCCAGGGCCTTGGGGCCGAGGATGTGACCGAAGGCCGCGACCACCCCGATGTCGGCATCGAAGCCGGCCACCCAGTCGCGGAAGGCCCGGGTGCGGCAGGTCTCGACCTGCAGTAGCGGTAACCCCTGCTCTCGGGCCACGACGGCGACCGGCGGTGGCGTCAGCTTGCGGCCCCGGCCGGCTTTTCGGTCGGGCTGCGATACCACGGCGACCACCTCGTGGTCGGGCGAGGCGATCAACGCTCGCAGCGCAGACGCCGCAAACTCCGGCGTTCCCATGAATACGACGCGCACGGTGGACCCCTTTCAGAGGTTGAAGGCGACTCCGAGGCCTCCATAAAAGGCGTTGCGGAATCCGCCCTGGACGCGGAGCTTGGCCACGTCTCCCAGGTCGATGCTGAAGCCGAAGGCGATGTGCAGCACGGGAATGACCGGCAGCGGGCTCTCCAGCTCCTTGTTGGTGGCGGTGCGCCAGTGGGGGCAGGAGCTCAGGGTTTCGGCGGTGCAGGTGGGCAGCACCTCGGCCCGGGTGGCGGTACCGGCCAGCCCCCCCAGCCCTGCGCCGAAGCGATAGAGGAAGTAGAAGCCGTCCACGATCTCGGCCAGCCCCTGATACGAGATATCGACCGACACCAGGTGCCAGTCGATCTCGGCGTAGGTCGCGGCCTGCGGAGGAACGCCCTTCTCCCGGTAGTTGTAGTTGGGCATCCCGACCTTGGTCCAATCGATCTCCAGCACCACCTGCCAGCTCTTGGGGGGGCCGTACTCGATGGCCACGCCAGCGCCACCGCCGAGGTAGCCACCAGGGTGGGTGTCCAGCAGGATGTTGAGCATGAAGTCCGCCCAGCCGGTTACCCGGCCGTTGAAGGCGATGGCCAGCTCGGCCTCTTCGTCTTCTTCGGTGGGCTTGGGGTCCTCGAGCTTCTTGACGACCTTGGTGTCGGGTTTTTCGTCCAGGTCCTTGAGCGCACCCGGCTGAGGATAGACCCGGTCCATGCTGGGGTCTTCCAGCACGGGCAGATCGTCATCCTTCGGTTCGCCGGCCCAGGCGGTCCCGCCGGTCGTGATGACGGCGACAGAAAGCGAGAGGAGGGCGAGCACCAGCCGGTTGGGGCGAGTCGTCATGGACGGCCAGTGTAGGGGGCCTGAACACTGGCCGCAACGACCCGCTGGGCGGCGTTTTGCGTTGACACCCCCCAGGGTGCGTGTTAGCCCTCCGCCCCGCTTGCAGGGGCCACCGTGTAGTGGGGCGTCGTCAAGTGGTAAGACAGCGGTTTTTGGTGCCGCCATTCGCAGGTTCGAATCCTGCCGCCCCAAACCACTCCTGGACAAGCACAGTCCTCCAAGTAGTCAGAAGCTTCCACCGAAGCTCAAGCCAGCAGCTCAATAGGTACACACCATGTCGCGACTCACCCTCAAGGCTTCCGTCCGCACCGCGACGGGCAAGGGCGCTGCCCGCAAGCTCCGCGCGCAGGGGCTCGTCCCGGCCGTGATCTACGGCGCCGGCAAGCCGGCCACCAGCCTGACCATCAACCCCAAGGAGCTGGTCTCCATCCTGGACAGCGCCTCGGGGCGTCACCAGGCCATCGAGGTGGACGTCGAGGGTCAGGGCAAGCAGCTGGCGATGATCAAGGACTTCGTCGTCCATCCCTTCAAGCGCACCCTTCGTCACGTGGACCTGCAGTCGGTCACCGACGACCAGACCATCACCACCAAGGTGCCCCTGGTCCGCTCCGGGATCGCTCCGCTGGAAAAGGCCGGTGGCAAGGTCCGCTTCACCCACAAGGTCATCAAGATCCAGTGCAAGGTCGCCGACCTGCCCGACAAGATCGCCTTCGACCTGGGTGAGGTCACCGAAGAGACCAAGATCCGCCCGCCCCGCGTGTCGGACATCCCGATGCCCAATGGCGTGAAGGCCGTCTACAAGAACGACTACTCGTTCATGCAGGTGAAGCTGCCCAAGGCGCAGACCACCGAGGAAGCCGAAGAATAGTCACCGTTGGCGCAGGACCGGGTAGTCGCTCATGTCTTGGCTCATCGTCGGGCTGGGTAACCCCGGACCCAAATACGCCAACAACCGCCACAATATCGGCTTCATGGTGGTGGACGAGCTGGCGCGCCGCGCCGGCACGGACACCAGCCAGAAGAAGTTTCACGGTCTGTACTGCAAGGCTCGGCTGGGGCGCGAGGACGCGATCCTGCTGAAGCCGCAGCAGTACATGAACCGCAGCGGCACCTCGGTGGGGGCCGCTGGCGCGTTCTACAAGCTCGATCCAGACAAGGTCCTGGTCATCCACGACGAGCTCGACATCGACTTTCACGCGATCCAGGTGAAGGTCGGCGGCGGTCACGGTGGCCACAACGGTCTGAGGTCGATCTTCCAGCACTTCGGCAAGGGCTTTGTCCGGCTGAGGTGCGGGATCGGACGTCCCCCCTACAACGGGGACGTGTCCGGCTGGGTTCTGAGCGACTTTTCGAAAGAAGAGGTGGCGGAGCTGCCGGACTTCATCTATGACGCGGCGAACGCTGCCGAGGCCATCCTCGCAGAGGGTCCCGCGAGCGCCATGAACAGCTACAACGGCAAGGCTCGCGCACCGTCGAAATAAGCCACGAAACGGGGGGCAACGCCTGACATCAGGCGTGACGAGCTCCGGACTAGAGAAGGAATAGAGAGACCATGAGCAATATCTTGGCCGATCCGCTTTACGCGGTGGCGTGTGCAGGGCTGGTTGCCTTGCTGTTCGCGTTCTACAAGAGCCGCTGGGTAGCCAAACAGGATGCCGGCACTGACAAGATGAAGGAGATCGCCGGTCACATCAGTGACGGCGCCATGGCCTTCCTCAAGCGCGAGTACGGCGTCCTGATGTGGTTCGTGGTGGCGGTCGCCGCCATCCTCGGCATCAGCAACGCGGGCATGGCCGACAGCCACTGGCTGATCGCGGTCTCCTTCGTGGTCGGCGCCATCTGCTCCGGTCTGGCCGGCTTCGTCGGTATGCGCGTGGCCACCCTGGCCAATGTTCGTACGACGGCCGCAGCGCGCTCCAAAGAAGATGGTGGCTCGGGCCTCGCTGGCGCCCTCGCGGTTGCATTTGCGGGCGGCTCGGTCATGGGCATGGCCGTGGTCGGCCTCGGCGTCGTCGGTCTGACGGTGCTGTTCCTCATCTTCACCGAACTCGGCATGTTCTCCACCACGGCCATCACGCTCAACGTGCTGTCCGGCTTCAGCCTCGGCGCTTCCTCCATCGCCCTGTTCGCCCGTGTGGGCGGCGGTATCTACACCAAGGCCGCCGACGTCGGCGCCGACCTCGTCGGCAAGGTCGAGGCCGGTATCCCCGAGGACGACCCGCGCAACCCCGCCACCATCGCCGACAACGTCGGTGACAACGTGGGCGACGTCGCCGGCATGGGCGCTGACCTCTTCGAGTCCTACGTCGGGTCCATCATCGGCTCGATGATCCTGGGCTACGCCATCCACTCCAGCTCGGTCGTCGAGGGTCACGAGATTCTCGTCACGTTGCCGCTCTACCTCGCTGCCATCGGCATCGGCGCCTCGGTCATCGGCACGTACTTCGTGCGCACCAAGGAAGGCGGCAACCCGCAGAAGGCGCTCCACACCGGAACCTTCATCGCCGCCGGCCTCATGACCCTGGGCACCTACCTGACGGTGACCAACTCCATCGAGAGCGGCCTCTACTTCCTCTTCACCGAGGGCGACATGCTTCCCCGTCTCGCCATGGGCGAGCAGGGCTCCCCGCCGGTTCCGGGGCCGGGCGAGAGCATCTTCCACATCGGCTGGGGTCTCTTCATCGCGACCATCACCGGCCTCATCGCCGGTACGCTCATCGGCATCGTCACCGAGTACTTCACCAGCGACCACTACAAGCCGGTCAAGTACATCGCTGAGCAGTCCAACACGGGCGCGGCGACCAACATCATCGCCGGCACCGCCGTGGGCATGATCTCCACCGCGCTGCCCATCTTCCTCATCGTGGGCGCCATCCTCATCAGCTACTACTACGCCGGCCTCTACGGCGTGGCCATCTCGGCCCTCGGCATGCTGTCCACCACGGGCATTCAGCTGGCCGTCGACGCCTACGGCCCCATCGCCGACAACGCCGGCGGAATCGCGGAGATGAGCGAGCTGCCCAAGGACGTTCGCGAGCGTACCGACAAGCTGGACGCCGTCGGCAACACCACCGCCGCCATCGGCAAGGGCTTCGCCATCGGCTCGGCGGCCCTGACCGCCCTGGCCCTGTTCTCCGCCTTCGTGACCAAGACCGCCGCCGGCGGTCAGGGCATCACGCTCGACATCATGAACACCGACGTCATGGGCGGCCTCTTCATCGGTGCCATGCTCCCCTACGTCTTCAGCGCGCTGAGCATGCTGGCCGTGGGTCGCGCCGCTGGCGCCATGATCGACGAGGTCCGCCGCCAGTTCCGCGAGATCAAGGGCCTGCTCGAGGGTGAGGCTCAGGCCGAGTACGCCAAGTGCGTGGCCATCTCCACCGACGCCTCCATCCGCGAGATGGTGCTGCCCGGTCTGCTGGCCATCATCGTGCCGGTGCTTGTGGGCCTGTGGAGCATCGCTGCCCTGGGCGGCCTGCTCGCCGGTGTGACCGTCAGCGGCGTGCTGCTGGCCATCTTCCAGTCCAACGCCGGTGGCGCCTGGGACAACGCCAAGAAGTTCATCGAGGGCGGTCACCACGGCGGCAAGGGCTCGGACGCCCACAAGGCGGCGGTCACCGGTGACACCGTCGGCGACCCGTACAAGGACACCGCCGGCCCGTCGCTGAACATCCTCATCAAGCTGATCAGTGTGGTGGCCGTCGTCATCGCTCCGGTCCTGGTGAGCTTCCACAGCGACGCTCCCGAAGAGGCCAAGAAGAAGGCCATGAACCCGACCCCGGTCACGGCCACCGTGGCCAAGGCCGAGGTGGCTGCCCCGGCCGCCAAGGGCGGGGACATCAAGGTCCGCACGGCCGAGTAGTTTCGGTCGGACTTTTGTCTTGAAAGATGGGCGCGGATCGGGCACGGTCCGCGCCTTCTCTCGTTTTGAGAGGGGAACACTCCTTGCTCCGCGCAATCCCGTGCGGGGCCTTAGTCCAAGAGGAGACAAGGAATGTACAAGCGTCGTTATGAGACGGTCGCCATCGTCAACCCCGAGGCGGGTAGCGATGGGACCAGCAAGGTGCTCGAGCGCATGCGTGATGCGATCGGCCGCACCGAGGGCAAGGAAGTCCGCTTCGAGGATTGGGGCCGTCGCCGCCTGGCGTACGAGCTGCGCAAGCAGAAGAAGGGCCACTACCTCTACCTGCAGTACATCGGGTCCACCGGCACGGTGCCCGAGCTGGAGCGTCTGCTGAACATCACCGAAGAGGCGATGAAGTACCAGACGATCGTGCTGGAGGACCGCGTCGTGGAGTCGGACTTCGACTTCAAGGCTGCCGGCGAGGAGCGCACCGGCATGGAGCGCAGCGCGCAGGAGGCCAAGCAGGCCGCTGAGGCCGCCATCGAGGCTGCCACCGCCGCGACCGACAACGAGACCGACGACGACGAGGAGAAGGCCGATGCGTAGGCGCCGAGGTGGACGTCGCAAGGTTTGTCCGTTCATTGCGGACAAGAACCTGCAGAAGCAGCTGGACTACAAGAACCCGGAGCTGCTCAAGCGCTTCGTGACTGACCGTGGCCGCATCGTGCCCCGCCGCATCTCCGGCGTGAGCGCCAAGTGGCAGCGGGCCCTGTGCCGCGAGATCAAGCGTGCGCGCGCCATCGCGTTGCTGCCGTACGCTTCGGTCGGCGAGTAGGAGGACGACCGATGCATGTCATCCTGACCACCGATGTGCCCGACCTGGGCGCCGCCGGCGACACCGTCGAGGTGAAGCGCGGTTACGGCAACAACTTCCTGATCCCCACGGGTCGGGCGGTGCTCGCCACCACCGGCAACGCCAAGGCCATGGAGCACGAGCGGCGCAAGATCGAGGCGCAGATCGCCCGTGAGCGCGCCGACGCGGAGACCATCGCCAAGCGCCTGACCGGCCTCAGCGTCACGCTGACCCGTCTGGTGGGCGACGGCGACAAGATCTTCGGCTCGGTGACCACCCGCGACATCGCGGATGCGCTCGCCAACGAGGGCGTCAAGATCGACTCCAAGCAGATTCGGCTCGACCAGCCGCTGAAGGCCCTCGGGGTCTACGAGGTGGACGTCAAGCTGCACCGCGAGGTGGCCGCCCAGATCAAGGTCTGGGTCGTCGCCGACTAGCGGCCCTTCCGGCCAGGAGCCTTGTCATGAGCGACGAGCTCTCCTGGACGGAAATCGCTGTCACCGTCCCCCTGTCCAAGGCGGGGCGGGCCAGCGAAGCCGGCGCGGAACGGTATCTGGCGGCGTTGTGTGACGCCGCCAGACGCGTTTCACCCTCCGGCGTGGTGATCGAGGGCGCGGACGCTCCCCCGACCCCCGAACAAGCCCCTCCTCCGGAAGGGAGCGTGCGCATCAAGGTGTACAGCCTGGATGAGCACATCGAGTCGGCCCTGGTGACCCTGGGCGCCGCCGTCGCGATCTACCCGGGCGCAGAGATCGTGACGAAACCGCTGGACCCCGATTGGCGTGAGCGCTGGAAGCGGTGGTTCAAAGGCTTCGAGGTCTCACCGCGGTTGGCCGTGCGGCCGCCCTGGGAGCCGTCGAGTGCGCGCGATGGCCAGCGCGAGATCATCATCGAGCCGGGTCTGGCTTTCGGGACGGGCCAGCACGCGACCACGCGGCTGTGTCTCGAGTGGGTCGACGGCGTCTTTGGCGACGCTGGCAGCCCCCAACGGTTGCTCGACGTGGGCTGCGGCACCGGGGTGCTCTCGCTGGGGGCCGTGCTGTTGGGCGCCGAAGAGGTCCTCGGCGTGGACAACGACCCCACGGCGGTCGTCGTCGCGCGCGAGAATCTGGAGGCCAACGGGATCGACACCGGGGCCGGCAAGGTGCGTATGGAGACGACGCCGCTGGCCCAGGTTGACGACGGCTGGCCCGTGGTCGTGGCGAATATCCTGGCGCCCATCCTCCTGGCGCTGTGCGACGACCTGGTGCGGGTCGTGGAGCCCGGAGGGCGGTTGCTGCTGTCGGGGCTTATCGCGAGCCAGACCCAGGAGCTCCGAGAGGCCTTCGAGGCGGCTGGCGCCACGGTGGTTCGTATCTGGACCGCCGGGGATTGCTCGTGGTGCGACGAGGATGGCACCGGGGCTGACTGGACGGCCATCGAGCTTACCCGATGACCACCCGCGTCCGGGTGTCTCAGACCCTGGCGGTCGGCGACTCGGTCGAGGTGGATGAAGGATCCGCGCACCACCTGACCCGAGTGCTGCGGTTGTCCCCGGGTGCCGCTGTCGAGGTCGTCGATGGGGCAGGGGGCGTCTGGACAGCGATCCTGGAGGGCGAAGGCGCACCGACGGTTCGCGTGACGGGTGCGGTCGAGGCGTCCGCGGCCAACCCCAGGGTGCAGATCACGGTGTGGCTGCCCCTGTTGAAGGGCGGCAAGGCCGACGACCTGGTGCGGCAGCTGACGGAACTCGGTGTGGCCCGAGTGGTGCCGTATCTGTCCCGGCGCTCCGTGGTGAAGCTCGACGACGCCAAGGCCGCCAAGCGGGTGAAGCGCTGGCAGACGATTGCGGACGAGGCGACACGGCAGTGTCGACGGACCGACCGAGTGGCGGTTGGCAGCCTGCGACGGGGAATGCCGAGAGCCGACGAGGGACCGGGCGTCTTCTTCTACGAGGGCGGAGGCTTGGAGCTTGGTGACCTGAGAGGGCCCGCGGTGACGGTGCTTATTGGCCCAGAGGGCGGGCTTGCGCTCGATGAGGTCGGGGCGTTGCAGGGTGCTGGGTTTCGGCGCGTATCTCTGGGGGCGCGCATCCTGCGGGCCGAGACCGCGGTCGTGGCTGCGACGACACTGGTGCTCGCTAAGCTCGGCGAGTTCCTGCCCGATTCAGCGTCGGCGTAGGCGACGTCGGCCACTCTGAGCATCGGCGACGCCGGCAGCGAGGCCGCTCAGCTCGACCATCCGCCCGTCGCCAACGGGGCTGCCCCCGCCCCAGTTGGTGATGTAGGCCACGGCGAGGTGGCGCCTGGGGTCGGCGAAGGCGCCTGAGCCGCGGTAGCCAAAGTGCCCGAAGGCACCCCGGTGAAAGCCCCGGCGTGTGACGATCGAGTGGTAGCCCAACCGCCAGTTCATGGGGAACATGAGGACCCCGTCGGGGCGACGGTTCTGAACCCGTCGGGCGGTGCGCACGGTCTCGGGCGAGAGCAGCCGAACCCCGTCGAGGGTCCCGCCGGCCGCAAGCGTGGCGTACATCTTGGCCAGCGCGCGGGCGGTGAAGACACCGGAAGCCGACGGGTTGCAGGCGGCCATGGCCTCGTCCGACGACCAGTCGAAGTGTGTGATCCCCTTGGGAACCAATGCTCGTATCGTACGCCGAGTGTCTGCAACACCGGCGAGCCGGAGCAGCCGAAAGCCCCCGCCAATGGCCCTCGCGCGCAAGGTCGGCCGCTGGCCCTTGCGTGGTAGCCGCTCGCGTTCGGGGAGAGGGAAGTAACGCGCGGCGGCCGCGATGGCCTCGGGCGGTGCACCGATGTGGAGGTGGTCCAGCCCGAGGGGGGCGGCCATCTCCTCACGCACGAAGTCCCGCAGGTGGGTCCCGGTGACGCGCCGCACCAGCTCTCCCACCAGGTAGCCGTAGGTGAGCCCGTGGTACGCGTTGTGGCGTCCCGGCGGATGGGAGGGGCGTGCGCGTGCCAGGGCGTTGACCGTCGTGTCCCAGTCCAGCAGGTCGTTGGCGCCCTCGGTGATGCTGCGCACGTCAAAGAGGCCGGCCTCGTGTGCCATGACGTGGCGTACGGTGATACGGCCTTTGCCCTCGGCGGCGAACTCGGGCCAGTACCAGGCCACCGGGTCGTCGTAGCTCAACAACCCCCGGTCGACGCACATGTGCAGCGCCGTCGAGGCCACTCCCTTGGTCGTCGAGAACGACAGCGACGGGGTGTGTTCGCGCCAGGCCGCCCCGCTGGGGTCTTTGACGCCGCCCCAGAGGTCGACGACGGGGCGCCCTCGGTAGAAGACCGCGACCGCACCGCCGCCGCGCGATTGGGCGAGGTGTTTTCGAAAGGCGTCGGCGACCGGCGTGAAGCGCGGATCGGCATGGCCATGGACGTCGGTGTGGTCAAAGCGTGGCATTGACCCCTTACGATGCCGACGCTGCGGCTCGGGTGTCCACCCTCCGGCCAGACGTGGTCAGGCGACCTCTTTGTCCATCCAGTCCTTCTTCGCGTACCAGCCCGCGTAGACGATGGCTGCTGCGGCGTTGCCGCCTCCGATGATGAGCCACACGTGCACCGGCGTAACGTCGTAGCTCATCAGGATGAACACGGTGACCGGGATCTGGATGAGGATGACGACGAACGCGTCGATGATGAAGCTGGACAGGGTTGCTCCAGCGCCCGACAGGGCCTGGGACACAACAATCGCCACGCCCAGTAACGCGTAGGACGAGCCGACGATCTTGAGGTACTCGACGCCGGCGCTCATGACGCTCGGGGTGTCGTCGAAGATGCCAATGATCTCTTCGGCATACGTCAGGTAGATCAGCAGGGTCAGGCCCATCACCGCGGCGTTGAACAGGCAGGCCCACCAGCCACTGGCATAGGCGCGGGCGCGGTTTCCGGCGCCCAGGTTCTGGCCGACATAGGTACTCGCTGCCGCGCCCCAGCCCATGCCGGTGAAGAGGGCCACGGTATCGAGGCGCACGCAGATGCCGAAGGCGGTCAGCACGGTCGCGTCGTCGTCCGTCGTGAACAGACGGGTGACGACGACCATGTAGAAGAAGATGAGCAGGACGCGGAGCAGGAACTGGGCCGAGCTGGGCCAGGCGAGCTGGACCAGCAGCTTGATCTCCGCCCAGTCCGGCATCAGCTGCTTGAGCTTGAAGCGGATGGCCGAGCGGTGGCGCGCCAGCACGACCAGGCCCAGCACGATGGCGATGGTACGGGAGATGACGGTGCTCTCGGCGGCGCCCACGACGCCGCGGTGCTCAAAGCCGAAGAACTCGGCGATGGGGGCGGCCCAGGCGAAGTTCTCCGGGGTGTCGGGGCCGTACACCATCAGGATGCTGAGCAGCAGGTTCAGCACGTTGGAGCCGATGAGCAGGTACATCGGCGTCTTGCTGTCGCCGACAGCGCGGAGGATGGCGACCAGCTGCAGCAGGATGAGGATCGAGAAGCTGCCCCCGACGATGACCTCCATGTAGCCGACGGCGTAGTCCTTTACGACGCCCTTGGCGCCGACGAGGTCGCTGACCAGGGGCTCGGCGAGCACGAAGCCGGCGACGCCGAACGCCACCGACAGCATGATGGTGAAGGTCAGCGATTGGGCGGTGGCCATCGACACGCCCTTCTTGTTACCGGCGCCGTCGCGTCGGGCGATGATGGCCACCGAGGCGTTGGCAACGCCGTTGCCGGTGATCGAGCAGATCATGGCTACGAGGTCGCAGATGGTGAGCGCGGCCAGGGCCCGGGACCCGTCCGGCAGGCCCCCGACGATGAACATGTCCACCAGGTTGAACGTGGCCTGCAGGGCCATCGCGACGACCAGGGGAAGCCCGAACTTGAGCAGCGAACGGGCCAGAGGGGCCGACGTGATGCTGACCGCCCCGCGGAAGGCATCCGCGGGGATCTCTCCGGTCAGGGCGTGCGCGCCCTCTCCGTCGGTGGCGCCGGCCGGGGCGTCGGGCGCGGTCGTTTGGGTTTCTGTCACGACAGGCGGGCTATAGGCTCACAGGCGCTTCGGGTCAACGTGCGAACCCGGCTACGCACCTGGTGCAAGGGCGGTTCGCCCGGTCGGAAGGTGTTGTGGGTGATGCTCTTGAAAACGCTGTACTGGTGCGGATGTTCTGCTATCTTCGCGCGCCACTGAACCGTTGCGCTCGCCTCACGCGTCCCAGGAACCATGCTAGGTATCTTCAAGAAGTTCATCGGCACCGCCAACGAGCGTGCCGTCAAGAAGCTCCGGCCGGCTGTACAACGCATCAACGAACTCGAGGCGAAGGTCTCCAAGTACTCGGATGCACAGCTTCAGGCAAAAACCGCGGAGTTCAAAGAAAAGCTGGAAAAGGGCGCGTCGCTGGACGAGATCATGCCCATTGCCTTCGCCTGCGTCCGCGAGGCCGGCAAGCGCGTGCTGGGCATGCGTCACTACGATGTCCAGATGATCGGCGGCATGGTGCTTCACTCCGGCAAGATCGCCGAGATGAAGACCGGTGAGGGTAAGACGCTGGTGGCGACGCTGCCGGTCTACCTCAACGCGCTGTCGGGCAAGGGCGCCCACGTCGTGACGGTGAACGACTACCTGGCCAGCCGCGACGCCGAGTGGATGGGGCAGCTGTATGGCTGGATGGGCCTGACCACGGGCACCATCGTGCACGACCTGTCCGACAGCGAGCGGCGTGCCGCCTACGGCTGCGACATCACGTACGGCACCAACAACGAGTTCGGCTTCGACTACCTGCGCGACAACATGAAGTTCTCGCTGGACCGGCGCGTCCAGCGGCCGCTGAGCTACTGCATCGTCGACGAGGTGGACTCCATCCTCATCGACGAGTCGCGGACCCCGCTGATCATCTCTGGCCCGGCCGACAAGTCATCGGACTGGTACTACCGGATCAACGCGGTCATCCCGTTCCTGAAGCGGGAGCAGGACTTCCTGGTGGACGAGAAGAGCCACACGGCCACGTTGACCGACTCGGGCGTCGACAAGGTGGAGAGCCGGCTGAAGCTGGGCAACCTCTACGACGTCGAGAACATCGAGGTGCTGCACCACGTGCATCAGGCGCTCAAGGCCCACACGCTCTACCAGAAGGACGTGAACTACGTGGTCGAGGGGCAGCCGCCCAAGGTGGTCATCGTCGACGAGCACACCGGTCGCAAGATGCCCGGGCGCCGCTGGTCGGATGGTTTGCACCAGGCCATCGAGGCCAAAGAAGGCGTGAAGATCGAGGAGGAGAACGAGACCCTCGCGACGATCACCTTCCAGAACTTCTTCCGCATCTACGACAAATTGTCCGGCATGACCGGTACGGCGGATACCGAAGCCGCCGAGTTCAGCGAGATCTACAAGCTGGACGTGGTCGTCATCCCCACCAACAAGCCGGTCATCCGCGACGATCGCAACGACCTCATCTACAAGACGGAAAACGAGAAGTGGAACGCTGTCGCTGATGACATCGGCGTGGCCAACGGCGGTGGTCAGCCGGTGCTCGTAGGTACCACCAGCGTCGAGAAGAGTGAGTACCTGTCGTCGCTGTTGCGCAAGCGCGGGGTTCACCACAGCGTCCTGAACGCCAAGTACCACGCGATGGAGGCGTCCATCGTGGCGCAGGCGGGGCGCCAGGGAGCGGTGACGATCGCCACCAACATGGCCGGCCGTGGTACCGACATCCTGCTGGGCGGTAACCCCGAGTTCCTCGCGGGTCTGCACGCCGACGAACACGGCGGGACCGCCGAGGACTACGTCGAGCAGTACAAGGGGCAGTGCAAAGCCGAGCGTGAAGAGGTGCTGTCGGCAGGTGGTCTGCACATCATTGGCACCGAGCGGCACGAGAGCCGCCGCGTCGACAACCAGTTGCGTGGTCGCGCGGGCCGTCAGGGCGACCCCGGCTCGAGTCGGTTCTTCCTGAGTCTGGACGATGACCTGATGCGCATCTTCGGCGGCGACCGGGTCAAGAAGATCATGGAAACGCTGCGGATGCCCGATGACGAGCCCATCGAGCACAAGTGGATCAACAAGGCTGTCGAGAACGCCCAGAAGAAGATCGAGGGGCGCAACTTCGACATCCGCAAGAACCTGCTCAAGTACGACGACGTGATGAACCTGCAGCGCAAAGCGGTCTACGAGATGCGCGACAGGATCCTCATCGAAAACGCCGGGCGTGAGCTGGTGATGGAGGCCATCGAGAACCAGGTCCAGACGATGTGCGACGAGCACATGCCCGAGGGTTCGCACGCCGACGAGTGGGATCTCGAGGGGCTGGCCAAGGCCTGCAAGGTCCACTTCACGGTGGATCTCGACGACTTCAAGTCGAACGTGCAGGAGCTCAGCTTCGAGGCGCACGAGACGTTCGTCATGGACCAGATCAAGGCGGCCTACGAAAACCGGGTGACCGAGGTCAAAGACGCGCTCAAGAAGGCGGCTCAGGCCCAGGGCGGCGAGCTGTCCGACGAAGAGGCCGACGAGCGTTGGGTCTTCTTCGAGCAGGAGCAGTACCTGCGAAGCATCGACAAGCTCTGGAAGCATCACCTCAAGGTCATGGACGGGCTCAAGGAGGGCATCCACCTCGAGGCGTACGGCCAGAAGAACCCCGAGCTCGAGTACAAAAAGCAGGGCTTCGAGCTGTTCCAGATGATGCTCAGCAAGGTCGACGAGAACGTCACCGAGGTGCTCTTCCGGGCCGAGGGGCCCAGCGAGGAAGAGATCGAGGCGATGCGTCAGCGCCGGCTCGAGGAAGAGAACAAGGTCATGGAGCAGCACCAGGCTGCCATGGCCGCCGACGCGGCGATGGAGGCCCAGAAGGGCCGGGTCATGCACTCCGGGGGGACCTACACCCGGAAGCTGGCCAAGATCGGCCGCAACGAGCCGTGCCCCTGCGGGTCGGGCAAGAAGTTCAAGAAGTGCCACATGGGCAAAGAAGAGGAGCTGGCGGCTCTGTTGGCCAGCCAGGGAAGCGGTGTGATGGCTTCGCCAGGGGCGAGCGTCTAGGCATCCCGGGAGACAACTCCTTGGCTTCTTGGCGCCTTGGCGCCTTGGCGATTCAATCGGTTCCGTGCATCGGCGAATCCTCGCCGACTCGGTGCCTGTCGGGCTGAGCCCGTCGCTGTCGCGGATTGGAGTAATCGCCAAGCACGCCAAGGCGCCAAGAAGCCAAGAGGCAACAGCTGGCGTTCGGACGTAGCGGGGCCCGAGTCCAATACGGAATCACACGCTGCGAGGTCAAAGGGTCTCGACCTCGGCGCCGTCCACGATGCCGGCGTCATCGCTCTTGGTCGCGTTCACGAAGTGACGCACCAGGGCTTTGACGAGGGCCTTACCGTCGAACGTCGAGGACAGCACCAGGCTCTTCTTGTCGGGGCGCGAGAGCTTCATCGCGTCGAACAACTGGGTCGCCGCCGTGGCGATGCTGGTCGCCGTCTTCATGCTCCCCACGGCGTCGGCCATGCGGTCGCGGATGTCGATGAAGACGCCCGGGCTCTTGAGGGCCAACCTGAAGACCTGAACCTGGGTGGCCAGATCCTTGGCCGCCTGAGCCGACGTCGAGGCGTAGATCGAGACCGCATCGGCACCGGTCTTCTTGGTCGCCCTGGCCGAGGACATGTCGATGCTCAGCCCGAGCCCCGTGAAATCGGCGAAACCACGGGTGGCGATGACGATGGCGCGGGAACGCTTGTTCTTGGGCTTGAGCTTTTTGAGCGTCCTGCGGATGGGCCCCTTGGCGGCCACCTGCTTGACCTTGCCGAAGCGCGCGGTGAGCAGCCGCTTGACGACCCGTTTGTCGCCGATGGCCACTGCCCCCGAGGGCAGGGATGCGACGCTCAGGTCATCGTTGCCCTCGGTGGCGATGGTGCTCATGAGCTTGTGCATGCGGCGGGTGTTGAAGCCCCCCTCGATGACCACCGCTGCGTCACTGGTGGCCGCCGACCCAAGCGGTGCAAAGCTGACGAAGGTGACGCGGCGCACCTTGGCGGCGTCGTCTCGGAACACCTGCAGCTCGGAGGGCATGCTGGATAGAGCCTCGGCCACGAATCGCGCGAACCCCTTCTTCCCCATCAGAGCCGTCAGATCGACGCTGGCGACCAGCCGCGTCTCTTGCGGCAACGTGTGGAGCAGCGGTCCGGCTGGCTTCTTGGCGAGCGCAGTCGAGGCCAGCATCGCGATGGTGAGCAGGGTAGGGAGGGCGAAACGGAGGACGAAAGAACGGGCCATAGTAGCAAGGTAGCACGCTCCCCGCCGCGGACCAGCCTGCGTCCGCGCAACGGTCTGTCGACGCGCTTGGGCCCCTGAGCCAGTGTCTCGTTGACAAAGCCGCGGTGCCGCGCCACAAAAGCCGGCATGCGGATGTACAACGGCCTGGATATGCTCCCCGATGAGCCGCTTGAGCCCGTCATCACGTTGGGCAACTTCGACGGCGTGCATCGGGGCCATCAAGCGATCCTCGGTCAGCTGAAGGAAGAGGCGGCGCGTCTCGAGGTCCCTACGATGGTGGTGACCTTCTTCCCGCATCCCCGGCAGCTGTTGCGGCCGGAAGAGCCGTTCGTGCCCATCATGAGCATCAAGGAGCGGTTGAGGCGGCTGTACGAGCTGGACATCGACCACGCGCTCATCCTGCCGTTCGATGTCGACATGCTCGAGATGTCGGCCGAGGAGTTCGTGCACGAGGTCCTGTGGGAGTCGCTGCGTGTCTCCGGGGTGCACGTGGGCCCGTACATGACCTTCGGGCACAAGCGTGAGGGCGACGTTCCCTACCTGCAGTCCTGGGGGCGCCGACTGGGCTTCGGTGTCGGACTTGTGGAGCCGGTCTTCGTCGATGGCGACCGGGTGTCTTCCAGCCGCATCCGCAAGGCCCTGACGCAGGGACAGTTGGAGATGGCCAACCGCATGCTGGGCCGTCCTCATCGCGTCGCGGGTGTCGTGGTGCAGGGGCGCCAGCAGGGGCGCGAACTGGGCTTCCCCACCGCCAATCTCACCTACGACGGTGCCTTGCTGCCGCCGTACGGGGTCTACGCCGGGTGGGCGGAGATCGAGGACCGCAAACAGCGGGTGGGGGCCGTCATCAACATCGGGGTGCGCCCCACGTTCGACGGACTCGGCGCCGAGCTGGCCATCGAGGCGCATCTGCTCGAGGGCTTCGACGAGGATGTCTACGGCAAGGAGATGTACCTCGGCCTGGTCGAACACATCCGCCCGGAGATCGCGTTCGAAGGGACCTCGGCCCTGAAGCGTCAGATCAAAAAGGACGTGGAGTCGGCCTACGAAGCGCTGCGGCTCACGCCTCCGGCCAAGCCCAAAAAGGCCAAGAAGTCCAAGGCCAAGACAAAGACCGCGGCGAAGGCCAAGTAGCGGTCCGGTTGTCGGTCGTGGCCCATCGCCTGGCCCTGGTGGGCCACCCCGTGAGTCACAGTCGCTCGCCATCGCTGCACGAGGCAGCCCTTGCCTCGGTGGGGCAGGAGGGCAGTTACGCGCTCCTGGACGCTCCCGATGAAGCGGCTTTCCAGGCTGTCCTCGACCGACTTCGTGCTGGCGGCCTGGATGGCGTGAACGTCACCGTGCCCCACAAGCTTGTCGCCGCTCAGCGCGCGGATCGGGTGACCGACGTCGCCAGGGCCGTCGGAGCCGTCAACACGCTCTGGGTAGAGGATGGCCTGCTCTACGGCGACAACACCGACGTTGCGGGCTTGCGTGAAGCGACCCGGCCGTTGCTGACCAGCCATGCCGGGGCTGTGAGCACCGCGGCCGTGGTGGGCGCGGGAGGGGCTGCACGAGCAGCCGTATTGGCCGCCCAGCAGCTGGGAGCTCGGGAGGTCCGCGTGGTCAACCGAACCCGCTCTCGGGCGGAGGCCCTCGCTGCCGAGCTGGCCGGTGGTGTGTCCGTCGCCGATAGCCTCGAGGCGGCGCTCGATGGCGTCGACCTGGTGTTTCAGGCCACGACCCAGGGCATGGGTTGGGCTCCAGATAGCGAGCGATATCGCGAGCTCCATGACCGCGCGTGCCGGGTTTTGGACCTTTGCGGAGCGGGTGCCGCGCTGGTCGACCTGGTCTATGTCCCACGGATCACGCCCTGGGTCGCCGCCGCCCGGTCACTTGGGTTACCGGCCGACGATGGACTCGAGATGCTCATACGTCAGGCAGCGGCAGCATTTGAGCGCTGGACCGGGCATCGGCCCGACGTCGCGGCCATGCGAGCGGCGGTGACATAGGTCTACCGACGGTGACCGAAGTGTGATACTTCGATGTCAGCGTGGGGCACCCCGCCCCGGCCGCAGGAGCTATGGAAAACCACGACGCAAGCACCGAGGTCCATTCGACCTTCATCGAGCCGCGCCTGATGGAGTGGGTGCTCAAGCCCCTCGCCAAGAGGCTGCCGCACGCGGTGACCCCGAACCAGATCTCGCTGGTCAACATCTGCTTTGCCCTGCTCGCTTTCGTGCTGGCCGCCGTGGCGCCTGGCATGGAGCCCAACGGGGCATTGTGGGCGCGCATCGGCGCGGGCGTCAGTGTCTGGCTGTTCATGGTCGGCGACTGCCTCGATGGCATGCATGCCCGCCGGACGGGGCGTTCGTCCACCTTTGGCGAGTTCCTCGATCACTGGCTGGATGCGCTGGGTGTGCCCATCGTGGCTGCGGCGCTGATCATGACGCTCGAGCTGGACCCCTTCAGCACCTTCATCGGCGTGCTGGGGGCGGCGCTGGTCTACAACGCCCAACTCATCATCAAGCACGACACCGGCAAGTTCATTCACCCGCCGACCTCCGGCGTCGACGCCCAGTTCATGCTGGGTGTGGCCTTCATCGGCGTCGGTATCGTGTTCCACCAGCTGCCGCGGGACGGCGGCCTGGCGATGGACATTGGCGTCGCGGTCTTCGCCTGGGCCTGCATCCTGGGCACCTACAGCAATTGCCTGTTCTTCTACGACCGCATGAACCGCGCGATGATGATGCCGCATCTGCGCTTCATCGCGCTGCTCGTGGGGCTGAGCATCCCCTATCTGCTGGGCATGATGAGCGCCGCGGGCTACTGCCTGCTGGTGTGCTTCGCGTCGTTCCGGGTCAACGGGAGCTATGTGCTGCTGACACTGACGCGCCAGACCTACGCGGGCCTCGACTGGGCACTGGTGGCCTGGATTCCCGCCATCGTGGCCGTGAACCTTGCGGTCGGGCCGGTGGAGCTCACCGCCGGGCTGAGCCTGCAGGACATGTTGCCCTACTTGGCGTGCGTGCACGTGACGCTGCTCAACCTGGTGGAACTGGGCCGCTTCCTTCCTGCGCTGCGGGACGATTCGGCGGCTGCCAAGCGGACCGCGTTGAGCTGAGCGCTTGCTCCGCCGTTAGCGGCGCAGCAAGCGCGACAGGAAGCCCTTCTTCTTGACCGGTGGGGGCTTCTCGAACTTCGGTTTGGGGATGTCGGCGCCGGGGTTGGCCGCCTTGCGCAGGTGATAGGCCATCTCGGGCGCCGACTGGTAGCGGCCCTCGCGGTCCTTGGTGCCCGCCTTCTGATACACCGCGGCGATGGGATGCCCGTGCAGGTCATCGGGGAGCGGCGGCAGCGGCTCCATGACCTGCATCTTGGCGACTTCGAACAGGGTCTTGCCCTCGTACGGGGAGCGGCCTGTCAGCAGCCGGTGGATGAGCATGGCCACGCCGTAGATGTCGGCACGATGGTCGATGTCCTCGACGGCGCGCACCTGCTCTGGAGACATGTATTCCGCCGTGCCCGCGGCAACCCCCGCCCGGGTGAGGCGTTTGACGCGTTTGCCGCCGGTCTCGAGCATCTTGCCCAGGCCAAAGTCGACGACCTTGACATCGAGCTGGGACAGGTCGTTCCAGACCGCATCTTCCGAACCGGGGACGCCAAGCCGGTCGAACAGGTCCTTACCCTCGCCCGGCTCGCGCAGCGCATGTTTGGGGGCGGCGATGAGGATGTTGTTGGGCTTCAGGTCCCGATGCAGGATGCCCTTCATGTGGGCGGCGTGCAGACCGTCGAGAACGTGCGACAGGATGTGTGCCGTTTCGTCGACGCTCAGGCGTCCGCGAAGGCTGACGAGGCCACCCAGTGGGAGGCCTCGGATGAGCTCCATGACCATGTACGGCACGTCTTTTTGACGCCCCATATCCACGGTGCCGTAGGTGATGAGCTGGGCGATGTTGGGATGGACCAGCGACTCACAGATCTCCGCCTCGCGGGCGAAGCGCTCGACCAGGTCCGGCATGCCAAAGGCCTTTGCCCTGAGCGTCTTGAGCGCAACGAGACGCGGGCCATTGCCGGGCTTGTCGTCTTCGGCGCGATAGACGATGCCGAAGGCGCCAGCGCCGATGGTTGGTCCGACGGAGAAGCGGTCGTCGACCCGTGCACCTGCTGTGATGTAGTCGTCGCTCATGCGTGGCGGCGGAGGTCCTTTGACGCAGCTCACAGTAGCCGTCTTCGGTCACTGTACACAGTCGGATCCATCCCGTCATCCCGCCTCCGTATTGGTTACGATGGCGGTGGCTCGGGTTGGTTACGTCTGTAACAATTTCTCGTTACACACCCACCGGAAAGTGTGCGACAACCTCGTTACTGGGCTGCTGGGAGGCGCACACATGGGCTTTGCCGTCGCAATGCTGCTGCTGTTGGGTGGTGTCGGAGATCTGGATACGCCGGTCGTGCTCGACGCGCCTGCGTACACCGTCGACAACGCCGCGGCGTCGCCGTACCGCAGCGAGCAGGACAACGAGGGCTCCTGCAAGACCCTCGTCGAGCGGCTGTGCACCGTCGCCCACGCGGACATGTGTCAGGCCTTGCAGCGCGAGCACGAGCGGCGTCGGATCAGCCCCGACGAAGAGGCGCAGTGCCGCAGTCTGCTGGACGACCGTGACAAGCTCGACAAGCTGCTGCGGAAGATCGGCAGCAGTAACCGGTAGGGTCGAGAGAGTCCGGAAGAGTCAGGCTATTACAGGCCCGGAGAGTCTCGTTAAGTCAGGGCATTGCAGGCCGGGAGAGTCTCGTTAAGGCAGGTGCATTGCAGGCCGGGAGAGTCTCGTTAAGGCAGTGCGTTGCAGGCCGGGGGAGTCTCGTTAAGGCAGGGCGTTGCAGAGCCGTCGCATTGTAGGACGATCTCATTCGCCCCCCAACCCCCCCGCTGGGGGGCTTCCGCCCCCCTTCGGGGCGCCCACTCCGCTTCTCCGTTCCTCCGCTCGCAAGCTCGCTGTCGTCACTCCGTCGCTCCGGGGCGTCCGACGGAGTCGGATGCGGACTGAACACGCGCCAATACTCTTGGCCAAGTGCGTGTCTGTCCCCGCGCACGAGTGGCCTGGCGAGACTCATCAGAGCACTAATTGCGACACGCCGCCGGTTACTCGGGGCGGCCCTGGGCGGCCCAGGTCTCGACGAGCTGAATCTGTTCGGGCGTCAGCGGCGGTAGGCCAAGCGGCATGCCCCGGACGTCTTTGCGAGGTTTTCCGCGGACCTCGGCGTGCCGTGCCCACAGCGCTGCGACCAGGCGAGGGGTGCCGTCTGCGAGCTTCTCGAACAGCGAGCTGCGCTCCTCGCCATCGCCCTTGGGGTCGATGTAGCCAGCCTGGATCATCGCATATTCGGTGAGGTTCACGCCCCGCGCCGGGAAGCCGAAACCGCCGGTGTTTCCGGGGCCTCCGTCGCCGATGGCGTAGTCGGGATCGGCGTGGCAGTGGATGCAGGTGTGGCCAAACACCTTCTGGGCCACCTCTTCGTAAGTCACCCGGCGCTCCAGGATGGGCAGACGCTTGGGCATCGGCTCGGGAGTGACCGGTTTCAACGGCGTCATGAGAAGGTAGGCCGCGACGTGGCGCGCCTCGTCCTCGCTCAGGCCCTCCTTGGGCATCAAGGCATCCCGTTTCAGTGACTTCGGATCCATCAGCCACTGGACCAGGCGAGCCCGTTGAAACCGCTTGCGGGTGTGGGCCAGGTCGGGGGCCAGCAGCATGCCGTCGCGCAGCTGTGCGGCGGCCATCGCCGCCCGCGGGACCGAGCTTTTCAACGCTGGGACACCGCTCATCCGGTGGCACATGCCGCAGCCGCGGGTGTCGAGCAGGACACGACCCTTGGCGGGGTCGCCCTTCATCGCGGGGGCCGGCAGAGGTTTGGGGATCAGGTACCTGGCCAGTTTATCGGCCTCCTCGGCGGACATCCGCAGGCGGGGCATGCTCGCGCTGAGCTTGGGCCTGAGATCGTGCGGTTCCTGGAGAAATGCCTTGAGCCAGTCGCGGTGAAACCGCTGGTGGATACCCACCAGCGAGGGCGTCGCCGTGAGGTCCACGATGGTCTTCTGCCACGCCTTCAGCTGCTCGGGCTTGGCTTTGAACGTGCCGGCGTGGATCTGCCGATGGCACTGGACACAGTCCATGCTGATGTCGACGGCGGGCAGGCCTGTGCCGAGATGACACCGATTGCACTCGTACTTGGCCAGCAGGGCCTTGCCCTCTTTGGCGCTGACCGCGGTGGGTTCGGGCACGGGCTGGACGACGGTCATTGCGGTGTAGAGCCAGACGAGCATAGGCCCTCAGTATCGCCTACTCTTTGAGCGCACGCATCAGGGCGGCGGCTTTGACCTCGGTCTCGGCCCATTCCTCGGTGGCCACGCTATCTGCGACGATGGCGCCACCAGTCTGGTACAGCAGCCTACCTGCGGCGGCGACCACGGTGCGTATGAGGATGCTGAACACGGCCTGACCACCCCGGTCGATGACGCCCAGGCTGCCGCAGTAGAACCCACGCCGGATGCCCTCGGCCCGCTCGATGGCGTTCATGGCCGCAATCTTGGGGGCGCCGGTGACGCTGCCCCCGGGAAACAGCGCAGCGATGACGTCGACCAGGTCCGACCCCTCGCGGGCGACGGCCGCCACGTCGGTGACCATGTGGTGGACCGCGCCCAGATGGTGGATGCCGAATAGGTCGTTGACCCGGACGCTGCCGGGTTCGGCGATGCGGCCCAGGTCGTTGCGCACCAGATCCACGATCATGAGGTGTTCGGCGCGGTCCTTGATGGACGCAGCCAGCTCACTGGCGAGGATGGCGTCTTGCAGGCCCTCGGCGTGGCGCGGCCGGGTCCCTTTGATGGGGTAGCTGTGGGCTTGGCGGGAGGTGGGGTCCCACGTGAACAGGCACTCCGGGGAGGCTGAGGCGAGCCACAGCCCGTCGCCAAGGTCCCACAGGGCGCCATGGCGGGGCACGGCCTGCTGTCGTAGCCGAAGATACAGGTCGAGGGTCTGGGATGGGTCGAAGCCGGCCCCTTCGAGCCGTCGCGCCAGGTTGATCTCGTAGTAGTCGCCGGCGGCGATCCCTTCGAGCGTCTCGGCGATGGCCGCGTCGTAGCGGCTGCGGCTCATGCGTGAGGCGAGCGGTTCCACGGAGACGGGTCCGAGCGGAGCAGGCTCCTGGGAGGCGGCAAAGGCCTCCAGGGCCCGACGCCCCGCCGGCGTGCCATGGAGGACGGGCTCGGCGTCTCCCCCTTCGAAGGCCCAGTGAGCGGGGTAGCGCGCGACAACGACGTCGGGAAGGATGGGGTCCTCCTCGGCGGTCGCGTCCACGCGCTCCAGGTTGCGGCCCGCGTCATACGCCAGCAGCACGACATGCAGGTAGTCGGTGTCCAGGCGTCGCCCGAGCCGGTGTCGGAGCCATCGGAGCAGGCCGCGATGGGGCAGCGCGTCGACACGCACGCGGTCCACCCGGTCCGGCAATGCCGCTAGCAGGTGGCGCGACTTTGGGCCGCCGTCGGCCCAGAACGGCAACGCCCCCGAGGCCGTGGCGGCTTCGGGGGCGCGGCCGGCGAAGAGCCGGCGGGCCAGACGAACGACGTGGGACATCTGGCCGCTATGCCTTGTCTTCTCGGTCAGCCGACGCGGCTCAGGAGGTTTCCTTGAGCAGCGCGTCCAGCTCTGCTTCGACGCTGTCGACAGCGGCGGCCGGGGCTGCCACCGGAGCGGCGGCGGCGGGGGCCGGCGCCATCCCCATCTTGGCCTTCAGCGCGGCCAGAGCGTCGTCCTGGGCAACGGCGCTGCCCTCGAGGGCGGCGAACTCGTTGTCGAGGGTGTCGCCCATCTCGTTGCTCAGCTCGGCCGCAGCGTCGGCCTCGGCCTCCATCTGGTCGACCTTCTCCTCCATCCGCGCGAACGTGTCGAAGGCACTGTTGGTCTTCATGCCGCTGAGGGTGTCGGCGATCTTCTTCTTCGCCTCGGCCCGCTTCAGGCGCGCGATGTGCAGGTTCTTCTTGCGCTGCGCTTCCTGGATCTTGGCATTGAGCTGCTTGAGCGCGTTCCGAAGCATGTCGGTGGCTTCCTTCTGAGCCATCCACTGCTCCTGGAAACCTGCGGCGATGTTGTCGTGCTCGGTCTTGCGCGCCAGAGCCTGGCGGGCGAGGTCGTCACGGCCGGCCTTGATGGCCACCATCGCCTTCTTCTCCCACTGCTGCGCCTTGCCGAGCTCCTGCTCGTACTGGCGCTTGAGGCGCTTTTCGTCGGCGATGGCCACGGCGACCTGCTTACGGGCCTCCATGAACTGCTCGCGCATGTCGATGATGAGCTGGTTGAGGATCTTCTCGGGATCCTCGGCCTTGCTGATCATCGCGTTGATGTTGGACTTGACCAGGGTGCTGATGCGGCTCCAGATGCTCATTATGCGGCCTCCGTCCCGGCGGGTGCGTCGTGGTACTCGCGCAGCTGCGAGTAGTGGTCAGTAATCGCCATGGTCAAACAGTCCAGGGCGGCCTGGAACTCCTCGAAATCGAGCGTCTCGCTCTGAAGCGTCTCGGTGATGATGACCGCGTCGCCCTCGAGCGCATAGGCGCCGCTGATGAGCTCGGTGGAGTTCAGCCGCAGCAGGTTCTCGAACAGCGCGGCCTTCTTGCCGGCGTCGCTCGGGATGTCCATCAGTCGAACGGTGAAGACGACGAGCGGCGGGGTGAGCTGGATGACGATGTTGTCGACATGGTCGGCTTCGTCGTGGACCATCCAGGTGTTGTCGGCGATCAACTCGTACGTGTGCTCCGTACGCATCAGATAGCCTTCGATGACGTCGGTATTGGCTTCCATGGGTGCGTCGTCTCCCGTGTGGGACTCAGGCGGTGGGTCAGCGGTGGGGCGCGGGCTTCATCGACCTTGATGTTGAACCCGGCCGCCGATCGAGGTAGCAATCACGCCCCTTATCGTCAAGGGGGCGACCCCGAAGCCGCCCGAGGTGGAAATGTTCCTCAAAAAACTCGTCATGGTCAGTGTTCTGGCGCTCATCGCGGCGTCAGCGCCGTCCTGTGAGAGTATCGTCGAGGTGGACAATTCTGCCCCCCGGGTGACGTGGGTCGCCGTCGCGCCTCCCGTCGACGGGGTCGCCGACATCACGGTGTGGATTTCCGACATCGAGGGCGATCCGGTGAGTCTGGAGCTGACCTGGCGGTCCGCAGGGCAGTCGTCGGCGGGCACCACGATCGTACAGGCCCCCGGTGGCCACGGGGTGGTCGGCTTGACCACCCACCTGGCGACGCAGGAATCCAATGGCCAGGCTCATCTGATTCGCTGGGACGTCAGCGAGGTCAGCGGTCAGGTGGAGCTCCGTTTCTTGCCGCGTGACGCCGAGGACGCCGGCGTGGTGGTGGTCAGTCCCGCCTTCGATGTCGTCGCCGGACTACCGGAGGCCGAGCAGGTCGTCGAGGCGCAGTAGCGCCAGGACGAGCGCCGCGAGGGCTAGCGTGAGCGGCATACCAGGGCCGGCCGGGCCACCGCCCGAGCAGCCTCGTTGTCCGCCGGAGAGGCTGTAGATCGCGGTGGGAGTCGGATCCGGGACCGGCACGGCGGAATCAGGGGCGGAAGTCTCCGGGGAGGAGGCGTCGGGCGTAGCGCTTTCGGCGTCCTGTTGGGCGGGGACGGCGTCGGGTATGTCAGATACCCCATCCTCTGCGTCCGGAAGCTTCTGGGCGTCCACGGTGACGTCTTCGGTGCCGAGGGTGTCCTCGGGTGGGACGTCGGGCCCCGGTTCGGGCGCGTCGGGCGTGGACCCAGCACCATCACCGTCACTGGCGGCGACGTCCGGAAGGGGCTCGGCCACGGCCTCGGGTTGAGGCTCGGGTTCGGGTTGCGGTTCGAGTTCAGGCTCAGGCTCGGGCTCGGGAGGCGAAGGGTCGCAGCCTGTCGTAGTGGCCGTCGCGTAGAGGTCATAGGGCGGATCGACCACGCCGTCGGCGCTTGCGACCCAGACGTTGGGGCTGCCGCCCGCGCCGCAGCTGCAGGAGTAGGCGCCGCGGTCATCATTCAACCCCAGGTTGAGACATGCGGCGCTGTCGGCGCAGTCGTTGAAGGCCGGGACTGCGCAGAGGTCGAAGTCGTCGGGTACGGAATCGGTCGCCTCGCAGTCCGCCTTGGTGCTGAAGAGGTTGCTGCAGTTGGTGGTCTGTGAGCCGTTGCGGCCGGGGTTGCCGAGGTACCCCCCAGCACTCGGACCGTCGCCGGTGGCCCAGAGGAAGAACGGGTCGCCGAGCTCCTGCCCGTTGCTCCACCCGTCCCCGTCGGAGTCCTGGCTGGCGAGCCAGGAGGTCCAGGCGTGGTCATCACCGGACAACGATGCGCCGTCGGGGCCGAGGGCGAAGGCGGTGCCAAAGGTGGTCAGAGTTCCCCCGCCCCCGGCGTTGACGTGGCAGTTCCAGCAGCGCTTTCCGTTGCTGTCGGACACGCCCGAGGGGATCAGGGCGGGGTAGGACGACTTGGCCGACGCCTGGGGCGCCCAGGCAAGGGCCAGCAGCGTAAGGGTCAGCATGGCGTGGCGCATGGTCATACGATGCAGGGAGTACGAGCGCGTTGTCGGACCGGATTGGCGCCTGACAAAGATGCCGTGTGTTTGACGAGCGACAGCTTTCAGGCACGCTCCTACCCATGCGCTCCCCCCACCGCTCATGGCCTGCCATGCTGGCGTTCCTCTTCATCACTGGTTGCGCCACCACGGGCGACCAGGCCGCCCCCCGCGAGGACCTGCCGGCGGAGCAGCAGATCACGGTCACCGAGGGGGCTCGCGACAAGACCGCCGTGCTGGAGGTCATCCGCGCCAAGCTCGCGGGGGTGATGTGGTGCTACCGGGAGGCGCTGAACGCCAAGCAAGCGGTTCCTCGCAAGGCCTGGCTGCGGTTCACGGTGGAGCCTGACGGCACGGTGGTCAGCCCGGCGGTGGACTCGACCGAGCCACGCGCGGGGGAGCTCGACGCCTGCATCGAGGCGGAAGTCGTCGGTTGGCGCTACCCGGCATCGGACGCCAAGGCCACCCGCGTCAGCTACCCGCTGCTGCTCAACCGCTGAAGCGGCTCAGGCTTCGGCGCCCAGGGACATGTCCGCTGGCATGGTGCGGGGCGTCGGCACCCAGTTCTCGTCCTCGATGGCCTCGGGGATGGGCACCGGCGTGCCGTCGTAGCGCAAGCGCTGACCACCCTTCCAGATGTAGGCGCGCCACAGGTACTTGAAGAATGATGGCTCATCCAGGCGGGAGTCCATGTGCGGCGCCACGTTCTCGTCGTGCCACGCGGGCAGCAGGCTCCAGTGGAGACCCGGCTTGATGTGGTGGGCGGTGTGCCAGCCGTTGTTGAACGTGAACCAGCCGAACAGCTTGCCGGTGAAGTTGCGGGAGTGATTGTACTCGCTGTCGGCGTCGGCGCCGTCGTGCTGGAGCAGGTTGATGGTGATGATGCCCCAGGCCGCGAAGGCGTGCGGCAGGTAGAAGAACACCAGGAACTTGCGCCAATCGATGATGAGAAGGGCGATGCTGACGCCCCACAGCACCACGAACTCGATGACCATCTGCTTGAACCAGGAAGGGCGCTGTTTGCGCATGGCTTTGGTGAACAGCCACTCGCCCTTCATCACCGACCCTCCGACATTGGCCGCAAAGCCAAACAGGTTCAGGAAGTTCAAGCGATGACGCGCCTTGGTGGTGCGCATGACGTCGCGGGCGGTCTCGGTGAACCGGTGGTGGCTCAGGTTGTGGCCCGGCACGAAGGAGCTGACCGGGTGGCCGTAGGTCATGGAAAGAAAGACCTGGAAGACCTTGTTGACCGGCTTGGACTTGAACACCGGGCAGTGGATCACGTTGTGCGTGATCACTGCGCAGATCCACGACAGGACCATCAGCGTGAGAACCAGCGGAGCGGCGACGTACCACGCCGGGTCCCACACCCAGAGCAGGGCGGTGAGGGCGAAGTACGTGGCGATGAAGGCCAACGTGCGTCGGTCTGCGGAGTAGCGGAGCATGTTTTGTCGTCCCTTGGAGCGGCCCGGATTGAACGGGGGGGTGGAGGACACCACCGCTTGGGTCGGTCAATTTGACGGCGTAAGCTACAATCGTGGCTGTTCCCAAGCAAGATAAGGCTCGTTTGACCCACGATTCCGAACAGTTTGCCCAGATTCGCGGCAAGATCGACACCATCCTCTCCACCCTGGATGCCAGCTTTGTCGAGCGCGAGGTGCACGCCCGCTTGTCCCTGCTGTGCGTGCTCGCGGGGCACCATGTGCTGCTGCTGGGGCCCCCCGGAACGGCCAAGAGCCGGCTGGCCCGGGCGGTCGCCGGGGCGGTGCGTGATGCGCGGTACTTCGAGTACCTGCTGAGTCGGTTCACCCACCCCGACGAGCTCTTCGGACCGGTGAGCATCCCGGGGCTCAAAGAGGAAGATTATCGGCGCCTTACCGAGGGATTTCTGCCGCAGGCGCACGTGGCCTTCCTCGACGAGGTCTTCAAGGCCAACAGCGCCATCCTCAACAGTCTGTTGACCCTCATCAACGAACGGATCTTCCATCACGGGCGGCATCGGGACGCGGCGCCGCTGATGGCGATCGTGGGCGCGTCCAACGAAGCGCCCGAGCCCGGAGGACCCCTGGCGGCGCTGTACGACCGGTTCCTGGTGCGACTCGGGGTGGCGCCCGTGGCCGACGAAGATGCATTTCTCCAGGTGGCCTTCGGCGACCTGGCGGCTCCCGATGTGCCGTTCGAGGCGACGCTGACGCGCGACGAGATCCTGTGGCTGCGGGGCCTTGCCAAGGGTGTGACGTCATCACCGGCCATCCGGGAGCTGCTGACGGAGGTGCGTCGTGGGCTGATGGAGGCGAGTATCGACGCCAGCGACCGCCGCTGGCGTTGGGCCGTGGACCTGTTGCGGATGGCAGCGGCTACGACGGGACGTTCCGAGCTGGCGCCGGTGGACCTGCTGCTGTTGGAGCATTGCTTCGGCGATCCGCTCGAGAACGACGCCGCCGTGCGGGGGATTATCCGCGAGGCCCTGTCCCAGGTGGTCGACGTCGCCGGGCACAAGCGTCGCCTGTTGCAGCAGTGGAGCCGGTTGGCGGCGCTGCCGGGGGACGCGGAGGGGGACGACGTGGACGCGCCCAGTCCAGCGAGCTTCGAGGGCGCGGTGGCACACCGGGTGGCGCGACTCGACCGTTTCAAGGCGGGTCTGCTGTCGGCCGGCGAGGAGTTGGACACGCAGCGGGACGCGCTGCTGCGCCAGTCGGAGAACACGCCGTGGATTCCCGAGGTCCCGCCGAGCTTGTTTGCCGGCTTCGTGTCGGCGCGGCGGGATCTGGTGGCGCTGGGGCGGCTCGAGCAGGCCTATCGCGACGAGCTGCTGGCCTTCTCCTTGTTCGAGGCGGTCGTGCCCCAGGCGCAGATGGCGCAGCGCACCAGCATGGTCCCAGGCCGTATGCTCGTGGTCGATCAGGAGGTTCCGCTGTGGGTCAGTCGCAGCGGCGACCATCCCGACCGGTGGATCCCGGTAAGCGCGGACGGGATGATGCTCGTCGAGCATCGGGGTTCGCTGGCGGCTGAGCTGCAGCGGCGGCTGCATCGGTCGGCCTTCTATGGGGCTCCGAGTGCGCCGACAAAGGCGCCGTCGTGGCACGACTCGGTCGTGCATGCGGTGCTCGACGACAGCGTCCTGTATGGCCTGCTGGGGCGCGGAGGCGTGCGGCGGGACACGCTGGTGGAGCAGCTGCTGGGTGATGCGCCGCCGGACGCCAAGGGAGCGCTGGGGGCGCTCATCGAGTGGTTGAAGGGCACCGGGACCAAGCGTCTGCCCGACCCGCCGGCGGCGAACCTCTGACCAGCGTCGACCCGCTGTCGCACCCCGCCATCGAGCGGCTGGTGCAGCAGACCCGACGGCCCGAGCGGTTGGTTCGCAGGGCCTCGGTGCTGGTCAATTGGCTGATGGGCGTCGTTGAGTCTCCGCAGCCTGCCGATGATCGCTGGCTGGACGCCTTCCTGGAGCGGGCCTGGTCGGATCTCGGCGTGGTGAGGTTGCTGTGTCGCGGCCGCCCCCTGCGCGCGCTGTCGGCGGCGGCGGCGTTGTTGGTGGAGCTGCATATCGAGGATGAGGACGAGGACGACGACGACAACCACGACGAGCAGGACGACACCGACGACGACGAGCGGGAGGAGGAGAGCGAGCAGGAGACCGAGGACCAGGACACCGAGGACCCGGACGATGCGCAGGACCAGGACGAACCGGCCGAGCCCGAGCTCGACTGGGAGCCGGAGCTGCTGGACGCCGACGGGCTGATGCCTCCCGGGGCCGGTGGGATCGAGGCTGATTTCTTTCTGGGCCCCGATCGGCGGCAAGGGATCCAGGGGGCGCTGCAGGCGGCCGAAGAGTGTGCTCAGCTGGAGGATCTGCTGGGGTCGCTGTTGCCGTCGCACGGGTGGGACTACACCAGCGGCACCCTGGAGCGGATGCTCATGGGCCGCTTCGAGCTCTTCGAGCGTTTGCTGCGCGGCTCTGCGGAGCTGAAGCGGCTGGCCGACCTGCTGGGGCGTATCGAGCGCTCTGACCGGCAGGCGGCCGCCGAAACGGGGTTCGGAAAGGAGCAGGTGGTCGGTGTGCGGCTCGGTGGAGACCTCGAGGACGTGCTTCCTGCGGAGTGGGCGCTGTTGGGTGATGCCAGTACCGAGGACCTGTTCTACCAGCGATTCGCGGAGCGGCGGCTGATGACGCTGGAGGTTCGTGGGGACGACGAGGATGAGGAGGACCCGGCAGAGGGGCGCGGCCCGATCATCGCCTGCGTGGACACCAGCGGCTCGATGCGGGGAGCGCCAGAGGAGATGGCCAAAGCGCTGGTGCTGAGCATCGCCCGGCGAGCGCTGAAACAACGCCGCCACGTGCACGTGATGCTGTTCGGTGGCAAGGACGACCTCATTCACCTGCAGCTACGTGGCGGCGTCCGCGGGCTGGACCAGCTGCTGGACTTCCTGCTCGGGTCGTTTCACGCCGGGACCGACTTCGACGGCCCGCTGATGGCCGCGCTGGACATGACGGACAAGCCGAGCTTCTCACGGGCCGACATCCTCGTGGTGACCGATGGGCTGTGTCGGGCAGGCCCGGCCGTGGTCACCGAGTGCAACAAGGCCAAGCAGGAGACCGGGTTGTCCATCGCCAGCGTCGTCATCGTAGGTCCGCATGGGGCCGAACTCACCGGCGTGAGCGCGTTCTCCGATCGCGTGTTCGCGCTCGACCCGAGGGATCCGGGGGCCGACCCCGTGACCTACCTGCGCCAGCGGGGGGGATAGCTCTGCGTTGGCGCCTTTGCAGGATGTCCGGCCGCCTCTGGACCTACGGGCTGATGTAAGTGGTTCTTCCGTTGCTCCTGTAAGATGAGCTTGCATGGGTCCGGGCTGGGGAGGCCGACCTATACGCTGTTTTCCGTAATTACAGGGGCTTGGGTGCGTGGGGTGGGGTGGCACAGCGCTTGCTTTTCTCCCGGACGAACCACTGGGAGACCACCATGCGCCACGTTCACCTCATACCGATCGCAGCCACTGTGGGGCTGCTCGTTGCTGCTTGCGACACGCCGACCGGCAACCCCACACCCGCCCATGGCGGCAGCGTCTTTACCGAGCCTCCGCCGGTCGAGTCGGCCCCGGCGCCAGCAGAGGCACCGCCTCTCGTCGCACCGTCGCGGACTCCGGACAGCGGCTACATCGCCCATGAGTGGGGCACGTTCACCAGCGTCCAGGACTCCGACGGCAACACGCTCGTAGGGCTCCATCACGAGGACGAGCCCCTGCCAGAGTTCGTGAGGCGGCGGCCCCTTCGCGGCCTGGGCTGGGGCGTCTCTCCCAAACATGTGGAGAAGCTCCCGGGTCATGTGACCCAGAAGCTCGAGACCCCTGTAATCTACTTCCACACCCACACCGCCATGAATGTCAGCGTAGACGTCGACTTCCCCAAGGGAATCCTGAGCGAGTGGTATCCGGCGGAGAAACGCATCCTGCCGGACCACCACACCGACTTTGACGGGGTCGCCAACTCGAGCCTTGGCTGGGACGTGGCGCTTCTGCCAAACGCCGGACGCGACGACCTGCCCCAGGTCCATGACGACGACATCTGGGCCCCGTCGCGCAATGTGGACTGTGCCAAGGTCAGGGTCGACAGCGACAACGAGATGTTCATCTTCTACCGAGGCCTGGCCGACTTCGTGCTCCCCATCCGGGTCACTCACGGTGCCGATGGCCTCCTGCGGGTCAGCAACACGTCCGACGACGACATCCCCGATGTCGTCCTGTTGGACAACGACGGCCTCCACGGCGGCGTCGTCCACATCGGCTCGGTGGCGGCCGGAGCCACGGTGACCGTGCCGGTCGTTGACCGGACGCGTCCCGTGAACGAGTACGTGGACCTGGCCCGAGAGGTCCTGCAGGTGGCCCTGGAGGCGGATGGCCTCTACGGGGACGAGGCGCTCGCCATGGTGGACACCTGGACCCAGAGCTACTTCCACACCCCCGGTCTTCGGGCGCTCTACGTCGTGCCAAAGGCGTGGACCGAGGAGCTGCTGCCTATTCGTCTGGACCCCGAGCCTGTCGAGCTGGTTCGCACGATGGTGGGGCGTATCGAGATCCTCACCCGGGACTTCGAGGCCAAGGCGCGGGACCTGGTCAACCAGCTCTATGCGCAGCGGGAGGCGCTCGACACTGCCATGAGCAAGGACATGGGCGGCAGCTACTACCCGCTGTACACGATGTCGGTGCTCGAGGATCACTTCGGCCGGTTCGCGGAGCCCCGCGTGCGTCGCGCTGCGCAGCAGTTGCCGCCGGGGGACATTCGTGACTTCGCGCTGGAGGTGGTGGACTACCTGGACGCCCGAATCACCTCGGGGTTGTGGGACTGATCAGACGCAACATGACCAAGAGGTCGGCATTCGCCGCCCCCTTGGTCAAAGCGTCTGGAATCGTTGAGATGTATCGCCCTTCGGGCTCCGGGTGATCAGCACGGCTAGCGCCGCACTGATCAAGACGCAACATGACCAAGAGGTCGGCATTCGCCGCCCCCTTGGTCAAAGCGTCTGGAATTGTTAAGAAGTATCGCCCTTCGGGCTTCGGCAGATCAGCACGGCTAGCGCCGCGCTGATCGAGGCGAGGACGCCATGGCGTGAGAGATCGGTGAGATGCCGCGTGACCCCGCGATTCCTACCCTCGGCGTGCTGACCGCACCAACCGAGGAGTCTGGATATGAATGCTCGTTTTTGCACCGTGGGGGCCGTGCTCGCTGTTCTTTCGATGACCAGCGGATGCGACGATGGCGGCGAGCCCGTTGCTGGCAGTCCCGATACCACCACCGTGGCCGACGCATCGGGGGACGGCGGCGTGACGGACGTCGGTGTCACGCCGGATGCGCCAGTCGCCGACCAGAACACGCCGGACCCCGGACCCCCTGACACCACGGTACCGCCACCTGCCGCCTGCACGCCGGGGCAGGCCGAGGTGTGCGTGGTCGCGTCGTTTGGGGGGACCGAGCACAGCTATCCGGACGACTGGTCCACGGGCATCAACGAGCAGGGCACGCTCATCGCCAGCTTCGGCGCGACCGGTTCGTTCCGACTCATCACGCCCGTACTGGAGGGCCCGGTGGCTCTGGACTGCAGCCAGGCGAGCGTGCAGATCCTGGAGACCGGGGTGGGCTACCACAACGCCAACGAGGCCCAGGGCAGCTGCAGCGTGACCATCACCCGGACCGACGAGCGCCTCGCTGGCACGGCCACGGGGGTCTTTGACACGGGCCTGGACTTCAGCGTCAGCTTCGACCTCCCGAACGTCGCCAGCACCGACAACACGTTGACCTGGGAGGCCGACGGGGTCGCAGTCTCCGCGGACAACGTGCAATTCCTGGAGCTCTTCCAACCCGGCGACAACCCGCAGTTCGCCGATGGTGTGGCCAACATCACCGGCGGCGGGTTCAGCATCCAGTTTCCCATGGTGACCGGTACCCTGGACTGCAACGACCCGGTGCTCGGGGTCATGTTCAAGCTCCAGCTCAGCGCCGGCGGGGTCATGTACAGGACGCCTGGAGGCACCTGCAGCATCGAGGTGACGGCGTTCGAGGGGGTGGGCGGGACGGTCAGCGGCACCTTCACCGCCACCGACGTGCCCATCCCGCCGCCCTTCAGCGGCGACCCGCTCACAACCCTGAGCGGCGCGTTCAGCATTACCCGACCTTGACGCCTGTTGGGGCGCCGGAGCCTCTCTGCTGACCGTGACGTTCGCTGGCCGTCCAGCGGACGTCCGGCGTTCCTTCCATACGGTGGGCCTGCCAAACGAGGTGCTGAAACCAGGTCGGTCGTTTCTGGCGCGGGCGTTGCACAGGAGTTCGCGTGACGCACGCTGCGTCACGCGACTTCCTGCGATATCATGGGCGCAACGGCTCCAGACGAGAGGACATTGACCCGCTGCCTGGCACATCTGGCCGCGCTGGCGACGCTCGCGCTCGCCGGCGGCTGCTTGAGCGCCGACGCCCGCCTGTGCGTCAGCGGCGCACTCTGCGCTCCGGGGTTCGTGTGTGACGACGTCAATGGGATCTGCGTGCTGCCAGGCTCGTCCGTCTGTGGCAACGGGGTCGTCGAAGCGCCTGAGGAGTGCGACGAGGGCGACGCCAACAGCGACGCCGCGGGGGCCTCCTGCCTCACCAATTGTCGGGTTCCGAGCGCCTGCGGTGACGGCATAACGAGCCCCGGAGAGCAGTGCGACGACGGCAACCTGCGGAGCCACGACGGGTGTTCAAGCATCTGCTCGCTGGAGACCCTGGCCTGGAAGCCCTTCGACCTCCCCGGGGTGCGCCCTCCGCCCCGATCGGGGGCTGTGCTGGTGCATGACCCACGGGACAACTCGCTGTGGCTGGCGGGCGGTCGTGACGCCGAGGGAGACAGCATCTCGGACCTGTGGCGCTGGAACGGCGTCTGGAAGTCCTACGACGTTCCCGACAGCCCCTTCGTGGTGCCCTTCTACGACAAGCGCGACCAGGCCATGCGGGTGCTGACCCGGGACGAGCCGCTCAAGCCGGTCGGCGCCATGGTCACCTGGCAGGTGGTGGACGATGCGCTCGTCGAGGATCATCAACTCGCGGGCGTGGGCGACACGGTTTACGGGGCCGGGTCGGTACTCGACTTAGAGAGCAACACCGTGTTTGCCGTCGTGCAGCGGGTTGACGCGAACTTCGACGCCAGCGCCGAGGTGCTGGTTCTGCACGAAGACTCCTCGCCCGACGAAGAACCCTGGCTCAGGGTCGCCGAGCACGCCCCGGTCAACGGCTTGCGGGCGACGACCAGCACCAACGTCGTCGAGTTGGTGGTGGTGGAACCCAGCGGTCTCGCGCGCGACGCCTACAGTGGCGAGCTGCTGGCGAGCAGCAACCTGCCCGGGACCATCGCCGCGTTGACGGTGGGGCCGCTGGCCATGGTCGAGGGCGACCCCCAAACGGTCTATCACCTGCAAGGGGGAGGTTGGGGCGCTACGACGCTGATGGGGGCCGACCTCCCGCCGGGCGGCTGGGCGTTGGCGACGGCCTTCGGGAGCGCGGACTCGTTGTTCGCCTTTGGCGGCCTCGCGGGCACCGCTGTGTCCAGCAGTCTCTGGCGCATCGAGCTGGGTGAACCGGGCTACAGCTGGACGGCCATCTCTCAGAGCTCCGTCCCCGACCCTCGCCGCCACGCCGGCTTCGCCTGGGACCGACGCCGAGGGCGGGCCGTTCTCTTCGGAGGCGGCGCGCCCGACGCGTGGGAGTACGACGGTGACGGTTGGAGCGCTCTTCCCGCGCCGCCGACCACCACCGGCGACCTGGGGTACGACCCGGTCAACGACCGGTTCGTACTGCGAGATACCGAGGCTACCTGGCAGCTCGTAGGGCTGGACTGGCGGCGATTCGACACCCCCGAGACCGGCACGCCGACGCTGTCCGAGCCCAGGCTCGTGTATGACCGGCAGGCCGCCCAGCTCCGAGCCCTGGACGTCGGGAACAGCCCACAGCACTTCGCGCTCAGCGACGTCTTCTGGGAGGAGCAGCCCAGCCCGTCAGGGCCGCTCGCGGGCGCTGCGGTGGCGTACGACCCGGTGAACGGCGTCACCGTTGCCCATGGAGCAACCACCTGGACGTTGACCGATGGGACCTGGACGGAAGTCGTGGCAGACGGGGCGGGACCGGGGGCTCGTGCGGGCGCTGCCATGACCTGGAATCCGGATCGGGAGCGCATCGTGCTCCACGGCGGGGTAGCCGCCGACGGGGGAGTCGCGGGCGACGTCTGGGAGTTCGACGTGGCAGCGGGCTCCTGGTCGCCGTTGGCGCCCTCCACGAATGGGCCCACCATGGACGCCCACCGCGCCGTCTACGACGAGACGAACCGCCAGCTTCTGATGGTGGGCGACAGCATCTGGACCCTGGGCTGGACCAGCGAAGCTCCCGAGGAGGACTGCGCCAGTCCCGCTGACGATGACGGCGACGGCCTCCTCGGGTGCGACGATCCGGACTGCAGCTGGCGCCAGCAGTGCGAACCCGAGACGGCCTGCGGCAACCAGGTGGGGCAGTGCTTCGACACGCTTGGCTGCACGACGGGTAGTTGCGTCGCTGACGCATGCGAGCACGTCATCGCCCCGGGATACTGCGTCATCGACGCCGCGTGCGTGGCGGAGGGAACTCCCAATCCCGAGGGAACCTGCGTGTGCGCACCCGAGCAGTCGCTGACCGAGTGGTTCTGCGCAGGCGGTCCCTTCTGCGGCAACGCCAGCATCCAGGGGGGCGAGACTTGCGATGACGGCAACAGGGTCTCCGGCGACGGTTGCTCGGCCGAGTGCCAGCACGAAAACGTCTGCGTGGTCGGGCTGACCGACGCGGGCGGGTTCGAGACCTTCGAGGTCGCCGCCGACGGAGCGATTCGTTGGCTCGGCGTCGAAGGCGCTGGTAGCAGCAAGCCGGTCGCCGACATTCCGCGCCCTCAGAGCATGACGGCGTGCGGGCGGCGGCCCATGGGTATCGCCGGGGACGGTACCGCGCACGCCGCGGTGATGGCGGACGACGGAAGCTTGGTGGTGACGACGGAGGACGGCGTCTACGGCGACCAGGCCGGCGCGCTGCTCTGCGACTCCAAGGGCGTTCTTTGGGAGCTACGTTTCTCCGGCACCGTCTGGACACTGTACGCCTACTGGGAAGGCGAAGAGGACGTCTGGTTCCCGGCAGGTCCCGTCGAGCGCCAAGAGTCGTTCCCGGTGTCGCGCGTGTTTCTGCAGGAGTATCCGCTCAACGACCCCACGGCGTCCGGGGTCATGGTGTTCGTCTCCTCGGGGCTGGCCGGCTCGACGTCGAACACGACCCACGCCTATACCGTCTCCGCGGGCAGCAGTCCCAACTCGCCGCCCCTGGCCATGTCGCTGGTCGCGGACGGGCCCATCCTCAGCAGTATCCGACTGCGTACTGACGACGTGCCGTCGTTCAGCGTCCTCCGGGCGACGGTCGGTCCTTGCTTGAAGGTCGAGACCATCGACGGGACGAGTTCGGCGGGGAACTTCGGCGAGCTGTGCGATCCGCCGTTGGCTGATGCAACAGATGTCGCCCTGGCCGCCCCAGGAAGCTCGAGCCGACCTGTGTACGTGAGCCGACCGGACGGCGCGGTCGTCTTCGCGGAGATGACCCCTGCGGGGCTCCAGGTCGTGGATGAACTCAACGCCACCGGGGGGCCCGCGTGGTTGCGCCTGATTCACGACGGAGCGGTGCTGCTGGTGGTCGGCGAGGACGGGTCGCTGACGACGCTCGATACCGTGACCCGGTCAGTGCTCGATACCCACCCGGGGGACGGCACCACGACGCGTCGAGACAGCGTGGCGGCGATCCCGTGCTACGTGCCCAAGGTGGAACCATGACGCCGATTCGAAGGTTGCCCATCCTCCTCGCTCTGACGCTGGCGGGCCCGGCCTGCGACGACACTTCCACGCCCTCGTCCGCTCAGGACGCCGGCGTGGACGCGTTGCTCGAGGTCGACGGTGAGACCCTCCCAGCTCCTGATACGACCGGCGCGACCGATGCGCCGAAGGGCGAGACCTCCATCACACCGCCTCCGGGCCCGGCCCGTCGGCTGAGTGCGGGCCCCAACTACACATGCCTCTTGAGAAGCGACGGTGAGGTCGAATGCTGGGGCGGCTCGGCGGCCCTGCGCTTCCCACCCGCTGGTCCCTTCGTGGAGATTTCGGCAGGCAACTACCACGCGTGCGCTCGCCGGGCGGACGGCACGGCGGCGTGCTGGGGCACGACCTGGTTCGACGAAGACCGGGGCGTCGACCGCCTGGGCGACTTCACCGCCCGGACGTTTGCGCAGGTCGTCGCAGGGCCTCAGGCGATCTGCTGCGGGCTCGAGGCGGCCGACAGCACGATCACCTGTCGACCCGACGGGGCGTTCGTGGGCCCGCCCGATGTAGCCGGGGACCCCATCGTATGGTTCGACCTGGGCGTCACCGGGAACTCCGCGTGTGCTCTGAACGCCAACGGACGCGCACGCTGCTGGGACGCGGCCGCTGAGTACTTCGGCCCCGACGAATACCGGACCTACACCAGTGAGTGGCTGACCACGCCGCCCGAGACGTTCACGTCCTTGAGCGTCGGCAAGCTCGCTCCCGTCTGGGGTGCATGCGGCGTGACGGTCGATGGCGCCATCCTGTGCTGGGGCAAGGGCGAGGGAGCGTGGCCGGCTCAACCCTGGTCGGGCACGTTCTCGGCCGTGAGCCTGGGGTCCGGCGACAGCCGCTGCGCGTTGACGACGTCGGGTGAGGCGGACTGCGTGGGGACAGGCATGGAGTGTGCCGACAGCCAGTGCCAGGAGATCGTCGAGTGGACGCTCCAGGATGAGCCGGCAGGGCCTTTCCTGGAGGTCGTGGTGGGCTGGAACCACGCCTGCGGGCTGAAGAGCGACGACAGCGTCGTCTGCTGGGGAAGCAACGCCCAGGGCCAGCTCGACCGGACCTGTGGCGACGGGGTTCTGGATCCCGGGGAGCAGTGTGACGACGGCGGGATGCTCCAGGAGGACGGCTGTTCCGCCATCTGCCGCCTGGAATCGGGTTGGGCCTGCGAGGGGGCGCCCTCGGTCTGCACGCGGGTCTGCGGCAACGGCCTCATCGACGAGGCCGAACAATGCGACGACGGCAATCTCAACTGGGACGACGGCTGCACCCCGGACTGCTACGTCGAGGAAGGCTGGGAGTGCGATGCCATGTCGGAGCCCACGGACTGTGTCTTCGTGGGCAGCCCCGATACCAACCCCGAAGTGTGTGGCGACGGCTACGTCGATGAGGAACAAGGTGAGGTCTGCGACGACGGGCCCTTCAGCGGGAACATCCTGTCGGGCTGCTGGTGGGACTGCACCGAAAACGTCTGCGGCGCAGGCCTGCCACCGACGCCGACGGGAAGTGGCGCTTACCACGTGTGCGCTGGAGCCGGGTTGGTTCACGACATCGCCATCACGTCGGGGCCGCTTGTGAGCGTTGTGGGCGTCTCCTACAGCACCGCGCTGGGCAACTCCCCGGTCATGGCCGTCCCCGAGGGCGAGGCGCCCATCCTCTACCTCGCGCAGGACGAGGATGACGGCGGCGACCTCTACACCATCACAGAGCTTGGCAGCATCGGGGAGCCCTACGAGTACGCCCGGTTCAACCTCTCGGTGGCGGACGACGGTGACCACTTCGTCAGCGGCGGCATCCAGCTCGGCGACGACCTGCTGTGTCCTGGATGCGGCGACGGTGGATTCTATGCGGCACGCATCACGCCCACCGGAGAGCCGGTGTGGACGGTGCGGCACGATATCTTCGCGGGCCGCGCGACAGTCTCCGGTGCCGGTGAGCTTCAGCTCCTGGGACCCGGCTCGGAGCTCAACGAGATGGCGATGGCGCGGTTGGACGCCGATGGGGCGGTCCTTTGGTCCAAGCCGCTTGGGCCCGGATACCCGATCAATATCTTCCGAGACGGCGAGGGAGCGTGGGTGTTGTCAGGGGATGCCGACGGTCCGGACATGACCTATCTGCCGCTCGATCCGCCCGTTGGCTATCTGCCCGGCAAGCTATCCAGGGTCGACGCATCCGGCGGCATTACACAGACGATTCAGCTGAGCGGGACGCCCTCCCAGATGGCTGTTGACGGGGACGGGACTATTGTCGTCGTAGGGGGCAGCTACGGCCCCTTCGGGACGTCGACCATGGGGGCGTACGTCGAGCGATTCGACGCCTCGGGGGTCAGCCTCTGGGTCGAGCACATGCCTCCGGCGGGGATGCTCGGCTTCGCCATGGACGTCGCCGTGGCGCCAGGAGCCTTCGTCGAGCTACACGCCAGGGGGGAGCCCGAGGCGCCGAGTTCGCTCGTGGTTCGAGACATCACCACGGGCGCGGTGACCGATGAGCACTTCATGGAGCACACCGCCGTCGGCCGCATCGCGTCGCAGGCCGGTGCCGTGTTCTTCACCACCTGGCAGCGCTGGGGCACGTTCTACGCCAAGTACCCCCTCACTCTTCTGCAGGAGCAGCCATGAGCTGGGCGCGGCTGGTCATGGTCGGGTGCGCGTCATGGATGGCGGGCGGGTGTCCCGAGACCGAGAGTACTCCCGACGCCAGCACAGCGGACGACGCGGTCGTCGACGCCGGTCTCGATGGGGCTGCTGACGTTTCGGCGTCGGTCCCGGACGGTGTCCGGTTGAGCGCGGGCGACCGGTTCACCTGTGTGCTCGATGGCGATGGCGAAGCGCGGTGTTGGGGCTCGCCGCTCGAGGTCCGCTTCGTGCCGCCCGGGCCCTTCGTCGACCTCGCGGCGGGTCGACGCCATGCGTGCGCACGCCGCGCCGACGGCACCGTCGCGTGTTGGGGGGAGGGCGCCGACAACGCGTACTGGCTTTCTCAGGAGGCGCTGGCAGACGTCCCTGACTCGAGCTTCTCGTTCATCACCGGTGGTCCTGACGTGGCCTGCGGAATCACGAGCGGCACCGTCGACTGCTGGCCGGGCAGCATCATCGACCCGCCCAGCGAGCTCGGCGCGACGATGCAGAGCGTCGATATCAGCGTTGCTGGCGGCAATCGGAACGGCGAGCCGCTGCAGGCCGGGGCCTGTGCCCTCGATGTCGACGGCGGGATCCACTGCTGGACGAACCGACTGGATCTCTCCAACGCGCCACCGCCGGTGGTCGCAAGTGAGGTCTGGACGGGCGCTCCCCATGGGAGGTATGTCCAGCTGAGTGTAGGGGACCTGGCGTCGAACCTCTCGGCGTGTGCGGTGAACACCGAGGGCGCCATCAGGTGCTGGGGGCTCCACGGCGACCCTGGCCAACCCTGGGACGGTGGCCCCTACGTCGCGGTCAGCCTCGGGGGGGCCGTTCAGTGCGCCCTCGCGGTCGACGGAAGAGCTGACTGCAAAGGCGCTGCGGTGACCACGACGCCGTCGCGGTTTCTGCAGCTGGCGGCCGGCGACGAGCACGCCTGTGGCCTGCTCGCCAGCGGTGAGGTCGAGTGCTGGGGCGCCAACAACGCCGGGCAGCTGCAGCAGGGCTGCGGGGACGGTCGGCTGGACGCGAACGAAGCGTGCGATGACGGCGGCTTCTTCGGTGGCGACGGCTGCGATGGCACCTGCACGGTCGAGTACGGCTGGGCGTGTAGCGGTGAGCCCAGCACGTGCGAGTTTCTTTGCGGCAACGGCCGGTTGGACCCGGACGAAGAGTGTGACGACGGTGACCGTCTCAACGGCGACGGGTGCTCGTCCGGGTGCTACGAGGAGCCGGAGTGGGACTGCACGGGTGAGCCCAGCGATTGCGAGTATGTGTACATCGAGCCGGACCCGGATCCCGACCCTTCGACCGAGTGTGGCGACGGCGTCCTGGAGACCGAGCTGGGGGAGGTCTGCGACGACGGGATCTGGACCGAGGACCAGGCGTTGTCGCCGTATTCGGGCTGCGGCCAGTGCACTGTCCAGCGCTGCGGCTTCCAGCTCGATGACGGCGCGGTCATCACCTGCGCCGGGGCCGGCATCATCATGGACACGGCGCTGGACCCCAGCGCCACCTTCGGCTGGGTCGGGGTCGGGATGCACGCCGACTTCGGGGCGACGTTTCTGGCGGCCGGTTCGGTGGACAGCGTTCCCCTGTACGTCGGACGAGAGACCGGCTCGGACACCGAGCCTCACGTCATCACCGAGCTGGGGACCCTGGGGCCTCCCTATGACACCTCCCGGTTCACCATCAGCGCCGACGCCGAAGGCCACCAATACGTCGCCGGTCGGGTCGAGGCCAATGATGCCGTGCTGTGCCCCGCCTGCGCCGACGGCAACCTCTATGTGGCGAAGGTCCTGGCGTCGGGCACGGTCGCGTGGAACGCGCGCCATGACGTCCAGCTCACGTCTAAGCCCGTCGCGGACGTCACCGCGTCGGGCGAGCTGCTGATCCTGGGCCCCGACAGTGCCCCCAACGGCGTGCTTTTGACACGTCTGGACACCAACGGCGCGGTGCTCTGGTCCAAGCCTCAGGGGGCGGGCTGGCCGACGGGGCTCACCCCCACAGGCGAGGGCGCCTGGCTCCTATGGGCCGACGAAGCGGGACCATCACCGGACGACTGGCAGCTGGGGATCAAGCCCCTGGCCTGGGCGCCCGGGCAGGCGGTGCTGGTGGACGCTACGGGCGAGGCCATCGACAGCCGAACGCTTTCGGGCACGCCCTCTGCGGCCACCCTCGACGACGATGGAAACCTCCTCGTCGCCGGCTTCAGCTACGGAGCGGACGGATCCAGCGCCTTCCGCGGCGGCTACCTCGAAAAATTCGACGCCGCGACCGGCAGCAGCATGTGGGTCAACCACGTGGCGTGGACTCCGGGGGTCGGGGTGTCCTTTGTCGACATCGCCGCCTCGGGCGTGATGGCGTTCGCGACGGCGCACCGTCGCGAAGCGGGGAACGACGCGGAGCGGAACATGCTGATGTTCGTTCAGGCGGAGTTTGGTGACGCCGGCAGCATGCCCGTGTTGTGGACGACCCCGGGCACCGTCGAGTCCGCCAATGGCGACGGGTGGTTCACCGTCGGTTCCGGATGGGGGACCTTTTATGCGCACTATGTGGCCGAGTGGCTCTGAGACGCGGGCTGACGACCGCGGCTATTGCTCGGCGCACATGAGCCGAATGTCGCTGCTGCAAACGACCTGGCCGCCGCTGATGGCTCCCGAGCCGGTGGCTTGATCCCAGCCGACCCGGGCCGAGCCCGTGCTGGAGCTCCAGTCGCTGCACGTCAGGGTGCCGTCGGTCGTCCAGTCGTCCAGCAGGCCCCACCAGAAGTTCCAGCCGGCCCCATTGAGCTCGTCGCTCAACGGGAACGTGAAGATGGCGCTGGCGGTCGTGGTGCCGATGCTGTTGCCATCGCCGCGGACGTAGGGCGTGTTCGGCAAGAGCACCCAGTCCTGCGCATTGCTGGTGGGGCTGCAGTTGGCGCTGTCGCAGGGGTAGCGCCCCGGGCCGCCGAGGAAGGCTTTGGCGCTGGTGACCCCGACCGGGAGGTTGTCGGTGGTGCTGCAGTTGGCGTCGGCGCCTGCATAGCCGCCCATGTTGCCGGTGTAGAACTGAGTCGTACTCCAAAGCAGCTTGGCGTCGTTCGGAGTGACGCCGGTCCTGAAGCCGGTGACGTGCTGGTAGTCCTGGACGAGGCCCGGAGCGCCGTCGAGGGGCGTGACGGCGGTGGTGACCCGAACCCTGTGGAAGGTCAGCGTCGCCAGCGGGCTCAGCGGGGTGACGGTGTACTCGGTATCGGAGACGGTGCCGACTGTGAGGCCCAGGCAACTGCTGAAGTCGTCGTCGCTGAGCTGAATGCTCCCGGTGCAGGGGCCGGAAGCGTTCTGGGCGATGACCGAGCCTGCCTCCACGGGCAGGTCGAACACGACGGCGACCGCGGTGGCGGTGCCCACGCCCAGACGTCCGTCGAGCGGCGTGGTCTGGGGAGCCGACAGGGGCGTCGGTGGAACCTCGGGGGCGACATCGACCGGTGCGTCCGGGGCGGCATCGAGCAGGGGCAAGTCGGGGCCAGCGCTGTCGACGGTCACGTCGCCCTGGCCGCCGTCGGCGATCACGCCTTCGGTGGTGCCGGCGTCTGCGTCGACGTTCGCATCGGTGGCTCCCGCGTCGCTGGCGTCGGCCTCGACCATCTCGACGACCTCGACCGCCTCAGCGACCTCCGGGCCGGGGTCGGCGCATAGCCCCGGCTCATTGGTGCAGCCACCATCTGGGGAGCACGTGTCGGTCGTGCACGGATCGGCGTCGTCACAGTCCACAGCGCTCGCCGCGGCTTCACACTCGTTGGCGGCGTTGCAGGTTCCGGCTGCCGTCCACTGCAGGCCGTTGCAACTGCCAGGCGTGCAGGGGGCGCCTTCGGCCTTGGGGGCGCCGGTCTCGCAGCTGAGCCCGAGGCCATCGGCGGCACAGCGGTTGATCCCATTCAAGCATGGCTGGCCGTCGAGCTCGCAGGTGGAGCCCACCGCAAAGTCCTCGTCGACCTGACCGTCGCAATCATCGTCCTCGCCGTTGCACAGCTCGGCGGCGTTGATGGGTTCGACCACGTTGGAGCACTGGCCAGAGCCGCTGTCGCAGGTGTCCACGGTGCACGGGTCGCCATCGTCGCAGGCGTCTTCGGTGATGGAGGGATCGACCTGGTCCGCCAGCCCATCGCAGTCGATATCGAGGGCGGCGTGCTCCAGCGCGTCGGGGATGCCGTCCTCGTCGGAGTCTCGTGGATCGGCCAGGGAGCCATACTCCGCGCCGTCGATGAGTCCGTCCCCATCCGAGTCGGGATCGGCGGGGTCGAGCCCATGCAGGCGCTCGTCCCCGTTGGTTACACCGTCGGCGTCCAGGTCGCCATCGGGGTCCAGGCATTCGTCGTTCACGCAGAGAAAGCCACCACTGCATTCGCTGTCAGCGACGCAGGTGGTCAGGACCTTGCGGCTCTCGGGGCAGCCGCTGAGAACCAGCCAGAGGGCGACGAAAACGGGGGCGAAACGCGTCATGCTGACGTGATAGCACGTCCCGCCCGCCGCGGCACCGGGGGCCGGGTCAGGACGCGACCCAGGTGCGGACGGTCCCGGGCTGACCCATCAGGATCTGGCCGGGGAACACGCGAAGGCGGTAGGGCTCCAGCTTCAAAGCGGCGAAGGCGGCATCGCTGGGGTCATTCCATGCGGGGATGATGGCCGGGTCGTAGCCCAGCGGCATGGGCGTGGTCTTCAGCCAGTCCCAGAGCCATTTGCGGATCTCCAGGTCGTACACGAGCTCGGCGCGGCACTCGGCGGTGCACGTGTTCTGGTCGGCGGCCCAGTAGTTGACCGAGGCATACGGTGAGTAGGCCAGGTCCTCGCGCTTGGCTTTCGTGGGGCCCGTCGCGACCCAGCCGGTCAGCGTCTGACCGTCCCACTCCCAGATGGGGTGCAGCACCCGGGACCGCGGGCGGTTGCTGGCGTCGACGGTGGCCACGGACGCCCAGACGATGGCGTGGGCCATGTCGACGAAGTGGGGCGCGACCTCGCTGAGGTCTCGGGTGAAGATGCGGCTCTGCTGTTCCATGGGGTGCGGCTCCTGTCCTCGACAAGCCTCGAGGGTGGGCCCCAGAAAACCGGGTTCAAGTCGTGAAATGACAACTTTTGGCCGGTAAAATAGGGGCGCCTGCGATGCCTAGAGCTGGCCGCGTTGGCGCCACCAGGCCAGCGCGTCGGCGACGGCCTGGGAGACCGGGCGGGGGCGAAGGCCGAGTTCGTCGCGGGCCCGATCACAGCGGGCTCTCAGGCCCAGCTGGGCGATGCGGACGGCGTGGTCGGTGAACAGCGGTGGCGTGCGCAGGAGGCTCTCGGAGGCCGCGCGCATCAGGCGGCCGGCGCCCAGCGCGAGGCGGGCCGGGACCATGGCGAGAGGTCGTGGTCGGCGGCCCAGGGCGTCAGCGACGGCGCGGGAGAGGTCCTGGACCGAGAGGTTCTCGGCGCCAAGGAGATAGCTGCGGCCGGCCACGCCGCGCGCGGCGGCGAGGAGGTGCCCCCGCGCGACGTCCCGTACGTCGATGAAGTTCGTCGTCGTGGGGACGGCGATCATGGCTGGCAGTCGCGCGAGCGTGAGCAGCAGGCGCCCCGTGGGCGTAGGGCCAATATCGCCGGGGCCGATGGGGCCGCAGGGCGCGACGATGGTGACGTCGAGGCCTTCGGCGGCCCAGCGCTCGGCGACGACGTGCGCCTCGGCTTTGCTGCGGGCATAGGCATCACCGGTGGGGCCAAGGGCGAAGAGGCTGTCTTCAGTGGCGTCGGTATGGGGCCCTTGCCCGCCGAAGCGGGCGATGGAGCTGCAGTGAACGATGCGGGAGGCGCCCCCGTCGGCGGCGGCTCGAAGGACGTTGTCGGTGCCGCCGACGTTCACCTCGAACATGGTCTCTGGGCGCGGTAGCCAAAGCGCATAGATGGCGGCCAGGTGGTAGACCGTGTCGCAGTCGGTGACGCCACGGCGCATGGCCGCCAGGTCGGTGACGTCGCCGGGGAAGAGCTCCAGGCCAGACCGCTGGGCGCTGGTCAGCGCGTTGAGGTTGGCGAGGTCCTGGCCAGGCAGATGCAGCGCGCGGACCTCGTGTCCGGCGTCGAGCAGCTGGGCAACCACGTGGTGGCCGACGAAGCCGGCCGCCCCCGTGACGAAGGCGCGTCCCACGTCAGCTGTTGTCGCAGGCGAACCAGAGTACGAGCGTCGGGGCGCCGCTGCGTCGCTTGATCATGGCGGGGCCGAAGAACAGCCCCGGCGACGCCTCCCGGACCTCGTCCCAGATGGCGCGGATGAAGAAGGGGTTCTCCGGCAGGTCGTACTCCAGGTAGACGGCCGGAGCGCTATCGATCGCCGAGGCCTGAATCGAGGTCTCGAAGCGGTAGACGTCACCCAGCAGGGTCGTCCGATTGATGCCCTCGCCGCGGTCGGAGGCATGGGACCTGAACGACTTGCCGTCCCAAGGGAAGGCTCGGTGACGCGCGATGTTGGCGATGGTCCCCAGGGCGGTGCCGGAGTCCAGGCCGCGGATAGCCAGCATGCGCCCTGGAGGCGTTCCGTCCAGGGCGGACAGGGAGTCCGGCACCGTGCACTGGCGGTAGAGGGCGTCGAGCTCGGCCGTCGTCATGGCGGCGAGGTCATCGACGGTGAGGGTCGGGGCCGTGAAGCGGCCTTCGGCGGCGGTGGCGGTGGCCATGGTCAGCTGTCCAAGGTTTCAGTGAGAGAGGACTCGGCGATGAGCCGAGGGTGAGCGATGGAGTGCCAGGCGGCGTCTTCGGCGTCGGCCCTGACGGCAGCGTCGACCGTGAGAAGGCCGAGGCGCTCGGCTTTGATGAGGCCGGTGAACGCGCCCCAGAGCATGGCGATGGCGGTCGGCGTGGCGATCGGGCGCAGCGTCCCCTGGGCCACGGCGCGGTCGACCCAAAGCGCGACCGGCGCGAGTGCTTCGTTCTCCAGAGACTGGCTCGCCTGGTCGAGGTAGACCGCGTGGTGGTGGAACTCGATGAACGCCAGCTCCCGCGGATGGCTGACCGCGAAGTCGAACAGGCGCTGGTAGAACCGGCCGAAGACCTCACGCGGTGGAGCGTTCACCACATGGGCCAGCTGCAGGTCGCCGAAGAGCGCTTGGGACATGGCCGTCTTGCAGTGCTGGAACACCGCGTTCACCAGCGCCTCTTTGTTGGCGAAGTGACGATAGATGGTGCCGGTGCCGACGCCCGCGCGCTCGGCCAGTCGAGGGACGGACGTCGCGTGGTAGCCGCACTCGCAGAACAGATCGAGGGCGGCGCCGAGGATGGCTTCGGAGGTGCTGCGTCGTTTCTGGGCGCGAAGGCCTGGCATGGTGCTCCGTGGTGGTGCATCGAGAAATCGGAATGAACGTTCATTCCGTTTTTAGAGTGCACGACGACGACGGTGCTGTCACGGGCAAACCGTGACGCGGGCCAGACAGCGAGCGATGGCCCCTGCTGTCGGAACGCGCCACGCCGGGGTAGGTTGTGCAGGCTGGTTCCGAGGAGTCCCGTACATGGCCCATCGTCTTCTGTTCATCGCCCTTGTGACCTCGGTCCTGACCGCGTGTCCAGACGACAAGCGAAAGCTCGGCGAGTCCTGCATCGCCGATGGTGAGTGTGCCAGTGGGTTGTGCTTCGGAGAGTGCCTCGATCCGGACGCCGATCCGGATGCAGATGGGGTGACGAGCCAGGTCGAGGTCTTCTTTGGGCTCGAGCCGCTGAATCCCGACAGCGATGACGACGGCCGGGATGACGGCGTCGAAATGGGTGGGGTCACGGACATCTCGGGGAGTCCACCGAACGCCGACGCGGACGCGGTCATCGACGCCCTCGAGCCGGCCAATGTCGATACCGATGGCGACTGCATCGGCGACGAATTGGATCCCGACAACGATGCGCCCGACATCAGCCCTGACCACGTCGAAGCCCATTGCGCGGTGGTTCTGACCGGCGTGTGTGCGGGGGAGTACAGCGCGGTCGACCTCCAATGCGCGTGGGATGGCGCGAGCTTCAGTTGGGTGCGGGACGACCCGGCGTGCCTCTACACCGCTGTCACGGCCTATGCAGCTGACGACGTCTGTGACAACGGCCTGGACGACGACTGCGATGGGCTGACCGATGAAGGCTGTGCTCCGCCTGGGTGTGGCGTGGGGGAGGCTTGCGACGATGGGGACCCTTGCACCACGGCAGACGTCTGTGACGGTGCCGGAGGATGTGCGGGAGTCGCCGTGGACTGCTCGGGCTCCAACACCCTCTGCGGAATCGCGCGCTGCGACGTCGCCACGGGACACTTCGTCGTGGATCAGCCTGCGCCGGATGGCACCGTGTGTGACGACGCGGACGCCTGCACCACGGCCGATGTGTGCACCGCTGGCGTTTGCGGGGGAACCACGGCCGACTGCTCCAGCTTCGACACCGCCTGCGCGACGGCCGCCTGTGATCCTGCCAACGGGACCTGCTCCTTGCTGACGCCCGTCGCCGACGGGACGGTCTGCGACGACGGCGACGACTGCACCACGAGCGATGTCTGCAGCGTTGGAACCTGCGGGGGTGACGCAGTGGATTGCTCGGCCTCGGACACCGCCTGCGCGACTGCAAGCTGCGACCCGACGGACGGGGCCTGCACGGTGCTGACGCCGGTCCTTGACGGCAGCGTCTGCGATGACGGCGACGTCTGCACCACCAGCGATGTCTGCAGTGCTGGAACGTGCGGGGGCAGTCCCTTGGATTGCTCGGGTTCGGACACCATCTGCGAGACAGCGAGCTGTGATCCCACCGACGGGACGTGTTCGGTGCTGACGCCGGTGGTCGACGGGACGGTCTGCGACGACGGCGACGACTGCACCACCGGCGATGTCTGCACTACTGGAACGTGCGCCGGCGGCCCCCTGGATTGCTCGGGTTCGGACACGGCCTGTGAGACAGCGAGCTGTGATCCCACCGATGGGAGCTGTTCGGTGCTGACGCCGGTGGTCGACGGAACGGTCTGCGACGACGGCAACGCCTGCACGACGGAGACCTGCCAGGCGGGGGTGTGCCAGGGAGCTCCCGTCGATTGCGACGATGGCGACGCCTGTACCACCGACAGCTGCGACCCAGGGGGGGGGTGCCTGAACGAGTGCCTGGCCATGAACGCCATCACCAACCAGTGCTCGGGAAGCGGTGTCTGCAAAGTGCTCGATTGCGACCCCGCCTGGGCCGACCTTGACGGGACCTTTGCGAATGGCTGCGAGGCGCCACGGCGCCTGGTCTACGTCGATGGGCCGAACAACAGCACGGTGCCCGACGGGTCGTCTGCCAATCCGTGGGTGACCCTCGGAGACGCGCTGAATCCGGTCAACCTGCAGGCGGGCGACGCGATCATCGTCCAGCCGGGAACCTACTCGGAGGACCCCACCGTCCCCGCGGGGTTTGGACATGTCGCGATTCGTGCCCAGGCAGGAGCGGTTCTTCAGGGGCTCCTGGACGTGAACGCCGACAATACCTTCGTCGAAGGGCTCACCATCCAGCCGGCCGGCTTTGCCCTCGATGCCTCGGCCGACAACGTGACCGTGCGCGACGTGACCGTCGTCGGCGGTCCAGGGGTTCGGGGAGGCATTCGCATCGTCGGGCAAGAGGCGCGAGTCAGGAACGTCGCGGTCAGCGATATCCTGCCTGATCCCGGCGACGGGTTTCCGGGGGCCGCCGTGTTCGTGCAGGGAACCTGCGACGTTGACGGTGTGGTGGCGTCCAATATCCGGGGTCCCGACGGGGATACACAGGACATTGCCTGGGAGGGTTACGCGGTGGGCTGCATCTCGACGGGACCCGGCATAAACGTCGTGCGCAACGTGGAGGCACGTACCATTGTCGGAGGCAGCCCCACAGCCAACATTTCGTCCTCGCCAGCCCTCCTGGTTGGTTTCGCGGCGGCCGTTTACATCAGCGGCGGTACCACGGCCGTGGTCGAGCGGGTCTTGGCCTGGGATCTGGCGGGTGGGAACGGCAACGACAACTACACCGGGACCTCACCGGCCAATGGCGGTGACGCGGCTGCGGTGTGGGTGCAGACGGTGGGCCAGGCGATCATACGCGGCGTGAGCGCGGCCCAGTTGACCCCCGGGCAAGCGGGGAACAACGGCGGCCCCCCGGCCTCCCCGGGTATTACGGCCGGCGTCCAGTTTCCCGAGAGCGTCGGCACCGCCACCATCGCCGACCTCATCGTGTCTGGGGCTGATGTGTGCGTCAGCGATCCCGACGGCGCTTCCACGGTGACCGACAGCATTCTCCACGCCTGCGGCGTCGCGACCGACGCCGCGGTTCTGGATGCGACGGTGGTGATCGACGACCCGCTGTTCGTGGACCCAGTGACGACAGGAGACCTGCATCTTCAAGTCAGCTCTCCGGGCATCGACACCGGCACCGCCTCGCTCGCATGCAGTGACGAACCGGCGCCCAACGGGTGTCGGGCCAACATGGGCTTCTATGGCGGCACCGTCGAGGCCACCTCGGCCCCGGCGGCGAACCACTGCGCGGTCTGCCCCTAGCCACTTAGCAGGACGTACCGGGACCGCTACGACAGGAGAAAGCCGGCCACCGCCAACCGGCTTCAAACCCGTGCCCGTGCCCGTGCCCGTGCCCGTGCCCGATTTCGCAGTGCGCGGGGGACCGGCGTGGCCTGAAAGCGGGGCATGCGGAGAAGGGGGAGCAGCTTGAAAGGGGGGCATGAGGAGAGCGGGAGCGGGGGAAGCGGGGCATGAGGAGAGCCGCCGCATCTTTGCGATCGGATTCGCCCAACCCCCCGGTGGGCTGATGGTTGATCACATCTCCGGATTTAGTTGATTTCCTGGCGGATGTTGGATGGCGGGACGATCGGATTCGCCCCCCAACCGCCGCTGGGGGGGCTCCGCACCCCTCCGGGGCGCCACCCCAGCTCCGGGCTCACTCCCAATGATGGCTCGCTCCATACGTCCGGAGCTGGCGGGCGTCCGACTTCGTCGGATGCTCCTTAGTCGCGACGATGGCTTGACGACCCCACGTTCCAACGGTTTCCCGAGTTGTGTGTTTGGCTCTCCACCACATGCCCCGCTGACCCGGGACAGGCAACGCCGGTGTTGCGACTCCAGGTGGTCACCACCGCTTCGATGCTCCAGACGTAGAGCGCGCCGGGTTCCCTGCCGCAGGTGGCGAAGCGTACGAGGACGCGAGCTTGATGGGCGGCGCTAGCCGTCCATCAACCTCGCGCCCGCAGCTAGCGCAGCCGCCTGCGAGCAGGGTGGCGCGCCATCCGATCGGAAAGATGCCGCGGCTTGCCACGGCTCTGCGTGGCGCGCTGCGGTCACCACCACCACATGGCGGGAGACTGCCGCCGTTCCGCTTCCGCTTTGGTGCTGGCCGCGATCAAGGCGTCCACATCAGCGCCATCGAGCGCGGCCATCAACGCCGCTTCATCCAGGACCGGGACCCCGCGCATCTGGGCCTGCTCGAGTTTGCTTCCGGCATGCTCGCCGACGAAGAGCACATCGGTCTTCGCGGAGACCGAGCCGGAGACTTTGGCGCCCAGGCCTTTGAGCCGCTGCGTGACGGCGGTGCGGGACATGGCATCCAGAGTGCCCGAGACCACTACGCGCTTGTCTTTGAGACTCATCCCAGACTCCTTGGCGGCGTTACACGATGGGCTGGGCTGAAGCGGCGGTCAAAGCGCGCCTGAAGCTCCGGTCGTGGCGGCTCGAGCCTCGGAAGGCTGAGTCCCTCGAGGGGCCCGTCCGGCAGGCTGAAGGCCGCCTCGTGCAGCAGCGCAGCATCGAGTCGCGGCCCGTGCAGCCTGAGCGCTCTCAAACCCGTCAGCGAGGTCGAACGGAGGAGGGTCAGGGCTGCTTCAGTGGACATCGCCGTGGAGTGGATTCGGAGGCTCCAGAGATGGGGCAGCGTGGCGCTAGCGAGGGCGACGGTTGCCGAGTCGTCCACGGGGAGGCTGAGCGCGAGGTCGCGAAGGTCGACGAAGGCCGGCGTTTGCAGCGCGCGGCCGTCGAAGCCTTCGTCGCCCCAGATGTCGGCCGAATGCAGGCGTACATGAGGGTTCGATGACAGCCCGTTCATGACGTCGGTCAGCGGGGCCAGCTGATGCAGGCGCAGGTGCCTGAGCGCGGCAGCCTCGAGGTTCGAGAAGGCGCGGTAGGCGTCCGCGTCGGCGTCCCAGAAGGTGAGTTCGAGGGCTTCGAGGGCTCCGAAGTATGGAGACTCGAACAGAGGTACCAGTGAGAGCGCGGGAGGGCTCGGGGTGCGCCGCAGCTCCAGCGCGCGGAGGAGCTGGAGGGCGGGTGTGCGGGCCAGGCGACGGAAGGCGCGCGTGTTCACCGGGGTCAGGGTGAGCTGGCGGATGGGGTGCTGCTTGGAGAGCCGTTCGAAGTGGGTCGCGAACGTGGAGGCCGACATCTCCACCTGGTCGACGAAGCCGCCGGAGAGTTGGTAACGCTTGGCGAGCCGTCCCGCGTCGCCAGCGATGCGTTCGCCGAAGTGGGCGGTCAGCTTCGTGACCTCGGCTCTGAGTGCGTCGAAGCGTTGGTCGTCGCGGGTCATGGGAGCGAGGGCTTCGCTGAGCTGGATGAGCTGGCCCTGGGCGTCGCCCTGCTCGACAAGCCAGTCGGCGTAAACCAGGCGGGCGCCGACGTCCTCGGGGTGCGCGATGACCGCAGCCAGAAGCTCTTCCCCCGCGTCGCTGGTGGGGGCGCTGACGGCGCGAGCGACCCGAGGAAGCGCCAGGATGGTGTGGGTCTGGGGGGCCGCGCTCCAGCTCGCGAGCCGTTTTCGGTTGCGGGCCAGGTCCTTGTACCAGGGGCGCAGACCCTCCCAGATGTCTCCCATGCGCATGGGTAGATTGGACGCGTAGCGGATAGAGACGTGGAGGTGGGTGTCGGACCGGTACGCGAGGACAACGTCCTTGCCACCAAACATGCGCCGGACCTCCGCGACAGCGACCCCGGCCTCGCCGTGGGACGCCTCGAGCATGACGCTGAAGGCGGCCTGGACGGTCATGGCGGGTTGGCTCCACTGGAACCCCTGGCCCGGAGGGCCGTCGATCAGGCGCAGCAGCTTTGGGAGCACGTCGGCCGACACCGCGAAGCCCAGCTCCGCCTCGCGCTCCTCGAACCACGAAACGGTGCCCTGGCGCGCGGCATGGGCAAGCGCGTCCAGGTCGATGAGGTCGACGCTCATGGCCGGCCCCCGAAACGCTTAGCGATGCGCGCTTCCAGCTCGGGCTCCGCCGGGTCCAGGTAGGGGAGCTTGACGCGCTCCAGCGGCGAGGTGGCCGGAAGGGCCAGGGCCACTTCCCGAAGCATGACCCCGTCGAGACTGGGGCTGATCAGCTCGAGAGTACGGAGTCGGGGGAAGCTAGACGACGCTTGAAGCACAGCGACGGCCGCGTCGGTGGTCAGACGCTTTGACGAGATAGACAGATACTGAAGATCGGACATGGGTGCTCGCGCGATGGCATGGGCGGCATCGTCGTCGAGGGGGGCCCGAAGCTCCAGCCAGCGCAGTTGCTCGAAGCAGGGAGATAGGAACGCCCGCCCGTCGAAGCCTTGGTCTGCCTGTAGCTCCAGGCTCTGTGGCTTCAGGCTGGCGTTCGCCGCCAGGCCAGCCATGACGTCGTCGATGGGGGTGACCTTGTAGAGTTTGAGGTGCTTGAACCGCGGGGCCTCCAGGCTGGCGAAGGCGCTGAAGGCATCCTCACCTGCGTCCCAGTGGAAGATGTCCAGCGCTTCCAACGCCGTGAGATGCGGTGACAGGAAGAGCGGCATGAGCGACAGCGGCGAGGCGCCACTGTGTCGGACGAGTTCGAGGCCGCGAAGGCGAGCCAGCGCAGGGGTTCTTGCGAGTCGTTCGAGGGCGCCGGCGTTTGCCGGGCTCAGGCGAAGCGACCGGATAGGGTGCTGTTCGAGGAGCCGCTCGAAGTGGGTGGCGAAGCTCGCGGCCGACATTGCCACCTGGTCCACGAAGCCCCGCCAGAGTCGGTAGTTCGCTGCGAGACGACTCGCTTCGCCGGCGATGCGCGCTCCGAAGTGCTGACTGAGCTTGAATGCCTCCTCCTGGAGTTCCCGGCGCTGGGCGTCGTTGGGGTCCATTGCCCACAGCGCTTCGCTGACCTGGATGAGGTGGCCCTGAGCGTCGCCCTGCTCGACGAGCCAGTCTGCGTACACCAGCCGAGCGGCCTTGTCTTTGGGATTGGCCAGGACGACGGCCAGAAGCTCCGTGCCCCGGGCGCTCGTCGGGGCTCGCCGGGCGCGCGCGGCCAGGGGGAGAGACAGGATGCTGTTGGCCGCCGGGTCGCTGCTCCAGGCAACCAGGCGTTCCCGATTCCGGGTCAGGTTCCTGTACCAGGGGCTGAGTCCTTTCCATATCTGACCTATGCGCGCCGTGACGCTCGACGAGTAGGCCAACGCGACATGGAGGTGGGTCTCGTCCCGATACGCGAGGATGACGTCTTTGCCACCCCATTCGCGCCGGACCTCGGCGACGGACACGCCGACCTCGTCCTGGGCCGCTTCGAGCATCGCGCTGAAGGCGTGCTGGAGGGTCATCGCGGGCCCACCCACCTCGAGACCCCTCGGACTGGCTACGTGTCGCCTCAGGCGCTCGAACGCTTCGGCGGAAACCCCGAAGCCGAGAATCGCGCGATGACGTTCGAGCCACTCCGACGCGCGGCCGCGCCGGGCTGTCTGCGCAAACGCGTCCAGGTCGATGAAGGCGACGGCCATGGTGGGGAATCTGTCCACCCCGATGGCGCTGTCAATCAGAAGGGCTGATTGAGGTAGGCCTCACCGGCCGGCGTATAGCCCGACGGGCCGGTCTGGTTGATCAGGTCGACGTGGTCCAGGCTGCCGATATCGGTCTTCGGCATGAACCACGCGTAGCGCGCCACGAAGGGGTCGTTCTCGAAGATGGGGATCTGGCTGTTGATGTAGTTGCGCAGGTCCTCGGCCAACTGGTCGGTGGGCACATTGGGTCCGACATCGTCGGTCGCTGGGGCGAACTCGGTCACCCAGACCGGCTTGCTGAACTGCTCCCGGGCCCACGCGGTGCAGGCCACGCAGCTGTTGCCGCCACAGTCCACGCCGAACTCGTCCTCGTCCTGGCGATTGTTGCCGCAGTGCCGCTCGCCCGACTCCTTCAGCCCCGCTTTCACTTTGAACAGCTCCACGATCCAGGCCGCGCCGAAATAGCTGTAGACATGGGCCGCCTGGAAGTCGAAGCGGCACGCAAGCTGCGCCGAGCCGCTGGTGCTGCACTCGTCGTAGAACAGCTCGAGCCACTCGAAGAGCTGGTAGGGGTGACCGACGTCGACCGAGACCGTGTACTCCGCCGTTTCGAAGGTTCGCGGCTCCACCTCGAGGGTGCAGGAGCCGCCATGGTCCTGGTCGGGTCTGGGGTCGCAGTAGTTCGGCGACGGCGCGATGAGCTGCAGACCTCGCGCGTCGGCGACGACTTCCAGCTGGTTCCAGCCGCCCGCCGCCTGGGTCGGGGTCAGCCGGGCCTGGTAGCGGAAGTTGGGCTCGTTGTAGCCCAAGAGATAGCGGGTCTGGGGCGGGAAGCGTTGGATCATCTCGTCGGCGGTGAAGCCGCCGCCGAAGCATTGGCCGCCATCGCCGCAGTCGGCGCCGCCCTCGTGCAGGGTCCAGATCATCGGCACGTACTCGAGCGTGGTCCGCAGCTCCGGGAGGTCCGCGACGCACGGAGCCGGGTCGTAGCCCCAGTTGTAGTACCAGGTGGCGCCGCCGCGCTCCCGCCCGGTGGCGACCAGCAGGTCGAGATCGGTCTTGCCCTCCGAGAACGACCAGTCGCAGAAGTTGTAGGAGAAGCCGCGCTTGAGGCTGCGCCCCTGGGGATAGTCGCAGGCGATGCAGGGACCGCCACAGTCGACGCCCGCCTCGCCAGCGTCCTGCACGCCGTTGCGGCAGGTGCTGTCGCCGCATGACCCGCAGTCCATGGGGCAGTCGGTGCAGTTCTCATCGCCGCTACACAGGAAGTCGCCGCAGGTCGGTTCGCGGGCGCATTCGCCGCAGTCGGCGGCGCAGCTGATGCAATCCTCGTCGTCGCCGCAGGTTCCATTGCCGCACGAAGGGCCCCCACAGGCGCCACAGTCCTCGGGGCAGAAGCTGCACGTCTCGGAGCCATTGCAGGCGCCGTCGCCGCAGCTGGCGCAGGCGCCGCAATCGTTGGGGCAGGTGTCACAGCTCTCGGTGGCAGAGCATTCGCCATTGCCGCAGGCGGTGTCCTCCGTCGGGGCGTCGGTTGCACACCCCGTCGATAGGAGGAGAGCGAGGCTAAGGGCAGGGGCTAGCATCCAGTCGCGCATGCGGTGAGTCTACGCACACGGGGGCAGCAAATCCCGCGCGAGCGTCCCACAGCTACGAAACGCTGTGTTTGTGGGGCGGCGAGCGTCTCCCGTCAGGGGCCCACGAGGCGACGCCACGCGCGCACGAGACCTGGAAGCCGGCTCCGAAGCGGGCCCGGGAGGGCGGCGGCCTGGTGCTCCAGGGTCTTGCCGAAGTCGGCGGACGCCCAGCGCTCCGGCGTGAGGGTGACGAGCGCGTTGTTCGGTCGGGCTTTAGCGGTGCTCTTCAGGTAGGCGTCGCCCATGCTGCGGCCCATGTACCGGTGGGCCATGGACGCGACAAGCGCTGCACTGTCGGCGCTGTCGTCGACCGTCGCCGGGCCCTCGACGCTGACGTACTGGTAGGGCGGGACGTCGGTCTGGACGAGCAGACTGACCCGGCCGGCTGCGCGGATGAGGCGAGCCTTCTTGGAACTCTTGGGGGTGACGATGAGCACGCGACCGCCGGGTTCGTAGGCGTACCAGATGGGCACCAACAGCGGTCCGCGGCCAGTGTCGGCCACGCTCATGACGGCCACGCGGGTGCGGGCCAGGAAGGCCTCTCGGGCGGCCTTGTCCATGGAGAGCTTCTTGGTGTGGGAGCCCGATGCCTTGGCCATGGTCAGCGCACCTTCATGGGCTTGGGGGGCGGGCTGAACGTCAGCTCGACCTGGCCGCTGCCCGCGAAGTTCTTCGGTTTCGCGCCGCGGCTGAAGCCGCCCCCGCCCCTGCCACGACCCGCGAACCTGGCTTCGTGGGTGAGGCCGTCCACGACGCACTTGAGGATCTTGGGCTTCAGGCCGTGCTTACCGACGGCTTTGGCGGCGTTCACGTGTCCGTCGCTGTTGGTGGTGACCGCGAACGTGACCTTGGCGATAGCTTCCGGGGTCTTGTAGAAGCAGCGCCTGGTCCTGCCGTTCGACCCGTCCACGTCGGCCTCGAGCGCGTTGGCGGTGAGCTTGCCTGCCAGCTTGGAGGGCTTTCCGACGCCCAGCATCCATGGGGCTCGCACGGCTTTGAGGTCAGCGACGGTCGTCGTCGAGGGGACGTTTGGTCCGCTGGAGAAGCCGCTCGGCTGCGGCTCGATCGCTTTGTGGATGAGTTGGAACTCGCCAATCACCACCGCCTCGGTCGTGGTCGCGGGGAGTTTGGCGGCCTTGAGCGCTTCGATGAGGCATGGGCGGATGCGTGGGCTCTGTTCCGAGAGCACCTCGGCGGTTACGCCGCCACCGGGCAATTGATGCAGCTTGAAGGCCAACAGCGGGCCCCAGAACTCCCCCTCGAGAACTCGCCCGGTCATGCCGCTGGCGTCGCCCATCGTGGCGTTGGCCCCTAGCGTCTTGAGCACGCAGGCTTTGACCCCGGCCGAGTGGGCGTGGAGGGCCTTGCGCAAGACATTGGGCTTGGCCGAGTGTCCGCGGGCGATGACGGTGTTGTAGAACACGTCGGCCTTGGCGATGGGGGCCTCGAGCGAGAAGGCGAAGCTCGTAGGCGCATGAAGACAGAGCGCGCCTAGAACGGCGAAAGCGCGGGCGAGGGGCGTCATGAGAGTCCTGTGCAGCGTGGGAGTCGGCGGCAGGGTCACGGTAGAAGACCTACGCGTGGACGGCAACGGTGGGGCAGCGAGGCACGGGCCCGGAGGTTGAATTGCGCGGGTCGTGGGCGTTGGTGTAGGCCTTTGTCGGCTCGACCCAGCGTCACTCCGGCCCGCTCTTCCTAGTTGCAACAGAGCTACGTCGACTACGTGAAGGGCGCCAACGTCGCCGGCTTCATCAAGGTGGCCGACGCGATGCTCGATCAAGGCGTCGTCTAGTCAACGATCTTGAGGGCTTGGGGAAGGCCGACGAAGCCGCTATGATGGGTGTGTCGGTTCCAGACTCACACGCGCTCGGTGGGACACTCCTAGGGGTGTCACGAGCGGGAGTCACCCATGCCATACGCGGATAAGGAAGCAGCCAAAGGCGGTAGTCCCTCGACCCAGGGGGCCGTCGAGGGCGAGCCAACACGTACCCGTCCCCCCGGGGACACCTACGACGAGCAGATGGCGGGACTTCAACCACCGCCGCTGCCTGCAGACACGCCGGCGCCGGGTGCAGCGGACGCGCCCGCGCCGGCGGGTCCCGACGCGGACGTCGCCAAGGCGGTCGAGGGGCTGCCGGGGTACTCCGAGGAGGGCTCGTGCAAGCAGCGCACCGAGGGGCTGGCGGGCAAGGTGCTCATCAACAGTGAGGGCAAGGTCCGGCCGGACCGTGTCTACAACGACATGCACTACTACCTGCGCGTCGGTGAGACCATCATCGACCCGACGGCCTCCCAGTTCGTGAACTGGCCCGTGGACCAGCCGCCCCCGGTCCTGGTCGGCACCCCGGCTCAGATTCAGCAGCAGCTGGGCGACCTGGTGGCCAAGTACGGCATCCGATACGAGAACCGCAAGCAGGCCGGCACGCCGTTCCTCCCGAAGTCCATCAAGGACGCCGATGCGCTCTACAAGATGGCCTACGACGGGGGCACGATCCGTGAGTACGGCGGGGCCCTGGTCACCACCAAGTCGGGCCGCCGCGGCTACTACGACTCGGGCAAGAACAAAGAAATCAAGGCTCAGAAGGAAGCCGAGGCGGCGGCCAAAGCGGCTCAGGACAAACCCGCCGCCGCTCCCACCAAGGGCAAGCCCAAGGCCCAGGGAGATGGTGAGACGGTCACCGTCCACCCCATCGTGGATGTCGGCGCCGCTCCCAAGAAGAAGGAAAAGCCCAAGGCGCAGGCCGACGGAGAAGCGGTTACGGCCCACCCGATCATCGATGTCGGTGGCCCGGCCGCCGACAAGAAGCCCGAAGCGGCGGCGCCGCCCAAGGCTCCTGCGCCGCCCAAGAAAGACTCTGGCGGCAGCATGGCCGTCCGCAACACCGGCTTGAACGCGGACGGACTGGGCACGACCTACACCGAAGCCGAAGGCATCGAAGGGAAGAAGAACGACAAGGGCGAGGTCGAAGCCAGCGCAATGCGCCAGACCAAGCGCGACCACCGCGTCAAGTACGACATGGAGAAGGGCGAGCTGGGCTACCGGTACCAGCGGGAAGACGACCGCAACTTCGGCGACGAGGGCAGCCAACAGAAGCGGGTGGGCGCGGGTGTGAAGGTCGGCGCCAACAACGTCGGCGTGGAGCTCAACGCCGGAGAGACCCTCAACAAGCCGGGCGAGCCGGAGCGCGCCACCAACAACAAGGTGGGGATGGATGTCGGCGCCAACGGGGTCGTCGTCAGTGCCGAGCGGTCGGTTCGCAAAGGCCCCGAGAGGCAGGACAACAAGGAGCTCACGTACGGCGGCAGCGCCAACCTCGGAGAGGGCCAGTTTCAGGGCAAGGTCGGTGCCGCACGGACCGGTAAGCCCGGTGAAGACTCCGACGGTATGCAGACACCGGCCAAGAAGACGTCCGTCGCTGCATCGGGCGGGGTCGACTTCAACAAGGACGGCACCCTGGAGGGCGCCAACGCGGGCCTCGACGCCGGTCACGGCAACGTCAAGGCGAGCGTGGGCGCAGGCTTCACGTACAAGCCCGGCGAGCCCGCCTACGATCCCAAGCTGAAGAAGTGGGTCGTCATCTACAACAAGGGCGACTACGCCTCGGTGGGAGGTGGCTACAAGAAGGGTTCGGTCAACTACAAGTCCAGCTCCAACATGATGGTCAAACGCGTCTTCGCGACCGAAGCGCAGGCCAAGTCCTATGCCGACTCGCTCAAGAAGGGGCGGCGCCACGACGACTTCGAAGACCGCGCGCTGGCCTTGCAGGAAGGCGAAGAGCTCTCGCTCGGTGACTCCGACGAGAAGGGCGCTGGCCTCTCCGGCAACGTCGGGGCCGCCAACGTCGGCGTCAACGTGGGCCAGACCAACTCACGCGAAGTGTCGCTGAAGGCCGGCAAGGACAGCGTCACCGCCACCATCATGAACACGGAGACCATCAAGAAGGGCTTCTCCGCGTCCGCGTTGGTCGGCATGGGGCTCAACGACACGAACATCGACGGCTTCGGCATCATCGTCCGATTCAAGCTGCCCGAGGCGAAGGCCGCCTACCACAACTTCGTCGCCAGCAAGGGCGCGGTGATTCCGGCGCCGGGACCGGGCGTCACGTTCGGCAAGATCGAAAAGACCGGCAACCGAAAGGACCAGTCGGTGTCCATTCCCGGGGTGACCGGTGCGGGCTTCCAGGAGAAGTCCGACACCATCCAGGAGATCGACGGCAAGAAGACCCATCACATCTCCGGAAAGTCCGGCGACTCGCTGAAGGGCAGCAAGGTGGCGGGTCAGGACACAGGCCCGAACGCCGGCAGCAACATCGGGTACGACTCGACCCTGGTGAACGGGAAGGCTCAGGGCGGCAATGTCCGCACGGAAGCCCACAGCGACGACGCCGAGGACATGGCGCGGCGGACGGCCGCGACCACCGGCCACGGGGCCGCCAACACGCATGTCGCCGGGGACTCGGACACGCCCGCTCCCAAGGTGACCACCGACGTGCGGGTCACGGCCACCCAGGAAGACAAGGCCATCCAGGCGATCATCGACGGGCGGTACAACCCGTACGACGGCGGCTCCAAGGTGACCACGCGGTTGGTCGCCCCCATGAAGAAGCTGCGCGGCGATTTGAAGGCGGCCAAGGGCAATCCCACCCTGCAGCGGCAACTGCTGCGGGACTTCCTGACCGAGCACAAGTACGCCGCCGGCCACCAGCTGCGACAGGCTGCGGGTGTGGAGGCGATTCCGAAGGTCGAGGGTCACGAGGACGTCTTCGGAGGCAACGCCGGCTACAACCAGATGGCCAACATCGTCGCGCAGCTTGAGCAGCGCGTCGCCAACAACGACAAGAACGCCCAGGGCATCCTCGACGAGGCCAACCGTCTCAAGGGCAAGCTCAACTCGGGCATCGCCAAGCTCACCGACACCAAGGGCTACCTGTCGACGGTTCCGCCGGGCGCGAAAAAGGCGCAGATCTCCCGCTTCCGAGCGCTGGACCACCGCCTCAACGACGTGGTCTCCAAGGCCACCGACCTGCTGGGCGCCGACGGCAAACTGCCGCCCAAGACCCCCGAGCGGGTGCGCTTCATCAACAAGGTGGTCAAGGCCCGCAAGCAGCTGTCGTCCATGCGCAAGAAGGCCAGCTCGGCGCGAACCAAGGCGCTGCACCATCACAACGTGCACAACGGGCACGGGATGGTCGTCAGTGGGCCGTCGGCCAAGGACCGCCTGACCAACTGGACCCACAGCAACGACGACGCCAACGAAGCGCAGTACAAGGTCGCCGAGGGGCACATCTCCGACGCCGACCGCAACTGGACGGACGCCACCAACAGCTTCGGCAAGATCCCGGCGCTGTCGATCGATACGGCGACCACCGAGCAGCTCAAGGACTACCTGCAGAAGCTGCAGAACGCGTGGAACGAGTACAACTTCGCCCTGGGGGCCTATCGCGCCGCTTCCAATAGCTACAGCGCCCTGTATGCGGCGAACAAGGAAGGCAACGACAAGATCTTCACGGGCTACGACGTCACCGAGGCCCACGGTACGACCATCGATGGCGATGAGCCCTGGGACGCGGAGACCGGGCGCACCGAGCAGGGCATGAAGCGCAAGCGGGCCCGGCAGCAGCGCCGCGTGGCTGCTGCGGATGCTGAGAAGCGCAAGAAGGTCCAGCAGTTGCTGGCCCAGGCCAACAAGGTGGGGGGGCAGGGCAACGGCGTGGGCAGCGACCTGTCGGTCAAGCTGAAGCAACGCCATCACCTGGGCGCGCTCAACAAGCATCGCGCCGGCTTCCCCATCTACAAGGACGCCGCCAACAAGCTCATCGCGCACGGGAGCACGTCGGACCTGGACAAGAAGATCGCGCTGCTTCAGCAGGCGCTGGCGGGCTACCAGCAGGCGCTGGCGCTCTTCAGGGAGGGGCTGCAGATGTGGAAGGCCGGCGGCTGAGCGGGACGAGCCGCCTCAACACTGGAACCGAGCGTGGGGGTGCGGTAAACGCGGCGCATGAGCAACGGAAACCCGCCCCCTAGCCCCGCCGCCGGCATCACCATGATCCTCGTGGGGCTCGTTGCCCTCAGCGCCCTCGGTGTGGCGCTGTGGACCAAGTTCGACACCCAGCAGCCGGCCGCGGCCACCGCCAGCCCGACCTCGGACAAAGCCGCCCCGGTCACCGAGCTGCCGCCGATACGGCCGCGGACCGTCACTCCGCGGGGAGAGCTGGCACCGGCCGAGAAGAGCACCATCGCGCTGTTCCAGAAGGCCTCGCCCGCGGTCGTCCACATCACCTCGTTGCGGGTGCAGCGCCTGCCCTTCAGCATGGACGTCACCAAGCAGCCCGCCGGCACCGGCACCGGTTTCATGTGGGATGATTCGGGGCACATCGTGACCAACTTCCACGTCATCAGCGAGGCCCAGGGCGCTCGTGTGGCGCTGAGCGACAACACGACGGTCGACGCCGAGCTGGTGGGCGTGGCGCCCGACAAGGACCTGGCGGTGCTGCGCATCAAGGTGCCCAAGGCCAAGCTCAAGCCGCTGGCCATCGGGACGTCGAAGGACCTGCAGGTGGGGCAGTCGGTGTTCGCCATCGGCAACCCCTTCGGCTTCGACCAGACCCTGACGACCGGCGTCATCAGCGGTCTCGGGCGCGAGATCGACGCGATGACTCGGCGGAAGATCAAGGGCGTCGTCCAGACCGACGCGGCCATCAACCCGGGCAACTCCGGTGGGCCGCTGTTGGACAGCGCGGGGCGGCTCATCGGCGTCAACACCGCTATCTACAGCCCATCGGGAGCGTATGCGGGGATCGGGTTCGCGGTGCCGGTCGATACGGTCGCGCGTATCGTCCCGCAGCTCATCGCCAACGGCCGCATCATCCGGCCCGGGCTGGGTGTCGGCGTGCTGCCCGACGCGCAGGCTGCGCGCTACGGTATCCAGGGGGTGATGCTGCTGGACGTGCCGCCCACCTCGTCGGCGGGCCGCGCGGGGCTGCGTGGCGCGTACCGGCGGCGGGACGGCAGCGTGGCCATGGGTGACGTCATCATCGCGGTGGATGGCAAAAAGGTCGCCTCGGGCGAGGACCTTTACGACGCCTTCGACGGCAAGAAGGTGGGTGACCAGGTGAAGGTCACCACGCTGCGGGGACGCGAGCAGCGGGACGCGACGGTTACATTGCAGGCTCTCGAGTAGATCAGGATGACACGAGCGCTTGCTCGGCTGGTGCCGACCAAGCACTCTATCATCCTTCAACTATTAGATGTATCGCCCTTCGGGCTCCTAAAGGGGCTCATCAACGCCACTGCGTGTGATTGATGATCCGGATGACACGGGCGCTTGCTCGGCTGGCGCCGACCAAGCGCCCTATCATCCTTCAACTATTAGATGTATCGCCCTTCGGGCTCCTAAAGGGGCTCATCAACGCCACTGCGTGTCATTGATGATCCCTGCGGGAACTGGAGTCCCCAACGAAGGGGGGCTCGGGGACTGGTCCAGAGGTGCTTTGGCCTGCATCTACGGGCCGAGACACGGTTGACCCCAGCCGGGCGGCGATTGGGGGATGTTCACCCCAGCGGTTGACGGTTCTGGGGACGTTGAATCGGCGTAAGTGATTGAAACCTCTTCCGCGGAGAGGCTGGCACGTGCCTTGAAAAGAGGCCCTGGGAGCACATCAACCCCAGGAGCCAGCATGCTCGAGTCAGCACAAGAAGAGACGAGGAAGCAGGAGGACATTGCTTCCCCAACGGTAGAGGCCCTCCAGCGCTCCGACGCTGGACCTGTCGCGGGGAGCCGATTGGCGGACTTTCCGGTAGCGCTGCGGGCGGACCCGGTGCAGTTGGATGCGCTCGACGATGCGCTGATCCAGTTCCGGGCGAGCGTGGCCGACCGCACCATGGGCGACGTGAAGGCGATCGCGGCGCGAGGGGTTCGGGGTGGCGGGTCGCGCCTGCCCAACATCGACCGCATTCAGCAGGCGTTCGGGCGCCACGACGTTTCGGGTATCCGCGTGCACACCGGGGGGGCTGCGCAGGAGGCGAGCCAGGCCCTCGGGGCGCGAGGGTATGCGACGGGGGATGACGTTGTGCTGGGTGTGGGCGCCGACCTCCACACCGAGGCTCACGAGGCGGCCCACGTCATTCAGCAGCGCGGCGGCGTGCAGCTGGCGGGCGGGGTAGGGCAGTCAGGGGATGTTTACGAGCAGCACGCCGACGCCGTCGCGGATGCGGTGGTCCAGGGGAAGTCGGCGGAGGGGCTGCTGGATCGGTTCGCCGGCGGTGCAAGCTCGAGCGCCGTCCAGTTCAAGGGTGGGGGAAGGGAGCACCGCGACGCGGTCATCACCCGCAAGGACGTGGCGGATGCCGACAAGGTGGAGGAGTCCGAAAAGCAGAAGGCTGCAGAGAAGAAAGCCAAGGACGCTGCGGCCAAGAAGAAGGCCGCTGAACGGAAGAAGAAGAAGGCCGAAGATGCCAAGAAGGAGACGCTGACCGGCACCCAGAAGCGAGCGGTCACCCGTACGAAGGGGGCCACGAACGCTTTGTATTCCGCGCTCGGCCGGTTGGTGAATCGACTGCAGGGCTCAGTGGGCGACATCGAAAACGCCGCCATGCGCGTCGGCGATGCCGCCGCGGACCTCAATCGCGTTCTCAAGCAATCGTCCGGTGCCTTTGACAGCATGAGGCATCGTCACGAACAGAGCCCGCGGAAGAAGACGTTCAATGACCTGAAGAAGAAAGTGCTCGAGGCCAAGTCCAGCGCCATGCGGCAGCTGCGCCGAGCCAAGGGCGCCATCGACGATGCCGGGGCCGACTCGGACCAGGCGCTCGTGTTGCTGCCCAAGAAAATGCGCGCGAAGCGGGTCGTCGATGGCAGCAGGTCGGAGGTGCGGAAGCTGGTGGTCTAAGGCCTCAGCGCATCTTCAGCACCACGATCTCGGTGCGGCGATTCTTGGCCCTCCCGGCGGCCGTCTTGTTCGTCGCGATGGGGCGCTCCTCGCCGTAGCCCTTGGCGGTGAGTCGTTCGGGAGCAATTCCACGGGCGATGAGGGCCCTGCGCACCGACATGGCCCGGTCGCGCGTCGGCCGGCGGCCGTAGTAGTTCCGGATGGTGTTGTCGCTGTGGTTCTGGACCTCGACCAGGATCAGCTCGGGATGCTCTTTGAGCAGCGCCGCCAGCTCGTCGAGCACGAGGTAGCTGCTGGGGCGAATCCTGGCCTTGTTGTAGTCGAACTCGATGCTGGCCTTCAGGGGAAGGCGGTCACCCACCCGGTAGGGGCTTGGGTGGTCCGACACAGGAATCTTGGCAACTGCGTCTTTGGCACGCGGCTTGGCGTCCGGCGTGGGGCGCGCCGCATCCGCGGCAGCTGACCTGGCGGTGGGAGCGGCTTGCGTCGGCTTGGGTCGGGCCACACTCTTGGTGGCTGGAGCGGGGCAGCCGGCGAGGGTCGTCAGACCGAGCAGGAAAAGGCCCGCCAGGAGCATCGGTGCGCGTGTCATGGCAGAAGGTGTACGGGATTGCTCCCACTCGTCTCCAGCCCAGCGCGCCTGCACCCCGCCGGCTCAGGTAGCATCGAGGCCAACATGAAGATCACATCCCTGCTGTCCACGTCCGTCCTCGCGGTTTCCCTGTCCCTGGGTGGCTGCATGGCCAAGAACAACCCCAAGCCGATGGCTCCCAACGGCGAGAAGAAGGCCGCCAAACAGCCGGCTCCCGCCAAGGGCGAGGCCCCCAAGGCCGCCGCGGGCTCACCGGAGATGGCCCCCGCCGGCAACGTCTGGGGCTTCACCGTCAAGACCATCGATGGCTCGGACAAGTCGCTCAAGGACTTCGACGGCAAGGCGGTGCTCATCGTCAACACCGCGTCTCAGTGCGGCTACACCGGCCAGTACAAGGACCTCCAGCAGATCTACACCGAGTACAAGTCCCGCGGCTTCGAGGTGCTCGCCTTCCCGTCCAACGACTTCGGCGGTCAGGAGCCGGGCTCCAACGCCGAGATCAAGACGTTCTGCACCGCGCGCTACAAGACGACCTTTCCCCTGTTCGCCAAGGTCAAGGTCAAGGGCGACGGCAAGGTGCCGCTCTACAGCTACCTGACCGAGAAGACCAGCGACGGCATCAAGGGCGAGGTGGGCTGGAACTTCACCAAGTTCCTCGTCAGCCCCAAGGGCGACGTGGTGGCCCGCTTCGCCTCGGGCGACGTCCCGACGGCCAGCAAGATGCGGCAGGCTATCGAGAAGACGCTGCCAAACTGACGCTGAAGTTGGGGGCGACGACTAACGCGGCCTCAGCACCAGCACCGGGATGACCCGGTCGGTGCGGGCCTTGTAGTCGTCGTACCCCGGGTAGATGCGCGTCGCTGCCGCCCAGGCGGCGTCGCGCTCGTCGCCCTTCACGATGCGCGCCGTGCAGAAGAGCTTCTTGCCCCCGAACCGCACCACGCACTCGGGGTTCTTCTTGAGGTTGTAGTACCAGGCCGGGTTCTTGGCGTGGCCGGTGCGCGAGGCGATGAGGATGATGCCGCCGTCGTCGGTCCGGGCGAACACCAACGGGGTGTCCCGCTCGAGTCCAGATTTGGCGCCGGTCGACGTCAGCAGCAGCATGTTCTTGTGGAACTTGGACCCAGACGCACTCGAAAGCCGGCCGTTGGTCCACCGCATCAGCTTCTTGTCCAGCGGGGTGGTCACGTTCAGCACGATCCACCCGCCGGGCTTGCTGCGGGCGACGCGGTCCATGAGTCGGTCGTAGAAGGTCATGACCCTAGGCCGTGGCTCGTGTGGGCTCGGGGGCGGCCACCCATGGGCTCAGAAGCGCGCGGGCGGCGGCGTCGTCAGCGTGGCGCGTGATGCGTCCCAGGGCGCGCTCGACGTCTCTGGCGATGGGGGACAGCGCGCGTCGGCGCTGCATCCCCTTGAGCGTCTCGGCGTGCAGGCGCTCCGCCGCGATCGCCAGGCCTTCCCAGTCTTCGAGCCTGGCCCGCTCGATGAGCTGGGCACCCCGCTCCGGACCCAACTCCTGCACCACCCGCAGCACCAGTTCAGCGACGATCTGCTCGGCCTGCGCCACGCGGGTCTCCAGCGCCAGCTGGGCCTCCTCCGGGGTGCTGTCCTCCAGCAACGCGCAGTGGGCGTCGATGACCACCGACGGGAACGCCGGCAGGCCCAGGAAGCCGGGCGTGGGGCCCTCGGGGGCCAGCAGCGCCCAATGCCGCACCAACTGCTGGATGTAGCTCGACAGGACCACGAAGCGGGCGCCGGTCCGCTTGAACCGGTCGTGGGCTTCGCCACTGAGGCGGTACATCCGCTGGCGGAAGTACTGACAGGGATAGCTCCAGTAGGCGAAGTTGTCCCAGTAGATCTTGGACGCCATGGCCTTGGCGTGGCCGAACACCGGGGCATTGCCGCGGTAGACCGTCATGCCGCCATGCACCAGGCTGGCGTACATGTCTTCCAGCTGCGTCGTGCGGGCCGCCAGGTCGGCGTCCTCGGAACGGTCGGCGGCGATGAGCTCGCTGGTGAATGTATTGGCCAGGGCGATGAGGTCGGTGCCCGGGCTGTACAGCGGATCGGTGAAGGACCCGGCCTCACCGACCAGGGCCCAGCGGTCCGCCGACCAGTGCGTGGCCGCGCGGTAGCTGTAGTTCTTGATGCAGCCGAAATCCATGACCTGGCGGTCACGCAGTCGCTCTGCCAGCTGCGGCTCGTGCTCGGTGATGAACGCCATCATCCGGTCGAGGGTGCGGACGCTGTCGAAGTCGTAGTACTCCTCGTGGGTCACGAGGCCGACGCTGGTGTGGCCCGAGGCCAGCGGGATGATCCACATCCAGTAGCCGTCCCCCATCATGTGGCTCGTCGAGCGCCAGCGCTGGTCGGCCAGATGCCGGTCGTGCCAATCGGTGTCGGCGTCGGCGGGAACGAAATCGTTGATGTCGAGACGGCCCTCAATGCGGAACCAGCCTGAGTAGGCGTGGTGCTCGAAGTGATGCTTGGTCTTGTTCTTGAGGCGGCGGCGCAGCAGCCCGGTCCGGCCCGTGGCGTCCACCAGCCATCGCGCACGGAGCTCGGCGCTGGCACCGTCCGTGGCGTAGCGGATGACATGCGGGGCCGCTTCCGGCCCGACCTCGATGTCGGCGATCTTGGCGCCCTCGATAAGGTCGATGCCACGAGTGGGCAGCAGTTCCCGCACGTCGTTTTCGAAGCGGCCGCGGTCGAGCTGCCAGGAGCGGACCCGGGGTTCGTTGCCGGCGCCCATCTCCAGGCGCTGGTGCAGTGCGCTGGTGCCACCGCCCGGGAAGAAGCGGAGGCCGAACTTGACGATCTGGCGCTGCTCGAGGAGTTCGGTGATACCGAGGCTCTCGAGATACTGCGACCCCATCTCGACGCAGGACTCGCCCAGCTTGTGGGCGGCCTCCGGCAGGGGCCCGCGGGTGCGCTCGACGACGGCAATGGTGAGGTCATCGCCGTGCTCCTGTCGAAGCTGAAGAGCCAGCGTCAGGCCCGAGAGGCCGCCGCCGCAAATGACGACGTCGTACTGTTCCGAAGTCATGCGCAGTGTTTTAGCCGCTCCGAGGCGGCGATGGAAGCTTGCCGTCGCTGGTCGGCCGAGGAACGGCTAGGTTGTCCGCATGGAAGGAAACGACAAGACACGCAGACGGGTCTCCTCGGCCTCACCCTACGAAGCGACGGTGGGCTTCTCGCGGGCGGTTCGGGTCGGTGACCGCATCCTGGTGGCCGGTACGGCGCCCATAGGCCCGGACGGCAAGACGTTCCCCGGGGACGCCGAGGCTCAGGCCGGGCGCTGTCTGGCCATCATCGTCGAGGCCATCGAGGCGCTCGGCGGGACTGCCGCCGATGTCGTGCGGACCCGGATGTACCTGACCGACGCGGCCGACGAGGCCGCCGTCGGCCGTGCCCACGGACGCATTTTCGCGGACATCCGGCCTGCGTCGACGATGGTCATCGTCGCGGGTCTCCTGGACCCCGCCTGGAAGGTCGAGATCGAGGCCGAGGCCATCATCGCCTGACCGAAGAGCTGCCCGCGCCCCGACAGGGCACGGGCGGCCGCGTCATCAAGGCATGCCGAAGCAGTAGACGTTCAGCGTCGACGAGCAAGGCAGCGGTCCCGCCGCCGTCCACGAGATGTCCGTGGCGTGGCAGTCGCCGGCCAACCCGGTCGCGGCCTGATCGGCCGTGGTCCAGTCCTGGCAGTTGCCGCCAAAGGGTCCGAACGGCGGGGGCGTGGTGCCCGTTGGGGAGGTCCCGGTCCACACGTCGCAGCTGTCGCTCGCCGGGGTCCCGAACGCCGTCGCGTTGATCGGCGCCAGCAGGCTGCCGTCGGTCAGGTCGCTGGGGTTGCTGGCGACCAGGCGGGTCCAGAGGTTCAGGTCCGGGTCGTAGGTCCGCCAGGGGCCTCCCCCCGACACGCGGTTGATGGCCGACTCGGCGTTGGACGACACCCACGCCACGTAGGTGCCTTGCAGTCCGGCAGCCAGGGCCTGGTTGGCGCAGACGGCGTCGGCCGCGGCGGGCGACACGTTGGCGCCGTCGACCCCCAGCTGGGTGACGAAGGCACGGTAGGAGCCGGCCGTCTCGGTGCATCCGGTGGGGCTGGCCTCGCTGCCCTCGGGGCAGTAGCACACCGCTTCGCCGTTGAGCGCCTGGCACTTGTCCTCGGGGGGCAGGCACGGCGTGATCAGGCAGGGGTCGGGGATGCAGGCGCCGTCGAAGCGGACGTAGCCGTCGACGCAGCCGCAGACCGCCTCGTCACCCTCGGCCGTGCAGCCCTGCTCGTTGAGGCCCACGCAGGGGTCAGGGATGCAGGGATCGTCGGTACAGCCGCCGAGGCCGTCGGGATGCAGCGGCGCCGTGCACACGCAGGTGTAGTCGCTGCCCTCGCTGACGCAGGTCGTCTTCTCGGGGTCGTCCACGCACGGGTTCGGCGTGCAAGCGGGGTCGCTGATGCGGAATCCGAAGAGCTCGCCGCCGCCGGCCTCGAAGATGAAGCGGATGCGGAACCGGTCGGCGGTGTACTCGACCAGCGAGGGCATATCCAGGACCACGTCCTTGTACTCGCCGGCGGTCACGACCTTCTCGGTGGCCTGCAGGATGGTGTCGATGGGGCTCAGCGCCTCGATGCTGATGGTCAACTTGCCGTCGACCCGTGCGTTCAGCGACAGGGCGGCACCCACGAAGCCGGGCTTCATCTTCATCGGGGTGGTCACGAGCAGGCCCGGGCTGGCCGGGTCCACCGGCTCCATGCCGGCGATGCCGCCGACGCGTACGCTGGACCGGTAGATGCCGCCTGCGGCTTGCACGTTGGCGCAGATGTCCTCGGTCAGGCCGCCCGCGTAGAAGTGCCATTCGTCGTTAGCGGTCAGCGGCCCGCCCCCGACCAGGGAGTCGACCGACGAGTCGAGTCCGCCAACGCCCACCGGAAGGAACGCCTCGATGGCCGGGTTGGCGCCGTCTTTGACCACCTGCCAGAATTGGCCGTTGCGGCTCGTAACGACCACGGCGTAGGCGGTCCGGGGGCAGTTGTCGAGGCGCTTCTGGAGCAGGCCGATCCACTGGCGACCCTCGCGCCACGCGACCATGTCGCCGTAGACCTGGGACTGGGCCAGCTCGATAGCGGTCGGGCCGATGATGGCCGGGGCGGCGTTGACGCCGGGGTTCTTGGTCCACCCCGAGGCCGGGCTGGTGCTGCCGATCATCAGGCCGCGGGCGTCTCCGCCTCCCGCGGAGACCAGCGCGACGAGGTTGACCCAAAGGCCGGTCTCGGGGTCACGAATCATGCGCGAGCGGTCACCGATGCGGCCGTACTTGCTCACCGCGCCGCTAGGGGCGTTGTTCAGCGCCACGATGGAGGCTCCCGAGGAGAACCAGGTGATGCCGTCCGCGCTGGTGTAGAGGTACATCCCGGGGTCGGTGGCCGACGTGCCGACCGCCTGGCGGGTCACCGAGGCCACGAAGCCCACGGCACCGTCGACGGTGACCTCGACGGTGGTGATGCCGTCGTCCAGCAGGACGCAGTGCGGCGCGGCCGCGTCGGTGTTGACGACGGGCTTGGTCCAGGGGCCCAGGGGCGAGTTCGCGACGGCCATGCACAACCAGCCGGGCTGAGCGTCGGCAGCCCACAGCTGGCGATAGCCGACGTAGTACTGGCGCCACTCGTAGGGTTTCAGCGGGTGGCCATCGGGAAGCGCCTCTCGAACCGACTCCGGAATGAAGACGACGCTGCCGCCGCGGGCCCGACCGATGTTGGCGATGGCGAGGTCGTCACCGATGTCGTAGGTCTGGGACTGCTTGGTGGCGGGATGCAGCCGGCGCTGCATGTTCGTCTGCAGGCTGACGCCGAAGTCGTCGAGGAACAGCTGCATGCTGTTGTCGATACCTTCGTCGAGGTCGACCAGGTCTTCGAAGACCGACGGGTCCAGGTTGGTCGCCCAGCTCTCCCCGCAGCCACCCGCTCCATCGTCCTCGAAGCCCAGCTTGCAGGCGCATTCGGTAGCGACGCCGTCGGGGGAGCTACAGACGTTCTTGTTGCCGGTGCAGGGGTTGGGTACGCATGGGTCGGGGATACAGGCGCTGGCCTGCTCGATCTGGCCAACGGGGCAGTTGCACTCGTAGATGGAACCGATCGAGGTGCAGTTGGTGAACGGAGCCTGGTCGGTGCAGGGGTCGGGAATGCAGGGATCGAAGGTGCAGCCGCCGTTGCCGTCATCCTTGGCACCGGGGTCGCACAGGCACACGGCGTTGCCCTCGTTGTCCTCGGTGCAGGTGGTCTTGTACTGCTCTTCGCAGGGGTTGGGCAGGCACGGGTTGGGCTCGACACACTGGCCGTTGCTCTCGAAGTAGCCCGGCAGGCAGCCGTCGCAGAACCCGCCGACACAGATCTTGTTGGCGCTGACGCAGGGATCGGGGGAGCAGGGGTCGCCCGAGGGGACACACGTGCCGCCCTCACTGATGAAGCCGTCGAGGCAGCCGGCGCACTGCCCGTCCACACAGATGCGATTTTCCGCGGCGCAGGGGTCCGGGTTGCACAGATCGCTACTGGGTTCGCAGACCTGGGTGACTTCGTTGGGGGCGAAGCCAGGGAGGCAGTCGCCGCAGAAGCCGGAGATGCACACCTTGTTGTAGATGGCGCAGGGGTCCGGGTCGCACGCGGGGTCGACGTCAGGCAGGTTGACGTCGGGCGTCGTGGTCCCATCACCGGCGTCTGCTAGGGGGGCGTCAGCGGTGGTGCTGTCGAGCGTCTCGTATTTCCAGAGGTCCGTCACCTCGGTGCACGCCGCCAGGGTGGCGAAGGACGCAATGAGGGCGATGGAGCTGCGCAGACCGATTCTCATGCGCTACAACGTGCCAGGGTAGAAAGCACCGAGCAAGTTCCACAGGCATGGTCGACACCGGGTTGCGTGCTTCCTTATGAAGGATTGGACCCGGTGAATGACAAACAGTTGTGGTGTAACCGGAATGGTCCCCCGAGCACACGGGGTTTCGATTTACAAACCTGTCCGTGGACCGCTACACCCGAACAGCTATGCAACGACCCAGATTCCTCACGATGACCCCCTGGCTGATGGCGCTGTCCCTGACGGCGCTGGTTGGGGGGACGGCCCTCGCCGAGGCGCCCGCGCCCCTCAAGGCGCCACCGGCGGCCAAAGAAGCCCCGCCCGCCAAGCCCAGCGTCAAGAAGCCGCACCTGACGGCGACGCTACTGACGGACAGGGCGGCGGTAGCGCCGGGCGAGTCCTTCCGCGTGGGCGTCCGCTACACGATGGACAAGCACTGGCACATCTACTGGATCGAGCCAGGTGAGGCGGGCATCCCGACGAAGTTGAAGTTCAACCTGCCCAAGGGGTGGGAGGTCGGTGAGCTGCAGTGGCCCACACCGACGGACTTCATGACGGGCTCGATCGCTGGGATCGGCTATGTCGACGAGGTTGTGCTGTTTGCGACCGTGAAGGTGCCGGCCACGGCGACGCCCGGTGAGAGCGCGCGCCTGGGCGCCAAGACCTCGTGGCTGGTGTGCGAAGACAGCTGCATCCGGGGGCGCGGAACCCTGAGCGTGGACGTGGCCGTGAAGGCTGCGGGGGCGGACGGGGAACACAAGGCGCTGTTCGACAAGTTCGAGGCTCTGGTGCCGACGAAGGCGCCGGAGGGGCTGACAGTCGCGCCGAAGCTGAGCGTCGACGGGGTGACCATGGGCACCGTCTGGGAGGTCGCCATCCCCGTCAGCCACGCCGCCGGGAAGGCTCTGAAGCCGGGCGCCTTCTATGCCTCCGGCGGTGAGTCGCTTCAGGTCATGCAGGTGACTCAGGCGACCCAAGGACCTGGGGTGCCGGACAAGGGCTTCCTCGTGCGCATTGCAGGCAAGGCCAGTCAGGACCCGAGCCATACCGGCGACCTGTTGACCGGCATTCTGGTGGCGAAGGTCGACGGTAAGGACGCCCGGGTTGCTGTGGATGTGAAGATTCCGCGGCTGGCGGCGGGCAAAGAGGTCACCCGCAGCGAGGACCCCATCTTCACCATGAAGATCGCCAGGGCCGACAAGGCCGGGGCTGCAGCCGACGGCGGCGCCACTGCGGCGACCGCAGCGGCGAAGACGTTGGACAACGACGAGGACGCCGACGACGAGGAGGGTGACGCAGGCCAGATCGGCTTTTTGTTGGCGCTTCTGTTCGCGTTCGTCGGTGGTGTCATCCTCAACGCGATGCCCTGCGTGCTGCCGGTGCTGTCCATCAAGATTCTGTCGCTGGTCGAGCAAAGCAGCGAAGAGCCCAAACGCATCCGCAACCACAGCTACGCCTACCTGGGCGGCATCCTGGTCACCTTCGCGGTGGTCGCCGCCATCATGCTGAGCCTCGGCAGGGGCTTGGGCGCGCTGAACCAATACGCGGCCTTCAACGCCTGGCTGGGCGCCATCATGCTGCTGTTTGCGTTGTCCCTCTTCGGTGTTTTCGAGATCGTCGCTCCCGGCGCCAACACCATGAACGACGCCATCCGCAATCGGCATGGCTACAGCTCGTCCTTCACCTACGGCATGTTCGCCGTGCTCCTCGGTACCCCCTGCACCGCGCCCTTTCTGGCGCCGGCCATCGGCGCTGCGGTGGGCAACCTGCCGCCGGTTCAGGGTTTCACCGTCATCATGATGGTGGGCGTCGGACTCGCGTTCCCGTTTCTCATCATCGGGCACATGCCCAGCTGGTCGAAGTGGATCCCCAAGCCCGGCGCCTGGATGGAGACCTTCAAGAAGCTGATGGGCTTTGCGCTGGTGGGCACCACCCTGTGGATGATCTGGATCGTCGGCCATATGGTGAGCCTGCAGGCGCTGATGTACTACCTGTTCTTCCTCGGCCTCATCGGGTTTGCCGGCTGGGTGTACGGCCACTGGGGCAACATCATGCGGGCCCAGGGGACGCGTATCTTCGCCACGGTCCTGGCGCTCGGCATGATCATCGGCGGCCAGGCCACGCTGATGGGGCTCGAGAAGCCTCAGGCCAAGGGGCCTGCGCTGACCGGTGACGCCGCGCTGTCGGCGGCGGTCCAGGAGCCCATCGTCAAGGACGGCGAGATCCAGTGGCGCGACTTCATCGAGGTCGACGTGGAGGCCCTGGCGAAGGCCGGCAGCACGGTGTTCATCGACTTCACCGCCGAGTGGTGCGCGACGTGCAAAGTCTATGAGGCCAGCGTCATCGACACGGACACGATCCGCGACAAGATGGTCGCCAACAACGTGATCCCGGTGAAGGCGGACTGGACCAACGAACACCCCAAGATCACCGAATGGCTCAAGCGCTTCAATCGAGCCGGCGTGCCGATGTATCTCATCATCCCGGCCAACCGTCCCAACGAACCGATCAAGCTCAAGGACCACCTGACCACCAAGCGCATGCTCAAGGGCCTCAAGAAGGCCGGCCCCTCGCAGATTCAGGTGACTCAGCGCTAGGTGCTTTCGCGCCTTCGATGATAGACCGCTGGCGGAGGTAAAGCCCATGCGCGCAGCGGTCATCACCCGCCCCGGTGACCCCGAAGTTCTCGAGATCGAAGAACGGCTGGACCCGGTTCCAGGCCCCTTCGAGGTCGTCATCGACGTCCACGCGTCGGCCCTGAACCGAGCTGACCTGTTGCAACGGCGGGGCTTCTACCCGGCGCCTCCAGGGGTGCCGTCGGACATTCCAGGGCTCGAGCTGGCGGGCGTCGTGTCCGGCGTCGGCGCAAGCGTGACACGCTTTTCGGCGGGTGACCGCGTGATGGGTCTGGTCGGAGGCGGCGCCTGCGCGACCAAGGCAGTCATGCACGAGCGCGAGGCCGTGCGGGTCCCCGAGGGATTGACCCTGGTGGAGGCGGCCGCCGTGCCGGAAGCCTTCATCACGGCGTTTGATGCGGCCGTTCTTCAGGGCGGGCTGCAGAGCGGCCAATGGGTCGTCGTCACAGCGGTCGCCAGCGGCGTCGGCACCGCGCTGGTGCAAATCGCCAAGGCCCTGGGGGCCCGGAGCATCGGGTCGTCGCGCACCGAAGCCAAGCTGGAGAAGGTCGTCGCGCTCGGCCTCGACGTTCCGGTGCACGGCGACAGCACCGCCCTGCCGGATGCCGTGAAGGAGGCGACGGGTGGGGCGATGGCGGCGGTGGCCGTGGACCTGGTCGGCGGACCTGGGCTCACGTCGGTGCTCAAGTGCCTGCGCAAGCGCGGCAACTGCGTGCTCGTCGGATTGATGGGCGGCCTGAAGGCGGAGCTGAACCTGGGCGCGGTGCTGCGCAACCGGCTGGGGCTGCGCGGGACGGTGCTGCGGAGTCGCCCCCTGGAAGAGAAAATGGTGGTCGCTCGGGCCTTCGAGGACCGGCTGGTGCCGCTTTTTGGCGGTGAGACCCCCAAGCTGAAGCCGGTCATTGACCGGGTCACGCCTCTGGCCGCCATCGCCGAGGCCCACGCGGTGCTGGAGACCAACGCGACCACCGGCAAGGTGGTGCTGGACCACACTGCGTGACGCGACGGTTCGCCAGAGCGCTTGTCGTCACCATGGGGGCGGTCGCGGTGGCCGCAGCCATGGCAGGCAGCGCATGTGCCGAGACGGCTCCGGTGACGCCGGAGGACCGGAAGGCGCTCGCTGGCATCGGCGCGACGCTGAAGCTCCATGGGGTGGTACCCCTTGCCGAGCCCAAGTTGGACGCCGCCGACCGGGCGTGGCAGCGCTATGGCGCCAGGATGGTCAAGGCGCTGGCGGGCAAGAAGAGGCGCAAGGGGTTCGACCCTGCCGTGCGCCCCCTCGCGCCGGCCGTGAAAGAGTTCCTGCCCGACCATCCGCGTTACCGCGCGCTGCAGACGTACCTGCACAGGCTGGTGCTGGGGCTGCAGGAGGGCATCCCCACCATCCGAAAGGTCCGCTATCGGGTCGAGATGGGGAAGTCGGCCCCGGAAGTGGGTGCGCTGCGCAAGCGGCTCCTGCTCGAGGGGTATGGCAAGCGGGATGTCCCCGAGCGACTGCAGAACTACTTCGACAAGGCGCTTCGCAACGCCATGCGGCGCTGGCAGCGGGACAACGGGCTGGGGCAGACCAACCACATCGATAACCTGACCCGCTGGCGGCTGAACCGTCACGACGTGCTGGTGGGCAAGGTGATGCTGGCGCTGCAGCGATGGCGTCAACACACGCTTGGCGATGGTTCGGGTCGGCACGTCATGGTTCACATCAACAGGGGCCAGCTCACAGCGGAGGTGGACGGCAAGGCCCAGCTTCAGTTCGCCATCATCGCGGGAAGGGCGACCAAAGAAGACGCGACGCCGGCCATGTCCAGCGCCATCAACAAAGTCATCATCAACCCTGCCTGGCGGGTGCCCAAGCGCATCACCGAGGAGCTGAAGAAGAACGTCGGCGGAGACGTGGACAAGCTGCGCGAGCGGGGCTACTCGGTTCGGGTGGACGGTTCACGGTGGCACATCACCAAGCCGCCAGGCTCGGACAACCCCCTGGGCAAGCTCATTTTCCGCATGCCGGCAAGCAACGGCATCTTCCTCCACGACACCAACAGCAAGTCCCTGTTTTCGCGGAAGCGGCGGACCCTGTCGCACGGATGTGTCCGGCTGCAGCGGCCGCGCGACCTGGCGCGCTGGGTGCTGCCGGCCTCGGAGCACGCGCTGGTGGACCGGCTGATGGCCAACGGTCAGATCAAGCATCTCACCGTGGCCCACCCGGTGCCGACACATCTGGTCTACATGACCCTGGAGATGGATACGGCGGGCAACCCTGTGGCGCTGCCGGACACCTACGGCTGGGACCCCGATGCGGTGACGCCGCTGGCGGCGCAGGCCAAGAAGCTGGTGGGGCTCACCTGGGAGCCGCTCCAAGACGCGCCTCCGTTGGCCGGTGGTGGTGCGACGACCCCGTCCACGAAGGACCCGGCGGTCGCCCGAAAGACGCCGGTTGAGCCCAAGGCCAAGCCGGCTTATCGCTTGGCGGCGTCGGTGAAGCCATTGAGCGGTGGGGCGAGCTGGACCCTCGAGCGCTTCAAGGGGCGGCTGCTGGTGCTGACGTTCCTGGCGAGCTGGTGCGACAACTGTCACAAGCTGGCGCCGAAGCTGAAGAAGGTCATCGACGGATTCAGGGCCCAGGGCCACGACGTGGCGCTGCTGGGGGTGGGGATCGACGAAGCTGGCCCCAAGGCGGTCGCGGACTATGCCGCCAAGCACAAGCTGCCGTTTCCGGTGGTGATGGGTGGTCCAGAGCTGCACAGCGGAGTGACGCCGCTGGGACGCATCGAGCGGCTTCCAACGACCTGGATCATCGGTCGTACGGGGGTACCGCTGTATTCCTTCGAGGGGCGGGACAGCGCCAAGCCTTTGAAGGGGGATCTGGAGCGATACCTGACCGCGGAGCAGAAGCTGGCAAAAGATAAGCCCTGAGGCTTCTTGCGCACGCTGCGGGTGGTTATGCTTGAGCCGTGGTGCTCACAGCTCACGAGTTGGGAAGCGCAGCAGCGAGCGGCCGATGCGCTCAAGCAGGGGCGCCTTTCCTACACGACGTTGAGGTGGCGGCAAGGGCGACTGTCCGACGTCCAGTGACGCTCGGTTGCGAAACGGCCTGTCGATTGTCGCCTGCAGGCTTGCTGCCCCCTGTCGTCGTCCGCATACTCCTCGCGTGGGCCAGGTTTGGAGCAGCGCCGCGCTAGGACTAGTGCTGGCATTGAGCGTTCCTCCTGTGGCGGATTCTGCCGCTGCGGCACCCGATTTGCGTGATTCGGCGCACGCCGCCAAACGCAGCCGGTTGACCACCAAGAAGGTCAACGTCTCGGTCAAGGACGCCGACATCCGGGACGTCCTCACGTTCCTGGCGCGCGAAGGGCGAACCAACATCGTCATGAGCCGGAACGTCCGTGGCTCCATCACGCTCTACCTGGAGCGTGTCACGGTGGCGTCGGCGCTCAGGGCCGTGCTCAAGGTCCATGCGCTGGACATGATCGAAGAGGGCAACGTGATCCTGGTGATGACCCGCAAGGAGATGCTCGATCATCTCGAGCACCGAAGGTTCCGGGAGGGGCGGCGATGACGGTGGCAGACAAGGGGGCGGATACCCTGCCGCTGGTGTCGACGGAAGCAGGAACCTGGCTTCGGCGTGCCCCGGAGCGCAGCGAGCTGGACGACCTCGAATTCCGGGCGATGTATCGCAAGGAGGACATCGAGGTCACCACCGGCGACGACTGGACGCTGGTGCTGACCCGCTACAAGCCGCGCCGCCTCCAAAACGCCAAGCGCGACGACCAGCCGCTGTGGGAAGAGCCCATCCTGCTGGTCCACGGCTTCAGCCAGAACCGCCACGCCTGGACCTCGGGCGACTTCGTCAAGCGCCTGCTGTGGCTCGGGATGGACGTGTTCCTGCTGGAGCTGCGCGGTCACGGAAAGTCCAGCTGCGCCCTGCAGCGTAAGAAGCACCGCAACGAAGGGCGGCCACTGCCAGCCGACATCGACTACGGCTGGGACTTCGCCGACTACATGATCCACGACGTCCCGGCCGCCATCGAGGCGGTCAAGCGCGCCACCGGCCGGGACAGCATCCATTACTGCGGACACTCGATGGGCGGGCTCCTGGGCTACGCCACCGCCGCTCGGCGCAACGACCTGGTGTCGCTCACGACAGTGGGCAGCCCCATCCACGTCGCCTCCGAATCCCTGCCGCTGCAGGTCCTGAGCCACGCCGAGCCCCTCATCACGGCCACCCAGGCAGCGGTGCGGGGCGTCGAGCGGATCCGTCGCACGGTGGCGGCCAACACGGGCCGCTTCCATCGCCGGCTGCTCCATCAGGCGGCGCCCATCGACGTGCTCCTGGGCTCCTGGTACCGGTCTATCGCGCTGGCCCACGAGGTCGTGCCGACGCTGCTGCCCAGCGCCATGCGCTTGTCCAATCCCAAGCGAGCCGATTTCGATAAGGTCTCGTACCTGCTGGCTCAGCCCGACAAGGAGCCGGTGGCGGTCGTGCGTACCTTCATGCGCTGGATTCGGCGCAAGGAGCTCGTCTGCTACCGCACCGGGTTCGACATCCGAAAGGCCCTGGAGACCGACGTGACGCTGCCGCTGCTCATCTGCTACGGCGACGATGACACCCTGGCGGGCACCCGCAGCACGCGGCCCGCCTACGTGAAGGCAGCCTCCGACTACCGGATCTATCAGCGCCTGCGGGACAACTCCCACGTGGACATCACGATGGGCCACGACACAGGCATTATCGTGTCGCAACTGGAGCGGCTGGTCCGGCACGCGCTGGGCGTGAAGCTCGGATGAGCGACATCCCCGCGTTCCGTCTGCGCACACCGGCCAGCGAGGCGGAGGAGGCCGAGCTGGCGTCGGTGATGGCGGGCAGCTTCGGCTTCGCGGTCGAGGAGGCAGAGCCCTGGTTCGACATGGCGGGCCGCGAGAACCTGCGGGTCTGGGCCAACGGCGTCGCAGCGACGTCGGCAGAAGACGTGCTCGGCGGGCTGATATCGGTCCCCATGGGGCAGTACTTCGGGGGCCGGTCCGTACCCATGCTGGGCCTGGCGGGCGTTGCCCTGCGCCTGGAGCGTCGCCGTCAGGGGCACGCGTCGCGGATGCTGGTGGCGTTACTCCGAGAGGGGCGGGACCGCGGGTTTGCGCTGTCGACGCTATACGCCTCGACTGTCGAGCTGTATCGCAGCCTGGGCTACGAGCAAGCGGGGAGCCGGTTCAAGGGGACCATTCGGGCCGACCGTCTGGCGGCGTCGATCCCGCTCGGCGCGGGCGAAGGGATGGCGGTGCGACGCCTGGACGCCGCAGACGCGCCGGCCATGGAGCAGCTCTATGCCGACTGCGCCGCGTCGATGGACGGCCACCTCGACCGCGGGTCCTACGTCTGGGGTCGCATCCGCAAGAAGCGTAAGGAGCGGGTCGCCTACCTGTATGGCGCCGTCGACGCGCACGGGAAACTGACCGGCTACGTGGCGTTCCGACACGCCCCCGACTTCCCAGATTACCGCATCATCGTCCTCGATTTCATCGCGGCCGATTTGGACAGCGCCTGGCGGCTGTGGAGGGTTCTTGCCGACCAGGCCAGCGTGGCCAGCACGGTGCATCTGTGCTCGGCGCCGGCGCATTGGCTCAAGCTGATGCTGCCCAACGAGGCCCTGAAGCTGACGCTGGCCAACAACTGGATGGTGCGTCTGCTGGACGTTGGTCGGGCCTTCGAGACACGCGGGTTTTCGCCCGCGCACGAAGCGGAGCTGCCCATTGAGCTGGTGGACCCACTGATCCCGGAGAACGACGGCCGCTTCATGCTTCGGCTCGCTGGCGGTCAGGCGGGTTGGGACCGAGGCGGGCCGGGGACGGTGCAGACCAGCGTCCAGTCGCTGGCGGCGATGTATACCGGATTTGTCAGCGTCTCGATGGCCGAGCGGCTAGGCTGGATCGAGGGACCGCGCTGGGCGCTGAAGCTGCTGGAGACGATTCTCGCCGGTCCGGCGCCGTGGATGCCAGACATGTTTTGAGGCGCGTGCCCGTGCCCGTGCCCGACACGATGCAGTGAAGGTCCGTCCCGACGTGGATGACTGGAACTGGGTCGTTTGACCGCTGGGACGCAAAGGTCGGGAAGTTTGGTGGTCCGTGGTCGGTAGCGTCCGTGCGATGTAGTCGAGACCGGGCAGGGGCACGGGCACGGGCACGGGCACGGGCACGGGTTACGGCCGGACAGATTTTCGCTATGTTCACTGATCCATGCGTCCGTCCATCGGCTCCAACGGCATCATCTGGTTCTTCGCGTTCATGTACTTCGCGTGCTACGTGCCCTTCTCGGGGCTCACGAAGGCGCTGAGCGAGGGGACCTATCCCGGCATGACCACGCCCGTGGCCGGGGCCGCGCTGCTTCCGATCGCGACCATGATGTCCCTGGTCGTCATGCTCGTCTTCCTCAGCGTCATGGGCTGGTGGAAGTACGCGGGGACGCGCAGGGTCCTGGGCCGCGATATTCCATTCCCGAGTGTGTGGACAGCGCTCAGTGGTCTGTGCACCTCCGTCATCCTCACCACCACGACCCTCGCTTACACCTTCGACGGCGTGAGCATCGTCTTCATGATGCTGTTGATGCGCGGCGGCGTGCTCATCATCGCACCCACCGTGGACGCCATGACGGGTCGGCCGACGCGCTGGTTCTCCTGGGTCGGCCTGGGCTTCAGCATGGCCGCGCTCGTCGCCGCCTTCGCGGACAAGGGCGGCTACGAAATCACCATCATCGCCATCGTCGACCTGACCTTCTACCTGGCGGCCTACCTGATTCGGCTTCGCCTCATGAGCCGCCGGGCCAAGAGCGCCGACACCGAGACCACGCTGAAGTACTTCGTCGAGGAGCAGCTCGTGACGACGCCCTCGGCGCTCCTGATTCTGGGCGTCCTGGCGCTGATAGGGCAGGGCGGGTTCATGGAGGCATTGCGTGACGGGTTCACCACCCACTTCGAGTCGGGCCTCGTTATCGAGACCCTGGTCATCGGCCTGTTCTCTCAGGGGGCGGGCATCTTCGGGACGCTCGTCTTCCTGGACAAGCGCGAGAACACCTTCTCGGTGCCGGTGAACCGCGCCTCCAGCATCCTGGCCGGGGTGACCGCGTCCTTCGTCCTCGCGCTCTGGCTCGACGCCCCGTACCCGTCGAGCTCTCAGCTGCTCGGCGCAGGCCTGGTGACGGGAGCCATCGTGGCACTCAGCGTGGGCCCCATGATCGACAAGCGCCGCAAGGCCAGGGCCGCAGCCTCGCAGGCTTAGCGGCTAGCTCGGCTTTCGGGCGTGGAAGAAGACCACCGGGGTGAAGATGCCCAGGCGGCCACCGGCGACCAGGCCGTCGGCGCCCCGGTTGAGCATCTCTGAGGTGTCATAGGTGCCCTTGGGCGCGATCTTTGCCACCTCCAGAACCCGCGACAGGGCCGAAGTGGCGGCGCGTCCGATACGCGTGCGGCGAACTCCCTGCAAGCTGTCCCAGCCCGCCTCCAGGGCGTGGTACCAGGGCACTGTTGACGGGGCCGTGACGTTCAGGTCCTGCACGGCCTCGACCTCGAGGCCGGAGCGCTCGAGCTCTTCCCGGAACTGATCGACGGTGTAGAGTGGCCCCAGGCCGTTGCCCTCTTCGATGAGGCGGCGGATTCGGCGATGCTCGCTGTTGCTGTCGTCGTAGCGGTCGGTCAGGCACCAGTCGGTACCGCCGATGGCGCCGCCCGGCTTGACCACCCGAGACAGCTCCGCAAAGACCACGCTGCGGTCATCGGTGTGGCAGATCGCTTCGAAGGTGAAGGCCGCGTCGAACGTGTCGTCGTCCCAATCGAGCGCCGTGAAGTCGCCCAGGTGGGCCTGGCAGCGGTCGGCCAGACCGGCCTCCCGGTTGTGGGTGTTGGCGCGCTCGATCTGGTAGGGCGTGATGGTGACGCCGTCCACTCGGCAGCCCGTGAAGCGGGCGATGCTGCGCATGGGACCACCGACGCCACAACCGGCGTCGAGGACGCGCATGTCCGCAGTCAGCCCGAGTCGGTGCGCCACGCTGTGCTCCAATCGCGCGATGGAGGCGGCCAGGGACTCGCCCTGATAGCGAGGGGCAAAGTGGAACGACTGGCCCCAGCCGTACTCGTAGAAGTCGGTGACGAGCGCATAGAAGTGCGCCGTGCCCTCACCGTGGGCGACGTCTCCCCCGGCGAAGCGGGTGTTGTGGCGGTCGAGGTGTTCAGCACCGCCGTTGGTCAGGTTGCCGCGCGCGACGTCGACGAGGTTGGGGGCAGGCATGGGGCGGACTCCTTGAGGGGACGGAGACAGTGGGGGACTCAGGCGCGACGTGCTGTCTCGAGACGGCGCCCGGTCGGCCGACACACCATCACATCTGCCTGCATTGTGAAACCCCGTTCTAGCCTCTCCCCTTCAAGAACGCATCGGCGTACCGAAGCATCGTGCGGAGACCGGCGCTGCAACGCACCCGGGCTCGATACTCAACTGCCCAAAATCCTGCTAGATTCACTGCCTACATCCTCCCGCCGGAGTCAGGAATGTCCGACGACGCTTCCACACCCGCGCCAAGGCCGCGCTCGGGTTCCGCAGGCCGTATTGCGATGAAGACCTCCTCGGGGCTTCACGCCCCGGAGTCCCCCTCGGTGCGAGCTGGGGCTGCTCGCGATGCAGAATCACCAAGCGCTGCGTTTGCCGAGGCGGTGGAGCCGCTCGTCGCCGCGCTGCGCTATGAGCTGAAGCATGGGGCCAAGGACAGCGCGCGCGTCGCCCGGCTCAATTTCGAGCTGGGACGTCTGCTGGAGTGGCCCCTGAACAGCGCCTCCGAGGCGGCATCTCACTACCAGAAGGCGCTCGGGGCAGAGCGCACGCACACCCCCAGCATGTATGGTGCGTTGCGCACGCTGGTGGCGGCTGGCAAACACCGGGCGGCGCTGTCGGTGTGGGACGCGCTGTCGCAACAGGCAGCCTCCAACCACGACAAGGCTCTCATCCTGCTGGAGAAGGCCCGCTTCGTGGAGGACACCCTGGGTGACGAGCGCGGCGCTCGGGCGGTGTACTACTCGGCGGCCTCCCTGGTGGAGGACGAGCCCGCGGTGCTGTCGACCCTGGAACGCAGCGAGCTCAAGGCCCAGCACTGGAACGCCCTGGAGAAGGTGTATGCCGCCTTCATCAAGAGCGCCGAGGATAAGGAGTTGCGCGCAGCGCGGGTGCTGCAACACGCCCGCCTGCTGGAGGTCCACAAGGGCGACGTCACCGCTGCCATCGAACGCTTCGAGGAGGCGCTTCACCTGGGCGGGCACGCGTCGGGCCCGGCGCGTGCGGCGCTGATCCGCCTGTACACGGGAGAGAAGCGTTGGGCGGACCTGGCCACCGTGTTGGAGATGGAGGCCGACGCCACCCGGGACACGACCAAGCGCGCGATGATTCACTACCAGATCGGGCGCACCCAGGCGGAGCGTCTGGGCGACCGGGAGGAGGCCATCGCGGCCCTGGCCCGTGCGTCCGTGGAGTCCGAGGACGACCCGGTCGTGCTGACCTACCTGGCCCGGCTTCTGGAGGCAGAGGGCCGCGCGGAGGCCCTCACACCCGTCCTCCGCCGGTTGGTGGCGCAGAAGGACAACAAGACTGAAAGGCAGGCCCTGCTGCACCGCATCGGCACCCTGGTGGAGCAGACTGGCAGCGAACAGGAGGCGATCGAGGAGCACCGGGAAGCGTTGAAGCTGGACCCGACGTTCGTGCCGATCCTCCGCGCGCTGGGGCGGCTGTACACCAAGCACGAGCGCTGGGAAGACCTGATGGCGATGCATCTCGGGGAGGCCAAGGCCACCGAGAGCCACCGGCGGAAGGCTGGCGCCCACATGCGCGTGGCCCAGATCCAGGAGGTCCGGCTCAAGGACCACAAGCTGGCGATCGAGCACCACGAGAAGGCGCTGACCTTCGTCCCCACGTTCGAGGCGTCGTTCCACGCGCTTTCGCGGCTGTACACGGCCATCGGTGACTTCAACAAGCTGGCCGAGCTCTACGAGCACATCATCGCCCACACCGAGGACGACAACCGCGAGCTGCTGGTCGAGCGGTTGATGAAGCTGGGCTCCATCTACGACGACTACGCGTACGGTCCCGCCAAGGCCATCGAGATCTACCGACGGGTGCTCAAGCTCGAGCCGCAGCACCTGGGGGCCATCCACGCCCTGCAGCGGTCGGCGGAGCTGGGCGAACGCTACGACATCCTGGTGGAGGCGCTGCTGGGCGAGGTCGACATGACCCAGGACGAGGAGCGCATCGTCGCTCTGGTAGCCCGGGCTGGTGACATTCGAGACCGGCGGCTGGGCGACACCGAGGGCGCCCTGGAGCTCTTCAATCGGGTGCTCGAGCTGCGGCCAAAGCATCGCGTGGCGCTGGCCAGTCTGGGGCGGCACCACCACCGGGCGTCGCGTTGGGAGGAGCTGCTGGCGGTCTACGAGCGGGAGTTGGACGCCATCGGCAGCGACAGCCCGGCGGCGGTAGCGCTGATGCACAAGATGGGCGACCTGTGCGAGCGCCAGCTGCGGCGCCCCGAGGACGCGCTGGAGTGGTATCGCAAGGCGACCGAGGCGGATCCCACGTATTCGCCGGCGGTGGATGCCCTGGAGCGGCGCCTACGAGAGGGGCAGCGCTACGCCGAGCTGGTGACGTTGCTGGAGCGCCGGCGCGACCACCAGTCGGGCGCCGAGAAGGCCACCACGTGCCTGGAGCTGGGGCTCGTCTACGAGGAGCACCTGGACCAGGCTGACGCCGCGATCACGTCCTACAAAGACGCGCTGGAGGCCGTTCCGGGGCACGCGGTGGCGACCGAGGCGCTGCGTCGAATGAACGCCCGGGTCGGCAAGTGGGACGAGGTCGTCAGCGAGATCGAAGGGCTGGCGGCGGCGGCGCAGGACCCGCAGGACCAGATCACGGCGTGGCTGACGGCGGCCGAGGTGTGCCGCGACAACCTGGACGACGGTGCTCGCGCCGTGACGTTCTACGAGCACGTGCTGGAGCGTGAGCCAGCGCATCCCGGCGCTTTGGTGGCGCTGGAGTCGCAGACCCGCGTGGCGGGCCAGTGGGAGCAGCTGGCGGAGGTGCTCAAGCAGCAGTCCGAGTCGTTCTCGGACGAGCGGGCCCGCCTGGCGGCGCTGCGAGAGCTGGGACGGCTTTACGAGAAGCGGCTCGAGGATGCGGACCTGGCGCAGCTGACCTACGAGACCATCCTCACGCATCACGCCGATGATACCCGGGCCTTGGCGGCGCTCGAGCGGCTGGCTTATGCGCAGGGCGATCAGGAGCTGCTGGTTCAGGTGCTCAACGGCCACCTCCGGACCGCGGAGGCTCCTGACGAGGTGGTGGCCTTGCGCACGCGTCTGGGCGAAGTGCTCGAGGCTCTGGACGACCATGACGCGTTGACCCATTACCTGGAGGCGGTAGCCACCGGGGTGGCCTCGCTGACGGCTGTGCGGGGTCTGGTACGGACGGCGGAGCGGGCGGGCGACCTGGAGGCGCTGGCGGAGGGGCTGCGGAAGGAAGCGGAGCTGACCAGCTACGCGGACAACGCAGCGGCCTGTCTGGTGCGAGCGGCGTCGGTGGCGGACGAACAGCTGGGAGACACGGAGGCTGCGAGCGAGGACCTCGTGGCGGCGTTGGAGCTTGCGCCGGCGAGCGTCGATGCGGCGAAAGCAGTGTCCACATTGCTGCGTCGGGAAGACGAGCACGCCCGGTTGGTGGAGCTGTTGGAGGCGGCCGCCAACAAGGCCAAGAAGGGCGACCAGGTGGCGGAGCTCCGGCTCGAGGCGTCGATCCTGCGGGCCGATGTGCTCGACGACCTGGGAACGGCCATCAAGCATCTGGCGGCGTCGGCCAAGAAGGCACCGCACCACGTGGAGTCACATCGGACCCTCGCGCAGCTGTATGCCCGTGCCGAAGAGTGGAAAAAGGCCGAGAAGTCCTGGGACCAGGTGCTGATGGCGTCCCGCGACGACGATGTGAAGCGCCAGGCGCGGCTGTCGTTGGCGGACATCCTGGACGCGCATCTGGACGACCGGCTGAAGGCGGCGATGCACCTGCGCACGCTGCTTAAGACGTTCCCCAAGGATACCGAGGCGTTGGGTAAGCTCGTCGAGCTGATGGTGCGCGGCAAGGCCTTCAAGGATGCCCTGCCCGTGGCCAAGGACCTGGTGGAAGCCACCAAGGAAGACGCGGCCAAGGCGGAAGCCTACACGACGCTGGGTAACGTCAATCTCGAGTTGAAACGCGAAGAGGATGCTGTTCTGGCGTTCGAGCAGGCCATCGCCCTGGAGGGACCCAACGCGGAGGCGGGCGCGAAGTATCGCGAGCAGCTGCCCCGGTTCGGCACCTGGGGCTACTACGCCAAGGCCACGCGCAAGTATGTGGAGACGGCCGAGGGGCTGGACCCGGTAGAGCGCGAGTCGGTCTGGAGCGAGCTGGTGCGGGCCTATGAGGAGGAGTTGTCGCAGCCGCGCGAAGCCTCGGAGGCCGCAGGAAAGGGCTTGGAGCAGCTGCCCGAGTCGGAGGCGCTGCGGCTCGCGCTGGGGCGGACCCAGCGCCTGGCGGGCAAGGCGCGGGAGTCCATTGGGACGCTGACGCAGTTGGTGGCGCTGCTGCCGGGGTCGGCGGATGGCTGGCGCGAGCTGGCGGAAGCTTACGACGCCCAGGGGAGCGGCCCCGAAGCGGCGCTGGCGCAGGAAGCACTGGCCCTGCTGGAGGGCGGGGCGGCCCCGGCGCGGAAGCGCTTCACCGGGGTGGGGGCCCCAGCAAGCATGACCGCCGAAGTGGTGGACCGGTTCGAGGTCGACAAGGCGTCAGCCGCCGCGGAGCTGGTGGCCGCCGCCACGCTGGGGCTGGCCAAGACCCATCCCTTCGACGCGAGCAACTACGGCGTCACCAGCCGGGACCGGTTGACCAACAAGAAGCAGGGCCTGCGCAAGATGGCCGAGGGGCTCCTGGGCCTCTTTGGCGTCAAGAAGATGGGCGACCTGTATCTGGCGGGGAACACGCTTCCCGCCGTGGCCAACGAGGTCGGCGACCGGCCGCTGTTGGTGGCGCCCGGGTGGCTGGAGTCGCAGGGGGACGCCGAGCAGGTCTTCGCCCTGGCGCAACCGCTGGCGACCTTTGTTCGTGGGCTCAACGCGGTGGACGCGTTGTCGCCCAAGGCGCTCGACCAGTCGTTGCGAGCGCTGGCGGGCACAGGTGACCGGGACCTCGGGACCAAGATCACCAAGGGATGTCCACGCGGCATCCGCAAGCAGTTGCCAGAGCTGGCGGATGCCTACGTAGGAGCCGGCGAGGTGGAGGTCCGCACCTGGCGCGAAGAGGTGAAGCGCACCGCTCGGAGGGTGGCGGCCCTGGTGGCCGACGACCTGGGCGCGGCCATGGCCATGCTCCGCAAAGAGAAGGGGGTGTCGGACACCACCACCATGGCCGAGTGGGTGGCTGACGATCCGGATGCCGGCGACCTCATGGCTTTTTGGGGCAGCAAGGCCGCCATGATGTGGCGGCAGAACGCCAAGCAGCTATAGAGCCGACGCGAGCCCACGTTGACGCCAACGACCAAGCCGCCGGGGGTGGAGCACCCCGAAGTGACTCTGGTGTTCACCGACGTCCAGGGGTCGACGGCGCTGTGGGAAGCGGTACCGGAGGCCATGTGGTTGGGCCTTGCCCTCCACGACGCGCTGCTTCGGGATCGAATCGACCTGTACTCGGGCTACGAGGTGAAGACCGAAGGCGACGCCTTCATGGTGGCGTTCTCGAGACCTCAGCACGCGTTGGCGTGGTGCTGTGACGTGCAGCAGGCGCTGATGACGCTGCCCTGGCCCGACGCCCTGTTGGCCCAGCCGCAGGCCGGGCCAGCGGATGGATTCCGGGGGCTTCGCGTCAGGATGGGGTTCCACACCGGTACGCCGATCGTGGAGCCAAATCCTGTGACGGGGCGGATGGACTACTTCGGGCCGATGGTCAATCTGGCAGCCCGAATCTCGGGGGTCGCGCATGGTGGCCAGATCATCGCCGAAGAGGAGGCGCTCACAGGATTGGCTCATCCCACCGAGCACGCCTTGAGCCCGGTTGGGACCCGATCCCTGAAAGGGGTCGAGGCTCCGGTCACGCTCGCGACAGTTGTGCCGGCCGACCTTGCGCGGCGTACGTTCGCTGACGAGTCGGTGCCGCCGTTGGAGCAGACACCGGACGTGTCGGGACGGGGTCAATCCCTGACAGAGGCTTTGCAGGACGTGGTGCTCGGGTTGATTGCCAGGGCTGAGGCGCGGGCGACACGTGGAGCGACCGAGGAATGCCTGGCCGACCTGGAACTGGCCGAGGCCAATGCGAGGCGTCACGGAGGCCATCGTTTGCGGGCACGCGCTCTGGCGCATCTGGCCGAGATGCGCCGGGTATCGGGGGATCCCGACGCCTGCCGCCGGGCTCTCCACGAGGCTGAGCCGCTGAGTCGAGGTGACGCCTACTTGCACGGCAAGGTGCTACAAGAGCTTGGAAACCTGGCGCTGCGGCAAGGCGATGGCGCACAGGCCGAGCCGCGGTTGAGGCAGGCGCTCGAGCTCTACGATTCGGTGGACTACGGCGCCGGGGTGGCCAGGGCCAGCAACAACCTGGCCAGCAGCTTGGCGCTGCAGCTGCGATTCGACGAGGTAGGGCCGCTCTACCAGCGCAGCGCACGGTTGCATGCACGTCTGGGCGACGCCGACCGGGCTGCCTCTGCGTTGTTCAACCACGCCCTGCTGGCCATCGAGGTGCAGTCGGCAGAGGCGGGCGCGCTGCTCGATGACGCTGATGACCTTCTCCAGGAGCGCACCACGGCGTTGGCCGCCAAGCTGCGTGCCAAGGTGGTGGGGGCCAGGGCCGCGTTGGCCCTGGAAGGCAACGACCCGCAGCGTGCTGTGGCGCTCTGCCGCGCCTCGCTAACGTCGTTGGAGCATGGAATGACTCCGTGGAGTCAGGCCGTGGCGCGGACACAGCTGGGGTTTGCGCTGGCGCTGGCGGGACAAAGCGCTGCGGCGATGGAAGCCCTGGGCGCTTCGATCGAGAGGCTGGCGACGCTCGGGGAGCATCGATTCCGGTGCTTTGCACTGTGCGCGTCGCACCTGGTCACAGGCGATTCAGCCCACCTCGAAGCCGCGGAGGCCGCAGCAAGTCTCAGCGGAGACCCGACCGCAGCGGCCGCTGTGGAGTTGTGCCGGGGCCCTTTGGACGCGTCGCAGACGGCTGCCAGCTCGAACCTGCGTGTGCTGACACGGCTGCGTCGCACCCTGGCGGGGTAGCGGTCAGAACCTCTTGGAGCTCAGGTGCTTGGGCTGCTCGCCGTGGAGCATCATCCGGGCCAGCAGCTGGCCGCAGCGGAAGCCCATGCCGATCCCGTGGGCCGTGAAGCCGCCGACGAAGAAGCACGTCGGGTGACCCGGTAGTGACCCGATGATGGGCACGCCGTCGGCCGAGAACCCCATGATGCCGGCCCACTTGTACTCGATGCGCTTTTTGCGCAACGCCTCGAAGTGCTTGTCCAGGAAGCCCTCGAGGGCGGCGTGGATCGCGTCGTTGGGGACGTCGGCCACGCCGGTTTCGGTCTCCTTGGCCAACTGTCGAAACCCGCCGATGAGGACCCGGCCGTCCTGCAGCTGCCGGAAGTAGTCGAGCACGAAGTTGGCGTAACACGGGGCCGCCATGAACTGCGGGACTGGCTCGGTGACGATGATCTGGCCACGCGTCGGGTAGATCTTGTCGACGAACCAGGGGTGCACCAGGTGCGAGTAGCCGTTGGTCGCCAGCACCGCGGCGCCGGCCTTGAAGGTGCGCCGCTGGGTCCGGGCGACGACGGTGCCGTCATCGTCGAACTGAAGGTCGTACACCTCGTGGTGCGGATAGAACGTCGCCTCCGACAGCTCCGCCATGCCACGCACCAGCTTCACCGGATGGCACTCGCCGTCCTCGTGGTACAGCGCGCCACCCGCGAACCCGACTGCGCCCAGGTGCTCGGCGCAGTGTTGCGCGTCGATCATCGAAACGTCGATGCCGCGTGCCTGCATCAGCTCGGCGGACTTGCGCAGCTCGGTCAGCTCGTGGTCGGTCCCGGCCAGCGAGTAGCTGCCCACCTGTCGGAACTCGCAGTCGACGCCCTTGTCGATGAGCTCGGCCTTGATGAGCGCCATGTTCTCCTGAGCATAGACGAACAAGTCGTGGGCCATCTCGGCCCCGTGTCGGGCCACCTGCCGCGAGTAGTGCTCCACCGACCCGGTCGTGACGAACCCGGCGTTGCGGCCCGAGGCGCCGGCGCAGATGTCGCCCTTGTCCACCACGGCGATGCGCATGCCGTTGCCCGACAACCAGTAGGCCGTGGACCAGCCGGCAATGCCGCCGCCGACAACGAGGATGTCGACCTCGACCTCGGTTCCCCCACGGGAGTCGTCCTGCCAATAGGCGATGCTCATGAGGCACCCTCGTCCAGCAGCTTGATCATCTCAACAGCCGTGCACTGACAGGGGTTTCCGTCCCTGAAGCACTCGTAGTCGACCTTCGACCAGTAGCCTGGATACTCGGTGACCGTGGTGAAGCCAAGCCGCGACAGGTAGCGCATCGAGGCGTTGTCGGGCGACTCCTTCCAGGAGTGGGTGACGATGGCTCGGGCGCCCAGTCGAACAAGCGCGTCCTCGGCAGCAGCGGCCATAAGCGGCCCGATGCCCTGGCCGCGGACCTCAAAGGCTACGAATGCGGACTGGAAATAGCCGCAGTCGTCGAGCGGGAGGGGCCAGAGGTCGGGGGACAGCCCTTCTCCGCGGCCACTGGCCCAGCGGCCCGGGGGCAGGGCGATTCGGAAGCCCAGAAGCTGACCCCGGGCCGAGGTCGCAACATGCGAGCAGACCACGCCCGACAGAGTCGACTGCTGCAGCGACTCGATGATCTTCGCTGGCGGGTAGTACCCAGGCCCAAACAGGGCGTCGGCCAGCAAGGAGCAGGCGGCCGCGTCAGCCAACGCCATGTCGCGGACTAGAACGCTCATGCACGCCCTCCGGCTACCGCCTCAGCGCGCGGAGGACTTCAATCTCGTCGTCGGCGCCCGCCTCTTCGAATGCCTTCATCGCCGCGTTGTAGTGCCGCCGGGTGGTAATGCGGTGGGTCTGATTGGGCGCGGTCTCGCGGGCGGTGTGCAGCCCGATCTGGACCATCGCGCGGTGGGCCTGGCCCAGCAACAGTGGATCTCCGGTGGCCTTCGCCGCAGCGATAGCCTGTTCCGCCGACGCCTCGGCCTTGCCCGTCCGACCCAGCGCCAGCTCGGCTTCGGCCACCAAACGTGACGTCTCCGCCAACCCGTCGTCGCTGGACAGGTGCCGGTGGATGGCCCGCGCCCGGCGTAGCTCCTTGACGGCGCGCTTCATGTCCTTGCGGGCGATGTCCGCCCGCCCCATGGCCACCAGGATGTCGGCCTTTCGGCGCAGGAGGTCCCACTTGTCGGCCAGTTCCAGGGCCTGTTTCCACGACGACCCAGCCCGGCGGCCCTGGCCCAACAGGTGGTGGAGCCCCGCCTTGTCCGTCAGCGCGTCCACCATGACCGCGGGCGCGTTCGCCTCCGTCGCCAGGGTCAACGCCTTGTCGTAGTGCCGCATGGCTGCTGCATGTCGGCCCAGGTGCACCTCCGCGTTGGCCAACTCCACGTAGGCGGTGGCCACCACCTCCGTCCCCGCCGCCGCCGACACTGTGGCGGGAGGCATGGCGGCCCGAAGCAGCGCATGTGCCCCCTCGATGTCGCCTTGGGCGCCGCACGTGAAGGCGCGCTCGATGGCCAGCTCCAGGCGCAGCTTGACCGCGTCCCGGCCGCTTCGGGGAAGGAGCGCGTCGGCGGCCTTGAACGCGCTCTCGGCGCGCTCGCCATGCCCCAACTCCACCAAGGCGCGCCCCATCCACAGCGCGACTGCAGCGGCGCGGACGGCAGCGGTGGTGTCCTGCGCGCGGCGCTTGTTCTTCAGCACCGAGCCGGCCACTGCGATAGCCTTCTCCTCACGGTGGGTCTGCACCAACAGCGGCATCAGATGGTGGCTGACCTCCAGTGCGATCTCGGCTTTGGCGTCAGGCGGCAGCTCGTCGCTGTCGGGACACTTTCTCAGCAGCTCCAGGCAACGCTCCATCAGCTCGATGGCGAACTCGACCGCGTACGAGCGCCGCGCCATCCGGGCCGCCCGTAGCGTGAAGGGCAGGGCCTCGAACCAGCGGCCGGCGTTGCGGAAGTGATGACCGATGCGGGCGTCGTGGACCATCGACGCGTTGGCGGAATGCTGGTCGAGCCAGTCGCCGATCTCGCCGTGCAGGCGCTCTCGCCGGACCGGGTCGAGCCACCGGTACAGGGCCTTGCGCATGGAGCGCCGCACGATGCTGTAGTCGTGCTCGCCACCCACCACGTACTCGCCGCGCTCCTCGATGAAGCCCCGCTGTTGCAGTTCGAAGACGGCGGTGTCCGAGACTCTCTCTCCGGCCAGCTCGACCATCATCCGTGGCCAGAACCGGCCCGCCACCGCAGCCACGTCGAGGGCCCGACGCAGGCCGGACGGGAGGTGCTCGAGTCGGTCGGCGAACATCTCTTCGAACGTGTCCGGAAGCCGAATCGCCTCCTCGCTCTCGTCGGTGATGACCCAGTCACCAAAGTCGATCTGGATGGTCCCGCGGTCCACCAGGCAGCGGATGCACTCGCCGATGAACCAGGGGCGCCCCGCCGAGACCCGGGCGATCTCGTGGACCAGCCACGTCGGCACCTCGGGCATGTCGCGCAGGGCGTCGTTGATACTCGTGCTCAGTGTCCCGTCGTCCAGCGGCTCCAGCACCAGCGGAACGACCGGGTTGGGGTTGCGGAAGTACGACGTGTCGACCACCTGGCGGGGCCGCAGGTCCTCGATGAGGAGCAGCAGCAGCGGAGCCTCACCGACTCGGTCCGCCACGTGGCCCACCAGGGCCTTGGTCGCCGCGTTGGCCAGCTCGAAGTCCTTGATGATGAAGATGATGGGCGTCCGCTGAGCGAGGCGGTGGTAGAGCTGCGCCACCGCGTCGAACAGCACCGACCGCCTGGCCTCGTCGCCCTGGACCGATGTCAGCGCCTGGGGCGACGTCTCCGAGATGCCGAGGAACTCCTCCAGCAGGACGCGCATCGTGCGCTCCTGCGGGGTCAGCTCGAAGGCGTCCTGGGCCGCCTGCTCACGCACGAGCTCGAGCAGCTTGGCCCGCGCCACGGGGTCGGGATCGTCGATACGGATGTGGGCGTGGTGGCGGATGGCTTCGATGAAGGGCTGGAAGGGCGAGCCCTCGCTGGCTTGCGCACAGCGGCCGATGTGGAAGACGTGCTCCTCCGGCAGGTCTCCCACATCGCGGATGAACTCCGCCACCAGCTGGTTCTTGCCCATTCCCTGACGCCCCGCCAGCAACACGATGCGAGGCTCATGCATAGCGACGATCTCGACGAGGGCCGAGTGGAGTTCCTCGCGTTCCAGGTCCCGTCCCAGAAGCTCCGTGTGGCCGCCCAGCAGCTGGTCGCGCTGTTTGTAGCCGGCGAGCTTGTCCTTGCCCCGGACTTCGAAGAGCGCGCCATCGCCCTCGGGGTCGTCCCCCACCGCCACGCATTCGAACAAGTCGCGTACCCGGCGCTGCATCCTCGCGGTGAACCACACCTCGCCAAAGGCCGCTTCACCCGTCAGCTGTCGCGCCCGACGGGCGGCGGGGCCGTGGACCGCCGGTCCCAAGGCACCGAAGTGGGCGACGGCGAGTTGTCCCGCGTCGAGCGCCACCCGAAAGCGAAAGCTGCGTTGGAACTCGGGCGTCAACGACGGGTCGTTCCGAAGGGCGTTGAGGGAGGTTCGAATCGCCAATGCCGCGTCCATGGCGCGCTCGGCGTAGTCCGTGTTGTGGGGGGCGTCCTCGGTGCCCGAGTCGTGTCCCCAAAGGATGACCGGTCGGTCGGTGAGCGCCCCCAGCGCCCAGCCGGCATACGTCGTCACGCATTGCTGCAGTCGGTTGGCCACCACCGCCAGGCAGTCCAGGTACTCGTCCTGCGTATCCGGGTCCTCGGCCGGATCGACGAAGGTCTCCACGCAGAGGCAGACCATGTCGCCCACGTACCGCGCTTCGCGGTAGGCCGGGAAGAAGGTGTCCGAGAACTCCGGTGGAGCGCCATCGGGGAGGGTCTGCTCGGCAAGGTCCCGATTCGTGTCTGCATCGGCGTCGAGGGGGAGGGCGTCGGAGCTGCCCGCGTGGCGTTGAGGACGCGACGAGAAACGCTGGTAGCCAGGGCCCGCGCCGACGTCCGGTAGGCCGCCCCAGCGTCGGACCGCGCCCAACAGTTCCCGAGCGAGCTCGCCCACGGTCTGCTGCCGGTCTTCGGGCTCCTTGGCCAACGCGCGGGCAAACACGTCGTCGATCTCGGCGGAGATCTCCATGTCCGGCCGAAGCGTCCCGGGCAGCACCGGCTCGTCCAGCAGATGCGCCAGGATCTGCCGGCGCGTGGTGTTGCGCTCCAGGGGGACCCGCCCCGTCAGCAGCTGGCAGGCCATGACGGCCAGGGAGTACACGTCGGAGCGACCATCCACGTCGAAACCGCGAGCCTGCTCGGGGGACATGTAGATGGGCGTGCCAACGCAGACACCGGCGCGCGAGACGTCGATGAAGGGCTGCGAGGCGTCCTCGCTGTCCAGAGGCCCGGTGGCTTCAAAGACCTTGGCCAGACCGAAGTCGAGCACCTTCACGAACAACGGGTCGCCACCGACCTGCGCAATGATGACGTTGGCGGGTTTCAGGTCCCGGTGCACGATGCCGGCGCGATGCGCTTCGGCGACGGCGGAGAACACCTGCGCCATGATGTGGCAGAAGGCGTCCGGTTCGAGCTGCCCGCGTTCGGCCAGGAGGTCGTCGAGGTCTTTGCCGTCGACGTACTCCATCACGATGTACTTGATGTCGTTGTCGAGGTGGCCGAAGGAGTGGATCACCACCACATTGGGGTGGTTCAGCCGACTCAGCAGGCGCGCTTCTCGCCGGAACCGCTCTTCGGTCTCCAGCATGGCCGTCTCGCGCGGACGCAGGAACTTGATGGCGACGTTCCGGTCCAGCACCGAATCGACGGCCAGAAAGATGTCCCCCATGCCGCCGCGGCCGAGCCGGTCGAGCACCCGGTATTGCCCACCGATCTGGGCGCCGCTGCTGATCACGTCGGAGGTTCGGAGCGCCCGTTGAGTGCCCACCGGCAGACCTTCGCCGTCGGTGCTCTCAAGGGCGTCGGGATGGGTGGAAGGTGCCGACACGCTGAGACCAACTTACCACCGGATGCACGTTGCCGACACGGTGGGAGAGCCGGGGTCGAAACTCTGGGGCTAAGTGTCGGAATCCTCAGGCTCGCTGGGCCTGTAGTCGGCGAGACGGATGACCCTCCCCCCGAAGCGACGACCGATCCGGACGCGGTCCCAGGAGATGACGGCGTCGGCTTCGGAGTCGGCGAGCTTCTTGACCAGCCGCCCTCGTGCGAAGGCCGGCGTGTTCTCCGGAGGCGCCGTGATCGCCCGCTGAATCTCGGGTTCGGTGACCAGCGTGGGCGCGGCGCCGATCGTCTCCATGCGGGCCAGGTAACCGCCGCCGAGTTCGTGGTATTTCAGGTCGATCTTCTTGAGCGCCGCCTCGCTCGCGTCGGCGCCTGCGGTCTCCAGCAGATAGCGCTTGGTCACCCAGTCGAGGCGCCCGACCAGGCTGTTGGGGTCGGCCTCCAGCGCGTCTAGCGCCTCGCCCCATAGCCTCAGGATTTCGCGGGCGTTCATGGGCATGACGCCACCCTGTTCCAGCACCGCTCTGGCCCGCTCGTGGTACCACCGCTGGACCTTCAGGGCGGTGGCGGGGCGCGCGCCCACGAAGTCGACCTCGGCGGTGAGGGTGGGGTCGTGGATGATGGTCTGCAGGGCGTCGACCGGCTTGGCGAGGCGCGGAGCGTCGTCGAGGTGGCCTGCGTCGGCCATGTCGACCAACAGCGAGGTCACGCCAATCTTGAGGTACTCGGCCAGCTGGGCGACGTTGGAGTCGCTGAGCCCGAGCTGCAGGCGCTGGCGCGGCTTGAACAGGCCAAACAGCTTGGAGAACTGAAGCAGGGTCGGTTCGCTGAGGTGTTTGAGCAGGTTGCCCGAGTCGAAGACCGCGCGATCCACCGAAAGCGGCGTGGCGCGCATCACCCGCACGATGGACGGGCCCTTCTCACTCAGCGCAAACCGGCCATCGGGCAACACCGTGCCTGCGCCGGTAAGGACCGGCCGGGTGATGAGAAACGACAGCAAGGCGCGACGCGGCCGCCGAAACGCGGTGGCGATGAGCCACCACGAAAACAGGGACATCACCGGGCCCCAGATGCTGAGCTCGAAGAGGTAGGCGGCTCGGCCCAGCTTCTTCTCCAGCAGCCTCGGGGGGCGGACCGGGTCCACGCCGTGCGCGCCGGGCTGCTCACCATCGAGGCCGAGCTCGGCCATGTATCGACCCAGCGGCGGGATGAACGCGCCGAGGATCGACAGCACGATCAGCAAGGTCAGCGCGATGACGGTGAAGGCGAACAGCAGGGCCCAGGTCAGCCCGACCGTGGTCAGCACGAAGGGCAACAACGCGATGATGCCCAGGCGGTAGAGCCAGACGCCGCCGGGGCTGTCGGCTACGGGCAGCTCGTAGTTTTCCTGCGCGCCGTAGACGTTGCCTTCGGCGTCGCGGCAGTTCTTCAGCAGACCGACCTCGCCTGGAAAGCCCTGATCGGCCAGCAGCTCCGAGGCGTCCCGGGCGGCGGTCAGGAGCATCGCGTCCTGGGCGCGTTGGTACAGGAGCAGCTGATCGGGACCGCGGCACTCGGGGGTGCCACCTTCGACCAGCCCACCATCCAGCGCCCAGGGGAGGGCCTCGTAGCACACGGAACCGCCGTTCTCGGTAAACACCTGGCGGCGCTGCATCCGGCGATCGCCGGATCGGGTCAGCACGCGGTGGTTGAGCGCGGTGCTGATCGCGTCATAGACAAGGTCGTTACCCGGACGAGGGCCGTCCGGTGACCGCGGCGTGAAACGAATCGCGTACTCGGTCTCGAGGCCTGCCAGACGCTCGAGATAAGGCGTGTTGGCTATTCGCCGCCCTCGGGCACGCGGGTCTCACGCAGGTAGGCGCCGGCGTCGGTGCGGGCGTCCAGGGCGATCTCGCTGACGAGCAGCTCCAGCGCGTGACGCTCGGTCTTGCTCTCCGGAGCGGTGTCGAGGTCGACGGCGGCGTTGCTGTTGTCGATGAGCTTGAGCATGACGACTTCCTGACTCGGGTTCGGTCGAACGCCCACCACCGTAGCAACGCGGTGCCGGTGGGGCAACCTGCAGGTCGCATGTGACGCGAGATAACCGGGTGCGATAGTCCGGTTCGTCGAGGGCGGTGGGTCGGTCCCTGTGTGACGATTGTGTGGCGAGGTCGCCCAGGGGTTGCGTCGAGGTAGTGTGGAACCTAGGTTCCAGCCGATACGGGCGCAGGGAAGGCGCCCTGGACTGGACCAAGGGAGAAAATACGCATGCTAGTCCGTCTCGGAATCACTGCGCTGTGCTGCCTCGCGCTGGCGGCCTGCCCAGAAGATGAGCCCACCACGCCGACCCCGACGGCCGACGTGACGGCCGACACCACCACAGACACGACCGGCGACGGCACGGGAACGCCCGATGCCACGCCGGACGCCACTCCTGACGCGACGCCGGATGCGCCGGGCCCTGACGCGACGCCGGATGCCACGCCGGATGCGACCCCCGACGCCGATCCGGATGCCACCCCTGACGCGACTCCCGATGCCGACCCGGACGCCGTTGCCGACGCCACCGGCGACGCGGTTGCCGACGCCACTGGCGACGGCGGCGCGGGTGATGCCACCGGTGACGGCGCCGTGGGCGATGGCGGTGCGGGTGACGCAACCGCTGATGGCACCGCGGGTGACGCAACCGCCGACGGCACCGCGGGTGACGCGACCGCCGATGCGACCCCTGACGCTGTGGCCGATGCGACCCCTGACGCTGTGGCCGATGCGACGGCGGATGCGACGCCCGACGCTGTGGCCGATGCGACGGCTGACGCGACGCCCGACGCTGTGGCCGATGCGACTCCGGACGCCGTGGCTGACGCGACCCCCGACGCTGTGCCGGACGCCGCGGCTGACGCGACCCCCGACGCTGTGCCGGACGCCGTGGCTGACGCAACCCCCGACGCCACGCCCGACGCGGTCGCTGACGGTGACGGTGGAGGTACGGTCTGCACGCCCATCGAGCTGACGGCCACCAGCGCCGCCTTCAACGTCGGCCTGCCGGGCTACTGGAGCTTCGACGTCGCCAGCGTGGGCGGCGCCAACATCGACTACATCGACATGGAGTTCTACGCCGACGACACCGGGACCTTCGACCTGGCCGCCGACGGCAACGACAACTACCAGACCTGCTCGCAGTGCGTGCGCTTCTACCTGGACGTGGACACCGGCACCGGTGACTTCGTGCACCAGGCCTTCGCCGTCAGCGGCTCGATGACCATCGACGCCTCGACGCCCCCGGTCAGCCAGGACGTCGAGCTCATCGGTACGGTCCAGGCCGAGCTGGTCGAGGTCACCGTGGACGGGAGCTTCCTGAGCACCCCGGTCGATGGAGGTGCTTGCTACACCCTGACCCTGACGACCCTCGAGGGCGCCCCGCAGCCGCCCGCGCAGCTTCAGCCGGCCATCGACGCCGCCGTGGCCGCCGACGGTGACCCGGCGACGGTCAGCTTCCAGGTCGACAACGTCCTCGTGACCGCCCTCAAGCCGGAGACTGGCGGTGACGACCCCGGCTACTTCATCCAGGAAGGTTCCACCGGCCCGGCCGTCTTCGTCCAGGAGGCCGAAGCCAACTTCCCCGCCGTCGGTGACGATCTTTCGCTCGAGATCACCGAGGTGGAGCTCGTGGGCGGAGCGGTTCACGTGACCGCCTTTGCCGGTCTGGTCACCAACAGCAACGGCAACGACGTCACGCCCTGGATCCAGGACATCAGCTTCGTCGACTTCGCGCCCGTGGGCTCGGTGAATGATTACGAGTCTGAGCTCGTCACGGTCAGCGGCGTCTTCGGCGGCGGCTGGGGCGGAGCTGGCGGAGGGTTCCAGGCGGCCGACCTCATCACCTTTGGGACCACCGATAACCTACGCATGCGCGTCCCCATCGCCGTGGCCAATCAGCTCGACACCGATGCCGGTGGTGATGTCTTTGGTTGTGAAGTTGACCTGGCTGCCTACCCACTGGGTCGGTTCTTCGGGACTGCGCAGCCCACCGCTCTAGACATCAACGACGTAACCATGACCTGCAGCGCCCCGTTTGTTCTCGGGGCCCAGGCTATCGGGCCCGACAGGGTCGCGATCTTCATGTCCCGTCCGATGGATGGCGCGAGCATCACCGACGTGGCCACCCAGTTCACCTTTGATGGCGGTCTCGTTGCGGCAAGCGCAGCGGGTGGGCCGCAGCCGAATGTGGTGGAAATCACCCTGGCCGCCGCGGCCACTCCAAACACCACGTACACCGTGACGGTGGCTGAAACGGTGCTGGACATTAGCGGATCCGGCGTGGACCCGAGTGCCAACACCGCGGATTTCCTGGGGCTCGAGCCTCCGCCCAAGCTGGTCATCAACGAGGTCGACTTTGACATGGCGGCCAACCCGGACTCGACGGAGTTCATTGAAATCTACAACCCCAACTCGGCTCCCGTCGACCTCACTGGTTACTCCGTAGTCCTCTTCAACGGTGCCATCGACAACCCCTACCGGACCATCGACCTTGCTGGTGTCTTGGGGGTTGGCGCATACGCAGTCATTGCGTCGCAGACGTTCCTGGACACGTTCGTCGCCGATCTCGAGTTCGCTTTCTCGGGAGACACCAACCAGATTCAGAACGGCAACCCCGACGGCATTGGAATCTTCTTTGGCGCCGTGCTCATCGACGGACTCAGCTATGCCGGTGACATCGCTGGTCTGGTCGAGACGGCTGGTGCGCCCGACGACACGGGCCCTGCAATCGACAACTCGCTGCAGCGTTGCCCCAACGGGGCCGACACCGACGACAACTCGTCGGATTTCGACAACTCGTCGCTCGCCACCCCAGGTGTGACCAACACCTGCCCGTAGCAGAAGAGACGGAGAGGCCCGCCGCATTCGTTGCGGCGGGCCTTTTTCCTTCGGTTCACGGGTCTGAACAGCACCGGAAGCCCGTCATTTCGTCTGGACTCTCTGCGGAGGCTCGCGCGGAGACCTTACTCTGATTCTCCGGGGGGTAGAAGTCATCGGGGTAGCCGCTGCCGAAGTGCCCGCCGCGAATGACGTGGGAAGTTCCCGCTCCTGTGAAGACAGGATCCGAGCACACACCCTCGGTTGCACACGCCTCATAGGCTTCAGTCGCCGAGTATATGTCCTGAGTCCACTCGGTGACATTTCCAATCATGTCGAGTGCGCCGTAAGGGCTCGCTCCTGCGGGTTTCGAGCCAACCGGCCACGTGGTGCCGTCGCCACATCCGCTGTTGTTCGAGCTGCCTGATTCCAAGATGATCGCATAGTCGCAGCTGTATCCACCGCCCCACGGCAAGACGAGGTCATTGTCGGCGCAATTGCCAACCTCTTCCCCGATAACGGAGCAGCTTCCTCCCGCGGCCATCTCCCATTCTGCTTCAGTACACAGTCGCCGCCCCGCGAACTCACAGTACGCCGCAGCGTTCCCCCAGCTGACGTAGTTGATCGGGTGTGTCTGTTTGGGAGCCGGTGCATAGGTTCCATAGGTTCCGCCAACAGCGGTAGGTTCCGTGCATCCGGGCCAGTTGGCGGAGACACAGGCCTTGTAATCGGCCGCTGTCACCTCCAGTCGGTCGATGCGATAGGCCGACATGATGGTTATGTGTGCCGGGACCTCATCGTCTGCACAGTAGTCCTCATTGCCGAGCGTGCAGCCGCGCCAGAAGGTGCCTCCTGGTACGAAGACTTCAGCACCATCGGAGCTCACGCAAAACGCGGGCCAGTACGTAGCTGCCGCGGTGGCTTCGTCGCACTGGAAGCCAGTCGGACATGCTACTCCCAGCAGCCCACACGGACATCCTTCGTCCGTCTCTCCGTCGCAATCGTTGTCGATGTCGTCGCAAAGCGACTCAGAGGCTTCGAAGCCAGCAGGCACCGGGCACGAACCGTCAATCCCGCTCACCTGCCCGGCACAGACACCATCGGAGTTGTTCTGGAAGTTGCAGAGGCACTCCTCGTCGGTGGCTCCGTCACAATCATTGTCGAGACCGTCTCCGCAGGTCTCATCGGCGGCGCAGGCGTCGACTTCCTCCTCCGTGTCGTCAGCCATGTCAGCCGTGGTCGAGTCATCGCCGATTGTGGCGGCGTCAGCGTCCTCGAGGGATGTCTCGGAGGCGGGCACGTCTTCGGGTCCATTGTCGGGAACCGCCGTCTCGTCTGTCGTGGCCGTGTCGCCATCTGCCACCGCGTCGACCTGGACGTCTGCCAGGGCATCGATGCTGCCATCCGCCGTAGCTCCGCAGCCACTCGGTGCCGTGAGCCCCCGGTACATGCACGCATCTACGACGCCCTCAGGGTACTGACTGGGAGCAGCGACCACCTCGGTGCAGAGGAACTCCTGGCGTCGTTCGACCTCGCCGTTGGGAGAGTGCTCTTCCCAGACGACTGCATACTGGTCGCAGCCCTGGTACTCGGCGGTGACGACACTGAACAGCGGCAGGTCGACGCAGGCGCTGATGGTGAGGCTTGCCACCAAGAGGTGGAGGCTGTGGTTGTGGATCATTCCGAACTCCTCGGGGATGGTCGCTTCAGGATTTCGTTGGCCGAGTAAAGAAGCAAGTCTCGTGCCGGCTCGTTTGCCCTCGTCAGCGCGCGAGGAATTGTGGCGGTCTTGGCGGAACGGTGGGGTCTGGTGACCTCAGAAGGCTCCCAGGTGGGGACAGTTGTTCCTGCTGCATGCCTCAGCAGCTGTGTGACAATTGCGAGCCAGGGCAAGTCGGGCTTGCGTCCAGGGCTCATCGCTCCTAGCTTCCGCCTCCTGAGACCGGAGCGGAAAGGGAAGCCGCTCACAGAACCACTCGCCAAGAGGGAAACCATGCTTGTCCGCCTCGGAATGACCGCGCTGCTGTGTGTGGCGCTGACCGCGTGCCCGGAAGACGACGATCCGACGCCCACCCCCACCGCTGACATCACGGCCGACGCGACGCCGGATGCGGTGGGTGGCGACGGCACCACGACACCTGACGGCACGGCGGATGCGCCTGGCCCCGACGCCACGCCGGACGCTGTGGGTGGCGATGGCACGACGACGCCCGACGTGACCGGTGACGCCGTGGGCGGCGACGGCACGACGACGCCGGACGTGACCCCCGACGCTGACGCCGTGGGCGGCGACGGCACGACCACGCCCGACACGACGACGGACGGCGGCGGCACGGACACCACCGTTTCCGACGGCGGCGGCACGGACACCACCGTCACCGACGGCGGCGGCACCGACACTACCGTCACCGACGGTAGCGGCACGGACACCACGGTCGCCGACGGTGGCGGCCCCGACGCTGACGCGGCTTCGGACATCCCGACCGACGTCTCCTTCCCTGACACCCCCGAGGGTAACCTCGAAGCGGCACGCTTCTTTGCCCTGGCGGGTGCTGATGTGGGCACGTGGCCCGTCGCCGGCGTCGTCGTGACCGGCATCAAGCCTCCGATCGGTAGCTCCGAGGCCGAGGGTTTCTTTGTCCAGGCGAGCGCCACTGGCCCGGCCATCTTTGTCCAGTTCTCCAGCGCCTCGGCGCCGCCAGTGGGCGACAATGTCGACTTCACCATCACCGAGCTAGGCATCGTCAATGGCGCGGTCCACGCCATCGGCATCAGCGACTTGGTGACCAACTCCAGCGGTACAGACATCACGCCTTGGATCCAGGACGTCAGCGGCGTTGAGTTGACCGCCGAGCTGGACGACTACGACTCCGAGTTGATCACCATCAGCGGGACCTTCATCGGCGAGTTCGATTTCGCGGGCACCGCTTGGGAGAGCGCCGACATCGTCACCGCTGGCGACACAAGCGGCAGCATCGCCGTCCGCATCCCCGCCGACCAGGCCGACGTCATCTCCGCCAATGGATCGATCACCGGTTGCGACGTGGACGTGGCCGCTTACCCCATGGGCCGCTTTATCGACTTCCCGCAGCCCACCGGGCTGTCCGCCTCCGACCTTACCATCAGCTGCCCCGACCCGGCCGTTACCGAAGCGATCGCGCTGTCGCCCACGATTGTGCGTGTGGTCTTCAACCGTCCGATGGACAACAACACCATCAGCGACGCGCTGACCCAGTTCACCTTCGACGGCGGCCTGACCGCCGATTCGGCCGCGGTCAGCCCTGCGGATGACACCCACATCGAGGTCACCCTGGCGGCGGCCATGACCGAGGGCACCACCTACACGGTGACCGTCGCCAACAGCATCCAGGACGTGGCCGGCGTCGGCGTTGACACCAACAGCAACACCGCTACCTTCGACGGCTTCGTAGCCCCGCCGATCGTGGTCATCAACGAGATCGACTACGACATGCCGGAGACGGATACCGAGGAGTTTGTTGAGCTCTACAACCCGACGTCCGACCCGATCGACCTCGCTGGCTACGAACTCGTCTTTATCAACGGCAACGGAGGCGCAACCTATCTGACGGTTGAGCTCAGTGGCTCGTTGCCCGCCGGCGGTTACGCTGTTGTGGCGGGGCAGCCCTTCCTCGACACCATCACCGCCGACCTGGAGTTTGACGCCGGCAAGGTCTCGGACGTCATCCAGAATGGCGCCGCCGATGGCATCGGGCTGTTCTTTGGTGCGTTGCTGATCGATGGAGTGAGCTACGAGGGTGACCTCATCGGCATCACCGAGGGGTCAGGCGGCGCCGGTGAGGACAACAAGAACGCGGGCTCGCTTCAGCGTTGCCCCGACGGCACCGACACCGGCGACAACGGCGCCGATTTTGGACTGTTCCCGACCACTCCGGGTGCGGCGAACGTCTGCGTCGCTCCGTAGCTCCGTAAGCTGACACGCAAAAGGGCGCCGTCTCGCGACGGCGCCCTTTGTGTTTTTCGGACAGGTCTTGCCAGCCGGGTTAGCCTCCGGCCATGTCAGGACTCCAGCCGACCGACCCACCCTCCACCACGCTGAACGCCCGCGGCGCCACCGTCGCGATCACCGACGAAGGGCCCCCCGACGGACCCGTGTTGCTCATGCTCCCGGGCGTCCCTGGCGGCCACCGCGACTACCGGTACCTGGCCCCTCTCATCGCTGCCGCCGGCGTCCGCTGCATCCGCATCGAGCTTCCGATGTACGGCAGCAACACAGACGTCCCGCCGCATCACGATTACTCATCGGTCGGGCGTGCCCACCTCGTCGTCGGTACCGCAGACGCCCTGGACATCCCCAAGTTCTCGGTGCTCGGGCACTCCCTGGGCGGTTCCGCGGTCCTGGCGGCCGCCGCGCTCTATCCCGAGCGGGTGCAGACCCTGACGCTTCTGGCGAGCACGGGCGTCTCACAGCACAAGGGCATCCCGGCGGCGCCACCTATCGTCCGCGCCGTGATGACCACGGCGCGGCTGCCCATCCTGTGGCCCCGGGCCGTCAACGCCATCCGCAAGGCCTACAAGCAGTTCCGCTTCCAGGGCGTGGACGCCATGAGCCCCGACGAAATCTGGGTCCACGCGCGCACCGTGTGGAGCCAGTCCTTCGCGGAGAACGGGCGCCACGCGGCGAAGGTGACCTGTCCGTCGCTGGTGGCGTTCTGCGACGACGACGCCATGATCGAGCCCGCGATTGGCCTCGAGCTCGCCGAGGCTCTGTGGTCAGGGCCCCGGATCATGCAGTTCGAAAGCGGCGGGCACGCCCTGCAGAAGACCCGCGCCGACCAGCTCGGGCCGGCGGTCGCGGAGCTGGTTCTGGGGGACTAGCGCCGGCCTGAGGCCTCCGATGGGGCGGCGGTGGAGGTCCGTCGCATCGTGGGACGATTTCATTCGCCCCCCAACCCCCCGCTGGGCTGATGGTTCATCACATCTCCGGATCCAGTTGATTTCCTGGTGGAAGTTGGATGGCGGGACGATCTGATTCGCCCCCCAAACCCCCCGCTGGGGGGCTCCGCACCCCTTCGGGGCGGCCATACTCGGCTCCTCTGCGCCTCCGCTCGCAAGCTCGCGGGGGCGCGCCGTCGCCAAAGGCCGTCCGACTGCGTCGGATGCGTCAGCACGCGCCGAGACTGGGCTGCAGGCAACGCTCGTCCCCGCGCACCAACGGTTTCCCGAGATGTGTTGAACGTTGAGCCCGCTGGGGGGCTCCGCACCCCTTCGGGGCGGCCGTACTCGGCTCCGCTGCGCCTCCGCTCGCAAGCTCGCGGGGGCGCGCCGTCGGCGAAGGCCGTCCGACTTCGTCGGATGCTACGAACGCGCGCCGAGACCTGGGTTTCAGCCCACGCTCGTCCCCGCGTGCTGAGTCCCCGCCGGCTATTGGACGGTGATGCAGCCCAGGCTGTCCGGGGTGTCGTGGATGGCCCAGGTGTCCAGCCCCGTGCGGATGATGGACTTCTCCGGTCCGGAGTCGCCCACGTGGGGCTGGGCGAAGGGCTGCCCGTCGGGGCCGATGAAGCCGTCGCCGTTGCTGCCGCCGTAGACCACCGCGTCGATCGGGATGCTGGAGCCGGTGATGCTGCCCTCGGGCAGGTTGAACAGGCCCACGCCGTCTGCGTTGGTACCCGAGTTCTGGATGTCGGGGCTGAAGTCCTCGGCCTGGTCGAAGGCGGCGTTGAAGCTGAACGCGTCGGTCAGCGGCCCGCCGACGATGAAGCACTCGCCCGGCTGGACCGTACCGGTCAGCTGCTTGGTGGCGTTGTCGTAGGAGCCGCCGCCGTAGCCGAGGGAGTAGCCCGACAGGTCGATCGCCGAGCCCGTGCCGTTGTACAGCTTCACCCACTCGTGCTGGGTGTCCTGGGTCGACTGCGCGTCGTAGAAGATCTCGACCAGCAGCAGGCCCACCGGCGGCACGTCGGTGACCTCGATGGGGGCATCCACCGGGACCCCGGCGCCAACCACCGCCGACACCGTCGCGGTGCCAAACTCATTGCCGGTCGTCACGGTGAACGTGGTGCTCGTGGTTCCTGCGGGCACCGTCACCGTGCTCGGCACGGTCAGCGCGACGCCCGTCGATGAAATCTGCACGACCTGGTCACCCGGAGGCGCCGGGATGTCCAGGGTGACCGTCGCCTCGATGTCGGCTCCAGCTCCCGCCGTGGCGCTGGCGAGTTCCAACGTGGCCACCTCGGGCGTCTGGTTGACATCGATGACCTGCACCGTCGCCTGCAGCGTCACGTCGTCCAGCGTCGCCGTCAGCGTCGCCGCGGCAGCGGGCGCTGTCGTCGTCACCATCACGACACCGGACAGCTCGCCGGCGCCGATGGTCACGCCACCACCCACGACGGTCAGTCCCGCGTCATCCGAGGTGACCGCGACGAACAGCGGCGCGCTGGGCGTCGTGTTCAGGCGAACCTCGATGGCCGGGATGGTCATCACGTTGGTCTGCTGGTCGTAGACCACCGCGTCCGGGCCGAAGGACAGCAGGTACGGCGGGCCCAGGCTCAGGTCGGCGGCGCTGCGCGGCAGCAGCTTGTTGCGGTTCCAGTTGTAGCGAACCAGCCCGGTAATCGCCGGGATGACCTGGTCGGCCTGGGGGAACGGATCCATCAGGTACAGCTGGTCATCGACCGGCAGGCCGCCGGCCACCTCGAACTCGTTCTCCACGGTCTCGCTGCCCTGACCGGTGGGGTTGATGTTGGTCACGGTCACCTCCGTGACGGTCACCAGCACGCCCTCGTAGTCACTCGCGTTGGCGCCTGTGCCGGTGATCAGCTCGCTGGGGGCGATGGCCAGCGGCGCCGGTGCGCCCACGCCCGCCTCGACCAGGGTCCAGATGTTGCCGATGAGCTGGGTCTGGCCGTAGAAATCGTTCACCACACCGGTGAGGTCGATCTTGTCACCCACCACGGGGTAGGTGACCTGCGGTTCGTCGGGGTCGGCCTGCGGGTAGTACACGTATACGCCGCTGTTCTCGGGGCCGGTGTAGCCCGCGTCGCTCGGGTCCACCTGGACCGCGAAGAAGTTGTAGCCCACGGCGGTCACGATGACGCCCGGCAGGAACACGCCGCCACCCAGCCCAATCGTGCCCGTCTTCACGTCGTAGATGGTGCCGGGGCAGGCGCCGCCGCCGGGGTTGGAGAAGTTCGGACAGGCGTCGCAGACGTCACCGATGCCGTCACCGTCGGCGTCCTCCTGGTTGGTGTTCTGGATCGACGGGCAGTTGTCGGCCGGAATCGGGATGGTGTCGCCGTCGATGTCCAGCGGGTCCACCGAGGAGCAGGCTGTGGTGTTCGGGTCGAACGGGCAGGGGTCGCACTCGTCGCCCTCGCCGTCGTTATCGGCGTCGTTCTGGGTACCACCGTCGATCGGCCGGATCGGGTTGAACACCAGCTCACAGTTGTCCTCGGTGTCCGGGATGCCGTCGCCGTCCGAGTCGGTCGCCGTCGGGTTGCCGTCGAACTCGTCGGGCCGGAACGGGTGGCAGCTGGGCTCGTCCTGGGGCGGGCCGCAGAAGATGAGGTCGTAGTTGAACTGGCCCAGGTCGGGCTCGAGCACGGGGATGGTCGTGCCGATCTCACGCTGGGTGCAGATGCGCTTGTCGGTGCCGCAGACATCCAGCGTCTCGCAGTCGCCGCTGACCGTGGTGGCCTCGATGAGGTCCGCATCGCCGTACAGCGGCAGCCCGCCACGCATGACCATCACGACGTCCGAGGACTCGGCGTCGAGGATGGCCCGGTAGCCCAGGTTGGCCGACCCGTTCCAGATGGTGATGTCGGCCACCTTGCCCGGGGTCAGGCTGCCCAGCACTTCGGAGAAGCCAAGAGCCTCCGCCGCGTTGAAGGTGGCCATGGCGACCAGGTCGGCGTCGGTGAACGGGTAGTCCCAGTACGCGTTCCAGTTCTCGGCGCAGGCCAGCTCGCGCAGGACGTGGATGCTGCCGCTGGGCGTCCAGTCGGTGCCGACGGCGATGAGGGCGCCCAGGCGGTGGTAGATCTGGGCGTTGGCGGTGACGCCATAGAGCGCGGTGTTGGAGCGCGGCGACCAGATGAGGGAGGTGCCCTCCGACGCCATCAGCCCGATGTCGGAGGTGGTGACGCCGATGCCGTGGATGAAGGCGGCGTTGTCGTTGGTGAAGTCCACCACGCCCGACACGTTGCCGTCGCCGGACATGCAGACGAACTCGTTGCGGGCGGCTTCGATGATGCCCTCGGCCACGTGTGGCACGTAGGCGGACTCGTTGCTGGCCTGTAGCGGGTCGTCCGGGTTGTAGCCGCCGCAGCCGTTGGTGTAGAGGCTGCCGCTGCTGTCGCCCATGGGGAACGTCGAGTAGTCACCGTCGGGGTGGTTGAGCCCCTCGAGCAGGTTGCCGCGGTCGAGGTTGCGTAGGAAGCCGCCTTCGCCGCCGGAGCCGAACAGGCTCGTGGTGCCACCCAGCACCTGCCGCATCTCGCCCCAGGCGTCGCCCAGCGCGTTGCTGTTCTGGTAGGTGGTGATCTTGGGCTTGCCGTTGAGTCCCTTGCGCCACTCGTGGCGGTGGTCGTAGCGAACGTTGCCCGGGTCCTTGGGGGTGTCCTGGGCCCACGTGATGTGGTCGTGGGCGTTGATGAGGCCCGGCGAAATGACGCCCTCGGCGCAGCTGATCTTCGTGGCCGTCGCGGCGTCGGGCGCGGTCCCGCAGTCGCAGCCGACGCAGGTGATGACCCCGTCCACGACCAGCACCCGGCCCGCGGGGAGGATGCCCGTGGACAGGACGAGGTCGCCTTCCAGCAGGAGCTTGTTGTCGTCTCCCGGAGTGATGTCGCAGGTCCCGGAGGCGGCGGGCGCGATGGGCGTCTCACAAGCATCTAGCGGCTCGGTGTCGCCGCCGGTGTCGCCCGTGGGTACGTCCCCCATCGGAGCGTCGCCCGTAGGGATGTCCCCCATTGGAGCGTCACCCTGCGGTGCGTCGCCCATCGGAGCGTCACCCTGCGGTGCGTCGCCCATCGGAGCGTCACCTTGCGGCGCGTCGGTCACCGCGTCTGGGCCGACCCCGTCGGGGTTCGTCGCGCCATCGCCGGTTCCGTCGATCGTCGCGTCGGCGCTGACGTCGGTGGTGGGCGTGGGCGTGGGGTCGTCCTCGTCGGGACATCCGGCCAGGCCGAAGGCGGCCAGAGCGAAGGTCGCCACGAGCAGGTGACGGACTGCGGGGAAGGGCGTGATTGTGGTCATCGGGGGTGCCTCGGAAATTCGACGCCGCCAACATGCATATGGGCGGGCTCCAAGACAAGGAAAGCCTCTGACCATCAGAAACTTGTTGTGCAGATGCATCTCGTTTGCATCAGGGGCATCAGTAGAGACGGAAGCTGCCGGCACCGTCTTCCGCCGTGTCCCCCCGCGGCTCGCCGGCCTCTCTCTTGTCAGCCTGGCCGACTCGGAACAACCCCTGCCTCCGATGTTTCGGCCAGGCTGACACCCTTGTCGCTCCTGGCGTCCGCGCATCCCGATCACGTCACGGACAGACTCTGAGGCGAACCGCGGGTTCCTTCTCCAGCGCCGCCAGGAGATGCTGAAGCTCAGCCACCATGGACCGCAGCTCGTCGGCCAGCTCCCTCCGATCGCTGGCGGGAAGCTCGGCGACCGCGTCGGACAGGTCCGTGGGCATAGAAGCGGCGACGGTGGCCAGCTTGGGAATCACCTTGGCCAACCGCGGTAGCGGCTTGCGGCCTCGATTGGTGGGGCCGCGCGCCACCTGGACCTTGGCCTCCAGCTGCCGTTTGGTCCAACGCTGCCGGACCGCCATCCGAGCGAGCTCCTGCTTGAGCGCGATGTCTTTGACCGACAGCAGGGCCCGATGGTGCGACAGCGGCAGTGCTTCGCTCAACGTTGCCGGCAACTGACTCAGCTGGTGGCTCACTCGAACCAGCGTGTAGAGCCGAGTGTGGGGGATGAGCAGGTCCTCGCGCTCGCACAGGGCGCGGAAGGACTGTGACTTGCGCGCGCTCGAGTGGGTGAAGTTGGCGTAGTCGCCGTCGAAGAACGTGTCGATTACATAGCGGCCCACGCGGCGAGCGAGCTCTACGCTGGTTTCGATCACCTGTGCGTTGATGAAGGCTACCGCGCTATCGACCGATGGGTCCGGAGGCGAGCGGGGGGCGATGACGGAATCAGTCATGACCTGTCCATGGCCGGGCCGAGGGCACACCGAGGTCAGTACCGGGAGCCAGTCGGCGGATCGTTGGGGATTGTTGGAAGCGTAGCCCCAGTGTTTCGAATCGGCAGTAACAAAGTCAAGAGGTGGTTACAGGTGGGTTTCTTGGTCTGTTAATTGAAACCCAATGCCTGGCGGCCACGACCTGTCGAGACTAGAGGTGCTTCTCCATGAACACCTGGGTGGAGCCGGGGGCGGTGAGGATATCCATCCGATCCATGATGCCCCGGCACCCGTGGATGCCTTTTCCCAGCCCGGTCTCCGACTTGTAGGTCCCGTTCTCGATGGCCGCCAGGTTCTCGAGCGGGATCCCCGGGCCGTTGTCGGACACCTCGATGTTCATGCCGCGCCGCGAGGCGCGCATGACCAGCAGCCCCGTCTGTGCGTACAGGATGACGTTGCGCACGATCTCGCTGACCGCCGTGGCGATGTGGAGCCGAGCGAGCGAACGGAAGCCCAGCTTCTCGGCGAACTTCATCGCCTCGCTGCGAGCGACATAGAGGTCTTCGGGGGCCACGATAGTCACCCGTACGACCTCGCCCACGGCGTAGCCACGGTCACTAACCATCGAGGTACTCGATGCAGTGCTGCAGCCCTGCCTTCAGGTTCCGCATCGTGGGGACGTCGCCGAAGTCGAGGCCGAGGCCTGCCAGGGTGATGGCCACGTTGGGCCCGATTCCCGTGATGACGCAGTGCGACCCCAGCAAGCGCGCCGAGGCCGTCATCTTGACCAGCTGCGAGGCGATCTGCGTGTCCACCACGTCGACGCCCGTGAGGTCGATGATCACACAACGTGCGCGCAGGTCGACCACCTTGCGCAGGAGCCGCTCGGTCATGTCGTTGGCGCGGGCTTCGTCCAGCGTCCCTACCACCGGAAGGGTGAGGATGTCCTCCCAGACCTCGATGATCGGCGTCGACAGCGCCTGAATTGCCTTGGCCTGCTCGGCGATGAGACGGTTGGCGCGCTGCTTGGCGTCCTCGGCCTCCTGGGTGGCCTGCTCGAGCTCGCGCACGAAGATCTCGAGGACGCCTTCGAGCTCGCCAAACGCGTCCTCGCCCTGGACGCCAAGGTGCTGGCGCGACGCCTCGAAGTTCTGCAGGGCGACCAGGGTCAGCGCCTCGAGCACCCGCTGGAAGCGGGCGTTGTCGACCTGAACGCTGGCTGTCCCCTCGGCGGCCGTAGTGTCCTGTGACATCAGGTACCTCCGCCAGCGCCAACGGCCATCGGCGTCGGCGGCTCGGTCACGCTTGTCGCGGCCTGAGCGCCGACGGAGGTTCTGCTGACCCTGACCCCCAACCAGGCGAAGGCGTCCTCCAGGTCCAGCGTCGTGTGGACCTGGCCGAACGAGATCCCCATCGCTTGCAATGTCATGGCGATGTCGGGCTTGAGCCCGGAGATGACGCTGCGGGTGCCCATGAGTTGGGCGGCGGCGGCCAGGCGGGCGAGGGTGGCGCAGAGGTGGCTGTCCAGCAGGTTCACGCCCGACAGCTCCAGCACCATCCCTTCGGCTCCCTGTCGCCGAATCACTTCCAGCGCGTCTTGACAGAGCACATCCGCCTGGGCGTCCGAGACGTCCCCTTGAATGGGGATGAGTAGTTGGTCCCACAGCATGATGACGGGGATGCGGTGGCTTTCGGCGTGCATCATGAAGACGCGCTCCTGGGTCGAAGGTTGGCAGTGACGGCGATGGCGTCGGCCACCAGGACGGTCGCGTCGTCGTGGTCCACGCCGTGGTCGGCGATCAGATAGCTGGCCAGCTCGTCGGGGGTCATGTGGGTCATGGCCTCCATCCGCAGTCCCCGTGCGGCGACCCCGTCGCTGAAGATGATGTGACGGTCCCCTCGGGCCATGGGCTTTCGGAAGACCCGGGGCGCATCCAGGCGTGACCCCAGAATCCCTGGCACCGGGACCAGAGGCAGGGTCGTGCCGACGGCCCGCAGCGCGACGTTGCCCACCGCGCTGCCAAACAGCTCGCCGTCGCGGAACAACAGCAGCGTCGCCGCTGCGCCCCGTGAGCCCCGCAGGCTCTCGTGGAGGCCCTGCATGATGCGGGTCAGATCCCAGCCCAGGGCCACGCCGGACAGGAACGTGGCCGCCCTGACCGCAGCCTCCTGGGCGCGAACGCCGTGCCCCAGCGCATCGATGACGCCGTAGAGCACGGTCGTGTCCTCGCGTCGCAGAATGGGACGGTCGCCGCTGGCGTCTTCGCCGAAGCGGGGGCGGGTTCGGAAGGCGATGGAGAGGTCCAGAGGCATGGCTTCACAGCGCCTCACACCACGGACCGTTTCGGGGCGCAGGCTGGGCCAGACGCACCCGTGGCGTTCCACATCGGCGGAGGAGTCGAAGGTCGTTGGGAGTGACTTGTCCTGACGCAGGATAGCAGGACGAGAAAATGCAGCGCAAGCTGTAACCGTTTGAATTTAATGACTATTTCTGTTCATGAAAATGGTCATTTGGACCCTCGGAAAACCGTTGGGGCGCAGGCAACCGTTTTCCCGGGACAATGGTCCAGCCTACTCGCCCGAAACTACTGGGTTCGTCGCCGATGTGCCTGGACATGGCCGGTTGGGGCGCGGTACGTCCGGGTATGCGCTATCCCCTACCGCTCATTCTTGCCGCACTGGTCCTGGCCTGCGCCGAGTCCACGCCTCCCCCATCCTCGACGACGCTTCATCAACGCGCGCTCGAGCTCTCGGTGCCGGAGGACTACCCCACCATCCAGGCCGCGATCGACGCGGCGGGCGAGGGCGACGTGGTGGTCCTGACCGAGGCGACCTACAACGAGGGGTTTTCGCTTGCGGCGGGCGTTATCATACGTGGTCAAGGGCCTGGGGCGACCGTGATCTACGGCCAGGTGACGGCGGCCGGCGCCACCGCGGCGCTCGAGGAGCTCACCCTCGACGGCAGCCTGTCAGGCGCCCCCGCGACTCACGGTCTGACCACCAGCGCGGCGTCGGCCAGCTACGTCAACGTCGAGGTGCGTAACTTCACCGGTGACGGCGTGCGCATCGACGGGGCGACGGAGGTGGTCAGCCTCACGGGCGTGCACGTTCACCACAACGGTGGCAGGGGTATCGCGGTCAACAGCGATGACGGCGCCGCCGTGACCAACAGCATCCTGGCGTTCAACGGCGACAGCGGCCTCCACGTGGCCAACGCGGCGAGCCTCCAGGCGTCCAACACTCTCGCCCTGGCCAACGGCCACGCGACCCAGACTGCGGGCGTGCGTTTCGACGCCGGTGCCGGCGGCGCGCTCACAAACAGCATCGTCACGGGCAATCACCTGGGGCTCTCCTGCGGTACTGCCTGCCAGGGCGGGCACAACATCGTCTGGGGCAACGGCACGGACTACGCCGACGGCGCTGCGGCGCTGTCGGGCGACATCACCAGCGACCCGCGCCTGGTGTCCCCCTCGGAGGGCAACTACCGGTTGCGGCCGGACTCCCCGGCCATCGACGCGGGTACGAGCACCGACGCCCCCACCACAGACTTCGATGGAACGGCGCGTCCCGCGGGGCTCGGGTTCGACATCGGGCCGTTCGAGTTCGGCGGGTCGCCGGGCGCCGTGACTCTGGTCATCACCGAGGTGATGTCCAACCCACTCGACGAGGCCGTCGGTGAGTACATCGAGCTGTACAACCCGGGCGCGACCCCGGTCGACGCGGCGGGCCTGGTCATCGACGATGGCGACGCCGCCGAGCCCCTGGTCCCGTTCCAGGGAGGGCCGACCATCATCGCGGCCGGCGGCTACGGAGTCATTGTCGACCCCACCCACCTGCCGGGCTTCTATTACGACGTCCCCGCCGGCGTGCCGATGCTCACGACGCCCGACCTCACCATCGGTACCGGCCTGACCAACAACGACCCCATCACCTTGTGGACCGCTGACGATATTCCCGTGTCGACGTACTCGTACCCGTTCAACGCGGGCAATGGCATCAGCGTCGAGATGGACAGCCTCGACGACGGCGACATTGCCTCCAACTGGGTGGCGAGTCCCTGCGCCGGCTCGCCAGGGCTCCCCAACTGCGCCTCGGCGCCGCCCGCACCCGGCGCGTCCTTCGATGTCGTCATCACCGAAGTGATGGCCAACCCCCTCGACGAGGCCACCGGTGAGTTCGTGGAGCTCCTCAACCGCGGTCTCGGCTCCGTCGAGCTGGCCGGCTGGCTCATCGATGACGGCGACTCCAGCGATGTCCTGGGCCCCTTCAATGGCGGGAGCACTGTGCTCGGACCGGGCAAATACGCGGTTATCGTCGACCCGGACTACGCCGGCCAGTACGCCATTGCCAGCGACGCCATCGTGGTGACCACCACCGCCTCGGCGACCTTGGGTAACGGACTCAGCACCAACGACCCCATCACCATCACCGAGGAGGACGGGACCGAGCTGGACGCCTGGAACGCGCCCTTCGACCCGGGCAACGGGACCTCCGCCGAGCGGCTCGACCCCGCCGCCGACACGTTCGCCGTCTCCAGCTGCGCCAGTGGCTCCTCGCCGGGCCAGGGCGCCTGCGACGACGGCGGTGGCCCCGCGCCCGGTGATGCGGTCGCGCTGGTGATCAGCGAGGTGATGGCCAACGCGCTGGACGAGGACACCGGCGAGTTCGTGGAGATCTACAACGCGGGCCCCGACCCGGTGGACCTGGCCGGCTACCGCATCGACGACGGAGACAAGGACGAGGTGCTACAGGCCTATCAGGGCGGCTCCACGCTGCTGGCGTCGGGCGAGTACGCTGTCATCCTCGACGCGGAGTACGCGGACGACTACGCCATCCCGGCCGGCACGGTGCTGCTGACCACGTTCAACACGACCATTGGCTCCGGCCTCAGCACCAACGATCCCATCGTCCTGCGCGCACCCAACCGCACCGCCGCGCTGTCGACCTTCGCGTTTCCGTTCAACCCGGGTAATGGCGTGAGCGCGGAGCGCCAGGACCTGACGGGCCCCGACCAACCCGGCAACTGGAGCGCGTCGACCTGCGGTGCCAGCCCCGGCCAGGTCAACTGCAGCGGCAGCGCGCCACCACCGACCTCGGCGCCACTGGTGGCTGTGGGCCTGGTGATCAGCGAGGTGATGGCCAACCCCATCAACGAGGGCACCTCGGAGTACGTCGAGCTGTACAACGGCGGCTCGACCCCCATCGACCTGTTGGACTACCGCATCGACGACGGCGACGGGTCCGACACCCTTGTCGGCTTTGGCGGTGGTGGCACGGTCTTGCAGCCCGGTCAGTACGGGGTGGTCCTCGACCCCGACTACGCCGACGCCTACAGCATCCCGGCTGTGGCCTTGTTGCTCACGGTCAGCAACGGCGCCATCGGCAACGGTCTCTCCACCACCGACCCCATCACCCTCTCCACGCCCGACGGCCCGGGCAGCATGGTCATCGCGACCTTTTCCTTCCCATCCAACCCGGGCAACGGGAAGTCCCTGGAGGCGCTGACGCTCTCGGCCGGCGACGCCCTGTCAAACTGGGGTACCTCGTCCTGCCAGCTGTCTTCGGGCGATGCCAATAACCACGCCTCCCCCGGGGCGGCCAACTGCGCCTCGCCGGCCCAGTCCCCCGGCGGAAATCGCCAGATCGGCCAGCCGTGCCCGAGCGGTGGTGCCGACTGCGCCAGCGGGCTGTGTGCGGTCAATACGGTCTCGGGCAACGCCGTCTGTACCGCAGATTGCGCCAGTAGCGGGTGCCCCTTGGGGTCCGCCTGCGCCACCTCGGCGGACCCCGCGTTCCCGTCACTGTGCGTCAGCGACGGTTCGGGGCCGCCGACTCTACCGCCCGTCATCATCAATGAGCTGGTTTATGACGGCCCGGGAAGTGATGTCGACGTCTTCGTCGAGCTGGCAGGGCCTGCAGGAACGGTGCTCGACGGCCTCGCTCTGGTGGGCGTCAACGGCTCCAACGGCAACACCTACAACACCATCCCACTGTCGGGCGCCATTGGGGGCGACGGGTACTTCGTGGTGGCGCATCCCAGCGCCAACGCAGCCATCGTCGCGGCCGCCGACATGCTCACCACCAAGGCGGACTATCAGAACAGCCCCGACTCGGTGCAGCTGACCTTCGATGGCCAGGTCGTGGACGCAGTGGCCTACGGCGGGTTCTCGGCCTCTGAGACCCTCGCTGGCGAAGGAGGTGCTGCGGCCGACCAGGCCGCCGGCCAGTCCTTGGCGCGCATCCCCGACCAGAGCGACACGGACGACAACGCGACCGACTTTGCGCTCAGCGAGCCGACGCCAGGTGCGGCCAATGGGGCTCCACCGACGGTGGTCCCGACACCGAGCAAGCTGCTCATCAGCGAGGTCGTCATCTCGCCGACGGCGGCCGAGATGGTCGAGATCTACAACCCCGGCGGCGCCAGCGTCGACCTGTCCAACGTCTGGATCGCTGACTATCACCAGTACCACGGCGTCACGACCGGGACCGGGCTACCGTCCAGCGCGGACTTTCGGATGAAGTTCCCGGATGGGGCGTCCATCGCGCCCGGCGGCTATGTGACGGTGTCGCTGGAAACCGAGGCCCACTTCGACGCGGTGTACGGCGTCTGGCCGGACTTCGATCTGGCCGAGGGCGGGGTCGCACCCAAGATGGGCGGCGACTACACAGGCAGCGCGTCGCTGTCGAACTCGCAGGAAGCGCTGACGCTGTTCTTCTGGGATGGTGCCAGCGAACTGGTGGTGGACCTGGACTACATCGTCTGGGGCGGCACCGTGCCAGGTACCTACAAGACCAACGTGACCGTCGGCGGCAGCAGCTACCTCCCCGACACCCCGCTGGCAAGTCAGGACGCCATCGCCACGCCGGGAACCGCGAGCATCAACCGCTGCGACCTGAGCGAAGGGGCGCAGACCAGCAGCGGCGGCAACGGCTTCGGCGGCAGCGACGAGACCAGCGAAGACCTGAGCAACACCTTCCAGCTGCTGGCCGACGTGACGCCCAATGCGGCTGGTAACTGCGCGGCCCCCTGCGTGCCGGACTGTAGCGGCAAGACCTGTGGCGACGATGGCTGCGGAGGCAGCTGCGGCAGCTGCGCCGGCGGCCTGATCTGCGAGGTGGATCAGTGCATCACCCCCGCCGGGCCCTTGGCGCTGACCCAGGTGACCGGCTTCGAACAGCCGGAGGCCCTCGCCGATGTCGACGAGCTGGTGCTGTTCACCAGCGCTGCCGAGTTCCAGAGTCACTTCGGTGTGGCCCCGCCAGCCAGTATCGACTTCAGCACCCACTGGGCGATGTACTACTCGGCCGGGCGGCGCAACCTCGCCGGCTTCGACGCCCGTATCACCGAGGTCGTGGACAACACCAACGAGCTGTTCGTCTTCTACGAGCTGCAAGTCCCCGGCGAGGGATGCAGCGTGTTCGACTACACGGTGCCGACCTGGACCCTGGTGTCCTTCCCTCAGCCCAGCAGCGGGGCGACAGCGCTGACGCCCATCTTCGGCGAGGACGACTTCGACTGCACCACCGGCGGCGCCGGTGACTACGATACCTGCAACTCCAAGACGCTTTGCGCCGACGGACGTATCTGCGCCGGGATCACCTTCGGCAACGGCTTCTGCAGCCCGGCGTGGATGCGTCAGACCTACGACTTCACGGCGGCGACCCCCATTCCGGACGACGCCAGCGAGCTGTGGACCACGCTGCCAGTGACCGGGCTGGCCAGCGTCGCGATGGACGTCATCGTCTGGGTGGAGATCGCGCATCCCTACCCGAGCCAGCTCACCGTCTCGCTCCTACCCCCACCGTCGTACGAGGGTGAGTACAACTACGAAGGCTTCCTGCACGACCAGCAAGCCACCAGCGGCCCCGATCTGAGCATCCACACGGCGACGTTCTTCTTCCCTGGCGACGAGACGGTCAACGGCGTCTGGTCACTCAAGGTGGTGGACCACGTCGCCGGGACGACCGGGACGTTGACCGCCTGGGGGCTGGAGATCAGTTCGCGCTGGGACTGACGAGCCCTCCGCGTGAAAACTAGCGGGAGCCCTCAGCTCGTCGTTAGTTGATAGCCGACGCCACGGAGCGTCAGAAGCCGGTCAGCGCCCATGCCAGCGTCCATCAGTTTGCGCCGGATGCGGCTCATGCTGTTGTCGAAGGAGCGGTCGAGGCCGTCGTAGGTGATGCCGCGAACCTCTGCGAAATAGTCGTCCCGGCTGATGGGCTGCCCGACGCGCTCGACCAGGTACCAGAGGAGCTCGAACTCCGCGGTGGTCATCGTCACGACCTGACCCTTGACCTGGACCTCGCGGGAGCGTCGGTCGATGCACAGGTCGGGGTCCGCATAGCGTTCGCTGTCCGCGGTGGCTGCAGGGTCTCCGGAACGCCGTAGAAGTGCTCGGATTCGGAGCAACAACAAACGGGTGTGGACGGGTTTGCGGAGATACTCGTCGCAGCCCAGCTCGAAGCCCACGACTTCGTCCATGTCCGTGTCCCTCGCCGTTAGGATCACGATGGGGCCCTTGTATGCCGGGCGCAGACGCCGGCAGATGGACAGTCCGGTCTCCTCGGGGAGCTCCAAGTCCAGCAGCAGCAGGTCGGGAGGACGCTTCAGCACCTCGTCGACGACCCCGCGCCCAGGATTCACGTCCACGTCGAAGCCTTCCATCTCGAGGAAAGCTGCCGTCGTCAAGGCGAGCGCGTCATCGTCTTCGACCATCAGGATACGGGGCACCGCCGAAGTCTGACGGGTCAGCGCGGTACACTCAAGACCATGCGGGCGCCGCCAAGCTCAGAGTCCCCGCAAACGAGGTCGCCACCATGGCCCGTGGCGATCCGCAGGGCGATCGTCAGTCCCAGCCCTGTGCCGCCCTTGCTCCGCTTGAAAAGCGGCTCGAAGATGCGCTCGCGATCGTCTGGGGGGACGCCAGGCCCATCGTCGTCGACGCTGAATCGCACCTGGCCCTCGTCAGCCACGACGCCGAATCGAACAGCTTCGTCCGCGTGCCGGATGGCGTTGTTGCCCAGCCCCGTCAGGGCCGAACGCAACAGCTCGATGTCGGCACGAATCTCGACGTCCGTAACCGGCGTCGCTTCGATGGTCACGTCGTCGTGTAGTGCCCTCAGGTCGGCCACGACCGCCATGACGAGCTCGTCACAACGGACCTCCTGGTGGCGCTCGAGCTTGTCCGCCGACGTCAATCGGCCAAGGCGAAGCACCCCGTCCACCAGCCGGCTCAGGCGGCCCACTTGATCGCTAAGCACCGGCAACAAGCGCTCATCGGCGTGCTTTGGGGTCAGCGCGGCGAGCCCCATGTCGACGGCGGCAATGGGCGTGCGGAGCTCATGGGCGACCGCCGCCAGCAGCCGGGAGCGCGCTCGTGTCAGCTCTTCGTTCTCCCACGCGGACAGTTGGGTCTGTCGCAGCGCCATGTTGTTGGCGCGCCCAAATCCCAGGGCAATGCCGATGGCGAACAGGTTGACCATGACTCCGCGATTGGCCACGCCCGAATCGGAGGCGTGCTCCAGCGCCCATGGGGTCACGGCCAGACCGACGATGACTCCGGTGGCGAGAACCACATATCGAAAGCGGTAGACGCGCCACACCCCGACGACCGAGATGAGCAGCAGGCTCCAGACTTCAGCCCCCGCCCGCGCGAGGTTCGGGAAGACCTGGAGCAGTGCTCCCCATCCGGCGAAGGCCCACACCAGCGCAATCGTGCTGAGTGTCGTCAGTGCCCCCAAGTCGAGCCGTCGACCGCCGAGAATGACGAGGATGCCCGGCAAGAGCACCACCACGCGAACCAGGAGGCTCAGACCCAGCGAATCGCCGGTCGATGCGTTGTGCAGGAACGCCAGTCCGAGACCGCCAGCAACCCCGGATACCCAGCCCCAATGGATGGCACGCCGGAGCGCAGGCTCCCGCGAGAGCAAGAACTCCCCTTCGACGGCGGGGTCGACGAACTCACCGGTGATGCTGTGAATCTCCGAGGAGCGTCCTGCCATGCGACTCGAACTCGTCATTGGCCCCCAATCTAACCGCACGTCTGCGGTGTCGCCATCGGGAGGGTGCACAACTGCGACAATCCGACGACGATTGTAACGGGCTGTTGCTTGTACGGTCATGTGACCGAGGACAGGTTCAGACGAGGGGGACGTGTTGCAAATGCAGACACTCCGACCACTGGTGCAGGCGGCTTGCCTGGCCATTGGCGTGGCTTATCTGGGACCCCAGGCAGCGATAGCGGTCCCGTTCGACTGCGACGATGTCGCCGCGGGGTCGTGCTGCATCGACAACGGCGACGGGTCCAAGACCCGGATCGACTGTGGGCAGTACACGTATCTCAACGCCCTGACGTGCAACAATCTGGTCGGCGGCACCCAGTGCGGCTGGAACACTGGCCAGAGCGCCTACCAGTGCTCGGTCGACAACGCCGAGGCGCCCGGGGGCAATCCGGCCCGGGAGTGCCCAGGCACGCTGGCGGAGTTCACCGGTTGTGATACCTGCCAGGAAAGCGGTCGCTTCTGCGGCGTCGACGCGTGCGGTTCTCCCGATTCCTGTGGCACCTGCGCTACGGGCTGGACCTGTGACAACGCTATCGGCGTCTGTCAGAACGACACGACCTTCGAAAAGCGGACCCTGTGTTGCGACGGCGACGTTCTCTGGGAGACCAAGGAGGTCGGCAACGCCGTCTATGCTCCGGGCGTTGCCGTAAACTGCAAGTCGCTTCTGGGACCGTCTGCGGCCTGCACGGCCATTGGGTGCGTCAAGCACTCGGCGCCAAGGGGCGATGGCCATACAACGTCCACCTGGAGCAGCGGCTACAAGGGCGACGAGGATGACAAAGCCCCCTGGTGCCCGCACAACCCCAGTTGGACCGCTCCCGACGGCTCCAAGCCTTCGAGCGTATGTCAGCCCGATTGCGACTTCAAACAAGGCGGGGCAGCCGACGGATGCGGCGGCACCTGCCCGGCACTTCCTAGCGGCCACTGTGGCTTGACAACGTCCGGTAGTCCTTTCGGGAGCGACGAGTGCAACAGCGGATGCGGGCCGGAGGAGTGGGCTTGTCCAGAGGGAGGCGAGATCTACTGCATCGACACCCGCGATTGGTGCAATGGTCAGTGGGACTGCGATGCTCCCGATGACGAGGCGCCCGGGTGCACACCCGGCGTGCCACCGCCCGATGTCATGCCCAAGCCCGCCTACTGCGACTGGGGCACTGGGGATTGCATCCACGCCAGCCAGTGCCTGCCTCTCGGATACCGTTGCTATCGGCCGGGCTACGGCCCTTCTGGGCAAGGATGCGACATCTCGAGCAACGACTGGAAGGGGCCCTATCTGGGGGCCGTCCAGAACCTGGCCTTTGCCGACTGGAACGGAGGCTCGCCCTCGGCCGGTCTGCTGCGGGCCGACGAATGCTACAATGGCTTCTGCCCCAACGGCGTCTGGTGGAACATCGTGCCCTGCGGCACATCCGCCAATAGTCGCGACCCCACGCAGGACTGCGGAAACTGCGCCGACTACCGGACGGCCGCCAACGGAACGGGCGCGTGCAGCTCCCAGGTCTACGGCCCGGCGCAGGTCAAGATCTGCTTGTGCGCCCCTGACTGCAACGGTCGCAGCTGCGGCGATGATGGCTGCGGCGGCACCTGCGGCACCTGCAGCGCCGGAACCTGTGACGCCGACACCGGGGTGTGCCAATGCACGCCCAGCTGCGACGGCACCAGCTGCGGCGTTTCGGACGGCTGCGGCGGCGTCTGTGGATGTGGCGCTGGCCAGGTCTGCAACAACCCCCAGGGGACCGGAGGCACCTGCTGCGCGCCCTCCTGTAGCGGCAAGGAATGCGGTTCGGATGGATGCGGCGGCACGTGTGGCGACTGCCAGGGCACGTTCAATGGGCAGGGAAACTGCGACACCGCATCCGGTATGTGTGTGTGTGACGGCACTGGCGTTTGCTCCAGTAAGCAGTGCGGCACCGATGGGTGTGGCAACGCGTGCAGTCAACAGTGTCCGCCGTTCACGCCCTGCAACGACGCCGCAGGCGCGTGCGGTCAGTGCCAGTCCCAGTGCAGCATCCAGGGCTGGGAGTGCGGCGACGACGGCTGTGGCGGGACCTGTGGCGCCGCGACGCCTGACGGCTGCGGTCCTGGTCTGGTCTGCAACACGACGACGCACCAGTGCGAGTGTCTCCCCGACTGCACGGGCAAGACCTGCGGCGACGACGGCTGTGGCGGCTCCTGCGGTTCCTGCGGTGCCAACCCCTGCATCAACGACAACTGCTGCACGCCGAACTGTTCGGGTAGAGTATGTGGTGACGACGGCTGCGGCGGCTCCTGCGGCACCTGTTCGGGGACGCAGGACTTCTGCACGGGCGCCGGCCTGTGCCAATGCCAGCCCAATTGCCAGGGCAAGGCCTGTGGCGACGACGGCTGCGGCGGGTCGTGCGGCGACTGTTCGACCCAGTTCGGCGGCCTCGGCGTCTGCAGCACCAACCAGTGCGTGTGCCAGCCCGACTGCACCGGCAAGGCGTGTGGCGACGGCGGTTGCGTGGACCAGCCCAACGCCTGCGGGACCTGCGCCGGAGGCCCGTGCATCAACGACCAGTGCTGTTCCCCGGACTGCAGCGGAAAGCAATGCGGCGACGACGGTTGCGGTGGTTCCTGCGGGACCTGCGGGACGGGCACCGGGTGTGACACCGGGACCGGGCAGTGCACCTGCATTCCCGACTGCTCGGGTAAAGCCTGCGGCGACGACGGCTGCGGCGGTTCCTGCGGCACCTGCACCGGGCCCGGCGAAGGCTGCAACGCCAGCAACCAATGCGAGTGCACCGCCAGCTGCAACAACATGGAGTGCGGTGGAGGCCTTTGCGCGCAGCAGTGCGGCAACACCAACTGCGCCCAGGTTCTCGGCAACCAATACAGCTGCAACACCGGTCAGTGTGTGTGTACGCCGGATTGCACCGGCAAGACCTGCGGCAACGATGGCTGCGGCGGCTCGTGCGGGAGTTGCGGTCCCGACGAGGCCTGCGTCTCGGACACCTGCGCGTGCGTTCCGCAATGCCTCAACGCCGACAACAGCGCGCGGGAGTGCGGTGACGACCAATGCGGTAGCACCTGCGGGACATGTGCCGCCGACCAGATCTGCAACGATGGGACGTGCTATCCGGACGACCTGGGATGCACCGGCAAGACCTGCGGGCCCAACCTCCTCGGGGCGCCCGACGGGTGCGGAACGTGCGAGGCCGGCGAGTTCTGTCACGGACCCACCAGTACATGCCGCGTCAGCAGCTGTCCCAGCATGCCCAGCGACGGCTGCTGCCAGGGCAATCTGCTGAAAACCTGCGACAACGGCAGTCCGCTGCTGCTCGACTGCTCCAGCATCTCGGGCTTCTGTGGCTGGGACGCTGCCAACGGCACCTACGACTGTCTGGACAGCCCCTCGGCGTCGGTCGGTCCCACCCCGCAGCAGTGTGGTGGTGTGACCTGCACACCGGACTGCACCGGCAAGGCCTGCGGCGACGACGGCTGCGGCGGGACATGCGGGTCCTGCAACGGCCAGAACGCCTACTGCGACTTCGCCAGCGGGACCTGCAAGATCAACCCGTGCAGCGACGTGCCCGACGTCGGCTGCTGTCAGGGAGCCACGCTGGTCACCTGCGACGCGACGACCCAGCAGGCCACCAGCACCTTCTGCCCCTCCCAGGGCGCTGGAACGTGTGGCTGGAGCGCCTCGGCCGGCGCCTATGCCTGCGGGACGCTGGGCACCGAAGAACCCAGCGGCACCCACGCGAAGGCCTGCCCGAGCGCCGTCTGCGTGCCCGATTGCACGGGCAAGACTTGCGGCGACGACGGCTGCGGCGGCACCTGTGGGACCTGCGGGGCGGGCACCAGCTGCATCAGCAACACCTGCTGCACACCCAGCTGCGATGGGAAGGCGTGCGGCAGCGACGGCTGCGGCGGCACCTGCGGCACCTGCGCGGCGGGCACGAACTGCAACGACAGCCAGGGTGTGTGCGTGGCCTCCGATGCGTGCGCAGGCGTTCCCTTTGGCGTCGGGTGCTGTGACGGCCAGACGTTCAAGGTCTGCAACTCGGCCTACACCCTCGAAGCGATCGACTGCACGACCACTGGGGGGCGCTGTGGTTGGGACTCGGTGGCCCAGGGGTACGCCTGCAAGACCATCGGCGCTCCGGACCCCAGCAACACCCATGCCTGGGCATGCGCCGGAGGCCCCGTCTGCGTGCCGGACTGCACGGGCAAGGCTTGCGGCCCGGACGGCTGCGGCGGCACGTGCGGCAGCTGTCCGTCGGGGGAAAGCTGCGACAACGCCACCGGCCTGTGCGGGACGGCCTGCGGCGGGATTCCGCCCGAAGGCTGCTGCGGTGGCGCAGACGGCAACACCCTGACGTGGTGCGGCAAGAGCGGCGGGAGCTTCGCCGACATCAATACGGTCGACTGTGGTCCGGCCAAGGATTCCTGCGGGTGGAACACGTCGGTGGGCCAGTACCTCTGCTCCACCGATGGCACCGCCGACCCGCTCGGCGTGTACCCAAAGGCCTGCCCCGCGATCGCGTGCGTGCCGGATTGCGCCGGCAAGGCCTGCGGGCCGGATGGTTGCGGCGGCACCTGCGGGACCTGCGGCGCTGGGCAGGCGTGCTCGGCCACCCAGCTGTGCGCACCGACCCAGCAGGCGTGTGGGACTGTGGACTGGAAGGGGCAGTGTACGGGCAACACGCTCGAATTCTGCTCGCCGGATGGGCGTCTAGTGACCCAGAACTGCGCGGCCGTGGGATCCTGCGGGTCGAACCCGTCCATCGGCAGCGGCGCCAACAGCTGCATCGCCGCCAACGCCGCGACGCCGGCTGCCCCGAGCGGGACGTGTGCCGGGAGCTGCGGTACCTTCGCACCGACGGCGGGCTGCCAGTGCGACGTGGACTGCGCCTTCCGGGGCGATTGCTGCAGCGATCTGGGCGCCGAGTGTCCGTTCGTCGGCATGGCCGACTGCGCACCCTCCGACGCCTGCGGCAACTCCAACTACCTGGGTACCGACGAGGGCGAGCCCCCCTGGCGCCTGCCCTTGACCCGCACCTTCGAGAACTCGGGCAAGCCGGCCGGCAGCCGCCAATACGTCGGCGAGCCGCTCGACAGCGTCCTGCCTCCGCCGGCGCCCTATCCCACGGACGGCTTGGTGGCCTACGTGGCCTCGCCGGACGTGAACGCCGGCCATCCCGGTGCCCATCTGGTCAGCGACAGCAATGTGGCCGATCTGGTCGAGAGCGCAGGCGGCAAGCTTCGAACCTCGCTGAACTTTGCGGCGGCCAACGGCTCGCCGGCCAAGGGCGCTTCGGTCGTGACGCTGCCCGAGGCCATCTCCCAGCGTCCACACTGGGAAGGTCAGGAACCCGGAGGTTTCTCCATCGCGACCTGGGTCAAAGCGCCAGGGAACGCGTCCAGGACCGCGCCGATCCCGTTGCTGTCCGCCTGGGGGCCGACGTCGGTGACCCGGCGCGTGTGCGCCTCGAGCCGCCAGGATGACGCGACGTTGACCATCAGCTGCCCGACCGTCGGCGGTGTGCAATCCAAGGTCGTCTCGGTGCACGCCTACTACGGGGACGTACCGGACGCCACGGGCCTGCCAGCCGACACCTGTGCCGTGGCGGACGCGCTGAGCCCGAGTTACCGCTGCCACGCTCCCGGGTTCCAGACGAGCGCACGGGCGGCTTGCATCGGCAAGTCCAGCTGCACCCTCGACGCCTGGAAGGCCGCTGGAGACAGCGACCCGTGTGGATTGGCGCCGGACCCCACGATTCGCTCGACCGCGGTGGTCCGGGCCGTGTGCGGGCCGACCTCTGCCGGAACCGGTCACGTTGCCAACCTCTGGATGGACGGCAAGAGCGACACCTACACGGTTCGGTGGGACGTGCCCGGCAAGAGCCCGATGCGGTCCACGTCGCCCGTACGGTGCGATAGCCCGACCTGCACAGGCGTGGACGGAAAGGGCTGGCATCACGTTGCCGTGACGTTCCACCCATTCCCGGGCGACACGGCGCTGGGCGTCACCGCCCTGTACATCGACGGCGACCTGCAGGGCACTCGGTCGGACCTTCCAGGTCCCAGGATTCATGAGCTCTCGCTGGGCCGCGGTTACGTCAGCACCACCAGCTCGACCCTGCCGAGCGCGGTGGACGACAGTGCGCCAGGCAACCGCGCCGCGGCGGTGGCCCTCGACGAAGTCTTCGTGTTCGACCGCGCGATTTCCGGGCCAGAGGTCCGCAGCCTGATGGACAAGGCGTCTCAGCGGACGTTGCGGACGTGGCCCCCGGTGGGCGCCAGCGAGGCTCTTGGTGACGGCCTCTGGCAAGTGGACAACAACGCCAGCAGCGCCCCCATCAGCGTCGGGCACATCCTGGCGTCGGACGAGCTCGAAAAGCCGCTGACCGCGCGCCACGTCGCGATGGCCGTGACCGGCAGCGCGCTGAACCAGCGCTCGAGCGACCCCGAGCTGGCCAACCTGACCGACTTCACGTTGGCAGCCTGGATCCGGGTCCCTGGCGCGCTCAATACACTCACGGACGGAGCGTTGCTCACCCTGTTCGACAGCGGTGTCCCCATCGCGGGTCTCACCAGCGGGTCGGGCTGCGCGAATGCCTCCGTCGGCGGATTCATCGGAGCGGCTTCGCTCACGGCATCGACGGACTGCTCGCATGGGCTCGCCTCGGGCCGCTGGGCCTTCGTCGCGCTGTGGCAGAAGGACGGCCAGCAGCGCGTGTATGTGGATGGCCACCTCAGCGCCTCCGCCAGCAGCGGCGCCCAGACGCTACTGACCGGCGCTGCCAGTGGCGAGACGCTGCTGCAGACGGCGGCGGGGGTGGACCTGGCCTGGGCCACCCTGTTCGACTCGGCGCTGGACCTGACCGCGCTGCAGACCCAGCGCAGCCTGGGGCCCGCGGTCTGGCTCGATGGCCTCACGTACAACACGTTCGGGTCCAGCGACCTGCGACTCAGGGACTTCGCGCTGTTCAGCAACATCGGGAGCGCCACCGCCCAGGAGCGGAGGGCGACCCTCTGGAAGACCGACCAGGCTCCTGCGACAGGCAACGCCGCGGTGGGACCCATCACGCTTGGACCGTCGGGGTGGAAGGCGGTCACCATCCCCGCGGACGGCGCGCTTGCCCCCGAGCCCGGCACCGCTGGCCCCTTCGGCTGGAGCGGTCGTGTCACGATCCCCATGGCCGACTCCATCGACCTGCCGCTGATGGCGCGGTATCGGCCTGACGCCACCGGTGATGACGCCGACTTCGCGGCGCGTTTGAAATGCAGCAAGGCGGTAGACAGCGCCGAGCACACCTGTGTCGTCTTTGCGTACGGCCAGACGGCCAACGGGGCGCAGGGCTTTGCGAGCCCGACCTGGGTGTCGAACTTCGAGGGCCAGTCCGCGATGGACCTGGACATCGCCCTCAGCTTCGACGGTACGAATGCCAGGGTCGCCCTCGGATCCCGGACGGGGTCGGTGACCACCGCCAAGAAGCCGGCGTTCGGCATGCAGCCAGGGGCCTACGGGAGCTTCCTGAATACGACCGTTCCGGACTTCGTGACCTTCCCGCAGTTCCGACTGCAGGCTGGCGCGACGGACGCGCAGTGGCACGAGATTCGCCTGTACCCGCGGCGGCTCGGCGATGTCGAGCTGGACCGCCTGACGCTGCGGACATGTGCATCGCTTGGATGTGCCGTCAGCGGCCAGAGCTGCCTGAAGGGAGGGGACGCGGGCCTCGTAACCTGCGGTCCCTGCGCAACCAGCAGCGAGGCCAGCTCGGTCGCCGGCGGCACGTGCCTGAAGCGCAAAGGATTCCTGGCGGTCTGCGGCCACAGCGAGGAATGCGAGACGGGGCTTTGCCACAAGGGGCGGTGCCGCGCGAAGCCGACCATCGACAAGCCTCAGGCCTGCGTCGACGTCTGTGATGCACTGGGCCGCCGCTGCGTGCGCCGGGATGGCACGACGGGGAAGGTCTTTCCCTCCAACAGCGGGGGCGACATCTGGGATTGCACACCGACGTGCAGGGACTTCTTCGACCCGCCCACCTCCGGCCTCGACACCGACCAGTGCATCTGGAACCCGACGACCGGGGTCGATCGCTACTGCACCAATGACGACCAGTGTTTCTCGGGCACCTGTTCGCGCGAGTACAAGATGGTCTACCGACCCGACTCCCAGGCGCAGTACCCTCTGGATCTGGTCTCCAAATATGGAGGTTGCGGCGGCTGCTACCGGATCGGCTACTACTTCACCCACCCCGACCTCTGCTTTGTCGACCCGGGCTACGAAGGGGCGCAGTGCCACCCCTTCGTCTGGGACGCCAAGACCAAGTACTTCGACATCGACGTCTGCCTGCCGCGCGACAACGACTGCAAGAGGCTCCATCGGGACAAGGTCGTCGACAAGTCCTCGGGTAAGACCACGTGCAGTCAGAACTGCACCGAGCAGCTGTTGAACGGCAAGCAGCTGTGGAAGAAAGCGTTCTCTGTCCTCTCCCCAAAGGCGTGCCAGATCATCGCTTACAACGCCGCGGTGAAGTCGAACGCAGGCCTCGGTGTGGCTCAGGAGTTGCTCGACAAGCCCGTCACCTTGAGCGAGCTGGGGACCTACCTGCTCAACAAGCCCGCGGGCGCACCCTTGCTCAACAGCGACATCGCCAAGCTGCGCAAGCTCGGTGTGGGGCGCGAGCTGATTCGGTATGCCGCGGGCCGCATCAGCTCCCTCAAGGACGAGCCCAGGGTCTGGCTGGGCGATTGCGTGCGGCGCTACCTGGAGACCGCGAACGGTTGGATCCCCGTGGACATCCCGGGCGTGCCGCGGATGGACGATTGGGACTGGCGGTTGCTCAACGGGCAGAACTCGATTCCCTATTCGGGCCCACCGTCGGCCTTCTTCGATCCCTACAAGAACGTCCAGCAGTGCGTGCCCGAGACCTTCCCCAATGGCACCCAATGCCCACCCAAGGGCGTCGACGCGCCGGAGGTCGACGACGACGAGTGGTGCGACAGTGGGTACTGCTCGCGGATTACCGGGACCTGCGAGGACGGCGGAGCATTGTGGCAGGACGCCCAATCGGCCGGACGCAGCGACAAGAAGTCGGGCAGCAACAGCAGCGTCAGCCAGATCGCCATCTTCAAGGTGATTCAGCAGAACCAGGCGGGCCTGACCACGGGCCGTGTCTCCAAGACACCGGTCACGACGGGCAACAACGACCGCAGGTTCTCGGTCAAGGCCGTCAACGGCATTCAGCTGGGTATGTACGACATCAGCTTCGAAGCGCTCCGGTCGGAGAGCGAGGTGGAGGCCAGCTCGGTTGCCAACCAGGAGGCCACCAACACCTCCAAGCAGTACATCTTTGGACTCGGGACCCCGGCCGTGCCGTCGATCGGCGGCCTCGTCAGCCAATACGCCGACCCGGACTGCGGCAACCAGTGGTCTGGCGGCAGCTACGACCCCAACAAGGAGTGCGACATGGGGGTCTTTGCCAGCGGCAAACCCCTCGTGCCCAAGTTCAAGCTGTGTGTGCCCATACCCGATGCCTGCGCCAATGAGGACGACGAGGCGCCCGGTGTACCACTGAAGGGGTCGCCCGGTCCCTACAGCATCAAGAAGAAGACGTGTTTCAGAAAGCAGATGATCATCGGGTCGGTGCCGGTGATGCTGACCGTCGGGCCGACGCTCGATATCTGTCTGGAGGCCGGGGCGGTCATCGACAGCGACACGTTCGAGCCCGGCTTCGAAATCGGTCCCAACTTCGCGTTCGGTGCCGATGCCAGAGCCTATCCGGGGACATCGTTCACCGAGTCCTTCTTCCAATTCGGGCTGACGGCCAACATCACCCTGCTGGGGCTGGGTTTCCCCACGGTCTGGGGCATGCGCGTCCGGTCGCAGAACAAGGACGCCGACGGCAAGGCCGCCAAGGACCTGTTCATCGTCGACTATTACCGGGAGACGAGCGCGAAGCTGACCATCCTGGCGCTGGAAATCGCCGCCTACATGGAGTTCGGGATCAGCATCTTCAAGGTGGAGCTGAAGTATCCGCTCATCGAGTTCGATGGCTTCGGACTGTCCTGGTCGCTCCAGAGCGACAACCTGCAGTCCATCCATCTGGACCTCTTGAACGTCTACTCGAGCTACTAGGAGGTCCATCGATGAACCCGACGCAACGATTCGACCTTCGAGCCCTGGGTGCCGTAGCCGCTGGCGTGGCCCTCATCGCGCTTTCGCTGAGTCTGGGGCAGGGCGACCCCTCGTCCACGGGGGCCTCCACTCCCGAGGTCGCCTCGACCACGCCGGCGGCTGCGGCCCCAGGCTCGGTCTGGGACACCCGGCGCATGCTCGTGCCCCACGCCAGGGCCGAGCATTTCACCCTGAACTTCCGCGGTGCGATGACCCCATTTGGTCAGGCCGCCGCAAACACGGTCGGCGAGGCGGTGACCAGCGTGACGGGGCAGCTGGAAATCGCCGCGCTGCCCGGCACGCGGAACGTCTCCTGGCTGGCCATGCGGCTCACCGGTTCCCAGGTGCGCGTCAACGCACCGGCGGAAGACCTCATCGGACAGGGTGAGCCCCTGGAAGAGGGGTTGGCCGAGCCCTGGCTGGTGCGGCTGGACGAGCAGGGACGGGTGCTCGCGCTCAAGTTCTCGGCCCCGACGCCGGTCGGTGCCCAGACGCTGGCGGCCACGCTCGCCCATGCCCTGCAGTTCGTGCGGCCCGACGAGGCGGGCGTCAGCGACTGGGAGGTGAACGAGCAGGACGCCAACGGGCCCTACCTGGCGGCATACACGACGGTGAACGGCCAGGCGGTGGAGAAGACGTGGACGCTGTCGCCCGCGGATGGGGAAAGCAACGCCGCCGCGATGATGGGGCTGAGCCACACCACGCACGTGGCGTTCGCGTTCGACGACGGCAGAGGCGCGTTGAGCCGGGTCGACTACCTGCAGGACGGAGCCGTCACGCTGCAGTTTGGCGAGGTGGTCACGCCGGCGCCGTTCCGAAACGCCGTGCGGTTGAACCACTCCGGCGGGGGAAGCCCGGCCTGGGCCGCAGGGCTGGACCCAGCGGCGTTGAAGCCCATGAACGTCACGGTGGTCCGTAAACCGCCGGAAGCCAAGGTCGGCGACGACGCCTATGACGCGGTCCTGGAGGCCGCTGGCGCGCTCCACGAGACCGATGACATGCACGCTCGCGCAGCGCTTCGCCGGAAGCTGACCCAGGCGCTTCAGAGTGACCCGACCCTGGCCGATCGCCTGGCCAAGCGGCTGCAGCAGGGCAAGGATAGCGAGGTGGCCGAGCGAACGGCCATCGAAGCCCTCGCGAGCGCCGGAACGCGTGCCGCCGAGGACGCGATCGTCGACCTGGTCGGCGACGCGGCCACCCGGCCCAACCTGCGAGGGCGGGTACTGGTGGCGGCGACCCTGATGTCCCAGCCGTCGCCGGCCTACGTCGCGGCGATGCTGGAGTTGATGCGGAAGATTCATGGGAGGAGCCAGAGCGACATCGGCGTGGCGCTGGGGGGCTCGGCCAACGCTCTGGGCGACAGCAGCCCAGAGGTCGCCGCAGAGATCGTGCAGAACCTGGTCACCACGGCCACACCGCGCATCACCGGCAGCGGCGCATCACCGCAGAAGGACCCGCCGTCGGTGCTGGAGCGGATGCAATGGGTGATGGCGCTGGGCAACACCGCCGACCCCAAGGTGTTCGACGCCATCGTCGACGCGCTCGAAAACGACCCCGCCGTTCCTGTACGCAAGACCGCCGCCTTTGGGCTGCGTTTCCAGGACCCGGCGCAGGCGCTGCCCAAGATGGTCGACGTGTACGCCATCGAGCGCGACCCGAGCGTTCGCGGCGCGTTGGTGGCGGGGGCGAAGTTCCTGGGACCGTCGGCGCTGCCCTTCGTCAAGAAGGTGCTGTTGGCGGACCGGTTCGACACGGTCCGGCTGGAGGCGGCCTTCACGGTGGCATCCTGGGGGATGGACGCGCCGGGAATGCGCGCGGTCATCGCCGAGGCGCTGCAGCACGAGTCGTCACAGACGGTGCGCGAGACGCTCAAGAACTACCTGGAGCCTGGGCGTATCGCGGCGCCCTTCAAGGAAACGGCGATCGACCTGGGAGGCGCTCAGTGAGGCGACGTGTGAACGCCTTCTTCGCGGCCCTGGGTCTGCTGCTGTCCGTGGCGACGGTGGGCTGCTCGCAGCAGAAGATCTGCGCGCCCGGTACGTTCGAATCCAACGGGGAGTGCCTGGCCGACGCGCCCGACGGGTTGCTCTGCGGCCCTGGGACCGAACAGGTCGGCAACCAGTGTGTGGTGGTCGGCGACGCGCAGACGGACGGGACCGGGGATCCGGATGCGATGCCTGACGCGGATGCGGGGCTGCCCGATGCAGAGGCCGACGCTGTGCCCGATGCCGATGCCGACGCGCCTGTCGACGTCATCGCAGACGCGGACGCGGTGGACGTTACCGCCGATGCAGATGCCGACGGGACAGCGGGCGACGCCGACCTTCCCGGTCTCGAGACGGATGACGGTGCAGATGTCGCTGCTGACGCCGATGCGGTCGACGCGGGCCCCGATACTCCCGTGTGCCAGCCCGTCTGTGTCGGCAAAGAGTGCGGCGACGACGGCTGCGGCGGGGTCTGCGGGACCTGCGACGACCCCGCCAACCCGGTCTGCGACACCCTCTTCGGCCAATGTGTGCCGCTCTGTGTGCCGGATTGCCTGGGCAAAGCCTGCGGTGACGACGGCTGCGGCGGGGTCTGCGGCACTTGCGGGGCCGACGCAACCTGCGCCAACGACCAGTGTCTGCCCGACAGCTGGAGCTGCGACGTCACCTGGTTTGCAGCCGTGGACGCCTGCGACTGCAACTGCGGCGGGCATGACCCCGACTGCGACCTGCCCGACATGGCGCTGGCCGGCTGCGGCCCAGGCGAAACCTGTGACGCTGGCGTCTGTCAGGGGGCTCCCCCGGAGTGGACCTGCCAGGCCAGCACCTACAATGCCTTCGACAACTGCGACTGCGGCTGTGGCGCCTGGGACCCGGACTGCGACGACCCGAGCTACCAGGTTCTGGGCTGCCTCGGCGATGACCCGGTCTGCCTGCCCGACGGCACCTGCGAGGCGTGCGTCCCCGACTGCACCAACAAGGCGTGCGGCGATGACGGGTGCGGCGGCGTGTGCGGTCAATGCGACCAGGATTCCGCGTTGACCGCCTGCGTGGCGGGGACCTGCGTGGACCCCTGCGGCGCGCAACCGGTGGTCTGCCTCACGAGCGTCTGCGGCGATGATGGCTGCGGGGGCAGTTGCGGAACCTGCGACACCGGCGAGACGTGTACCAACGGGCAGTGCCTGGAGGATGATATCCCGCCCGACCCGGCGTCCTGTGCAGGCTACTGCGGGTCGGTCGCGCCGGCCGGCTGCTACTGCGCGCCGGGATGCCTGTCCGACGGGACCTGTTGCGCGGATTACGAGGCAGAGTGCGGCTGTACCCCCGACTGCAGCGGCAAAAACTGTGGCGGCGACGGCTGTGGCGGTTCCTGCGGGACGTGCAGCGGTGCGACGCCCTACTGCGGCGACGACCAGAACTGCACGGCGACGTGCACCCCGGATTGCGACGAAAAGAGCTGCGGCGACGACGGATGTGGGGGCACCTGCGGGACCTGCGCCGCGGGCGAGAGCTGCGCCCTCACGAACGAGTGCGTCCCTGACGCATGGACCTGCCCGCTCGTCTATTACAACGACGACGTCGCGTGCGACTGCGGCTGCGGCGTGCAGGACCCTGACTGCGATGGTCAGACCTACGTGCTCGGGTGTCCTTCGACGTCGACGACGTGTACCGACGGCGTCTGTGACGTGACCTTCTGCGACGCCAACAGCGACTGCCCCAACCAATGGTGCACGGGCTCGTACGGCACCGGGGACGGGACCCTGGGCGGGGTGTGCAGCGTTCCCGACCCCCAGGGCGCCCCACCAGGAACCCCGTGCCTGTTCCATGAAGAGTGTGCCTCGACCGCCTGCGTCGATGGCCGATGCCGCTGGTGGTGCACGTCCGACGCCGACTGCGCGCCCGATGCGGGGACCTGCGTGGGACTGCTGGACCAGCCCTCGGGAGTCATCCAGGTGGGCGGTCTCGACCAGGTTGCGTCGGTCTGCGACCTCCTCGTGGGCAGCGGCGCGGAGTGCGACAGCCAGGCCCTGTGCGGGTTCGGCGGGGAAAGTTGCCTGGCGCTCATCGAGCCCGTGACCCTCGGTCCGATGTATGTCTGCGGCCCCAAAGCACAGCCCAACGACATCGGCGCCAACTGCGAGGTGTCCGAGTGCCTGCGCGGCCTGGTCTGTGCGACGCCCAGCGGCGGCGGTGCTCCGGTATGCACCGTGCCGTGCCCGGCTGGGGACACTGACTGCGGTGCCGGTGAGACGTGTACGCCTGTTCCCTTCCACGAGGCGGGAACGACCGATCCCTCCGACGACCCGATGGTGCCGGTATGCCTGCCAAACTGAGCCTGACAAGGGGCGGGGCGGTGGCCCTGGTCATCGGGTTGTCGGTGACGCTGACCGCGTGCCCAGAGGGCCCTGAGTGCGGCGCCGGGACGACGCTGGTGGGGGACAGCTGCGAGCCCGCGCCCTTCGAGCCGGTCGTCTGCGGCCCAGGAACGGTGGCCAGCGGTGGCCAGTGCGTGCCTTCCGTTGCGGACGCCACGGTCGATGCGGTGGCGGACGCGCCAGACGCCGCGCCAGACGCGCCCGATGCACCAGGACCCGACGTCCAGGACGTGGATGCTGCCGCGGACACGGATGCCCTCCCAGACGCTGCCGGCGACGCGGACGCGACCGACGCCAGCGATGGAAGCGATGTGGGTGCTGACGCTGCCGATGCTGCGGACACTGCGGATGCGGATGCGGATGCGGAGGTCGCCACCGACGCGGACGCCACGGCCGACGCTGACGTCGAACCCGAGGTTGTCGCCTGCGTGCCCGACTGCGGCGGCAAGAACTGCGGCAGCGATGGCTGCGGCGGCGTCTGCGGGTACTGCTTTGACCCGTTCAATCCCGAGTGCATCGACGGCGTGTGCAGCGCCTGCCAGCCGTCCTGCGTGGACGACCCGACGGTTCAGGCCTGCGGCGACGACGGCTGCGGCGGCAGCTGCGGTGAGTGCCTGCTGGGCAGCTACTGCTTCGACGGCATCTGCGGCCAGCCCCAACCCTCCGCGTCGTGTGTCGGAAACTGCAACTCAGTGGCCCCGGCGGGCTGCTCCTGCGCCGCGGGCTGCCACGAGGCCGGCACCTGCTGCATCGATGTCGACTACGTCTGCGGGTGTCTCCCCAACTGCGCCGGGAAAGCCTGCGGCGACGACGGCTGCGGCGGCATCTGCGGAGTGTGCGAGGGCGGGGAAACCTGCGACGGCGACGGCCAGTGCGTCGGCAGCCTGTGCGGACCGGAGGCCTGCAGCGGCAACGGTGTCTGCCTTCCCGAAGATGGCTCGTGCCTGTGCTTCGACGACTACGTGGGCGACCAGTGCAACGCCTGTGCCCCGGGCCTTGCCGGCTATCCAGACTGTGTGTCCGCGGTGTGCTTCGGGCTCGACTGCGACGACGGCGACCCCTGCACGACGGACAGCTGCGTGGTGGAGCTCGGTGGGTGCCAGAACGAGCCCGTCACGGTGGATTGCGTCGACGGCGTGGCGTGCCAGCCCAACGTGTTCTGCGGCATCGTCGACGGCCGTTCGTGCCAGGAGATTCTGGCGCGGTTGCCGGACAGTCCAAGCGGCATCTACGGCCTGTCGCCGCTGGGTGTCGCCGGGTTCGAGGCGTACTGCGACATGGACACCGACGGCGGCGGCTGGACCAAGGTCATGCATTACGGCGATACGTACACCGGCTGGGGTTCGGGGGTGGTCGGCGAGGTCGCGACCGCGGACATCAGCGGCACCGCCAAGCTGTCGGATGTCGATCTGAACGCCCTGTACCAGCGCGGCGAGTTCCGGATTCAGACGCCGGATGCGGGCGTCAGCCTGTATGTCCGGTCGAATGCGCCCTACGTCGACTCGGCGGTGGCCTGGGGCTTCGCCAACGCTACTGCGACGCCGCTGCAAGCATGCGCGGCGGCGGACTTCGAGGGCTGCACGATGGCGGCCATCAGCACGACCGTGCCATGGCTCGATACCTTCTACTGGGGCCTGACCCCGGACGATGGCGACCGGTTCTTCATGGACCACGATGGGTGGCAGCCGGGGTGCTGGGCGACGGGGTTGTACACCGCGCCTGACGCTTACCGCTGCATCGCCAATCACCCGCCCGGTGGGCACGCCCCGATGAACGACGTCAGCATGTGGGTGCGGGAGGCGCCTACCACCTGGGCCGCCAACACCAACCTCAGCGTGGACAACGCGCCGGGCCGGAATTGCCCCGACGGCGGCGATATGGTGGCGTACCCGGTGGCAGGCTTTGCGGCCGACGATGAGGTCACGCTGGCGAGCACCGTCTCGAGTGGCTGTCTGGCGCCGGGGGACGAGGTGCTCCTGATGAACGTCCAGGGCGCCTCGGGTGCCACGACGAACGTCGGCAACCATGAAGTGTTCCAGGTCGTCACGGTCGCGGGAGCAACGGTCACGCTGAATGCCCCCAAGACGCTGTCTTATGGCGCGAACGCCGGAGCCGACGACGGTATTGGCGCCGGAGCCGGTGAGCAGCGGGTGGTGCTACAGCGGATACCGATGTACGCCCATCTGACCGTGCAAGCCGGCGTCTCCGCCACGGTGAACCCTTGGGACGGCGCCACGGGTGGCATCTTCGCGGCCCGGCTGGTGGGGGCCACGACGCTGGACGGAAGCGTCGATGTGACGGGGCTCGGGTATCGGGGTGGCGCGACGACGTCGGCCCCAAGTGCGACGGGCCAGCAGGGCGAATCCATCACCGGGCTGGGCGCCGGCGGCGATACCAGTAACATCGGCGGCGGTGGCGGCGGCCCTGGGGATGGCGCATGTTCGGATATTGGATTCGGGGCTGGTGGCGGCTCGTACCACACCGCGGGAACCCAGGGGACCAACAGCGGCTGTGGGGGCGACGCCGGTACCACCTATTCGGTCGCTGACCTTCAGCAGCTGCGTCTGGGCAGCGGGGGCGGGGCCGGCGGCTCCGACAACAGCCTGGGCGACAACCCGCCGGGCGCGGCCGGTGGTGCGGGCGGCGGGATCGTGCTCCTGCTCGGAACCAACCCCATCGAGGGGGCGGGGACGATCCTGGCTGTGGGGCAGGCCGGTGTCGGCGACATGGCGGAGTGCAGCAGCGCCTCGACCACCGAGTGCTGGGACTTCTCGGGCCCTGGAGGGGGCGGCTCGGGAGGCTCGATCCTGCTCCCGGACGGGCAGCGCGTGGCGGTGCCCACGGACGTCAGCGGTGGCGCCGGTGGTGTGGGCCTTGCGGCATTTGCCGGCTCTGGAGGGCAGGGCGGACGGGGCCTGGCCGTGTGCAAGCTGGGCCACTGCACGGGCAACGCTGCACCGAGCTGCCTGGCGATCCGGGACGACGACCTGACCAACCCGTCGGGTACCTATTGGATCGACCCCGACGGTGCGGGCGCCTTCCCCGTTCAATGCGACATGGAACGGTCCGGAGGCGGTTGGACCATGTGCTACACGACCGACCTGGACCAGGACCTGGGCGCCCTGACGACCAACACCGGGACCTACGGTGAAGACGGCTACCAGAGGCGCTGCGCGGCGCTTCCGTTCCACGACGTGCTGTACATCAACCACTCCATCGACGTCTGGGTGGCGGGGACCCAACCGAACCTCGAAAACAGCATCCAGTTCCAGGACTGCGTCGACGAGTGCTCGGGCCGATGCGGCTACGCCAGCCATCCGCTGTGGCACATCACCTCCAGCAACGGCACCTTCGAGGCGACCGACGGCGGCGTTCAGTTCTGCGACGGCTGCAACTTCAAGCAGGCCGTGCACGTGGTGGACAAACCCCCGGGCGTGGGCTTCAACAGCTGCGGCAACTTTGCGGCGTACAACGGCGCCGCGATTCGCACCCACACCGCCAACGGCTATTACGGCGTCCGCTGGCTCGAGAATGCCCATGATTCCTCGCCCAGCACGCGGGTCGTGAGCGTGGGAGTGCGCTGACGGGGCGTTGCTCTATCATCGCCAGGAACCGGACGACGGAGGCCTGGCGTGAGCGAGCCCCAACCGCACAACGAACCCGAGATACCGAAGCCCAGCTTCTTCGAGCGCTCCGGCCTCAAGACGGCGCTGTTCTTCACCGTCCTGGGTCTCATCGGGCTCACGCTGGCGGTGATGGATCTGAAGCCGGACCTCGGCCACGTCGAGGCGGCCGTCCTGTCGGGACCGGCCCAGGGCAACTACCACGCGGTCGTCATGGAGCTTCACGCGGATGTGTCCAAGGATGGTGGCGCGCTCAAAGACGTCGTCACCGCGGGGTCCACCGAGAACCTGCAGCGCCTCATGGCCGCGGCCGACGAGTGCGACGTGGAGTTCGCGCTGGTTCAGAACGGGCTCGCCTGGCCCGAAGGTCTGGAGCTGGTGGGGCGGCTGCCGCGATCCGAGTCGGTCTTTTTTCTGGGCAAGACTGCCAACGACATCCGTCGCTTCTCGCAGCTCGCCGGGCGTTCGATCGGCATCGGGCCCAAGGGCAGCGGCACGGCGACCGTGGCCCGGCAGATCCTCACGTCGCCCGAGTTCTCCCAGCTAAACGCCACGCTCACCCATCACACGGTGAGCGAGCAACTGGACCTACTGGTAGCGGGCAAGCTGGACGTCGGCGTGTTCGTCATCGACGAGGACTCCGACCTCATCAAGCGTGCGGTGCGCGAGCGCGGGCTCCAGATCGCCAGCTTCGACCACGCCGACGTCATCGCCCGGCGCTTCGAGTTCGCCAGGGTAGGGCGCATCGGCGCCGGGCAATACGATGCTGTGGCGCTCCTGCCCAAGGAGGACAAGCGGGTGCTGCGCGTCGACACCCTGGTCGTGTCCAACGGATGCGCCAGCCACTCTGTCACCATCGGCCTGCTGCGACTGCTGACGCGCGCGTTCCCCATGTTCATGCGGCACAACCAGGAGACCGCCAACACGACTCAGTTGGCCCTGGCGCCGGAGGCCCAGAAGTTCTTCGCGGAGTCCGGGCCGGACTTCTTCGACGAGCACGTCCCGTGGCTGACCGACTGGATGCCCATCAAGAACTTCGTCTACATCTTCGTCGCGCTGAGCGTCATCAGCGCGATGATGGGCTACGTCAACCGCTTCCGACTGTGGCGCATCGACGCCAACAGGGTCCGCGCCGAGCGCTACCTGCCGGTCATCTTCGGGCCGGGCCTGACGCTGACCGACATCGAGGCGCTTGCGCCATCGCTCGAGCACGGACGGCATCGGCACCACCTGGACGAGTGCATCGCGCTGCTGGAGAAGCTGTCGGCGAAGGTCCGACGCCAGTCGCTGTCGCTCATGGTGCCGATGGCCGAGGAGATGGCCTACCGCTACCAGGAGCAACTCATCGACCAGACCCTCGACGCGTTGCGCGGGTTCAAGCAGCGACTCGCCACGATGGTCTGACTGCATGGTCTCATCCTCGCGTGGATGTTGAACCCTGCGCGCGATGAAGGATGTGGCAGGCTGCTACGCCGGATGTAGCGCGCTGCCGTCTGCGTGCCAGAGCCCGTGGCTCAGGAAGCGCCCACCCGTCTCAACGCGAGCAGGGCCAGCAGCACCAGGGTCAGTCCCAGGCCTCGCCAGGGCAGGCCGTGGCCGCCGGAGGTGCAACCTTCGCTGTCGCTGCCGCTGGTGCCGGCGCCAGGCGTCGTCGGTGCGACGTCTGTGGTGGCACCGCCATCGACGGTGGGGCCAGCGTCGGGCGCGGGTGGCGCGCCTGCATCCGGGGGGACGCCGGTGTCCTCGGCGGCGTCTGGTGTGCTTCCGGCGTCTTCTATCGCATCAGGCGTCGCATCCCCCTCAGCGACATCGGGCGTGCCATCAGCGTCTTCAGCGGTATCGAGCCCAGGGGCATCAGGCATCGCATCCACATCCGCCGCGACATCCATCGCAGCGCCGTCACCTGCGTCCATCGACGCGGCGTCCTGGGTTGCGTCGGCATCCTCCGCGATGTCGGGCGGTGTCATCGCGTCCCCGCTCGAGCCGGCGTCGCTTCCAGCCGCGTCGCCGTCGACAACGGTATCGTTGACGACGGTGTCGCCCGCGACGCCGTCGTTGCTCGCCGCGTCACCAGCGTCCGGGGCAGCATCGGGGCCGGCGTCGTCATTCACGTCCGCCATGCCGCCGTCCACGACTTCGCCGTCCCCGTTCATCGCGTCGCTGGCGCCAGCGTCGGCAACGACCTCCGCGACTTCGGGGGCGGGGTCGGCCACGCACGGCGTCGCCGCGGTGAACATGGTGAGAGTCACGGTGCCGTTCAGCTGGGAGTTGGAGTCGAAGTTGCTCCCACCGACTCGAAAACCGAACTGCTTGCCCGCCGTGACTGCCAGGTCCACGACCTGCCCGGATGCGGTCTGCGAGCCGCTGATGGATTGGTCGTACACGGGGACGACCTGGACGACGTCGTTGGCGTCGACCGCAAAGAACTCGAGCGAGGCTTCGGCCAAGAACCACGCGTGGAACCAGTCGTAGTTCCAGGTGAAGGTCACCGTACCCGTGGCTTCGGCCACCGTCTCGAAGGTGGCGAAGCGCTCGGACACCCCACCACCACCGAGGTTCACGGCGTAGCTGAAGACGGCCGTGGTGCTGTCACTGACAGCCGTGTCGACGGTCGCGGTGCCCCCGTCGATGCCGTCGGTGGTCCAGTTGGCGATGTCGTACGGTCCGGTGAATCCGTCTACCGGGCAGGCTCGTGCGGAGGACGGCGGCAGCTGTGAAAGGGCGCTGACGAGGCCGATGACGACAGAAGCGAGGCGGTGTCCGTTCATCCCCCCACGCTGTGGGGGACACCGGTAGATGTCAACGCGACCGGCGCCTTCAGAGCGTATCGAGGTAAGCGAGCACGTCGGCGATTTGCTGGTCGCTGAGCGCCTGACCCGGCATCGAGCCCTGGCCGAACTTGATGGTCTTGGCGATCTGCTCGTTCGACTGGACGCCGATGAAGGCCGACAGGTCGGCGGCCGGGCCGGATTCACCATCGCTGCCATGGCAGGCGGCGTTGCCACAGGTGGAGTTGAAGGCAGCCGCGCCGTTGGTGGAGTCACCCGTAAGCGCGAGAATGGCGCTGACGTCCTGGGGATCGGGCTCCGTCGTGGAGCTTCCGCCGTCATCGCAGGCGACGGTCACTGCGGCCAGGCCGAACAGCAGGGCGAAGAGCAGGGAGTAGAGCTTCATGCGGGGCCTCTCGTGCGGTTGGGTTTGTCCGAGTGTCCTCAGCGAGCACCACCGTTGCAACACGCCCTCGGCGCCAGTCTGTTACTTGGGGCGGACTTCTGGCTTTTCCCCTGTTCTGATAGAGGCACTGACCATGCCAAAGCTCATCGCATCTCCCAGCATTATCGAGGCCGCCGGCAACAAGCCCAAGCGCATCGAAGAGTTTATCGGCCACGTCAACTCGAACGAGGCCCGCGTCAGCATCGCGCGCATGACCTCCCCCAGCGGTTGGGTCGAACCCGGTCAGCGCCCGTCCTTCGACGAGTTCACGCTGGTGCTGTCGGGCACCGTCGTCGTCGAACACGAAACTGGCACCCTCGAGGTCCCAGCCGGCAGCGCCGTGCACACCCAGGCAGGAGAATGGGTGCGCTACAGCACCCCCGGACCCGAGGGCGCCCAATACATCGCGGTGTGCCTGCCGGCGTTCTCACCGGACACGGTGCATCGCGACAGCGACTAGTCGACCCGCTATCCCGCCGGGGCTGCGGCTTCCAGCGTCGCTTCGATCTTGTTGAGCGTCGTCTGGTTCAACGCCGAGAACTCGACGGCGAACCGGTTCATGTCCGGAACCACCCGCACGACCTTGCCCTTGACCGTGACCTTCTGCAGACAGCACGGATCATAGAGCAGGAGCTGTATGACGCGGCCGGGGGCCGCTTGTGCGAGCTCCGGACAGTTGGCGTAATCGATGTTCACCCCGGTGCAGCTGAGATCGACCACGTCTACGAGGTCGCTCATGGTGCAGCCTTCGAGCCTCACCTGCGCCATGACCGCTATTCGTCCGCGCCGACGACCCGTGTCGCGCCGCGTCAGCACGCCCGATGGTTCCCCGATATCGGGCAGCGTGTCGTTGACCAGGTACTTGTGCCTGCCTTTGCTGTTCATGTCTGGGCCAACGGGCGTACGCCCCGGCCACTTAAATCAGGCGATCGCGGCGCTCACGATGCCACGAGGCGCTTGCCCGGCTGGCCCCGGCCCAGGGCGATACATGTCAACGATTCCAGACGCTTTGACCAAGGGGGCGGCGAATGCCACCCGCTTGGTCATGTCGCGTCGTATCCGTCGTGTCATCCGCGTCAGGCAGATCCTTCCAGACGTACCAGGCGACGATGGGTTGGGTCAGGATGGCCCCGGTCATGATCCAGCGAACCTGCGTCGGAGCGGCTAGCAGCGCCAACATGGCGGCCAGGGCAATGCCGAAGTTGACCCAGAATCCACGGTGCAGCTGACTCATCTGCATGGCCACGACCATGAACAAGACGAGCTCGGTGAACGCCCCCTTGGTGGGCTCGACCCCGATCGCCAGCGCGATCCACCGGCCGATGAACATTCCGAAGAGGACGGCGGTGCAGCCCAGCGCAAAGAGGGTGTTGGGACTGGTCCCAAAGAACCGCTCGCGACCCCGGTAGAGAACCACCAGCCACACGGCGAACACGATGCTCTGGGTCACCGCGGTGCTCTGCATCGAGGGGAGCGCCGCCGCCGGGCGGAAGATCAGTCCTCCGGTGACCACGGCTGCCACCACCCCGAAGAGGATCAGCGCCGTGCGGCGGCGGTGTCGCGCGCCCACCCGAACGTCCTGTCGCCGAGCCTGTGCCTGCAGCTGTTGCTGGGCTTCGACCTGGGCCGCCCGGGCCTGCCGCAGGGTCGCCAGAACCTCCACCAGGCTTTCTGGGAGGCTATCCAGGGATGCAGCGAGACGCTCTGCCTCCTCGAGGCTCTCCACGGCCAGCGAGCATCGCAACCGGAGCAAGGCGCATCGCCTGACGCCGTCCTGCGCGGCGACGCTGGTTGGTGCCATCTCGAGCGCCTGAGCGAGGGTTGCCTCCAGGGCGCTCACACGCGTCGTCACGGCATCCGCCGTCTCCTTGTGAACATCATCCGACTCGAGGCCGTCGAGATCGGCCAGGACCCGATCGACCAACCGGGCCGCGTCCTGGTGTCGCAAGAACGCCCGCAGCGCGGCCTGGAACTCGGCGACCGACGCATAGCGGTCTTTCGGAGCGTAGGCGCAGGCCTTCGCGCAGATGCTCACGAGCTCGCGGGGAAGTCCCTCGGTGGCCGTGAACTCCAGCGGCTTGGCGGCGGCGATGAGGGCGCTGAGCACGGTCTTGCGTTTGTGCGGCGGGCCCCCACGGAGCAGCTCGTACAGGATGGCGCCCAACAGGTACACGTCGCTCCGAGGCGTCAGCGGCCCCAGCTCGCGCTCCGCCATCTCGGGGGCCATGTATGCCGGCGTGCCCACCACCTGGCGGTCCTCTACGGCGCTGACGTTGGCGTATTCGAGGGCCACCCCCCAATCCACCAGGTACACCTCGCCGTAGGCTCCGAGCATCACGTTCTCGGGTTTCAGATCGCGGTGGATGACCCCCTGCTCGTGGGCAAAGTGAAGCCCGTCGCAGACGCGGATCAGGATGTTTAGCTGGTCGGCGAGGGCGTCCGGGTCGGAAGGAACCCAGTTTCTGAGCCGGTCGCTCCAGGGGCTTCCCTGGATGCGCTTCATCACGACGATGGGGCCCAGCTCGGGGGAAAGACCCACGGCGTACACCGGAACGATGACCGGGTGCTCGAGCCGTCCCATGATGCTCGCTTCGGCGAGCAGGTGCTGACTGGCGCCGGGTGACGCCCCGGGCCTGAGATGTTTGACCGCGACATCTCGACCGATGCCTGCCTGGGTGGCCAGACGCACCACCCCCATGCCGCCTTCCCCGAGAATGCTCTCCAGTCGGAACGCCGGACTGCCGGTGTCGGCGACCGACAGCTCCGGGAGTCTGAGCGTCGGTGTCTCGCTGGCGCGCGCTTCCCCCCGGATCGTCGCGCCCGAGTCCTCACCGTCGTGGCTGTTCGCGGCCTCGGTGTCCGTCGTCGGCGCGGGCGTCGCAACGGTCGGTTCTGGCGTGCTCAACATCCCTGAAGTCCCCCGGCGTTGGCTGTGACCACAGGAGAACGCACGAACGGTCCAGAAGCTTTCATCGTCGCTGCAGGTTGCGGCGGCGCCAGCCTCTATCCGTGGCTAGAACTTGCTGCGGTCGGTGAACAACCAGTCGTTGTCTTCCTGCAGGGAGTGGCATCCCTTGCAGGCCGAGACTTCGCCCTTGGCCTCCTTGGTCGTCGGGTCGTACCCGGCGAAGGTCCAGCCCTTGTCCTTGCTGGCGTCGGCGCCGCGACGCATGACGGCGATCAGCTGCAGGTCGCCCTTGGCGCCGCCCGTGTAGGCGTACTGCTCTTTGACCAGGACCGTGCCCGCCGCGAGGTCGCCCACCTTCTTGACGTAGACCTCACGCGCGATCTGCTCTTCGGCGCGGACGATCGTCTCCGGGTTGACCTTCTTCCAGGTGGTATAGCCGGTGGGGAAGCCCGCGGCGGCTTTCGGCTCCTGGCTGTCGCCGTCCTTTTCGCCGGAGCTGGCGCAGGCGCCGAGCGCGCCAGCCGCGATGATGAGGGCAAGCAGGACGGCAAACGTGCGTCGCAGGGTCATGGATACCTCGCGTGGTCGTGTTTGGGGTGCACTGACGGGATACCATGGGGCACCCCAGCGGTCACGCTACTCCCCGGTGGCGGGGTGGCTCCGGAAGATGGTCTGCCGGTAGAACCGCAGCTCCTCGATGCTTTCGCGGATGTCGTCGAGCGCCCGATGGCCTTCCGATTTGGGCGGCGGATCCAGCTCGTACCAGCGCCGGGAAAGCTCCTTGATGCTGGAGATGTCGATCATCCGGTAGTGCAGGTGAGCGTCGATCGTCTTCATGTACTTGCGGATGAAGCGACGATCCTGGCCGATCGAGTTGCCGCACAGCGGTGAGGTGCCCGGCTGGGTCCAGGTCCGCATGAACTCGACCGTCTGGCGCTCCGCTTCGGCACACGAGATGGTGCTGGCCTTGACCGCGGCGGTGAGGCCCGAGCGGCCGTGCTGGTCGGTGTTCCAGTCGTCCATCGCGTCGAGCACGGAGTCCGGCTGATGGATGACCAGGTTGGGCCCCTCCGCGAGGATGTTGAGCTCGTTGTCGGTGATGATCGTGGCGATCTCGAGGGGGACGTCGGTCTCCGGATAGAGGCCGCTCATCTCCATGTCGAGCCAGATGAGGTTGTGGCGACTGGCTGGCAAGGCGGTTCCTTTGAGTTCTCTGCCGAGGCGCCCACTTTGCGCGCCGGTCGGGACGAGCGTCAACCCACGGGGTCTCGCCCGGGGCCCGCGAAACCGTCCTGTTGACCCGCTATGAGGGGGGATCTATGACCTCTCATGCCCTTCGTACACCTGCACGCTCACACCCACTACAGCATGCTGGACAGCACGGTTCGCATCCGTGATCTCGCCCAGCGCGCCGCCGACGACGGGGCCCCGGCCGTCGCGATGACGGACCACAACAACATGTTCGGCGCGGTGGACTTCATCAAGGCGTGCAAGAAGCACGACGTGAAGCCCATCCTTGGGGCTGAGGTCAACGTCGTGACGGGGGGCGCCAGCCGGGACGACGCGGACGTGCGGAAGACCTGCACCCTGGTCCTGCTGTGCAAGACCAACGAAGGGTACAACAACCTCTGCTACCTGCTCAGCCGCGCCTACATGGATACGCCGTCGCGTGCGCCGGCGCCGCGCGTCGACGTGGAGGTGCTCAAGGAGCGGTCCAAGGGCCTCATCGCTCTGTCGTCCAGCCTCGCCGGAGAGATCCCTCAGGCGCTGCTGCGTGGGCAGCTGGACGACGCGAGGAAGCTGGCGCGTCAGTACCAGGGGATCTTCGAGGACGGCTTCTACCTGGAGATCGTTCGCAACGGCATCAAGGAGCAGGAGGCCGTCAACGAGCGGATGCTGGAGCTGTCGGCCGAGATGGGGATTCCGGTGGTGGCCGCGGCCGATGCGCACTACTCCAACAAGGAGGACGCGGCGGCCCACGAGATCCTCATGTGCATCCAGATGGGCAAGAGCCTGCCGACGCTGGATACGCGGGCCCGCATCACCGACGACCTCTACCTGGCGCCGGCCGAGGAGATGCTGAAGCGCTTCGAGGACCTGCCAGAGGCGGTGGCGGCGACGCTGGAGATCGCGGAGGCGTGCAACGTCGAGGTGGAGCTGGGCAAGACCTACCTGCCGACGTTCGAGGTGCCGGAGGGCTTCGACGCCGAATCGTACCTGCGGCACGTGTCCGAGGAGGGCCTCAAAGCGCGCATCGCGGCGTCGCGGGCGCAGGGGCTGGAGATCGACGAGAAGGTCTACAACGAGCGGCTCGACATCGAGCTGGGCATCATCAACCAGATGGGGTTCCCGGGGTACTTCCTCATCGTGTGGGACTTCATTGCCTGGTCGCGCAACAATGATGTCCCGGTGGGCCCGGGGCGTGGCTCCGGTGCCGGCTCGCTGGTGGCGTACAGCCTGACCATTACCGACATCGACCCGTTGCGTTACGGCCTGCTGTTCGAGCGGTTCCTGAACCCCGAGCGCGTGTCGATGCCGGACTTCGACATCGACTTCTGCATGAACAAGCGCGACCGGGTCATCGACTACGTCACGCGCAAGTACGGCGCCAACAACGTTGGCCAGATCATCACGTACGGCACCATGAAGGCCAAGGCCGTGGTGCGCGACGTGTCGCGGGTGTTGGGGCTGTCGTTTGGCGAGGCAGACCGGGCGGCCAAGCTCATCCCGGACGAGTTGGGGATCACGCTCGACAAAGCCTTCAAGATGGAGCCGCGCCTGACGGACCTCACCAAGGAGGACCCGCGCTACAAGAAGCTCTTCGATGTGGCGCCGACGCTGGAGGGGCTGAACCGCCAGCCGGGCATGCATGCCGCCGGTGTGGTCATCGGTGACAAGCCGCTGTGGGAGTACGTGCCCCTGTACGCGGTGCACGACGAGCACGGCAACACGACGCTCATCACCCAGTTCGCCAAGAACGAGGTGGAAGAGGCGGGGCTGGTCAAGTTCGACTTCCTGGGTCTGAAGACGCTGACGGTGATCGACCACGCGGTGCGCATCATCAACGAGCGGCACGCGCGGGAGGGCAAGGAGCCGCTGGACATCGGCGCCATCGACCTGGCGGACAAGCCGGTGTTCGACTTGATGAGCGGCGGCAACACGACGGGCGTGTTCCAGTTGGAGTCTTCGGGCTTCAAGGAGCTGCTGCGCAAGCTGCGGCCCGATACTCTGGAAGACATCATCGCGGCGGTGGCGCTGTACCGGCCGGGGCCCCTGCAATCCGGCATGGTGGACTCGTTCATCAAGCGTAAGCATGGCGAGGAGCGGGTGACGTTTCCGCATCCGGACCTGGCGGACACGCTGACCGAGACGTATGGCGTCATGGTCTACCAGGAGCAGGTCATGCAGTCGGCCCGAGTGCTGGCCGGCTTCAGCCTGGGCCAGGCGGACATCATGCGCCGCGCGATGGGCAAGAAGAAGCCCAAGGAGATGGTCAAACAGCGGAAGATCTTCACCGAGGGCGCGGTGGCACGGGACGTGCCGGCGGAGCAGGCGGGTGAGATCTTCGACACCATCGAGAAGTTCGCCGGATACGGCTTCAACAAGTCGCACTCGGCGGCGTATGGGCTCATCAGCTACCAGACGGCGTGGCTGAAGACGCACTACCCGGTCGAGTTCATGTGCGGCCTGCTGACGTGCGATGGCGACAACACCGACAAGGTGGTGCGGTTTATCGCCGAGGCTCGGAACATGGGCATCACGGTGTTGCCGCCGTCGGTGAACGAGTCGGCCCAGGACTTTACGGCCGTGGGCGGTGCGATTCGTTTCGGAATGGGTGCGGTGAAGGGTGTCGGTGGTGGTGCGGTCGAGAGCATCATCGAGGCCCGTGAGCACGCCGAGACCGGCGGGCCGTTCGAGAACCTGTTCGACTTCTGCGAGCGGGTGGATCTGCGGCGGGTGAACAAGCGCGTCATGGAAGCGCTGGTGAAGTGCGGGGCGTTCGATGACTTCGAGTTGCCGCGGCGGGCGCTGTTCGAGCTGTTGGACAAGGCGATCGAGCGTGGCCAGCAGGTGCAGCGGGACCGGGCGGCGGGGCAGTTCGACCTGTTCGGGGCGCTGGAGGCGGCGACGGAGGCTCCGCCCCTGCCGGCCATCATCGTCGATGACGTGGAGGAGTGGCCGGACAAGGTGCGGCTGGCCTTCGAGAAGTCATGTCTGGGCTTCTACGTGTCGGGGCACCCGCTGGACCGTTACGAGCAGGACATGAAGCGGCTGCGGTGCACGCCCTTGGGGGAGATTCACAACTGCAACGACCGCGAAGAGGTGTTGATTGCGGGCGTCATCTCCGAGTTCCGCGAGCGCCCGCTCAAGAGCGGCAAGGGGCGGATGGCGTTCATCACGTTGGAGGACCTGACGGGCCGGGCTGAGGCCATCGTGTTCTCAAAGGTCTATGCGGAGGTCGAGGAGGTCCTCAAGAGCGACGACCCGCTGTTGGTGACGGCGGTGGCGCAGCACGAGGGGGACGAGGGCGCCAAGTCGGTGCGGCTCAAGACGAGCGCGGTGAGCACGCTGAAGCAGGCGCGGCAGGAGCGGACGCGGCGGGTGCGGCTGAAGGTCCAGGCGCCGCAGCTGAGCCCGGCGGTGATGACGCGGTTGGCGGAGGTGCTGCTGCAGAGCGCGGAGGGCTTCCCGGTGGAGCTGCGGGTGGATGTTCCGGACACCGGGCAGGCTCTGGTGACGCTGGGAGACCAGTACAAGATGCTGGCCGAGGACGAGGTGATCAGTCGGGTCGAGCGGCTCATTGGCAAGGGCAACGTGGCGTTCTTGTAAGCGGGTACGCCTGAGTCCGGCGCGTCCATTAGACCGGTTCTGGGCATTGGGCGTACTGACCGGCCATGATGCTTTCGACGATTCTGATCGCGGCGCTGATAGGTGCCGCGCCGCCGCCTGAGGTTCAGGGGCCCTGCAAGACCAAAGACGCTTCCCTGCTGCGCCACGGGGGTAAGTGCAGGGCCACCCGTGCCTTGAAGAAGGCGTTCGCCTGTCCTCGCGGGACGAAGCTGGCGGTGGTCCGAGACGCCGACGGCCGCGGTCGGCCGACGGTGGCGATGTGGTGTAGGACAACCAAAGATGCCAAGGCCCAGGGGCCCTACGTTCAATGGCGCCACGACGGGAGCGTGGCCGAGACGGCCACCTACAAGGGGGGGAAGTGGTCCGGCGCTCGGGTCCTGTTCGATGCCAACGGCCGCGCCGAGTCGCGCGCGAGCTACCGGAAGGGTGAGATGCACGGCTTGCTGGAGCGATGGTGGCCCAACGGCAAACGCCAGGAGCTGCTCCAGCTGAAGGACGGCGTGCGACACGGCAAGCGGGAGCTGTTCTACGACACCGGCAAGCGTGAAGAACGGGCGACATACAAAGACGGCAAGCTCCAAGGGCTCCGAACACGCTGGCACGCCAATGGTGGCAAGGACGTGGTGGGGCGCTATGTCGACGATAAGGTCCATGGGAAGGTGAAGTGGTGGCGGGCGTCGGGCGAGTTCCAGGAGATGGAGTGCTACGACATGGATAAGAAGCTGTGGTCCACCGGTAGCCTGAGTGAGGGAAACGTCCGAAGCTGCCCGTGAGGAGAGCGCCAATTTCCAAAGGCAATTCCCCAAAATCCTGACCAGGCAATTTCCCAAAATCCTGACCCGGGGTCAGGGTTTTTGTAGGGATTGTGGTGCCTTGGGGGGCAAGGGTGGTGCTGGGTCGGGGCCGTTGGGTACGGGGTGGTTGTCCGATGGAGATGCTAGACGCACCGGTGCCCATGGCGCAGGTCGGATTCGACGGCGTCGTGCTGGCGGACGTGGCAACTCGGAAGGCGGGCCGCCAGGTGCGAGCTCAACCTGGCGTCAACGTGGCGATCCACAACACGGGCCCAGCACGCACGGTTACTCCCGGAAGGCCACGCATGGCATTGGTCCCCGCTGGGAAGGCGGCGCGTCCCGTCTTCAACCACCTCAGCCTGGCCTTGGTGTAGGCCTTGAGCCAATCGGCATAGCCTCGCATCAACGCCAGCCTCCGCACCATGTCCTTTGCCACGAAGGCCGGAATCAGACTCCGGCGCTTGGCCTTGCTTGCCGCCCTGAAGTGCCACTTCATCCGCCTGACCCGGGCGGCCCCCTTGAACCTCCGCCTCTTCCGCTTCGCCTCCCGGTGCGCCCTCGCCACCAACGTGTTCACTTCCGCGATGACGTCCTCGGCGAACTTCTTGGGGTCATCTCCCGCCAACGGATGCGGCGTAAACGTCAGCGTCAGCTGGTCCGGTATCTGCCCCCCGTCCTTCTCCTTGCGAAAGAAGAAGTCAGGCTTGTCGACCACGACCGTGAGCCCGCCATCCGCAATCGTCAGCAGGTCCGCGGGCTTCGTCGACCAACCCGGCCAGGCCTCACACGTGCTCACCATACCGGCCGCCACCGGGTTCACCAGGTCATAGGCAAACCGTGCCACCGCGTCCGCGTACGTCGTCACCAACATCGTCGATTTCCGTGTCGGCCCCCAGAAGTACTCCCAGCTCCCCCGTGCACAATTCAACGCCCGCGCCACCAGCGACTTGAACAGACACATCATCTTCGAAAGATTCCCGTGCCGGTCCGTCACCTCGAGATGGATGTGGTTGCCCATGACCATCACCAGGTGCACCTCCAGCGCGTACATGTGCACGGCTCGGGCAAGACTGAACCGCACCGCCTCGAAGACCTTGGTGCTCGGAATCAACCCCATCCGCCGGTCCGCACACCGACCCGTCACCGAGTAGCTGCACCCACGTCCCTGATACTTGGCCAGCGTCATCGCCAGAACTCCTCGTTGCGACGAAGCTGAACCGCTCCATCACAAAAGGTACTGGCGCTGGACGCCCAGAGTGTCTCAAGAACTCGCGCGGCCCCCCAGCGCTAGCGCCGGGACGTGGAGAGCCTCCTCACGCCCTGCAGCAGCCCACGGACCCGTTTTCGGTACATGCCGCGATACAGCGCCGCCGGAACAGATACTCTCGGCTCGATGTGGTTTCGATAGACCACCAGTGTGCGCTTCCCCGCGTCGTCGAACGGCATCAGCGTCCAGCTTCCCTCGTTGCGGTCGTAGTCGCCCCTGGTCAGCGTCCATCGGTGCACCCGCTTGCTACCGCGGCGTGGCTCGTCGACCTCGTTCGTGACCGACACCAGCGGCCGCATCAGCGGCATGTCCACCGTCACCTGGCAGCGGCTCTTGCGGCCCTTGAGCGATAGCCGTCTGGAACTCGCGATGGTCGTCGTCAGGCGACTCAGATTGCCGCAGTCCCTCACCACCTCCCACACCCGATCGATTGGCGCCTCGACGACCGCCATCGCGTTGACCGCCGGGAACACGCTGCCGCTCACCGGCGCCAGCTTCACCACCATGACCCCACGGTCCAGCCGCTGCTTGACCGCCTCCACACGTTCCTTCTTCGGCGTCGCCGCATAGCCTGAGCTGGCCCAGCCAAAGGTGACCGCGACGGTGACCGCAACAGTGATGCAGAGCTTGAACATGGGCGCTTCTCCTGGACCGAGGTTCTTGCGTCCACCCTAGCGACGCCATCGGACGCGCCCCATGGAGGGGCATGCAGCAAGCCCTGGAGAAATGTTGAGGGAAGGCACCCTCAACATTTCTCCAGCCCGTGGGCTGAAGCATCTCCATGGTTCGCCCCACCCCCGGAAACCATCCTCCCGGCATGCAGTCCCCCACGCGCATCGCCAACTCCGCCGACCTCCCCCCCGGCGGCCATCAATCCATCCGCCTCCACGGCCGCGACCTCGTGCTCTACCGCACCAGCCGCGGTCGCCTGCGCCTCGTCGACGCCCACTGCCCCCACATGGGCGCCCACCTGGGGCGCGGTGGCCGAGTCGACGGCGCCCACATGGTCTGTCCCTTCCATGGCTGGAAGCTGGACGGTCAGACCGGCGCCGTCGTCAACGTCCCATACTCTTCGCGCAAGCCCCCACGAGGGGCATGCGTTCGCACCTGGCCCGTGCGGGAGGGGGGCGGCACCATTCTCGCCGACGTCCCGGCCTCACAGCAGACGCCCACGCGCCACTCCCCGCTGCCTCCTTTTCCCCGCGGCTGGTACGCCCTCGGCTTCTCCCGCGACGTCTCCCCCGGCACATCTCACACGCGGACGTGGCTCGGTCGCAGCCTCCGCCTGCGACGCGACGCCCCGCACGGCCCGGTCCACGTCACGGCCGAGGACGCCGGCCCACGCGTCGCCACCGTCGAGCAGCAGGCAACCCTCTTCGGCTGGTTCGACCCCAGCGGCGCCGGTCCAACCTTCGAGCTCCCCGCCCTCGACCCCAAAGGCTGGTCGCGCCATGCCACGCATCAGTTCGACAACCTCGCGACCCACCCCCAGGAGACCAGCGAGAACTCGGTCGACCTGGCCCATTTCACCACCGTCCATGGCTATGACCGAGTCGACACTGTCGTACCCGCCCACGCCGATGGCCCCATCCTCTCGGCAACCTACGCATTTACGCGCCACATCCTGCCCGGCGGCCTCTCGGGCCGCACACTTCGCGCCGAGTTTCGCGTCCGTGCGTTCGGTCTCGGCTACTCCCTCGTCGAAACGTCAGTCACCCCGCTGAAGCTGCGCATCCGGCAGCTGGTCCTGGCCACCCCCACCGTGGCCGGCCGGCTCGACCTCCGACTCGCCCTCTCACTCCAAGACTACGGCCCGGCCCCCCTCAGAGCCCTGGCGGTGCGGCTGACCCGCTGGGGTCTGATGCGCATGTACGTCAAGGACGTCTCCGCCGACCTCGACATCTGGCAGCACAAGCGCTACCTCGACCCGCCACGCCTCGCCCAGGGCGACGGGCCCATAGGGCTCTACCGTCGATGGGCCAGGCAGTTCTACGTCCCCGCCGTCTCGAGGGTCGTGGCATGAGCGGCGGCGACCTCCCCAGTGACTTTGCCATCCGACCGGCCCGCCGGGACGCCGAGCTCTTCTGCCCCCCATCGCCCGAGATGCTCCGGCTCCAGCGGCTGCTCCCCGGCCTCCTCGCGCCCTCCAAAGGCCGCGGCGGTCTCCTCGCCCGCACCCTACGCGCCATCGTCATCGCGCCCTGCACCCAGCTGACATTCTTCAGCTTCGACCTTCAGATGTTCCTGTTCGACGTCCTTCACGTCAGCCGCTTTGCGCGTCTGAGCCATGGCCTCGGCATGCTCCTGGTGAACCTGGTCATAGCCGCCCTCCTGACGTTCTACAGCCAAAGCCTGTGGGGCGCCGCCGCCTTCGCCGGGGTCCTGTTGCTCTGGTACGGCGGCATGGCCCTCTCGGTCCGTCTCTGGCGTTGGTGGCTGGTCATGGTCCCCATCGTGGCGGTCCTCGTTTCGACCGGCGCCTGGCTGGGGGCAACCTTGTCCGAGACCTCACTGTGGATACTGCTGGCCGCCACCGCGACCTTCGTCGCCATCGGCCACTCCACCGAGCCGACCTTTCCACCTCGGGCCGGTGACCCCTACCGCTGGGTCCCCATCCCCGAGCTCATTTTCGGCCGCCCGAGCAGGCGCCCGCCGCTTCGCCAATCCGTCTACTGGAGCCTACGCGTCGCCTGCTACTTCCCTATCGGAGTGCTCAGTGAACTCTGGGCGTCTCCACGCCTCCTGCCCTACACCGTGCTGCGACTGACGCTCATGCGATGGGGCTACGCCCCCGAGCTTTCCCAGCTCCTGGACGAGCGCCGCGACCGTGCCTGGCGGTCCGGCAACCCGGCGCTGGACTTCGTCGGCACAGGTGGCGGCGTTTTCCTGCTGCATCAGCCCAGGAAAGAACCGAGCCGTTGAACCAGGCGACGTCTCAGAACTGCCCCACCAGCCCCATTCGATAGGCGTAGTGGACGATGCCCTGCACCGACTCCACCCCCAGCTTGTCACGAATGGCGGCCGTGTGATTCGAGATGGTGCTCGCCGAGACGTCCAGCTCCCCGGCGATCTCGGAGACCGTCTTGCCCTCGACCAGCCGCTGAAACACCTGCCCCTCACGAGGTGTCAGCAGCTCGTGGGGCGGTTTCTCGCTCACCGGCGCCACCAGTGCCAGCTCGGCCAGGGTGTCGGTGATATGCCGACGTCCCTGCGACGCCTTCCGGATCGCCGTCAGCAGCTCCTCCGGGTCGCGCGTCTTGGACATGTAGGACAGCGCCCCCTTCCGCAACAGGTGCAACGCCAGCTGGTCCTCGGGGTACATCGTCAACACCACGATGCCGACCCTGGGCGACGTCGCACGCACGCGCGTTACAATCTCGCCTCCCGGCAGCCCCGGCAGCGAAAGGTCCAGCACCAGCACGTGGCAGTGGGCTTCTGATACCGTGCTCTCGACGGCCAGCCCATCGGCCACCTCGGCGACGATCTCCATGTCGCTCTGAGCCCCCACCAGCAGCTTGAGTCCATGCCGCATCACGGCGTGGTCATCGGCGACGACGATACGAATCATCTCACGGCTCCTTGGCCTCGAAAGGGATCTCGGCCTCGACACAGGTCCCGCCGTCCTCGGGCACGTACCAGCGCGCGGTGCCGCCTACCTCGCTCACCCGCTCGGCGAGACCCAGCAGGCCCAGACGCTGCGGGGCATCACCGGCACGGGGTTCACAAGGAAGCCCTTTGCCATCATCGGCGACACGGATGACGAGGACGTGGTCAACGACGCTCGCTGCGAGGGCGACACGCGTTGCCTCGGCATGTCGCATCGTGTTGGTGAGCGACTCCTGCACCACATGGTAGGCGACGTCGGCGACCTCGTCGGGGACGTCGTCCAGCATGGACAGCGTCAGCGATAGTTTGGGCCCCTGGCGCCGCTCGACGTCCTCGGCCAGCCACCTCAGCGCCCCCTCGAGGCCAAGGTTGGCCACAGCGGTGGGGCGCAGGCGCAGCAGGATGCGGCGCACCGTTTGTTGCACCTGGTCGAGCATGCCGGTGACCATCGTCGCATCCTCGGCTTCCAACTTACCGCCAGCCTTGAGCGCGGCCATCGCGTAGCGCAGTCCAGTGAGCTCCTGGCCAAGCTCGTCGTGGATCTCCCGCGAGATCCACAACCGCTCCTCCTCCCGGGCGGTCCGTTCGCGGCGGGCCAGCGCCCGCACGTCCTCGGTCCGCTCGGCCACGGTCGCTTCGAGCTGGTCGTTGAAGCGCGCCAGGCGGTCCGCCTGGATGACGTTGTTGCGCGTCAGCAGGTAACCGAGGTGACCCAGGCCCAACCCGATGACGCCGACGCCCGCCAGGTAGGTCGATGCGGCGGGTGCGAGCGGCTGCGAGAAGAGGTTCGGATCGCCCATCAGCAGTCCTGCCCAGAAGGACAGGTACAGCACCACGGTGATACCGACGCGGGGGCCGAAGGCGACCGGGAAGATGACCGAGCCCATGGGCGCCCAGAGCAGAAACATCGCCCCCTGCATGTGAGGCAACGGTGCCAGTACGGCGCCCACCAGTATCAGGAGTCCCATCCCTCCCAACAGGCCCTGCGCGAGCGGGAACCGCTGGTAGATGGGTAACAGGGTCGACGCCATGAAAAGCACCACGCCGATGCCCAGCAGCAACCGCATGTCTCGAAATGCCGACAGCGTCTCGGCCGAATGACCGAACACGAGGCCATCGATAGGGCTCCAGAGCAGAAGCACGCCGCCAATGGTCAGCGCGATGACACGCACCAGGCGGACGGCGATAATGCGGCGGACCTCCCTGAAGTGTTGCAGCTCGGCGAGCGACGGCGCCGGCTCCAGCCGGATGCCGAGCCGGGTCACCACCTCCACGAAGAGTTCGCGCAGCGCGGGCGGGAGCCAGGGGGATTGCATGATGAACAGCGTAGACGGCCGCAGTGGCTGCGTCGAGCAGCGCGCTCGGCCGTCAACGCCTCTCCACGGAGACTTCAAACTATGTTTGGGGCCGGTCCGTTGGCGAGCCGCCATTTGCGGGTCGCAACTTTTGGCTCGGGACACTAGTGTCTTGGCGCACGACGCATGGAGGAGCGTGATGTCCGACGAAGACCTCAAGAACCTGGGCCCGCTGGCCTATCTGCTGGGCCGCTGGGAAGGCCAGAAGGGCGATGATGTTGCCCCGTCCAACCTGGACCGCCATCAGGTCGCGCGCAGCAAGTACCGCGAGGAGATGAGCTTCGAGTCCACCGGCCGTGTGGACAACCACGAGCAGGTCCTCTACGGCCTGCGCTACCGCACCACGGCCTGGCGCGTCGACGAGCCCGACCCCTTCCACGAGGAGGTCGGCTACTGGATGTGGGACGCCAAGGACAAGCAGGTCATCCGCTGCTTCATGGTTCCGCGCGGCGTGAGCGTCATCGCCGGCGGTGACGTCGACCCCATCGACACCGAGTGGTCGCTGTCGGCCGAGGTGGGATCCGAGACCTACGGCATTTGCTCCAACAAGTTCCTCGACCGTGAGTTCAAGACGGTCCGCTACGACTTCAAGCTGACCTGGAACGACGACGGCACCTTCACCTACGACGAGGACACGGTCCTGCAGGTCAAGGGGGCCGAGGAGCTCTTCCACCACACCGACAGCAACACCATGCGTAAGGTCGAGGGCTGAGGCTCGTGGGAAGGAGCGGCGGGTGAGTGAGGCCCCCGAAAAGCTCGGGCGCCGCGAGCGCAAAAAGCGCGACAAGCGTCGCCGCATGCTCAAGGCGGCCCGCGAGCTGTTCGTCAGCAAGGGCTACCAGAAGACGACGACCCGCGAGATCACCGAGGCCGCCGACGTCGCCACCGGTACCCTGTTCACCTACTTCGGCGACAAGACACAGCTGCTCCGGGAGCTCTTCCTCGAAGACATCGACGAGGTCACCGGCGATGTCTTCGAGACCCTCGATCGCGAGCAGCCGGTCATCGACCAGCTGATGGCCATCTTCGACCCGATGTTCCGCTACTACGGCAGCGATGTACCGCTGGGCCGGGAGATCTTCCAGGCGTTCATGTTCCACGGTGAGGTCGACCCCATCACCCAGAGGTTCATCATGCGCCTCAGCAGCGTCTTCGAGCACGGCAAGAAGGCTGGCACCGTGCGCCAGGACCTGCCCTCGCCGACCGCCGCTTATTCAGCGTTCGCGCTGTACCTCAGTGGCGTGATGCTGCTGCTGCAAGACAACCTCGCCGAGTCGACCCACCGCGCGCTGGTTCGAGGCAGCCTTCAGGTCATGGTGGACGGCGTCCGGGCCTGAGGACCAGCCCACTGGGGCGCGCCGTCTACCACGCGATACACACCCTATCGGCGGCTGTCTTCCCCGGTCCACACGGAAGGCCCACAGCTCCTGAACTCAGGAGTGGAGGACGTGGCACGACGCTTGCTCATGCAGGCGGCCCGAACCACGAAAGGAGCCCCTCATGACCCGCCACCTCCTCACCTGCGCCAGCGTCGCCCTGGCGCTGATGATGGCGATCATCCCCGCCAACGCCCAGGTCGGCCGCAGCCTTGGCCACCACACCCTGTCCAAGGGCAACGACAACATCGTCGGTCTCGCGTACGACGACCAGGACGACCGCCTCTACGTCCTCGACAGCGACCGCACCATCTACACCTACCTCTACAACCCCAGCACCGAGGCCCTCACCCCGTCATTCCCCGTTACTTTGCCGAGCTCCCTCTCCGGTTCCGAGCCTGTTCGAGGGCTCGGGTTCGCCCGCGAGGGTGGTGCACGGGTCCTTTACTACGCCCGGTTGGACGGTTCGACCCCGGTCCGAACCCATCTTTGCCGTGCGACCTTTCCGGCCTTCGGTGGCTCTGCGACGACCACCTGCATGTCTTTGGAGGGCGCCATCTTTGGCCTCACCAACAAGGAGGCCTGGGGTATCGCCGTCCACGACGACAGCATCTACATCAGCTACCCACCGACCTCCGTCAGCAATGGCGTGCTGGTGCTCCGGGGCAAGTACGGATTTGGCACCTGGGCCGCGTGCCGCACCAACCCCTACTCCTGGTGCGACGTCCAGCACCGCGCCGCCAGTCAGAGCAATCGGGAGAGCCGGGGCTTGGCCATCATGCCAGTCGATGGCGAGACGTACCTCTGGGGAACCGTCGGAACCAACGGGGTGTACGTGGCGGATGCTCCCAGCGGCCGCGCGCTGTTCCGCTTCGAGCATCCGCGCTCGGAAGAACCCTGGGTCGCTGAGAGCAACCAGCTTGGGTTGGCCTTTGGAGCCAATGTGCTGTGGGTATCGGAACGCAAGTCCGGGCGGGACCGGGTTCACCGGGTCAACGTCCTGAGCGAATACGAGGTCCGAGAGACCACCCCCTGGCGCGTCCGTGACTGGGTCTTCCGCCTGAAAAGCCGTCACGGCAGTGGCCCTACCGGCACCATCCGCCACAACTTCGCCCGACCGTTCCCCGTCTCGGTGCTCCCCAACCAGGACCGCAGCGACTGGCGCTTCACCTATCAAGACTACGGCGCCCGCACCTATCACTACACCACCAACGTTGGTGGGGACGTGGATACGCCACAGCGCCACAGCCGCACCAAGTACGTGGGGCCTCCGCTCATCGGCGACACCTATACCTCCGAGGTCCGCTTCCGCGGCAAGACCCGCCGCGCGCGCTTGCTCGTCTACCCCCACCTCGTCACCACCGCCCGCGCCGGCGGCATGGCCAGCGCCAACTACATGGGCGACGACAACCACCTCTACAAGATGGACACCTTCACCAACACCTATGCCAACTTCGTGGCCCGGGTGGAGGACTACGTAAAGGCCAAGTACACCCTCACCGACGCCCGCATGGACCACGCCTACTGGGCCGGACGCAACATCGTCGAGTACATCCTCGACCACTACCACTACCCCACCGACAACCACCCGGCGACGTTCGATTATCTGCTCGGCCACTACAACGCCAACCCGGCTCCGCACAAGATGGTGTTGAGCGATGGCGACTATGACGGGGACGAGCTCATGGCGTGCTCAGGGACCAGCGTGGTCGTTGCGGGCGCGATGCGATTCCTGGGCTTTGACGCACGCTGGGTGGGCGCTACGGACCAGGGCGGCCCTGTCGACCCGAGTGATGACTTTTGCGCCGGCTCGGGGGTGGACTGCACCGTGTGGGACAACGACGGGATCCTCTCTCCTGGGGAGTGGGCGGTGGGCAAGAATGGCCACCGTTGGGCCCAGGTCTGGATGGGCCCCATCTATGGCTGGCAGCAACTGGACGGGACTCCCATCAAGCCGGCCGACGAGGCCGATATCGCCGATGCGCCGCCCGCCCGAGAGCAGTCGTTGTATATGCAAAGGGTGGCGAGCGATGACAGCGACTTCCGCAACCGGGACTGGCTCGTCACCACCATCGGCTCCGGTAAGTTCACAGCCCTGGTCAAGGACCACGATCTAAGCAACAGCAGCGATTGCTGGGACACCGGCAAATGCGGTCCCGACCAGCGCTACAACCTGACGGCTCGTCACACCAGCCCCGGCAGCTGGGCGCCGAGCTCGAGGATCTATGTCGGCAACCCCCTCGCCCTGAACGCGATGAGCGCCATCCATGACGCCACCGCTGACACCATCGATGTGGACTGGAGCCTTGTCGGCCCCTGGAGCCAGGCTGATCCGGACGCCACGCTACGGGTCATCGCAAGCCGCAACGGTGTCGAGACTGTTCTGGCAACGGGGCTTCAGCCTTCGGCAGGTGCGGCCGTGGTGCCCGCGTCCATGCTGAACCCCGGCGTGTATGGCGTTATCGTCCAGAAGGACGGTGACCCTGACACAGCGGGTGTCACGGTCTTGCTCGTCTATTGACGGACGACCATGGCCTCCAGGACGGGAGCGCAGTAGCCTGTGGCCATGCCCAAGCTCGTCCATCATTGGTTGCCGCTGCTCCTGCTGCTGGTCCTCGCAGGCTGCCCCTCTGGCCACACGGCCGGCGGGGGAGCGCCCGCTCAGACGACGCCACCAGCGTCGGAAGGTGCGAGCTCCCAGTCCAGCGGCGAGGTCACCTGGACCCTCAAGGACACCGGCAAGCGCTGCGTTCGCGCCCCTTGTTTCAGCTACATCGCGACCTCATCGGCGGGCGCCTCGATGGAGCTCAGCGGGGTGAACACCTCCAGCCTCGGCCTCACTCCCGAGATGGAGGGCGAGCTCCGCCGGGGCATGCGGGAGGGCGGCGTTTCTGTCCGAGGCCGCATTATCGAGCAAGGCGTGGCGCCAAACCGCACCGTCATCTTTATCGTCGAAGACATCGTCCCGAGTGGGGAAGCATGACCCGGCTACTGTTGTGCGCAGCGCTCACGCTGCTCGTGTCCTGGGCGTCCATGGCGCCATCGGCCCATGCGACGCCGCGCTCGTGGCGCGGCACGCTCCCCGCGGCCGTGCAGCCTTCACAGATCGAGGCCCTCGTAGCCCTCGACCACCGATTCGGGCCGATCAACGTCGCCTTCGACAACGGTGACGGCACCGTTCGCTGGCTCGACGGCGTCCTGTCAGAGGCCTTGTCCGCCGACGCCGAGGGCTTGTGGGCCTTTGTGACCCAGCGCGCGGTCCTGCTTCGTCTGGAGGATCCCAGCCGTCAGCTTCGGCTGACCGAGATCCGCACCGACCGGTATGGCATGACCCACGGCGTCTTCCAACGCGTCCACCGGGACATTCCGGTGTTCGCCAGCGAGTTCGTCGTCCACATGAACCCGCACGGCGTCGTCACCTCCGTCACCGGCCGGTACCACGCGGAGGTGGTCGCTCCGACCGTGGCCTTGCTGGACCAGACGCAAGGGTACGACGCCGCCCATGTCCACAGCGGCCATCCCGGCCCGGTGCAGTTCCACACGGACTACGGCGAAGGCCGGCTGGTCATTGTCGGCCCGCGCCCCGATACGCCGCGTAGCACCGGCTTTCAGCTGGCCTGGATGGTGGGCGTGTCCTGGTACGACCAACAGCCCTGGGCGTATCGCATGTTCATCGACGCACGCAGCGGCGATCTCCTGCGCAAGTACGCGATGGTGTTCGACCAAGTGGCGCCTGCGACCGGAACCGGCAAGAGCTACACCGGCCAGACGGTCAATCTCAACGTTGGCCAGGACGGCGCCTCGGGGCAATACGCGCTGTGGGAGTTCAAGAACACGATGGGCTCGGGCAACGTCATCCGGACCTACAACGCCAACAACTACACGTCGCAGCCTGAGGACACCTCCTACCTCGACAACCTTCTGGCAGCCGGCGGTGATTTCACCAGCTCCGACGGGTTCTTCAAGGACACCGCGTCGGTCGACGCCCACCGCTTCATCAGTGCCGTCTACGACTACTACGCCACCAACCACGACTGGTACAGCTGGGATGGGCAGGGGGCGGGCCTGCTGGTGCTCGTCCACGTCGACAACCAGCTCAACAACGCCTTCTGGCACGGCTACTTCAAAATCCTGGCCTTCGGGGACGGCGACGGGTGGAACTTCCTCAACCTGACGCGTTGCCTCGACATCGCCGGCCACGAGCTGAGCCACGCGGTCATTACGGGTACGGTGGACCTCGTCTACGAGGCACAGTCCGGGGCGCTCAACGAGCACATCGCCGACGCCTTTGGCACCCTGGTCGACGCTCCGTCGGGCTCACCGGACGACTTTCATCTGGGCGAGAACTGCATGGGGCAGGGCTGGTCGACCCCGTTCCTGCGCCACATCAAGCAGCCCCATCTGGGTCAGCAGCCAGGGCACTTCTTCGGCTACCGACAGCTCCCGCTCGACGACAACAACGGCGGCGTCCATAGCAACTCGGGCATCCCGAACAAGGCCTTCTCCATCATGTACAGCGCCCTGGGAGCCGCCAAATTGGGGCAGCTCTACATGGCGTTCCTGCAGTCCAAGAGCATCGGACAGACGGGCACGTTCCTGGATTACCGCAACGGCATGCTGAGCACCTGTGGCGCCGTCTTCGGCGCCAGTTCTACCGAGTGCAACCATGTGCTGGCGGCCATGGAGCAGGTCGGTATCTTCGCCCAGGGTTCTGCCGTCAGCTGCCCCAGCGGAAGCTCTCCCGACACCTTCAGCGGGTGCCAGTGCAACCCGGGTACGTTCTTTGACTACAGCACCGGAGTCTGCGGCTCCCCGACCAATGCCTGCAGCGGCGTACCCGCCGCTGGTGAGTGCAGCGGGAGCACCCTCAGCAAGTGCGTCAACGGGAGCGTCCAGACCACCGACTGCGCCGGCATCGGCAAGGCGTGCGCGTTCGATTCGATTACGCAGCAGTACACATGCAGCGGCGATTCGGGCGGCTGCGGCAACGTGACCGCCACCAAGACCTGCTACGGCGACGTGCTGAAGTGGTGCGACAACGGCAGCGTCCAGACCCAGAACTGCCCGTTCTTTGGCCAAGTGTGCAGCAACGGGCAGTGCACGACGCCCGACAGCTCCTGCACCCCCAACTGCGGCGGAAAGGCGTGCGGCGACGACGGATGCGGCGGCGTGTGTGGCGTCTGTGGTGCCGGTGAGCAGTGCGATGGGGCGGGGCAGTGCCAGGCGGCCTCACCCGAGGCCTGTGGCGCCATCACCGTGGTCGGTGAGTGCAACGGCGACACGCTGAGTTGGTGCGACAACGGCAACCTCGTCGTCATCAACTGCGCCTCCAACAATGCGCCTTGCGTCTTCGACGACAGCAACCAGTACTATGACTGCGGGGAGGCCCAGAGTTCCGGAGGCGGCCCTTGCGGCGCGGTGACTGTCGAGGGGCAGTGCGACGGCCAGGTCCTCAACTACTGCGATGAAGAGGGCGTCCTGCAGACCTATGACTGCGCGGGCCTCAACGCCACCTGCGCCTTCGATGACGCCAACAACTATTACAACTGCCTGGGCGCTGGCAGCGGGGCGTGCAACGGGATCACCTTCCAGGGCGAGTGCCAGGACGACACGGTCCTCTGGTGCGACAACGACACCCTGCAGAGCATCACCTGCACCGACGCGTCGAAGGTTTGCGGCTGGTCCGAGACGAACGACTTCTATGACTGCATCGATCCCTCGGGTCTCGGGACCTGCGTCCCCGCCTGCGACGGCAAGACCTGTGGCGATGATGGGTGTGGCGGCGTTTGCGGGACCTGCGCCGACAGCCAGAGCTGCTCAGCCAGCGGACAGTGCCTGGAGAACCTGGTGCCTATCGGCGATGAGGCGCTCTGTAGCGGAAGCGGGCCCCACCATGGGACCTGGTTGCTGGCCGCCGTCCTTTGGGGGCTGCTCGCCCTTCGGAGGCGGCGACGACAGGATATCGGCGCACCATAGCGGCATAGCCCGACGGCATCGGGCTTGCTCTCGTCTTACCTGGACTTATCTTTTGAGCGCGCTCAAAATTGGAGCGTGTTCATGTTCGGGAGGAGAGCAGCCAATGACAGCGACCATGACCCTCAGTGACGCCCTCGAGCAGTATTTCGCGGGCAACGATTTCGACGCTTCGACCTACACCGAGGACTGGGCACGGTTCTGGGTCGGCCCGCTGCCGGTCATCATCCCCAACACCGCGTTGCGCAAACAGGCGCTCCGCAAGCACGACCTGCACCACATTGTGACGGGGTATCGGACCGACGTCGTCGGCGAGGCGGAGATCGGGGCCTGGGAGGTGGCCACAGGCTGCGGCACCAACGGCGTGGCCTGGGGCCTGAACCTGACGGCGATGGCGTTGGGCCTGTTGGTCCATCCAAAGCGCGTCTTCGGGGCCTTCGTGCGGGGCCGTCGCTGCCGTAACCTCTACCCCGAGGGCGACGTCGACATGCAGCGCGAGGTGTCCGAGGTTCAGGGAGCGCTGGGGCTGTCGGAGAGCCCCACCGCGCACGCTGCTCCGTCCGAGGTGGGGCTGTTCGTCGCGGCGAGTCTGGCGGCGCTGCTCAGCGGGATCGGTGCGCTGGTGAGCTTTCCGGTGCTGGCGGTGGTCGGGTGGACGTCGTACGGCCTCGCCAAGCTGGGCCGGTGATGGATGGCAGCCGTCGAGCCGTGCTACATGGCCACGTAACCGAGGCGTCCTGCGTGGCGTATGGCTCCTCGACCGCCATCCCCAAGGAGATCCCATGGCTCGCAACTCCCTGCTCGTCGTCTTCGCCGTAGGCGCCGCCTTTGTCGTCGGGGCCGCCATCGGCCCCAAGCTCTTGAGAACCGACGCTCACGCCAAGAGCATCAAGGTCGCCGACAACCAGGGCCTGTCGTACCAGTCCAGCCCTCACTCGGTGGACGTCACCGTGGAGCGCCTCACCAAGGCGCTGAAGGCCAAGGGGCTCACCGTGTTCACCGTCATCGACCATGCCGCGGGTGCCAAGAAGGCGGGCCTCGAGCTGCCTGCGACCAAAGTCGTCGTCTTTGGCAATCCGAAGATTGGGACGCCCCTGATGGCCAAGAAGCGCACCGTTGGCATCGATCTGCCCATGAAGATGCTGGTCTGGAGCGCCGACGGAAAGACGCAGCTGGCCTACAACACCGCCGATTACATGGCCAAGCGGCACATGCTCACGGGCATGCCCCAGTGGAACAAGGTCAAGGGTGCACTGGCGGCCTTCGCCAAGGCCGCCACGACCAAGTAGCGGCGTCAGTCCGCGACGAAGCCTTCCCAGCGGCTGAGGTAGGTCGCGAAGGTGTCGGAGACGCCCTCGCTGTGCAGATAGGCCCGCGTGACGGGCAGAGCGGTGGGCTCGAAGTCGGGGTTGGCGATGACCTGCTTTGGCAGGTCGTGGTGCAATACGCCAGCCCTGCCGATGGCCACGATGTCGATGCCGGCCTCCAGCACCCGCATCACCTCGGCGCCGCTGCGGATCTGCCCCGCCACGGTCAGCTTCACGCCTTTGCGATCCAGCGTCAGGCAGTGCTCCATAAGGCTCTTGCCGTGGTGCTCGGGCTCGTGGGGCTGCTTGAAGACGTCCCACAGCGAGAGGTCCAGCAGGTCGACCTTGCCCCCGTCGATGAGCTGCTGGCTGACGGTCAGGATCTCGCTCAGCCGCATGCCAAAACGTTCCGGCGACAGGCGCACGCTCAGCAGGAACTCCGGCCCACACGCCTCACGGATGCCGTCGACGATCTCGAACAGCAGGCGCGACCGGTTCTCCAGGGAGCCGCCATACCGGTCATCCCGCCGGTTGTACTTGGCGCTCAGGAACTGGGCGACGATGTAGCCATGGGCACCATGTACCTGGACGCCGTCCATCCCGGCCTCCTTGCACCGGATCGCCGCGGCGATGAAGTCGTCCCGCAGCCGCTCTACGCCCTTGGTGGTGATGCCGCGGGCCCCCGACTTGGGCTCGTCCGAGGGCGCCATGGGGGTGTGACCCGTGACCGCCTGCGGGGAGCGCAGGCCGCCGTGGTACAGCTGCACCAGAGCCAGGCTCTGCTCGGCCTTGATGGCGTCGGCCAGCCGTTTCAGGCCGGGGATGTGGGCGTCTGAGAAGCAGCCAAGCTGGCCCGGGAAACCCTGGCCCGCCTCCTGCACGTGCGAGGCGCACGTCATCGTGATGCCGAAGCCGCCATGGGCCCGCATGGTCAGCCAGCGGAACTCGTCGTCCGACAGGACGCCGTCCTCATGGCTCTGGGTGTTGGTCATCGGGGCCAGCATGAATCGGTTCTTCATGCTGAGCCCGCATGGGAATGCAACGCTGTCGGTGGGCTTCATGGCGTCCGTGAGTAGCGCCTGCGGGCAAGTGCAGTCAACCGCTTGGATACTGTCCGGGCGTGACTATGCTACCGCCCATGAGCACACAGAACTGGACCTTCCTCGAGGGCGAAAACTACATCAACTTCGAGTCGTTCAAGCGCAACGGCAAGGGGGTCAAGACGCCGGTCTGGTTCGCCCACGACGGCGACACCCTGGTGTTCTTCACCAACGAAAACTCGTGGAAGGTGAAGCGTCTGCGGCGCAACGCCGACTGCCGCGTGGCGGCGTGCAACATGACCGGCAAAGTCATCAAGTCGGAGTGGGTGGACGGCACCTGCCGCCGGATCGAGGGGGCCGAGGCCAAGGCTGCCCACGCGCTGCTGAGCAAGAAGTACCTCTCGCTGCGCTTCTCGAATCCCTTCGCCAGGCTCATCGGCAAGTCCAAGGAGTGGGCGCACTACCGTATCTGGGTGGGTAAGGACGCCGGCGGGGAGTAACCCGGCGCTTGCATCCCGCTCCGCGCTCCGGTCTCCTGAAACGGGCGGACAAGCATGGAGCGAGACGATGCACTTGGGGCGATTGGGCCGATGGTTGAGCTTCGCCGCGGCGCTGGCCATGGCCACACCGCAGACCTGGGCGGGACCGGGCGATTGGGCCGAGGGCCTCGATGACGAGGACGACGGGGCTACCAGGGATTTCTACAATCGCGGCGCTGGGCTCGCCTGGCGCAACGCCAACGGTGATTGGATCGACGCGGACGGCACGCCGCAAGGTGACGCCGCATTTGCGATGGCCGACGTGGCGGACACCGATGAGCTGCGGTTCATAACCTGGGACGTGACCGACCTGGTCAACGGGTGGCTGGACGGCAGCATCCCGGCGCGCGGGTTTTTCATTCGCGCGGTTGGCGGTGGTGGCCCCATCGATATCGCGAGCCGGGAGGTGGAGACCGCCGCGGAGCATCCCCAACTCGAGGTGGATGGCGCCGTCTTGTCGGCGGTGGCCGACACATACCTGGAACCTTCGACGTACCAGGCTCAGGGGCAGAACACCCGGCTGCGTATCAGCGGTGACCAGAGTACGCTCGTCCGCTTCGATCTCAGCGGACTGAGCGGTCCCGTCAGCACCGCCACGCTCCGACTCTGGACGACCAAGCAATACGGCGGCGGCGCGATGGTCGGTGTGTTCGCCGCGGCTCCAGGACGTCTTGGGCCGGCGCCTGTGGCGGCAGCCGGGCTCGCCGAGGCCTACCCGATGGACGAGGGTATCGGCAGCCACCCGGACGTCGTGTTCCACGACAACTTCGAGGATCCCAACTGGGAGGCGGGCTGGACGTCCGCCGGAGGCCAGTACGGCATCGCCGACCCTGCGACGCCCGAATTCGGGTTCACCTCCCTGTCGGGCAAGGCGCTCGTCGCGACCGTTCCGGAAGGAGGCAACACCGCGCTGAATCTGCGCTACGATTTCGCAGCGGAGACCGGGAGCGAGCCTGAAGCCATCTACATGCGCTACTACCTCCGGCTGGGCAGCACCTGGAACCAGAGCGTGGACGGAGGGAAGCTACCCGGCATCTCCGGCACCTATGGCGTGGCCGGGTGGGGTGGGCGCAAGTCCGACGGCACCAACGGGTGGTCCGCTCGCGGCCTCTTCAAACGCTCGGTACAGAACCCGGGCAACCCGCTCGCCGGCCACACCCCCGTTGGGAGCTACGTCTACCACGCCGACATGGAGGGAAACTACGGTGACAACTTTGTGTGGGTCGACGCCTGGGCCGACGAAGGCTACGGGGGAGTGCTCGACATCGACCGCTGGTACTGCATGGAGACCTACGTCCAGCTAAACACCCTGGGCGTCAACGACGGTGTCATCCGTGGCTGGGTCGACGGTCGGTTGGCCTACGAGAAGACCGACCTGCGCTTTCGGGACGTGGACAGCCTGAAGATCGAGCGGATCTGGATGAACATCTACCACGGCGGTACAGCGGCTTCGCCGTACGACCAGCACGCCTTCATCGACCACGTCGTGGTGGCTCACAGCTACATCGGGCCGGCGCCGGGCTTTGGGGTCACCACCGACCCGACGCCCGAGCCAGGGCCGGATGCGGCACCGGATGCCGCGCCTGACGCGGGCGCCCCGACGCCGGATGCGAGCGCTTCTGGAGACGCTGCGCCGCCGACGTCGACGCCGGACCTGGGCTCGGCACAGAACCCAGGCGACGACAACGGTTGCAGCAGCTCACCTGCCGCGCCAGGACCCCTTGGACTGCTCATGGTGATGATGCTGACCTGGGCCCTGTCGCGGAAGCACCGCCACAGCTAGCTCGCGAAGGGCTCCACGTTGGTCCGGGCGAAGGCCAGCAGCTCCTCGACGTTGGTGATCAACGCCGAGAAGCCCTCGCGGATGTCGTCGAGGGTGATGGCCTGTCCACCCACGAACTCGGTGGCCTGGGCCATGATCGTGTTGAAGATGTCCTCGACGTTCTGACAGCTGGCCAGCTGCGTCGTGAAGTTGTTCACGATCGCCGTCATCGACTCGATGCGCATGTTCATGGCGACGTTGAACCGACCGGCTACGTCCATCCAGAACGCGCTCTCCTCTCTGAGGGCCGCGATCTGCTGCCGGATGTAGGATTTGACCGCATCGATGATGCGTTGCAGCTGCGCGATCACCCGGTTGGCAACGGCTTCGGCCGCCTCCGCCCCGGTGTTGAGCAGGCCTTCTGCGGCGTTGGCGAGCATGTTGTCGCCCAGCTCGACCTCCGGAATGGTCACCGTCGGCAGCTGGATGGCGTCGACCATCGCTTCGACCTCGTCGAGCTTGGCCATGCCCTGCTCGATGAGGCTCTGCACGTCCAGCGCCGAGGCCGCCATCGTGGCGAACGTGCCGAGCTTCGAGTTCATCTCCTCGAGGCCTTCGACCGCTTTGTCGCGGAAGAAGACGAAGGGATCCTGGCCATCGAGGAACTCTCGCATGGCATCTTCGGCCCCCTCCATGAAGCCCTCGACGGTCTGCGCGAAGCTCTCGTAGCCCTGCTGGCCCGAATCGATGCCGCCCTGCACCAGGTCGATCCCGAGGAGCGCCCCATTGGCTGCCAGCCCCAGCACCTGCTCGCCGATGGAGCGGTTCGCCTGGTCCAGCGCCGCCTGATCGACCTCTTCGTCGCCGTCGCGTTGAAGCGCCTGCCGCTGAACAGGAGCTGCCTGGGCAGGGGCTGCCGCGGGGGGCGCCGCCGCAGCCTGGCCCGTGTCAGCGCCGGCATCCTTGACCGGCGGGACCTCGGTCGGAGACACCGCGGTGGTGCCCCAGATGTTGACGATGGCGTTGATGAGGCCGGTGCTCCCGGTGAGACGGCCCACCCCCGCGACGATGCCCTCGATGGCCTTCCAACTGACGTCGTCCGCCCCACGTAGCACGTCGGCCAGGGCGCCCCAGTTGCCGCCGTCGAACAGCCCCTTCAGGTTCGTCCAGTGCTCGGTGAACGCCTTCATGACCGGGTTCATGGCCTGGGCGCCGCTCTCGACGGCCTCACCCGCGTTGGCGACGGCCGTGTCGACGCTCTTGAACTGGTTGGCGTTGGCGAAGCCCAGTGTGGCCAGGTTCACCACGTCCAGCAGCACCGCGAAGCAGTCGGCGCCGACGTTCCACCAGAACGTCTCCTCCAGGTTCTGCATCTCCTGGGCCTGCGTCTGGTCGGTCGCTGCCAGTCGGTCACCTTCGGCATCAGCGGTCACCGCGATGAGCGTGTCCATGATGACCAGCGAGCCATCCCCAATGAAGTTCAGAAGGCCGACGATCTCGTTGATCGGCGCCGTGGCCAGGTCGACTTCCACGCCCACGACGCTGATGGTGCCGATGTCCTGAATCTGTTCGCTCACTGTGCCCACGTGGGCGATGAGGTTGTTGACGACGACGATGGCCTGACGGGCCATGAGCATCGTGCGGATGGAGTCCGCGCGTGGGCTCGTGCAGTTGGCGATGGTCTCGTAGTTCTGAATGCCCTCCAGAACATCGGCGCCGAGGCCCGTGACGGCGCCGACCACCGGAATGATGCGGGTGAACTCGAGGCCGGTCCGGACCACGTTGCCCCAGGGGCCGTTGATGGTGTCCACCACCGACGCCCACATGCCTTCCTCGCCCGCAAGGCTGTTCGGCGCGCGCTCGACGGCCTGTTCGTTGCTGGGCTCGCGCTGGCTGTCCCCCGATTGGCCTCGCGCGTTGCCGCCGCCTTGCTCGGCCGCCTCTGCCTCCTCCAGCTGCGGCGTCTCCGGGGCTTCTTCGCCCTCCAGCTCATCAGCGACCTGATCGCCGCCGGTGCCTACTTCCTCCTCGGCGGCTGCAGCGACCTCCGGGGGGGCATCGGGCGGGGAGCCGTCGACCTCGTCGTCCATGTCCTCATCGTCGTCATCCCCAAATTGGACGGCCTTCTTGGCGATGGAGGCACCGCCTCCGGCCATGCGGTCCAGCAGGGACTCGGCGCTCTCCCCACGCACCACCTTGTCCGCCACTTCGTCGGCGTGGCGCTCATAGCTGTCCCCGCTCTTGCCGACCCCGCCCGCGAGCGAGACGCCGCCTCGCTGCTGAACCACGTGGGCGGCCTCGTGGGCGACCGTGTGCAGGTCCTTGCCGCCATCGCCAAGCACCACGCCGCCGTTGGTCGCGTAGGCCCGCGCGCCCATCGATCGTGCTGCGGTGTTGGCTTCCGTTCCCGTAAACGCCTGGACGTCCGACACGTCGTGACGTCCGAACGCGTTCTGGATCGTGTCCAGATGCGGGAGCTTGCTGGACGCACCCTTCATGCCGCCCGCGGCCGTTGCGTGAACGTCTGCAGGCTTTTGCTCCCGGCTCATGACGCTCTGGCGGAACTGCAGCAGGGCCGCGTCGAGGCCCTGCATCTGGACCGGGGAGGCGGTCATGCTGGCGGCGAAGTCATCGATCGTGTTGCTGCGTTCGCGGGCCTGGACGGGCTCGAGGCGCTCGAAGGCACCGACGGCGGTGCGTCGGGCGTCGCTGCGCTGATACGCGCGATCGGTGTGGCGTGCGGTCGTCATGCTGTACCTCAGGCGGGACAGGTCGGGGCGGTGTGACCGTGGGAAAGAGCAAACCACGTGCCAACCATCCGCTGTGCACCGCGGGGATTGGCGGCAGCGGAGCCCGAGACCATAGACCGATGCACGCGGCGACACCAGAGGTACCTGGCGGGTGACCGCCAGAGACCCGGTGTCGCCCACGGGCGACATCGGTTACCCGAGGTGTCGCCCAGAGGAGACTGCCGTCAGCTGAGGAGGCCCCGCTTGATGACCGAGTCGCGCAGGAAGTTGGCGTCGTCGTGGTCGGGATAGTCCAGCGTGTAGTGCAGTCCTCGGCTCTCGCGACGCATCAGCGCACAACGCACGATGAGCTCGGCGACGGTCACGATGTTGCGCAGCTCGATGAGGTCGGGGTCCAGCTTGAAGGCCCAGTAATCCTCGCGAATCTCCGTGCGGAGGACCTGCAGGCGGCTCTGGGCCCGGCGCAGACGCTGGTTGCTGCGAACGATGCCGACGTAGTTCCACATCAGGCTCCGGATCTCTTTCCAGGCCTGCGAAATCAAGACCTTCTCGTCGGGCTCCGTGGCGTAGCCGGGCTCCCAGTTGCGGACCTGGTCGAACATGCTGTCGTCGCAGTTGGCGATGATCTCGGGCGACGCCAGCGCGGCCCGTCGGCCCATGACCAGGTTCTCCAGAATCGAGTTGCTGGCCAGTCGGTTGGCCCCGTGGAGCCCGGTGTGGGCGACCTCGCCAGCGGCGAGCAGGCCCCCGATGGAGGTCTGGCCGTGCGCGTCGGTGTGGACCCCGCCGCAACAGTAGTGCGCGGCCGGAACCACCGGGATGGGCTCCACGCGCATGTCGATGCCCAGCGACATCAACTTGCCGTGCACGCCCGGGAAGTGATGCTCCAACTTCTCTGCGGGCAGGTGGGTCATATCCAGCAGCACGTGGGGGTCGCCGGACCGCTTCAGCTCGCTGTCGATGGCCCGAGCCACCACGTCGCGTGGCGCCAGGTCCTTGAGCTCGTGGTACTCCGGCATGAACGCGTGCCCGTCCAGCCTCCTCAGAATGCCGCCCTCGCCGCGGCATGCCTCGGTCACCAGGAAGTTTTTCACCTGCGGGTGGAACAGGCAGGTCGGGTGGAACTGGAAGAACTCCATGTTCGCCATGGTTGCGCCCACGCGCCACGCCATGGCGACCCCGTCGCCGGTGGCCAGGTCGGGGTTGGAGGTGAACTTGTAGACCTTACCGGCGCCTCCGGTGGCCAGAAGCACCACCCGGCCGAGCATGACGTCCACCTCCCCGGTCTCGCAGTTGAGCACGTAGGCGCCCAGGCAGCGGTCCTCGCCGGGCAACCCGTGACGGCGCTTGCCGATGAGGTCGATGGCCTGTCGGTGTTCGAAGAACGTGATGTTGGGATGGTCCTGCGCGGCCTTGTGCAGGCCAGCCATCACGGCCTTGCCGGTCATGTCCTTGGAGTGCACGACCCGTCGGGCCGAGTGGCCGCCCTCGCGGGTCAGGTGCAGCGGATTCTCTGGTTTGTCCTCGAGGCGGTCGAAGCTGACGCCGAGCGCCATCAGCTCGCGGATGCGCGCCGGCCCCTCCTCGACGCAGATCCGAACGATGTCGGCGTCGTTGAGCCCATCGCCCGCGGTGATGGTGTCGCGGATGTGGGCCTCGAAGGTGTCCGCCGGGTCCATGACCGCCGCCACGCCGCCCTGGGCCCAGCGGGTGTTGCAGCTCTCCAGCTTGCGCTTGGTGATGACCGCGACCTTGTGGGTCTCGGCGACCTTGAGTGCGTAGGTCAGCCCCGCGGAGCCGCTTCCGATGACGAGAGAGTCGAAGATGTGCCGCATAGCGGGGCGGTATACCCCATCGGCGGAGCGCCGGCGAGCCTCATGTGGCCGGAATCACACCTTTCACGTTTCCGGTAACAGCCCGTCAGGCCGTCGCCGCGGCAATCGCTTCGGCCATCGCGACGACCCGATGGGCGTCCTCGACGTGGAGGTTCTCGATGAGTCGGCCATCCACCAGGACGACGCCCTGTCCCGCGGCGTGTGCCTCGGCATGGGCAGCAATGACCTTGCGCGACCAGGCCACTTCGTCCTCGGACGGAGCGAAGGCCTCGTTGGCCGCGGCCAGCTGCTTGGGGTGGATGAGGGTCTTTCCGTCGAAGCCCATCTCGCGGCCCTGGGCGCAGGAGGCTGCGAAGCCCTCGGCGTTACCCAGGTCCAGATAGACCCCGTCGACAATTGCCAGCCCTGCGGCTCGCGCAGCCAGCAGCGACATCCCCAGGCTGGTCACGAAGGGCAGCCGATCGGGGGTGTGCAGGCAATGCAGGTCCTTGGCCAGGTCCGACGTGCCCATCACGAAACCCGCCAGGCGAGGCGTCGAGAACGCGATCTCTTCGGCGCGTAGCACGCCGCGGGGCGTCTCCATCATGATCCACAGGGCGAGGTCGTCGGGTGCGCCCGAGTCCCGCAGGATGCGGTCGGCGCGGCGCACCATGTCGGCGCTTTCGACCTTGGGCAGCAGGACGCCATGAGCCCCGCTCTGTCCAGCGACGAGCAGGTCGTCGAGACCCCATGGCGTGTCCAGGCCGTTGACGCGGATGAGCAGCTCCCGGTGGCCGTAGCCGCCCTGCTTGACTGCGTCGGAGACGGCGATGCGGGCGCTCTCCTTGGCGTCGGGGGCGACCGCGTCTTCCAGATCCAGGATGATGCCGTCGCAGGCCAGGGTGCGGCCCTTCTCGAGGGCGCGGGCCTTGCTGCCGGGCATGTACAGAACGCTGCGGCGGGGGCGAATGGGTGCCGTCGTTGCCATCGTGGTCTGCTCCTAGAATCCGTAAGCTTCTTTGAGGTCGTCGTCACGTCCGGCAAGCATCCGCGCCAGCTCGACGACGACCTTGCACTGCTTGACCGTGGCGTCGTCCTGCATCTTGCCGTCGAGCATGACCGCGCCGGTCCCGTCGCCCATCGCCTCGATGACGCGCTTGGCCCACAGGACCTCGTCGACGGGCGGGCTGAACACCTTGCGGGCGATGCCGATCTGCACCGGATGCAGCGACCAGGCGCCCACGCAGCCCAGCAGGAAGGCGTTACGGAACTGGTCTTCGCAGGCAACGGTGTCGCGGATGTCGCCGAAGGGCCCGTAGAACGGCAAGATGCCGTGAGCTACACAGGCGTCGACCATGCGCGCCAAGGTGTAGTGCCACAGGTCCTGCTGCGCGGAGGGGCGCGGGGCGTCGGGGGCGTCCGGGTTCGGGTCGGTGCGGACGAGGTAGCCGGGGTGACCGCCGCCCACGCGTGTGGTCTTCATGCGTCGCGAAGCCGCCAGGTCCGCGGGGCCCAGGCTCAGGCCCTGCATGCGCGGGCTGGCGCCGCAGATGTCCTCGACGTTGGCGACGCCCAGGGCCGTCTCCAGGATGGCGTGCAGCAAGATGGGCTTGTTGATGTTGTGCTTGGCTTCCAGTAGCGCCAGCAGGCGGTCGACGAAGTGGATGTCCCAGGCGCCTTCGACCTTGGGGATCATGATGACGTCGAGCTTGTCGCCCACGGCACCCACGATCTCGGTTATGTCGTCGATGAACCAGGGGCTGTCCAGGCTGTTGACCCGGGTCCACAACTGGCACTGACCGAAGTCGGTTTCCTGGGCCACTTCGATGAAGCCGCGCCGGGCGTCGAGCTTCTTGTCGGAGGCCACGGCGTCCTCCAGGTTGCCCAGCAGGATGTCGCACTTGCTGGCCATGGACGGGACCTTGGACCGCATCTTGGCGTTGGACGGGTCGAAGAAGTGGATCATCCGGGACGGACGGAAGGGGACCTCGCGCACCGGCTGGGGGGCGCCGATGGCCAGCGGCTCGAAGAAGTGACGAGGGCTACGCATGCGCTTGCTCCGTGGACGTGGGGTATCGGTACCGAGACGGGCCGATAGGTACTGCAACCGGTGGCGCCTGGCGAGAGGCGATTTGGCACGGAGCCGCAAGCTGGCTGGAACAAGTAGTGGTGATCGCCGGTTGGCAGTTTTGTCGCCCCACCTCGGGGCCGGGGATATAGTCGACCGCGATGAACCGCATGAACCAGAAACTGATCGCCTACACCGTCGCTGGCCTGGCCTGCGTCGGTCTCCTCGTTGGCCCGCTGGCGTCGTCGGCCGAGGCCAACATGTACATCTGCAAGGACCGCTCGGGTCGGACCTGGTTCACCAACGTGAAGAAGAAAGGCCACCGCTGCCGCCTGGCGATGCAGTTCAAGGACGGTGCAGCCAAGTCCGGCAGCTCCGGGGTCCGCAAGAACGGCAACTTCAAGCCGAAGGTCGCTGGCCTCCCCCGCACCACCCACGACAACAGCACGCTCAAGGAGCGCGTGGGTCTCTATGACGCCTATATCCGAGAGGCCGCCACGCGCTATCGCATCCCGGTGCCCTTCATCAAAGGCGTCATTCGCGTCGAGAGCGCCTTCAAGTACACCGCCGTCAGCCCGGTGGGCGCGATGGGCCTGATGCAGCTGATGCCGCGCACGGCCCGCGCGATGGGCGTGACCGACGCCTACGACCCGCGGCAGAACATCTTCGGCGGCACCCGCCTGCTGCGGTACCTGGCCAACAAGCACAACGGCGACCTGGTGAAGGTCTTGAGCGCCTATCACGCCGGAAGCGGTGCCGTGGCCAAGAAGGGCGGCATTCCTTTCGAGGGCACCGAAGGCTACGTGCGGGCGGTGCTGAAGCACTACTACGCCTACAAGGATACCGCGCCCACCGCCGCGCGTCCGTAGGACCACACTGGAGACGTGCGGAAGCCGGGTGTGCGATCCGTGAATTAGTAGTGCGAATGGAGGCATTCGTACAAGTGCGTTCACTTCTTTATGGTTACTTCCTAGATTGCTGAGGAACCCACGGGCGACGCCCCAATCCTCAGGCCATAGGGATGACGATGAGTATCTGGAACCAACCCGGCCACACCGCGGTCGTCACTGGTGCGGCGAGCGGTATCGGCTTCGCCGCTGCGCAACGGTTCGCGCAGGCCGGACTCAACGTGCTGCTCGCCGACGTCGCCGAAGAGGCGCTCGCCACTGCTGTGGATGCGCTTGGGGCCCAGGGGGCAACGGTCGCCGGGCAGGTTTGTGATGTTTCAGACCTGACCCAGGTCGAGGCCCTGCGCGACCGGGCCCACGCCGAGTTCGGAGCGGTCCATGTCCTGATGAACAACGCTGGTGCGGGCTTCCGTGTGAAGGCGCCGTGGACCGGGCTCGAGGAGGCTCGAAGGACCCTGAGCATCAACCTCTGGGGCGTCGTTCATGGCTGTCACGCCTTCATCCCGGCGATGCTGGAGGGCGGCGAGCCCGGCGTCATCATCAACACCGGCTCCAAGCAGGGCATCACCAAACCGCCGGGCAACTACGCCTACAACCTGTCGAAGGCGGGGGTGCTGACCTACACCGAGAGCGTCGCGCACGCCTTGATGCAGGAGCAGAGCCGTCTGTCGGCCCACCTGCTCATCCCCGGGTTCGTCTACACGGGCATGATCTCCAGACCCACCAAGCCGCCCGAAGCCTGGACGGCACTGCAGACCGTCGACTTCATGCTGGAGCGCCTCGAGCGGGGGGACTTCTACATCCTCTGTCCGGACAACGAGACGCCTCGTGGCGTCGACGAAAAACGTATCCAGTGGACCGCGGACGACCTCATCAAGAATCGGCCCCCACTGTCCCGGTGGCATCCCGACCACGCCGCCGCCTTCCGCACCTTTCTTGCCGACATCTAGGCGATAGGCGCTGGCGCAGCAAGGTGCTCCCGCAGCCTCGTCGGTACGTCAGCCCTCGGAGGTCGCCAGGAAGTTCTCGATTTCCTTGCTCAGCGTGTCCGTCAGGTACTCGGCTCCGCGCAGCTCGCCGGCCGAGAAGCCGTTATGGTGCTTGCTGTTGGCCACCAGCACCACGGCGATGATCTCCTCTTCGACGACGACCGGGATCCACAGCGCCGTCACGACCTCCATCTCGTAGGTCTCGCCGTCCTTGATGTAGCAGAGGTCGAACTGCTCCTGGGCGAAGTTCATCGGCGTGGGCTCGCCCAGCCGCTCGATGCCCAGCTCCGTGGGCAGCCCGACGTAGGCGTTCACCACCTGGCGCGCAAAGGTCCCGCGCGCCGCGGCTACGAACAGGTCCTGGCGATCCTCCATGTACATCAGGCACTGAACGGCTTCGCACGGCACGTGGTCGTAGGCCATGTTCATGGCGCCGTCGATGAGCTCCATGAGGCTGCTCGCCTCGGTGCCCAACATGGAGACGGGTCTGAAATAGTGCCCGTCGTCCTCCTGCTTGCCTTGAGCGGGTCGGATGATCGTGCGCACCTTCTTCAGCCCCGGAGCGTTCACGATCGGGGGCAGCATCGGTTTGGCCTTCATGGCCTCGGCGATGGCGGTACCGTCCATGATGGTTGCGTTCACGTCCGGGGCCGCCGGAGCATGCTGGATGGTGTCCATGGCCCGCAGCCGGGTCGGCTTTTCGACCTTGTGCAGTCCCGGGTTCTGCACCAACGCCTTACCCGCGATGAGGTTGGAGCCGCCGAGGATCGTCATCGCCCCGTCTTCATCGATCTCCGGGGGCGCTTCGACCATCGCCGTCGCCACGGCGCGGCGCAGTCCGCCCGCCGCCGGGGTCTCGATCAACGTCTCGACGGTCCGTCGCCGCCGGCCTTTGCGGGTCCCTGGCAGGGTCGGGCTGTCGTCGTCACTCCCGTCACCAGCGTCGGCCGCTCCTTCCGCCAGCAGTGACGGGTCCACGACGAGGCCTGCGGGTTTGGCGTCCCGCATCGTGACGGATTCTTCCTCGGGCTCGGGCAGCGCCGTGACCTGATAGACCCGTCCCGATGCCACGTCCTTGATGGAGATGGCTGAATCCGCGGGAAGGTCAGTCATCTCCTGGTCCAGCCCGAGCTCCTCGCGCAGCTCGTTGGAGGCGAGCTGCTGGAACGCGTCCATCCAGTTCTGCGCCTCGACGGTCAGATTGATGCTGATTCCGCCCTGCCGAAGCGGCGGGATCGATATCTCGAAGGTCTTCACGCGGTCCTTGGCCCCGTGTGTGAGGCGCCAAACCTAAACCTACGGCGCGGCGGAGTCCAGCCCGACCTGGGGTGGTCGCGGGACCGCCCTTCAGTCCCTGAGCACGGGCGCCAACGCCTTCTTGATCGTCGCGAGATCGGTCACCTGGTGGGCATCGATCCCGGCCTCGCGCGCCGCCGCCACGTTGTCTGCCCGGTCGTCGATGAAGCGGATGTCCTCGGGGGGGACGGGGCAGCGGTCGATGGCCGCCGTGTAAGCCAGCGGATGAGGTTTGAGCGCGGCAATCTCATACGAATACACCAACGGGTCGGCCCCCTGGAGCGGCCCCAGCGCTTTGGCATGGATCGGGTCGATCACGCTGAGCACCCCATACGGCACCGTCACGTGCTCGATGAGCCAGGGGACATAGGGTCGCCACCGCACCACCGCCCCCCAGAAATCGACCAGGTCGGCCTCGGTCAGCGCCCGGGCTGCTTCGGCGTGTCCCCGGACGGCCGCCAGCATCCCAGCGATGTCCAGGCTCCCCCGGTCTCCGCCGAGCTTGGCGCCGCTCGCCTCGACGGCGTGGTAGACCGCCTCCTCGTAGCCCAGTTCGAGGCAGCGTCGGCGCGCTCGGTCGAGGTCCACGTCGCAGAGCACGCCACCGATGTCGAAGAGCACAAAACGGATGGGCATTCGGGCCGCCTCCACGGAGTCATGGGTCCGGGGCATCCTATCCCACATGCGCTTGCCGTCGAGGGTTTGCGTGGGGCGTTTCAGCGGGGTAGATTCGCCGCCCACCGACCGACGTTGACCATCCACCGCACCCTTTTCACTGAGGAGACGTCTATGGCCCGTCAGATCGTCGTCGACTACGACGGCGCGGAGTCCTCGTTCGACTTCAAGAAGCTCGACCGCACCAAGCTCTACGGCCGCCGCCAAAGGGTCGCTCTGGACCCCGAGGGGGAACCCTGCGAGCGCGCCGACCTGACCTCCGACGGCTCGGTCCTGCTCCGCAGGGGCATGACCGCCCAAGGCTACTTCGACGAGGCCGGTTTCTGGCTCCAGGACAAGGAGCTGGTGGGTCTCGACGCCGAGGGCAACGAGACGCCCCGCCATGACAGCACCCTTGGCGTCGCCCAGGCGGTCGAGGTGGTCGAGCCCGAGACCCTGCTGGATCACCAGATCTTCAGCATCTACATGATGGAAGAGGCCAAGGTGGCGGCGCCGGTGCGCGAGCTCCTGGAGAGCGGCAAGCTGTTGAAGCTGCCGTTCGTCTACCGTGCCGGTTTCAACCAGGACACGGCCTTTTTGCTACTCAACGGTGAAGGCTACTTCGCCCTCATCGGCGACCCCGCCGAGAGCGAGTGGTGTGCCCACGAAGCTGTCGCCGTCAACACGTTCGACGACGACATCGACGACGACGACGACCTCGACTTCGAGATGTTCTGATGCCGCGACAGATCCACGTCACCAACTCTCAGGGCCGCGACACCAACGTCGCGATGGAATCCACCAAGCCGGCCAAGCCACCGCGCCGTGGCCTGCCGGGCCGCGAGGTCACCTTCCGCCGCTACGTCGCGGTAGGCGAGGGCGGCCGCCACGACGAGCTGGCCGCTCAACACGGCGATGACTACGGACAGGCCCTCATCGATGGCGACCCCGACATCGACATGGAGGTCGTGGGCCGTGCGGTCCAGAAGACCGACCGGGTCTACCTGTCGTCCACCGGCAACGTGCTCTATGCCGCGCCCGAGGTGGTCGAGGTCATCCTCGGCCCGGACGGCAAGGAGCGCGACCGCAGGACCCCCGAAGACGTTCAGGCGAACGTCAACGACGAGCTTCCGGTGCGCTGGACGGGGCGGAAGATGAAGAAGCCCGACGTGGTCCGGCGCTTCGCGTTCCGTCGCACGATTCAGCTCAAGCACGTCGACGGCCTGACCTACGACTACCTGTTCACGATGGCCAAGGACCTGGCGGACGAGGGCGTCATGGTGCTGATGGGCGCTGGCGACAACGGCAAGAAGCCCCTGATCTTCACCTCCAACGGCAGCCCGTATCGCGGCTTCCTGGAGGGAAGGGTGGACGGCGAGAAGTACAAGTTGCTGTTGCATCTTTCCAACATGGAGCTCAAACGTCCCGCCGCCGGCGACGCCTAGGCGAAGAGGAGAGACTCATGACGTTCTACTCACTCGATGGCGGCCGCCCCCTGGGCAGCGGCGTTCGCACGCCCCTGGACCGCATCACCGACTCCGAGCTCAAGGCCATGGTGGCCGGCTACAAGCGCGTCGTCGCGAGCCGATACCGTGGGCTCACCCCCGAGGACCTGGACCTCTACACGCCGCCGGGGGACCTCCACGTGTCGCCCAAGGTCGACGGCGAGCTGTGGTTCCTTGTTCTTGACGAGGACACCATGGACGCGGCCCTGGTGAACCCGAAAGGCCGCGTGTTGCATGGCGACATTCCGGTCCTCAAAGAGGCTCGGTCGGCCTTGTCCCGCTGTCAGGGACGCACGGTGGTGGCCGGTGAGCTCTTCGCCGTCAACAAGCAGCGTCGTCCCCGCGTCCGAGATGTGGGGGCGGCTCTCGGTGGCGAAGCCAATGCCGAGGTGGGCAAGCTCGGCTTCATGGCCTTCGACCTGCTGCGCGGCGGCGACAGCGACGCGCAGATGCCGCTGGAAACTTACGCAGAGAAGCTCGAGGTCATCCGTCGTCTGTTCGACGGCGGAAAGCGCGCACAGGCCATACGCACCGAGGTCGTCTCCGGTGGCGACGACGTGCGTCGCCTCTATGAAGAGTGGGTCGACAGCGGCAAGTCCGAGGGCCTGGTGCTGCGCTCCCCGGATGGCCGCACCCACAAAGTGAAACCGGCGCTGGATGTGGACGCCGTGGTGCTGGCCTACACCGAGCGCCGTGAGGACAACAGTCAGATCCGTTCGCTGTTGCTGGGCCTGGTCCGCGACGACGGGCAGGTGCAGGTCATCGGCGAAGTGGGCGGCGGCTTCAGCGACGACAAGCGTCGCGAGATGAAGGAGTTGCTCGAGTCTCGGGTGACGACCTCGACCTACCGTATTCCCGACCGCGCCGGTGCGCTGTACCGCTTCGTCAAAGCCGAGGTCATCATCGAGGTGCGGATCGGCGACGTGCAGAGTGACGACGCCAAGGGCGACCCACGTCCCCGGATGGTGCTCGACTACCAGGGCGCCGAAGGCTGGAAGGCGGTCCGACCCATGCCTGGCGTGAGCATCATCCACCCGCGCTTCGTTCGCGTTCGCGACGACAAGAGCTTCAACTCGACCGACGTCCGCATGTCACAGGTCCTCGACCGCTGCATCGTCGACGCCGTCGAGCAGGCCGTAGAGGCCATCGACCTGGAGAGCAGCGTCCAGATGCGGCGTGAGGTCTACGCCAAGGAGAGCAAGGGCAGCACCATGGTGCGCAAGTTGGTGATGTGGAAGACCTGCAAGGAGCAGGTCGACCCCAGCTACCCGGCGTTCGTGGTCCACTGGACGGATTATTCGCCCAGTCGCAAGGACCCGCTCAAGCGCGAGGTGCGGCTGGCTCCCAACGAGGAGGAGGCCAACCGCATCGCCGATGCCATGATCACCAAAGGCGTCAAGAAGGGCTGGGAACAGGTCGTCTAAGCCGCCACTACAGCGGGTCGGCGCAGCAGCGGAACCCCGTGGAGTAGTCCCAGTGGCCTACGCTGTGCGCGGTGGTGGCGTACAGACAGCCGGGGCCGTTGATGACGGTGTCCTTGTAGAAGCCGCCGCGGAACGTGCCGTTGGGGTCACTGGTCCACTCGTGCAAGTTACCCATCATGTCGAAGGCGCCCTCCGCAGTGATGCAGCTGCTCAGTGAGCCAGTCGTGTAGACGCTGTCCGGCATCTGGTTGATGCACGGGTGATTGAGCTCGGACCACACCCAGCTGGCGCCGCTCTCGAAGTACTGCACCACTGGGTGGCACTCGCGGTCGTCGTTGCAGACGCCGGGTTGCTTGGTTGCGCCATATGGGTAGGTCGTTCCCGTCGGTCCCTGACAGGCGCGCAGCCATTCGCTGTTGGTGCACAGTCGTTTGCCCGCTTCGGCGCACGCCGCCGTCGCCTGGATCTGGCTGATGTGCCCCTGCGGCACCACCCCGGGCGCGCTGACGGCGCGCAGGGTCGCCCCCGAGGGGGGCTTGGCATAGGGCGTCCAGGGTGTCAGGGACTGGTCGGCGTTCACGATGGCGATCGCCCCCTCCCAGCGGTCGACGCAGAACGTGTCGACCAGCACCGAACCCGGCGGGCAATTACCGACGCCGGGCGGCTCCGCGGGGAACGAGGAGGGCGTCGGTGTGGTGTTGCTGGTGCATTGTGGGATGGGGTTCGTCAGGCAATCGCCGGTACCGGCCGGCGGCGGTTCGACGAGGTCCATGCTGATGGTGAACGGTCCGGCGAGCACGTCGCCCGAGCTGTTGACCCAGGTGTCGGCGGTCACGTAGAGCACCGCGCCCGCCGCCACGGGGATGCTCACCGTGACGTTGTTCCGAGCGATGCAGCTGTCCTCGGACAGCGCGTCGAGCACGTGCACGTCGATGTCGACGCTGTCGCCGGAGACATCGTCCACGCTGACCTGCAGCAGGGTGCCTGGCTCGAGGATGTCGGGTAGCGTCAGCGCGAAGACGTATTCGCCTCCTGACTCGTTTGTGCTCGGCGCACATGGGCTGTAGGCGTCCGCGACGTTCGCGGGTGCGGTCGTCGTGTCGCCCCAGAACGCGAACGGGAAGCTGTCGACCGCGATGGGGTTGGTCCAGGTGCCTTCGAGCGGTGCAACGGCGTCCTCCACCGCATCGGGTGGCCCGACGCCGTCGGGCGTCTGCACCGAATCAGCCACAGCGTCCGGCGTTCCCGTGTCCTCGGCAGGGCCCTGGTCGGGAGCATCGGGTACATCCGCGACGAGAGGCGTGTCGACCTGTGCGTCCTCGCCGGCCCCATCCTCGAGGGTGTCCGTCGGGTTCCTCGCGTCCGGGCCAGCGACAACCTCCGTGGCGACATCGATGCTGGCATCCGCGCCCCCTTCCGTGGGGGCGTCGGCGGTGGTGGAGGCGTAGTGAAGCGTGGCCGAATGGGCGTTGAGATCCGGCTCGGCGGTCGGGCAGCCGGCTACGACAGTGAGCAGCAACAGGGGGGCGAGGCGGTGCATCGGCGGCAGTATGTCAGCGGCCACCGGGCGCGTCATGAACGAGTTGCTGCGATGACGCTCCGCACCGACGTGGCTGGCAGGCTGACCGTGAAGACCGCGCCTCCGTCAGCGGCGTTGCACACGGCAATCCGGCCGCGGTGCTCGGCGATGATTTCCTCGGCCAAAGTAAGGCCCAGCCCCGTTCCGTCGTTGGCCGGCTTGGTGGTGAAGAACCGGTTGAAGATCTTTGGCAGCACCTCGTCTGGGATGCCCGGTCCATTGTCGCTGACCGTCAGCTGCACGTCGGTGCTGACCAAGTGGGCGTCGATCTTCAGGACGCCGGCTCCATCCTCCATCGCGTCCAGGGCGTTGGTGATGAGGTTGACGAGAACTTGCACCATCCCGCGCTCGTCGCAGACCAGCGGTGGGCAGTTCCCCACGTCAATGACGAGTTCGGTACGCCGAAGTCGGCTCGAGACCAGGTTCAGTGCGGTGGCGATCAGCCCTTCCACCTCGACCATGTTGCGTTCACCGGTGTGCCTTGAAAACACCTGGATGTCGCTGACCAGCTTCTGGATCGCATCGCTCGACCGCTGCGCGTCCTCGCACGCCTCCTGCAGGGCGTCGCGGCGATGGCTCGGTTCGAGGCGTTGAAGCCCATGTGCCAGGTAGTCGAGGTTGGCCAGCACGACGCCCAGTGGGTCTCGCAGCTCGTGGGCCATTCCGGCGGCCAGCGATCCCAGCGCCGCCATGCGTTGGGCATGCTCCTGGTGAATCAGGTCGTCCCTCGGCGTCAGGTCCCGAACGATTGCCAGGACGCAGCGCTTGCCGGCCATCTCGATGGGTGCGCCGCGGCTCTCCACCCAGATCTCCCGCCCCTGACGACCTCGCAGCTTCAGCGTCATCGCGTCCGTCGGGGTGATGCCCCGCGCGAGGAGCGGTATGCGCACGGCGGCGGTCTGCCGGTCGGACTCGTGGGGCACGAAGTCGAACACCGGTCGCCCGACGAGCTCCTCCTCAGAGTCGTATCCGACCATGGTCGCCAAAGCCGGGTTGGCCCGCAGCACGACCTCGTTGTCGTGGATGACGATGCCGTCGGGAGCCGCCGTGAAGATCGCCTCCAGCGACGCCTTCACGTCGTTCGACGTTCGTCGTAACCGCGCAGCTTCGAGGGCTTGCTCCACCCACATCGCAAGGAGTCGAATGAGGGCGGTGTCGGCTTCCGAGAACGCCTTGTTCCGGGGCGCCGGCGAGGAGAAGTTCAGCGTGCCCAGGGGCTCCCCCTGGAGCCGGATCGGGATGCCGATATAGGACTCCAGCCCGAAGGCCTCGTAGCAGGGATGGCCCTTGTGCTCGGAACTCGCCATCTCATCGATAGACACCACGCCGTCGGCGGCCAGCGTCATGGAGCAGTAGGTGTCGCCGAATGGGAACTCCGTCCCTGGCGCGATCTCGGGCGTCCCTGCGGTGCACAACACCGTGTACGTCTCGCCGCGGACGTGGGAGATGATACCCAGATCCATGTCGAGCTGCTGCGTCGCCAGACGGAGACCGTCACGCAAGCGTTCGAGCTCATCCGGTTCGACGCTCAGCGGCAGGCCCGCAAAGCGGTTCACGCCCCCGACTGTGGTGTCTTCAGGCAATACGATGGTCCGTTGGCCGGCTCGCCTCGTCCGGCCCGAAGTCTGTGAACAGTGTCCACAGTTCGCCACCAAAGTACCATTTCCACGGCCTGAATCAAGGCCGAGGTGTCCCACGTACTAGAGTTCTCGGTCGCAGTGCATGCACACGCCCCGACCCGGTCCGGCGGACGTTGGGTTCACTTTACCGCACCAGCGGCAGGCTCGGGCGCCTGCGGCGAGGTGGTCCGAGGGGCCAGAGAGGGGAGGCTTCAGCCGCGGCCGCGGCAGCCCTCGGCTTCCCAGAAGCTCCTCGAGCGCACCCAGCAGGCCGCCGTTGCTGTTATCCCTGGACTCCTTCACCCCACGAGTCTGGAATGCACATCCGTCGGGCACAAGTTCGAGGTTCTGAACGGGGCAACACAGCATTGCCTTCCATGGCCTGCGCCTGTGCGCTATGGGGCGTGCGTGACCGATTTCCTCCCCGCACACAACGTCATCGCCGCAGAAGACGCCCAGCCGACCCGCACGGCGGTCTTGATGCACGGCATCCTGGGCTCCAAACGGAACTGGCGCTCCTTTGTTCGCCAGCTCGTCCGAGACCTGCCGGACTGGCGCTTCGTGGTACCCGATCACCGTCAGCACGGCGATTCCACAGATGCCCCACCGCCTCACACTGTGACGGCCTGCGCCGACGACGTCTGGCGCCTGCTCCAGCACCTGGGGCTCGAGCCCGAGGTCGTCATCGGGCACAGCTTTGGTGCCAAGGTGGCGCTGGCCTTCGCTGAGCAGTATCCCCTGGGGCTGCAACAGGTCTGGATGCTGGACGCCACCCCCGGCTCGGTGGAGGTGAACGAGGCGGTGCTGGCCCGGCATGAGGTAGTCCGTGTCATCCGCGGTCTCCGCCAGGTGCCGCAGCCCCTGGCGTCACGTGAGGACGTCGTGCACGTGTTGGGCGGCATGGGCTTCGGCCCAAGCCTGGCGCGCTGGATGACCACCAACCTGCGCAAGAGCCGGAAGCCTGCCGGCGGGTACGTGTGGCGGTTCGGCCTCGACGGGGTCGAGGACCTGCTCCACAGCTACATGACCACGGACATGTGGCCGTTTGTCGAGGATCTCCCTCTGGACGTCGCGCTTCACGTGGTGCGCGGCGACCGAAGCGATATCTGGAGCGACGAGGTCCTCGATCGATTGGCGGGGGCCGACGGCGAAGTCCGGCTGCACCTGCTGCGCGACGCGGGACACTGGGTCCACGCCGACAACCCCACCGACCTCAAGGCGCTGTTCGTCAGCCACCTCGAGGGGCTCTGACCTGCCACGCTGACGGTGCGCGGAGTAAGCCGCAACGCGTTCTGATTCTGGGTGAATACCCTTCGCTGCCGTTGCGACGGATCTTCCCCAGGCGGTAGCATGGCGCCCCGGAGGCTTTGCCATGCGTCTGAACCAGCTCTTCAGTGCCGTTGCTGTTGTGTGTGTCGCGTTCGCGACCCTTGCAGCGTGCGGCGATATCAACGTCAACGAGGCCGACACCGGCAGCGGCGCCGAGGTGGATACCGGCACTGCGGACTCCGGCTCGCAGTCATGTGAGTTTGGCAACGACGACCAGTGCGACGACGGCAACAGCTGCACGGTCGACACGTGTCTGATCACCGAGGTGTGCTCCAACGAGCCCATCAGCAACGCGTGCAAGATCGGCGACGACTGCTATCCGGATGCCACGGTGAACCCGGAGAACCAGTGCCAGGTATGCGACACCGCGACCTCGGTCAACGAGTGGAGCGCCGTCGTCTGTGACGACAGCAACCCGTGCACCCGCGACGAGTGCGCCGCGACCAGCGGCTGCATCTTTCCGGCCGACGACAGCCTGACCTGCGATGACGGACAGGACTGCTCCACCGACGATCGCTGCGAGCAGGGCGTCTGCGTCGGCACCTGCGGCTGCACCGACGCCGCCGAGTGCGAGGACACCTCGGGTGCCTGCGAGACCATGGACTGCGTCGATGGTGCCTGCATCGTCATCGCCGACGCTGCGGCCAACGGGACGGCGTGCGACGACGGCGAGTTCTGCACCACCGGCGAGACGTGTACGGACGGCACCTGCGGGGATGGCTTCGCCTATGACTGCAGCTCCTTGTCCTCAGCGTGCGGGGTCGGCTTCTGCGACGAGGCCAACGACGAGTGCGCAGTGACCCCGGGCCCCGACGGCGGCGCCTGTGATGACGGTGACCCCTGCACCGAGTCCGACAGCTGTGACGCGGGTACGTGCTCGGGCACGGCCATCGACTGCTCCGGGTTGGAGAGCGATTGCGCCACCGCCGCCTGCGTGAACGGCACCTGTACTCCGACCTACCTCGACGGTCAGAGCTGCGACGACAGCGAACCGTGCACGCTGTCGGACACCTGCAACGACGCCGGCAACTGCGTGGGTACCTGGGACGGTGGCAACCCCGCCTGTGCCTGCACCACGGACAACGACTGCGCACCACTGAGTGACGCCTGCAACACGGGGCGCTGCGATACTGGCACGGGCGACTGCTATGCCGACCCCAACGTCGGGGATGCCTGCGACGACGGCGATCCCTGCACGTCGGCCGACGAATGTGGCGCCAATGGCGCCTGCGCTGGCACCGCCTACACCTGCACCCCCGCCACCAACTGCGAGACTTCGACGTGCGACGGCGCGGGCGGCTGCGTCGAGACCATCCAGGCCGGCAGCTGCCTCATCGGCGGCAACTGCTACAACGACCAGGAGGTCGACCCGGCCAGCGGCTGCGTCCTGTGCGACGTCGCCCAGACCCAGACCGAGTGGACCAACGTCGCGGACGACACCGCCTGCGGCGGGACGGGCAGCTGCAACCAGCCGTCCACCTGTCTCGCCGGGGTGTGTACCGACAATGGCTTCCTCCCCGCCGGCGAACCCTGTGGCGACCAGAACCAGACCACCTGCGACAACCCCGACATCTGCGACGGCGCCGGTCTCTGCCTGCCCGCGTATGGGCAGGCAGGTGTCAGCTGCGATGATGGCAACCCCATCACCGTCAACGACCAGTGTGACGGCCAGGGCCAGTGTCTGGGAGGCGCATGCACCAGCGACGCGGATTGTGCGGCGTCTTCGCCGGGGGACTGCTTCGACCCGGGCGGCGTGTGCGTGACCACCACTGGCGAGTGCATCTTCCCGCCAAAGCCGGCCAACACCCCATGCAACGATGGCAACCCAGGGACCCTTGGCGACAAGTGCGACGGCCTGGGCGGCTGCGCCGGCAACCTGCCCTGCACCGCCAACGGTTGCGATACGCCGTCGGGCCAGTGCGAAGTGGCGCCGGGCAGCTGCGATAGTGGCACGGGCATCTGCACCTTCGCCTTCAAGGCCTCGGGCACCGCGTGCGACGACGGCAACGCGGGGACTCTCGGCGACGCCTGCGACGACCAGGGCATCTGCGCCGGGGCCCTGGACACCCCGCCGTGGATCGCCGCCATTGCCGACCGCAAGGTGCTGGTCGGCGAGACCTCAGCGGTCATTCCGGTCTACGCGGGAGAGGGCCTCAACGCCGAGGAGGCGGTCCAGGATCTCACCGTTTCGGTGGTCAGTAGCTCGGATCCGGCCATCATTGCGCTTGCTGACATCGCGGTTGTCTGCCCCGATCAGGGTTTCGGTTGCTACGGCACGCTGCAGCTGGCCAACCCGCCCGCCAGCCTCGGGGCGACGACCATCACCCTCGAGGCCAGCGACGGCATCAACACGACCCAGACGACCTTCACGCTTGACGTCGTCGGCTGCCCGGCGGACAGCCAGGAGTTCCTCACCGACAGTAGCTTCGTGGTGCCCGAAAACTGCAACACCCTGGTCATCAAGGCTTGGGGTGGCGGCGGCGGCGGCGGCGACGGCTCTGGTGGTGGCAACGGTACACCGGGCGCCAACGGCGGCGCTGGTGGGTATGCGGAGTCGACGCTGAGCGTCACTTCGGGCGATAGCTTCAACATTGTCATCGGCGGCGGCGGTCAGCCCGGCGAATGCGGTTCCAGCCAGGGCGGCGTCGGCAAGTACGGCGGCGGCGACGGCTCCAACGACGAAGACGTCCCAGGCTTTCCAGGAGAAGGCTCCGGTGTCGGCGGCAGCGGCGGCACGCCTTCGGGCACCCAGGGCTCGGCGGGTGGGCCCGGTGCCTACGGCGGCGGTGGTGGTGGTGTCGGTGACGGCCGTGACGGTGGCGGCGGCGGTGGCGCCACAGTGGTCGAAGACAGCAGCGGCACTGACGTGGTCATCGCCGGCGGCGGCGGTGCCGGCGGCGGCAGCGACAATTCGACGCTTGGCGGCATTGGCGGCGGCGGGTGTGGCGGCAACGGCGGCAACAGCGTGGGTGGCAACGACGCGGGTGGCGGCGGCGGCGGCGGTGCCTGTGTGGGCGACGTGACCAACACTCCGACGACCACGGCCACCTCACCACCTGCCCCGGGCGACGCCGGCACCGGCGCGGTGACGGTGACCAACTGCAACGAGAGCAACGAGGGCAAGGACGGTGCGGTCATCCTGGAGTATCGGGGCGACGGCGAGGACCTTGGCCTTCGTGTGGGTGACGGGGCGGCGTTCGAGGGCGAGGTCATCACCTTCGAGGTGACCTTCGAGCCTGTCGATCCTGGTCAGGGCGTGACCTTCAACTGGGCCACCCAGGAGCTGTCGGCGCGTGCGGGCGTGGACTTCGTGGAAAACAGCGGGCTCGTCTCCCTGCCGTCCGGTCAGCTCACAACGCTGCTGGCGGTGCAGACGACCGACAACGATGTCCAGGACGGCCTGCGGCTGATGGAGGTTGTGGTCAGCGGGCTGTCCAACGTCGCGGGCATCGACCTGGTCGGTCTCGGCATGATCGGCGACGACGAGACCTGTACGGCAGGAGCGGCTGTCAGCAACAGTGACGGCGTGGTGCTCATGGGCATCGACGGGCGCTACACCGACCTGGATGGCGATGACTACACCGGTCCTGCCGTCGACACCTGTGTCCTGCTTGGATACCCACTGCCCAGCGGCTACTTCGAGGAGTCCATCGCGCCGCCGCTGGTGGGGTGGAACGCTCAAACGGCTGACGAAGTGGATATCCAGGGCTTCAACGACGAGAACTGGAGCAACGAGGCCGCTGCGACGTCGGATACCAACAACTCCTATGCGCAGAGCAACCTCTGCTGCAACGACACCACGCGCTATTTGAAGCTCACCGGCTACGCCATGAACGTGCCCGCAGACGCCACGATCACGGGAATTCGGGTGCATGTGGTCAAGGAAGCTCCCAACTGCACTGCCAGCGAGCTGATCACCGACTTCGAGGTGAAGCTCGTGGTCGGGGACACCCTCGTTGGCGAGAACAAGGCATTGCCTGCGGTTTGGCCGACGACGCCCACCGACACGCTCTATGGCGGCAACGGAGACCTGTGGGGCCTGTCGCTGACTCCGGAGGACGTCAACGCAGCCGACTTTGGCGTGGCCTTTGCCGGCCGCATCACGGGCGGTTCCTGTACGGCGCGCGTGCATCACATCTGGATGGAGGTCTTCACCAACCAGGGCGTCGACTGCAACGACGGCGACAACACGGTGTGGCTGCAGCGCGACCTCTATACCGACGCCGACGGTGACCTCTACTCGGTGGACCCGACCGAGTCGGTCTGCATGGGTGACGCGCTTCCGGCCGGGTATGAGACCGGCTTCTCGCGGACCAGCTTTGGCACCGATTGCTACGACCAGAACGCCAATGCCTACCCGGGCTCGACGGCCTACCGGACGACGGACCGGGGCGACGGCAGCTACGACTACAACTGTGACGGGAACATCAGCGAAAGCCCCAGCACGTGCTTCAGCTGCGTGTGCAGCCTGTCCAGTAGCACCTGCACCACCTACCCCGCACTGGGGGCTTGCCTCCCAAGAGGCCGGGCCAGCGTCTCCTACAACTGCACGAGCGGTCCGTTCAGCTGCGGCAGCACGGTCCCCAGCGGTTCGTGCTCGGTCCCGCGTCGCCTCTCCAGCTGCTCCGTCTCCAACAGCACCTACAACAGCGGGAGTGGAACGCTCACCACGGGTTGTAGCAGTACGCAGCCCGGTTACGGCATCGGTGACGGCAACTTCAGCGATGACATCACCTACAGCAACACCACCTGCGGGTGTCGCTAGCGCGCCGGTGAGTTCAGCCTCGCCATCCCCCGCGCGGGGAGGGCGAGGACGACCAGGAAGACCGTGTTGAGCAGCACGTTGGGGGCGGCGCCGACGAGCACGCTGCCGGTGGAGTCCACCACGAACCAGACCATGATGCCCCACAGGATGGCGCGTCCAACGGCCGCATGTGAGGACGCGTCCCGGGCCAGCAGAGCGATGGTGACACACCAGCCGACGAAGATGCCGCCCATGATCACGGTGCTGAGCAGCCCGGCCTGAGTGAGCGTTCCGTCGCCGCCGCTGAGCACGGGGCCGACGATGGCCTCGAGGGTGGGGCGCAAGGGCTCGAAAGCGGCGCCAGCCCACAGGATGGCGGCGATGCCGACGCCGAACCATGCGGCCCACTCGAGCTTGCGGGTAGAAGAGGGGCGGGTGTCGTGCTGAATGGAAGGTGCGATGGCCTGATTCATGGCGCGTTCTCCTCGTGGTTCATTGAGTACGCGCTGACCATGCGACCGAGCGACACGCAGGCGATGACCTCAGAGGTCATGACGTGCATGAAGTGGCAGGTCTGTATCTTCGAGGCCGTCGCTCAGACGAGCGGCTTCCGTTCCCGGCTCAGCCACGCCGCATAGGCCGCCACCGTCAGCAGCAGGTAGGCGCCCCCCTGGTGCATGACCCCGGCCCACACCGGCACGTGCATCATCACCGTGATGACGCCCAGCAGGAACTGCAGCGCCACGGCAGCGGCCAGTAACTTGGCGGCACGTCGCACGCGGTCGTCGGCAGCATCCGTCGACCGGCGCCACATATGCACGGTCAGCGCGATCCCTCCAGCCAACACCAGCCACGCCAGGGTCCGGTGCATCCAGTGAATGCTCCAGGGGTTGGCCATCAGGTCCACCATCCAGCTGGCGTCGGTGGCCAGCATCCCCGGCGGGATGAAGTCGCCGTTCATGTCCGGGAACGTCGGCGACAGATGACCCGCACGGGTTCCGGCCATGAACGCGCCCCAGACGATCTGGACCACCATCAGGCCCATGAACGCCCAGACCCAGCGCGGCAGCGGCCGTCGCTCGGCTGGGACCGGCTCCTGCGGGACAAGGTCCCAGGCGGCCCAGATGAGGTACATGCCGACGAAGAAGGCCAGCGAGAGGTGGGCGGCGAGGCGGTAATGGCTCACCTCGGGGACGTCGACCAGGCCGCTCTTGACCATGTACCAGCCAAGCAGCCCCTGGAGCCCGCCGAGAACGAACGCGATACCCACGCGGCCCGCCAGACGCCCCTTCAGCCGCTTCTTGACGAGGAAGTAGACGAAGGGGACGAAGAAGAAGAGCCCGATGAGCCGCCCGAAGACGCGGTGCAGGTACTCCCAGAAGAAGATCGACTTGAAGTCGGCCAGCGTCATCCAGCTGTTCACCTGCTGGTACTGGGGCGACTGCTGGTACTTTTGGAAGACGTCGAGCCACTCGGCGTCGGTCATGGGCGGAAGGATGCCCATCAGGGGACGCCACTCGACCATGGACAGGCCCGAGCCGGTAAGGCGCGTGATGCCGCCGATGACGACCATCACGAACACCGTGCCCCACATGAAGTAGAGCCACTGCCGGACACCGCGCTGGCTGTCGGCGCGGGCCTTCAGGTCCTGGGCCACCTGCTCGGCCGGCAGGGCCGCGGCGGGGGCTGATTCAATCGCTTCTGCGCTCACGCGCCGCAATCTAATGCACGGAGGCGCCGAGACAAGGAAGAAGCGACCGGAGCCACGTCTCTTCTATCGGGACATAACCGCCGCCGATCAGACGCACCATGACCAAGAGGTCGGCGTCCGCCGCCCTCTTGGTCAAAGCGTCTGGAATTGTTGAGATGTATCGCCCTTCGGGCTCCGGCAGATCAGCACGGCTGGCGCCGCACTGATCAGACGCACCATGACCAAGAGGTCGGCATTCGCCGCCCACTTGGTCAAAGCGTCTGGAATCGTTGAGATGTATCGCCCTTCGGGCTCCGGGTGATCAGCACGGCTAGCGCCGCACTGATCAGACGCACCATGACCAAGAGGTCGGCATTCGCCGCCCACTTGGTCAAAGCGTCTGGAATCGTTGAGATGTATCGCCCTTCGGGCTCCGGGTGATCAGCACGGCTAGCGCCGCACTGATCACTTGGGGCGCTTCACCGAGCTCGGAGCATCCCAGGTCGGCGGGTCCCAGCACGTGATGCGCCCGTAGGCGGCCTTGCAGATGCCTTTGGGGGTCTTGGCACACTTCACCTGCCCATACTTCGCCTTGCAGCTGTAGCCGCAGGCGATGGCGCCATAGCTCGTCTTGCAGCGCGCTTTCGGCATGCCCTTGTAGACGTGTGGTGGGTCCCAGCAGTGAATTCGGCTGTACTTGGCCTTGCAGACCCCGTAGGGCGTCCGTGAGCACTTCGCCTGGCTGTACTTGGCGACGCAGTTGTAGCCGCACACGGTCCGGCCATACTTCGTGACGCATTGGGCCTTCGGGCCACTGACCAGCGGGGGAGGGCGCTTCCACCAGCCGCCGCCGGGGTGGGTGTCGTCGGTGCACTTGATGCGCCCGTGGTCCTTCCAGCAGCGCCCCCCGGGGTATTGGCTACAGCGGATCTTGCCGTAGGCCTTCTTGCAGCCGTAGCCGCAGACCGTGGTGCCGTGGGCGCTGAGGCACTGGGCCGGCCGGGTGGCGGTACCACCCGAGCCGGCCCCTGCCGACGGTGGATCCCAACACCGCACCACTCCGTGGTTGATGAAGCACTTGCCCTGGGGCGTCTTGGCGCATTTGACGCGGCCGAACTTGGCCTTGCAGTGGTAGCCGCAGACCGTGCGACCCCACTTGCTGAGGCATTGCTTCTTGGCCGCCTGGGCAGGCGGCGCTGGGGCCAGCACGAAGAGCGCGGCCAGGCTCAATGAAAGTACCGCTCGGACCATGAGTCGCGTCATCCCGGGTGTGTCGAATCCGAAGCGTGGCATGGGCAAGACGGACGAGCCGAGACAGATATTCCCTGGGCCGGTCCAGAAAGTGAGAAGGCCGCCACCCGGTGGGGCGACGGCCTTCCAGATACGACCACCAGGCTGGGGCTAGTGGTCGTGACCGTGATCGTGCTCGTCACCGTGGTCGTCATGCGCGTGCCCGTGGTCGTGGGCGACTCCGTCAACCGGGCACTCGCCCTCGCCCTGGTAGTGGCCCTGGGTCTTGAGCTGCGCGACCACGAAGTCGTACATGTCCTCCAACGGGGTGATGGGCGACCCGCCGAGCTGGAAGCGGTCGTCGAGCTCGGGCAGCTGCGACGGGGCGATCGCCTTCAGCTCCTCCTGGGTGACGATTCCGTCGAGGTTCAAGTCGCAGTCGGCCATCCACTGGGCCAGGCGCATCACGCCGCCCTCGTCACCTTCGGGGAAGCCGTTGAAGAAGAGGTGGTCGCCGTGGATGGTCGCCGCGATGGTCTGCGTGCCGCCGTCGGCGATCGAGAAGCCCGGTACCTCGTCGACCTCGCACGGGCCGTAGTTGGTCTCGGCGGTGGCGCCGATGACAAACTTCACGCTTGGGGCGTCATAGCACGGGTTGGGTCCCGACATGTTGCCGTTGGGGGTCTTGGTGCCTGGAGTCGCCAGCGCGGCGGGAGGGCAGGACTGCCCGTCGGACTTGGTCAGGGTGCCATCGATGAGATAGGTCCAGTCGTTGGCGACCATCTCGTCATAGTCGGCCTGGGCGACGCTATCGTGCTTGGTGGTGCCATCCGCGGCGCCAGGCGTGCTGTAGTTGAACTCCCAGCGACCGGCCCGCAGCCCCTCGAGGGTCCAAAGCGTAAAGCCGGTGGTAGGGACCTCGGTCAGGTCGACCACCAGCACTTCGGGGGCCTCCATCTCCATGGATTCGTCCGTGGCGTAGTGCATGTCGAGGGCGCCCACGGTGACGATGTACTTGTCGACGCTGGCCGCCCAGCCGTCGCGGATGTTCATCGCGCTGACACCCGGCTGCAGCCCGTCGAAGATGGCTCCACCGTGGTCGAGTAGAACCGTGAGGTTGCCGCTTCCGACGGCCTCCCCATCGTCACAGCCCGAGGTGGCCATGGTGGCGCACATCAGCAGGGCGGAAGCGCTCATCATGGCGCGAGAGTTACGAATCTTCATGTCAGGAGCTCCAGGCGCATCGCCGTGGTCGTCATGGGACAGCGTCCCAGGTGAACGTGGGCCGCTGCCCACTCAGAAGAGCGTTCCGCAACGCGCGGAACGCCTCGCTGCCGTCCTCGATGACCCATCGAGACCGGCAGCCTTGGTTTGGAATGCAGACCTCTGCGTCGTCGGCGCAGTCGCGCACCGACAGCTCAGTGTCGGCGTCGCAGGTCCGCTCGAGCGTTCCGTCGCAGATCAGGTCCGGCCCGTCGACCGCGCAGACGTCGCGGGAGACCGAGGGTGTAAAGTCGATGCCGCGGACCCAGGCGGTGACGTCGAAGCGGACGAGCAGGCCCGCCTCCGAAGCGTCGATGTCCTGGAAGAACGACTCGGAGCTGCTCTTGCGCACGACAGGCACGCCCAGCTCCGTGTCTTCGGTCTGCAGCACCGGGACCGACGCAGAAAACGGTACGGGGATGCCGTCGACGACTGCGCTCCCTTCGAGCACCAACGAGGTGTCCCCAAGCTCTCGGGCCGCGTCGAGTATGTACGCCTCGGAACGGGTCAGCTGGGAGCTGATACCGAGGTCGTACATCCAGGACTGGACCGGGCCCGTGACGCCAGTCAACTCACCAGCCTCGGCAGGCGCCGCCGTGGTCAGATCGACCACGACCGTCCCCAGCCACTCGACCCGCGCGACCTCGCAAAGGTCGCCTGCCGTCGCCCCGGCGCAGAGGTAGAGCGGGCCGAACGCCAGGTCCGCGCGGTCGATGGTCACCGGCACATCGAGCAGCGCGGTCATCGGCTGGGAGACATCGGTGCCGGCGACGAACAACGGCACGTTGGCACGGTCCTGACCTGTGTCGGCGCATCCAGCAGTCAGCAGAGCGGTCAGCGCAAGCGCGAGCATCCGACTCATAGCGTCACCCCCAGGGACACCTGCCATGACAGGGGCGCTCCCGCGGCGGTGTGGCGGGCGGGTGTTCGAGGCCTGACGCCGTCGTCGGGGTTCCAATCGGACGGAAACGAGTACTCGACGGCCGCGTACGCGGAATCCAACAGGTTGTAGACCTCGACGCTCAGCTCCAGCGGTCCCCACCAGAGCCCCGCTGAGGCGTCCAGCAGCGCCACCGGGACGGCGAAGTCGCCAAACGGCAAGGGGCGAGAGGACAGGAAAGAGAACCCGATCCCGAGGCGTCCGCCGAAGGACTCTCCACCAAGGTCCTGGATGAACGCGTGCCGCGCGCCCAGGTCGGCGCGGATGACGATGGGGGGGACGAAGGGCAGATTCTGCCCCTGCTGGAAAGGTGGCTGGGGCTCGTCTGCTGTCGGCGGTGGTGGTTCGAGCAAGGTGGCGTCTACGAACGTGAGCGACACCGACCCCACCAGCCAGGGGAGCGGACGCGTGACCGCATAGGCCACCATCCCGAGGCGCTCGGTGGCGCCTATCCGCTCGAGGCGCCCCTCCGCAGCCTCGAAGGCGACGTCGTCCGACAGATGGGTGTAGAACCCGGCCAGGGTCAGCTTTAGGGTGTCGCCCCAGTCGAAGCGTAGGCCCAGGTCCGCAGAACGAACCTTCGAAAACGGCGCGGGCTCACCATCTTCCAGCAGCCGCGCCTGAGGGGAGCGGTAGCCCTCGCCGTAGGCCGCCACGATGGACAACCACTCGGTGGGCCGGCCTTCGGCGCTGATCCGTGGCCCCCAGGCGAGCCCCAGGGCGCTGCGACGAAAGCCCTGGATAAACTGGTCCTGCGGTCGTGTTAGCGGAGCGAAGTTACCCAGTCGGTCCTCGATCTCGTAGGACAAGACGTTCATCCGCATGCCGACGCGGAGGCTGAAGTACGCGGTGAAGCTCCAGTCGAGGTCCGCCCAGACCCCGAGGTCCATCCCCAGGATGTTGGCGTCGACCCGCTGGTCCCAGGTCTGGTTGCGCGTCGATGCGTCCAGCAGGTTCTGGGCCTGCTCGATGACATCGAGGCGCGCGTCTGCGCCGACCTCCACGGTTCCGTAGGCCCACGGGGCAAGTCGAAACGGCGAGGTCCGGTAGCGTCCGGTCAGACCCACCGACAAGGTCCGGTTGCGCTGCTCGATCAGGTCACCACGGCCACCGACCCGCTCCAGAACCCGGGACTTCTGTACGAAGCCGGTGAAGTTCTCCTGGATCCGGAAGTTGTCGTACCCGAGCCAAAGGCCGGCCTGCCCATTGGCGCCGCCGCTGGCGTAGTCCATGAACAAGCCGGTCATGAAACGCGTCGCTGACGCGTTCTGGGACCGGGCGGTGGGCAGGTCGTAGACGCAGGTGAAGCAGACGCGCCCGGCGTCGACGTCGTTCTGGCGCAGAACCCCTGCCAGGTCCGAGCGTGCGGCGTGGGCGATGGCGAGGAAGCGGTACTTCAAGTCACCGTCGCCGAAGCGATACTGGAAGATGCCGCTTCCGGCGCGTCCGGCACGGTTCTCGCCGAAGCCGTCGGTCTGCATGTAGTGGACGGCACCGAAGGTCTCGTCTTCACCACCCCTGGGCGCCCACATGAACAGCTGGCTGAAGGTGTTGAAAGCGCCATAGCTGGACCGCAGCTGGACGCCGCGCTCGGCTTTGGGCACGCCCAATCGGATATCGATGGACCCGGCTACCGCGAAGTCGCCCTGCCGAGGGTCGGTGACGCCCTCGGTGACCTGTAGCTCCTGAACCGCAGCTGCAATCAAGAAGCCGAGGTCGGAGTATCCCTGGCCATGGATGTGCGAAGGCATGTTGATGGGGAGCCCGCCCACGCGGAACTCGATGTCTTGGCCATGGTCGGCGTCGAAGCCGCGGAGCATGTAGTTGTGGGCGACGGCGGGGCCCTCGGCGCGGCCGATGTAGAGGCCGGGCACGATGCGAAGAACCTCGGCGCCTTCTTGCTTTGGAGCGGCCACCAGGACGTCGCGCTTCAGCTTGAAGTCACCGGCTCCTCGCTCTTCAGTGCGCTTCTCGCGCTTGGCTTCGACGTTGACTTCGCCAGGCAGCTCCAGGTCTCGGCCCTTTTTAGGCGTGTCTCCAGTTTCGTCGTCGTCCGGAGCGAAGAGGTCATCATCGTCATCGTCGTCCGGCGCCTCGAGGTCGGGGGCAGGTGGGGCTGCAGGCTTGGTCGGTGGCGGAGGCTTCTTGGCGTCGTCGGGCGACGGCACCTGTGCCGCCGCGGACGGCATCCAGCACACGCAAACACACAAGAAGAAGGCACGCGCAATCCGCCGAGGGTCCTTCTTTCTGGCGCAAAAGCGCATCGTGGCAGGCGTGAGCGTCATGGAGGAGCGTCTCTAATGCAATGAGCTTGCAGTTGCAAATCAAATGCTGAAGTGCCTCGACCCGTGCCGTTGAGGACGCGCCGCCATCGTCGTCGATACGGCACTCTGGTGACCTTACAGAACACCTGCTGGACATCCTTCTGGAGGTCCTTAGATTGGGTGGGGACGAGGTGTCAGGTGATGGAACGTCTGAATTTGAATGTCCCCGCGGAGACCCGCGCCGAGCTCAAGGCGATGGCCAAGCTCCGGGGTAAGCGAGAGGCCGAACTCGCACGAGAGTTGCTTACGCGTGCTCTCGAACAGGAGAAGCGTGCCCTGTTCTTCGAGGCTGTTCGTTCCACGATCACCGAGGAGTATCAGGAACGGCTTCGCGAAATCGCCAGCCGGTATCAGGAGCATCGACGTGGCGAATCGCGGTGATGTCGTCGTCGTGAAGCGTCCGTTGGGCTTGGGTCGGGGCGCTCTCCCCGAACGTTATGCGGTCGTGCAGAGCGACGCTCTCAATAGCGTCTTGGACGTGACACTCGTCGTTCCGGTCGAAGTTGCCACGAAAGCCAACTCGGGAACGCCGCTCGCGGTTCCGGTCAGCAGCGCCGAAGCGGGGACTCAGGTGGCCTGCGTGGCGCTCGCCAATGCGATCATGCTCATGCGGTGGGATGACTTCGCGGCCGGAGTCGTGGGACAGCTCGACGCGAAAACCCTCACCAGTATCGGGACGGTCCTGAAGTACTCATTGGATCTTCCATGACCGTGGATGGCGAGGCCAGGTCGCGCTTCGTTGCTCTGGTGCCCCCACCAGATAGCCCCGGTGAGTGGACGAGCGCCTTGGATTGGCCAGGTATCGAGTTGGACCTCGGTCGCCTGCTCCCGGAGTCGTACAAGGACTATGTGCGCACGTACGGAGCTGGGTCGCTCTGCGGCGAAATTTTCGTCAACGTGCCCCACGGGCCCAATCCACACGAAGACCTTGTCCTGGCGACCCTCTTCGCTCGAGATGCCTATTGGAGATTTGCCCACGTCGACTCGGCGGATCCCTTCGGCGACTCGCGATTCTACGAAGGTGCTGTCGCGTGGGGCTCTGCAGGATGTGGCGAAACCATGCTTTGGTTGGCTGATGGCGCGCACAGTCTGGTGCTGCAGGACTCGACCATTACCCCACTGCCGGCCACGGACTTCTTTGCGACGCTGCTCATGTTCATCGACCTATTCGGTTGGCGGGAGGCGTTGTTGGAGGCGTCGCCCACCGAACGATTCGTCCCTCGCAGCGCCCCGCCAGACCAGGAGCATCGCAAGCGAGCAGCGAACTACCTGACGACGCGCTCGCGTACCGGAGCCATCGAAGCCCTGGAGCGTCTGGTGCAGCTGGGCGTCGGGAGGTCGTCCTACGCGTTCTTGACGAGTCTCAAGAGAGCGCTGCCAGCGATTCCGCTGGACACATTGGTTCTCGCGGCGCGTTGGGAGGGGTTCGGCGAGCTCGACGTGCCGACCCTCTCGGACCGTGAGTTCGAGGAGCTCCTCTCTCCCTGGCTGTAGTCGCAACGGACCGTCCATCCCTCCGTTGCGGTATCACGGTTTTCTGCGCCCGCGCGTCGTGATAGCCCAGGCTATGGTCACCGACGAAAAGCACGCATCTCTCCGCGCCGACGTCCGCACCCTGGGGGCGATGCTCGGCGATGTTCTCAAGGCGCAGGAGGGCCAGGACCTCTATGAGCTCGTGGAGCGCGTACGGACTCTGTCCAAGCGCTCGCGCAACGGCGACGAGGCGGCCACCCACGAGTTCGACGCTCTCATCAGCTCGCTGACGGTTGAGCAGTCCTTTGTCGTCGCGCGCGCTTTCGCCCAGTTCCTGGGGCAGGCCAACTTCGCCGAGTTCCACCACCGCACTCGCCGCCGTCGGATCCGCAGCACGGGCGCCGACGCCACGCCGCAGCCCGGAAGCTGTGACGAAGCGTTCGGCCGGTTCGTCGCCGCCGGCGTCGACCCGAATGCGCTCGCCCACACCGCCGAGAACCTTGAAATCGAGCTTGTCCTGACCGCGCACCCGACTCAGGCGGTCCGCCGTACGATCCTCCAGAAGTACCGGCGCATGGCCGCGGTGCTCGCCGACCGTGACCGGCCCGACAACACGTCGCTGGAGACCGAGGAGCTCGAGCACGCGCTGCGCAACGAGGTCCTGGGCATCTGGGAGACCAGCGCCATTCGCCACCGCAAACCGACTCCGCTGGACGAAGCCCGCGCCGGCATCGAGTTCTTCGAGGCGGTGATGTGGGACACGCTGCCGGTCTACTACCGGGTCCTGGACCGAGCGCTCAAGAAGCACACCGGCAAGGGGCTTCCGGTCGGCTCGGCGCCCATCCGTTTTGCCTCCTGGATGGGCGGCGACCGGGACGGCAACCCGTTCGTCACGGCCGACGTCACCCGCGAGGTCTGCCTCATGAACCGGTGGCAGGCGGCGACGCTCTACTACCGGGAGATCGACCAGCTCCGAGCCGAACTCTCGATGACCCGGGCCAGCGAGGAGCTCCGGGCGCGGGTGGACCCGATCAGCCGCGAGCCCTACCGGGACCTGCTCCGCGACGTCCGGGCCAAGATGAAGGCCACCCAACGCTGGACCGCCAACGCGCTGGCCGCACTTCGGGCGGGCGAGCCTCATCCCGCCGCCGAACCCGGCGCCATCTACACCACCGTGGACGAGCTCCGTGAGCCGCTGATGCTCTGCTACCGCTCGCTGGTCGCCTGCGGCCTCGAGGACCTCGCGACGGGCCGCCTGCTCGACATCCTGCGCCGCCTCGACGCCCTCGGTCTCACCCTGGGCGCCCTGGACATCCGACAGGACGCCAGCGTCCACTCCAGCGCGCTCACCGCCATTACCGAGTTCCTGGGGCTGGGGTCGTACCAGGAGTGGTCGGAGGAGGAGCGTCAGGCGTTCCTCATCCGCGAGCTGAAGGGGCGTCGGCCGCTCCTGGGACGCGCTCGGCCGGACAGCGCCGACCTGCGCGAGGTCCTGGCCACCATGCGCGCCATCGACGAGCAGATCCCTGGCGCCCTTGGCGCCTACGTCATCAGCATGAGCCGCGCCCCGTCGGATGTGCTCGCCGTGTGCTTGCTGCAGCGTGAGGGCGGGGTCCGCAAGCCTCTGCGGGTCGCGCCCTTATTCGAGACCCAGGCGGACCTCGACAACGCCGGTGCCACGATGGAGCGTCTGTTCTCGCTGCCGGTGTATCGGAACCGGATCGGCAACCGGCAGGAGATCATGATCGGCTACTCCGACTCGGCCAAGGACGCCGGTCGGTTGGCGGCCTCCTGGGCGCTCTACACGGCCCAGGAGAAGGTCGTCGAGGTGTGCCGGAACCATGGGGTCAAGCTGACCCTCTTCCACGGTCGTGGCGGCACCGTCGGCCGCGGCGGTGGACCGACCTATCTCGCCATCAACAGCCAGCCGCCGGGCAGCATCGACGGCAGCCTGCGGGTCACCGAGCAGGGCGAGATGATCGACGCCAAGTTCGGCCTCCCCGACGTGGCGCTCCGCAACCTGGAGCTGTACACGACGGCCACCCTGGAGGCGACGCTGCTGCCTCCGGCCGAGCCTGAGCCCAAGTGGCGCGAGCTCATGAACGCCATGGCCGCAAAGGCTGCCGAGAGCTATCGCGCCATGGTCCGGCACAACCCCGACTTCGTGCCCTACTTCCGTTCAGCGACCCCGGAGCAAGAGCTCGGTGCCCTCAACATCGGCAGCCGACCAGCGCGTCGGCGGAAGGGCTCCGGCGTCGAGAGCCTCCGCGCCATCCCGTGGGTCTTCTCCTGGATGCAGACGCGCCTGTTGCTGCCCGGTTGGTTGGGGGTCGGTGACGCCATCACCTGGGCCAGGGACAATGGCCACAGCGACATGTTGCGGACGATGGCGTCCGACTGGACCTTCCTGCGCTCCACATTCGACCTCATCGAGATGGTACTCGCCAAGGCACTCGTCGACATCACCGCCCGCTACGACGCGCTGCTCGTCCCCGAACCGCTCAAGCCCATTGGTCAACAGCTGCGCGACCGCTGCCAGCGGACCGAAGGGTTGGTCCTCCGAGCCCGGGACCGCGAGGTGCTGCTGGCGGACAACGAGGCGCTGCGGCGCTCCATCGAGGTGCGCAACCCCTACGTCGACCCCCTCAACGTTCTGCAAGCCGAACTGCTCAAACGCGTGCGCAACGAACACAGCGCAGAGCTCGAAGTGGCCTTGCTCATCACCGTCAACGGCATCGCCCAGGGTATGCGCAATACGGGCTGATTGGGCTCGTCCTCGGGTCCTCGCCTGATTTCTCCGTCGGTCCTTGCTACCTTTCTGCCGAGAGTGGAATTCAGGACCGAGGACCCCCATGCGACCCTCCATGACATCGATGCTGTCCCTTCTCGCTGCAGGCGCGCTCTTGCTGAGTGCCTGTCCGGAGGACCCCGAACCGACAACGCCTCCCACGGGCGGCGACACCGAGGCTGACACGGTGAGCGACGGCGGAGGAGACGCCCCCGAGCCCGATGGCGGGGCTGACGGTGGTGCGGACGCCGACGCCGGCGTGCCCTGCAACTGCGGCACCCGTATCTGCGGCATCGCGCCGCCCGGTGACCCTGTGGGATGCGTCCAGGAGTCCTGTGGCACCTGCACCGGCGAAAACGAGTCCTGCACCCCGGAGGGCACCTGCGAGGTGAAGGGCGACCCCAACGGTAGCTGGTGCGGTCTGACCGCCGAATGCCCCGGTCTGGTGGCGGACCCGTCGGACCCGACCCAGCAGATCGTCAACCCGGACCTCGAGAGCTGCCTCGATGGGCAGTGCACGTCGGGCGTCTGCCTGACGACGCCCTCGGGCGGTAAGTTCGTCACCTCGATGCCGGCCTGCACCGCGGCCTGCACGGTCATCAAGGACGATGACGGCAACGGTATCGAGGACGACGACGTCACCAACAGCGAGTGCGCGGGCTTCGCGCAGGACGGGCCCGCCGGCGCCGTCGAGTGGACCTGCGTGCGCTTCTCGGCGCCGGACGCCATCAACCAGGTGTCCTTCTGCATGCCCGACGCCGACTTCGGCGTCTGCGACCAGGACTCCGACTGCGCCGAGGGCGAGGGCTGTACCTTCACCTCCATCAACGGCGCGCTCGCCGCACGCTGCCTTCGCAAGCCGGTGGAAGGTGCCTGGGGCTCGGTGGAGCCCAACGGCGCCCGCTGTGACGAGGAGAGCGGCGACACGGGTGACGCCTCTTACTGCGCGTCCGGGTGGTGCCTCAACGTCTGCGCCAGCTACTGCGTCGATGACGCAGACTGCAACACGGCCGCGGCCGGCACCTGCGACACGGGCAAGTGCACCAACTTTGCCGACAGGGATTGCACGGTGGATTCGGACTGCTCGACCATGGCCTGCGAGACCGAAGGCGTGCCGCTGTTCTCCGAGGCCAGCGGCGTGCCGGCCCAGGTAGTGTGCCTGCCGCTGACCTGCAACCTGGACGGGGACTGCGCCAGCGACAGCTACTGCGACCGCAGCGGGGCCGACATCAACACGGACAGCGGCACGCTGACCCTGAACAAGAACTGCGAGCCGGCGACCACCGGCGGCGGGGCGCTGGGCGCCAGCTGCGACGACGACAACCCGTGCAACAACACCGACCAGTGCATCGACGGATATTGCTCGGCCTTCTGCGACACCGACGGCGACTGCGCCAGCGACCAGCTTTGTGTGGTCAGCGAAACCCTGTTCCTCTTGGCCGATGGCCCTCCGCAGGTGATCCAGTCCGCGCCGTTCACACGCTGCGAGAGTTTCCCCGGTGACGGACCGGAGTGCGAGGGGCAATTCACCTGCGACGACTACGCGATGACCAACGTCCTCGATGAGCACCGCTGCGCCATCTACACCACCGAGACGGGCGATCCCGACGCGCCTCATCAGCACAACGGCAAGTGCATCCCATCGGTGGGCGACCAGGAGTTCGGCACCCTCTGCAGCGAGGACGTGCAGTGCGGCAGCGGCCTGTGCCTGGCAGGCGAGTTCTGCTCGTTGACCTGCAACAGCTACGAGGGCTGCCCCAACCCGTCGGACTCCGATGGTAACCAGCTGTTCGGCTTCTGCCGGTCGCTGCCGGTGACGTTCGGCGGCGACTACATCGAGGAGCGGACGGACGTGTACACCGGCGTCTGCTTCTTCACCGAGGCATCCGGCACCGACTGCTCGGCCGATTTTGCCTGCCCCGCTGAGGAGGCGTGCGCGCCCATCGTGCTGGTCACCGACCCGCAGAGCGCGCCGAAGGTCGAGTACATCTGCCTGGAAAACACCAACCCCGACGGTAGCGTGGGCGACAAGGCCGCGGGTGAGACCTGCGACCCGGATGCCACCAACGCCCAGGGCATCAGCTTGACCGAGTGCGCTTCGGGACTGTGCTTCGAGGACGAGGCGACCAGCGAAGGGTACTGCAGCCAGCTGTGCACCAGCACGGCGGACTGCCCCGACGGCCTGGAGTGCCTCGACCAGGTCGTGTACGAGCGCCTCGGCGCCTACACGGCGAACAACGGGTCCTTCATGGCGTGCAAGAAGCCGGGCAACTAGCCGCTTGTACCGACGAGAGCCAGTGGGTCGAGCATCGTGACGCAGACGGTCGGGATGCTCGGTCTGGCCGCCCTGATGGCTGCTGGGTGTGGCTCGGCCTCGCCTCCAGTTGGGGCAGGCACTTCCGCCGCGGCTTCAGCGCCGACCAGCACCACGCGAACCAAGGCGTCTCGGCCGGTATCGGCTGCCCGGACGGCCTACGCCCAGGCTCTCGAGGCGTTCAACACCCAGAAGGAAGATGCCTTCCTCCATGCGCATACCGTCGACTACTGCCACTACGACCGGGGGATGAGCCGCTCTGCCCTCAAGAACCACTACGCCAAGCACTTCAACGGTCGTGGAAACGCGATTGAGGCCAAGCTTCGTGTCGTCGCTTCGTCCAACAGCCGCGTCGTGTTCCTTCAGGCGGAGTGGTTCCGGGGCAGCGATACCACCGACGGCAAGCGCTTCTTCAAGTTCATCGCGATGCAGCGCCGCAAGGGTCGTTGGCTCATCAGCGCCACCGGGACGCGAGCCAGGCACGCCTGCGCGCCCGACCTCGTCAAAGGCGTCGACATGGCTCGGGTCGATCGCTACAAGCAACGCATCCGCGCCAAAGACACCCAGCGCCGCACGCTCCTCGCTAAGCTCGTGCCTCCTGAATGCACGGTGTCTGTCTCAAAGGATTGGGACGGCGTCGAGCCTCTCGAACTGGCCTGCGACGGCGACGTCGAGCACGGTAAGTGCGTCGAACTCGAGGACACAGGACCTTCCGCCGGCACCCACGTTACGGGGCGAACGTGCACCCTGGGCGGCGGCTGGGTGCTCGAGATTCGCCAGTTCTGCTACAGCGGCGACGAGGTCTCCGAAGAATGCGAGACCGTCGCCAGCCTGGTACCGCCTGAGTAGGGGGAGGGTCTAGACTGCCCGCACAGGTGAGACTCGAAGCATCCCAGGTGCTCGGCAACTACGTGGTCGAACGGTCCCTCGGCGAAGGGGGTATGGCGTCCATCTACGTCGTGCGTCACGCTGTCCTGGGAAGCCTCCACGCGCTCAAGGTCCTCAAGGAGACCGACCCTCGTTCGGCCGAGCGGCTCCTGCGCGAGGGGCGCGCCCAGAGCGCCTTGAGACATCCCAACATCGCTTCGGTGACCGATGTGGTCACCCAGGACGGGGTGTTTGGCCTGGTCATGGAGTTCGTCGATGGCCCGAGTCTGGCCGATGTGCTCGACGCGGCAGTGCCGTTTGGGGCCGCTCAGGTCTGGGCCCTGGGAGACGCCATCCTGGCGGGAATGGAGTCGGCCCACGCCGCCGACCTCGTCCACCGCGACCTGAAGCCGTCCAACGTTCTGCTCGAGCTAAGCGCTGACGGCGTCACTCCGAAGGTCGCCGACTTCGGGCTGGTCAAGATGGACTCCGACGGGGATCTGTCCACCCGTAGCGGCATGATGATGGGGACCCCGGCGTTCATGGCGCCCGAGCAAATCGCCGATGCCAAGGCCGTCGGTCCTCGCGCCGACGTGTTCTCCCTGGGCGCGGTGCTCTACCAGCTGGTCAGCGGTCGCCTGCCTTTCAAGGTCAGCAACCTGCTCACCCTGGTCGATGCCATCCGTACCGGTCGGTTCGAGCGGCTCGACCCTATGCCGCTGGCCGACGCGCCGGCCGAGTGGGCGCCGCTCATCCATCAGTGCCTCGAGCCCGACCCCATGGACCGTCCGGCGGATGCCGCCGCGGTCCGACGCGCCTGGGCGCGCGTAGCTCCCCCTGACCACAGGCTCTGGGCCCCATCGCTGATCGACCAGCTTCGCAATCTCGGGCCATCGCAAAGCGCCGTCGCCATCGCCGCCACCAAGCTGACGCCGCCGAGCGGACTCGGCCCCACCCAGGCGACGCCGGCCGCCGCACCCAAGAGCGCTGTGGCAGAGATCCTGAGCATGGGGACCCTCGACCCGGAGGAGCCATCCGTCCCCCTGGTCGCTCCCGCGCCATCGACCCTGCCGACCCCGCCGGTCCGTCGGGGCGGCATGCTGTGGCTCGGTGGAGCGGTCGCCATCGTCGCGGTGCTGGGGGCCATTGTCGCCAGCGGGGGAGGCGAACTCGATGGCAGTCCAGCCGCGGGTCCACCTCCTGAGGTCCGCCCGACGCCAACGGCTGAGGGCTGCGCCGGAGCCCCCAGATCGGGTGGGACCATACGACACGGTATTGCGGCCTCTCGTGGACCGACCGACCCTTACGGGCAGCAGATCACGCTCGACCGCGACGTGGCCAAGGCGAACATCTTCGAGGGTACGGGGCATGTAACGACCTCCAACGTGGCCCCTGACCGGATGTCGGTGCGCTACGTGGTTCGGCAAGGTCCGCGCTTTCACCCGCATCGGTGTCTCACCGGCGACGACCGGGTCACCGCCAAGGACGTGGCGTGGTCTCTCCAGTACGTGGCCAACAAGGCCAGAACGCCCATCGCGTCGGTGGAAGTCGTGTCTGATTCCGAGGTCGAGGTGAAGCTCGGTGCGCCCCTGGCCAAGGGCGCATACACCCCTCAGGCGGTTCTCTTGCCGGCCGCCCTCGAGGGATGCGCCGACCCCCGCACATGGAACACCCCGGTGGGAACCGGGCCGTACCGTTGGGTCCACGTCGATGACCCCGACCTCATCGTGCTCGAACGGTTTGACGGCTATTGGGGCGAACCTGGGTACGCCGACCGTCTGGAGTACCGAAACTACCGGACCGCCGTGTTGGCGATGACCGCCGCGCGAAAGGGCGAGGTTCATTCGGCCGAGGTTGGCGACCCTCGTGCCTATCTGAAGGACCCTGCCGCCGAGCTTCCGGTGCTGAAGGATCCGGCGCTGGGCGAAGGGCTGACCCTTTCCAGTGCCGACTTCAAGACCTTGGTGTTTCTCACCCTCGAGCGCCGCGGGAGTAGCGACAGCACCCGCTGGACACCGTCACTGGCGGCTGCCGTGGAACGGGCCCTGGACCGCGAGGCCATCGCGCAGGCCTACAGCAAGGAGACGCAGACCTTGCCCAGCGCGACGTTCATCCGGCCGCGGGAACTGGGCTCCAGGGTCGCCAACAACCGCCTGACACCGGATCCCTCCGCCGTCGGTGTGCTGCTCGCCAAGGCTGAGCTCGAACGGGCCGGGCCACTGCCGGAACTCGTGGTTTCATCGGGAGGCACAAAGCGCCGCGAGGCCGGACAGATTCTGGCGGCCAACCTCCGTGCGGCAGGACTGCGCGCACGCTGGACCAACGACTACCGCACATCGGACATGCTCCTCATCGAACGCCATACCGAGCAGGCATCTCCGACTGACCCGACCGCACGCCTGATATCGACTGCCAGGTGGACGCCCCTGCAGCGCCTGGACGAGAGCGGATACGCACCCATCAAGGCGGCCGTCGCAAAGGCCCGGCAGGCCCGGGGAAGGGCCGCCAAGAGCGAGGCGTTGGTGGCGCTGGACGCCGCCATCCGCGCCTCGCATCGCCTGATCGTCCTGGGCATTGTCGAGCCTCACCGGTATCGCCGACACCTGCTGGTGCGACCCGAGCTGTGTGGACTCTTCGACCCGGTCACCAAGCTGACCATCGACCGCCAGTTCGACGGTCATCAACATTGGCTGGCCAGTCAGCGCACCTCGACGCCATAGTCAGGGGCAGTTTCCGTCCGTTGCGCCCTCGCCGACGGTGGCCTCGTTGGTGCCGCCGTAGAGCCCGATGTTGAGGGCCCCGCCGTTGGGCTGGGGCTCCAAGCACCAGGAGCCCAGAAGGCCTGTGCCAGCGTCGATGGCGCCAGAGGTGGGGGCCAGGTGGAAGTTACCAGCACTCGGGTCCATGAACTGCGGCGCCTGATTGACGGTGCCGCTGACAGCGATACCGGCGTCCAGCGGCACGTCCGGCCAGATGAGGTTGGATACGGCGACGCCGTCGGCGCTTCCGTCGACGTGCAGCGCGGCGTTCTTGACACTCACGAACATGCTGTTGAGCAGAGTCACCTCGCCTGTTTGCCCCGAGAGCGCCACCGCTCCGTACGCAACGCCGCCCGCGAGCGGCTCGTTGGTACCCACCTGGCGGCACAGCGACTGCAGGACCGTCACGTCCTGGGAAGTGGACAGGCGGAAGCAGGCCGAACCAGGCTCGGTCGCGGAGGTGGCCGTGTCCTGAATGTGCTGAACCCCGTTGTGGGCCAACGTCACTACGGCGGCATCATCGATCACCGAGATCCCTGCTGCCGGCCCATTGACCGAGCCGTTGCTGGTGCCTTTGGCCGACCGCACGATGTCCTGGATCCAGTTGAACGCGACGGTGAGGTCGTTGCCCCCCGACACGACGATACCGCTTCCCACGCCGCCATCTCCGCCATCTCCGGTGGTCTGACCGCCTCCACCGGTACCCCCCACGACATCGGTGACGAGGTTGTGGACGACCGAGCAACTGGCACAATCCGACATCGCGATTCCGGCGATTGGGTGCCCAGGCTGGCCGTCGTAGCCGGGCTGGCAGGTACCGCCGGCCCCGGTGACGCCCTGGACATTGGCCACCGTATTGTTGGCGACGGTGATGTTCACCCCGCCTACCACCACCAGCGCGCCCAGGTTGGTGGGGTTGACGTCGGCAGCCAGGGAGAAGCCCGCGATGGTTCGGCCGCTCTCGTTGTGGGAGTAGAGGATGGGATCTCCCCCGTAACGATTCGAGGCGTCCACCACGTTCTGTAGTGCCTCGGGCTCGAGGTAGATCCCGTATGCCTGTTGAGCTCGTCCCACCTGGCCGGAGTAGCCGCAGCAATTGTTCTTGGTTCCTCCCGCGCCGCCGCTCAAGGCGTCCAGGACATTGGCTTTCGCGAGATTTGTGGAAGAGCCCTGCCCAAACCGAATACCCATGCCAAGCCCGCCGGTTCCTCCGGATCCGTTCGCCCCGCCTGGGCCCCCCTGGCCCCCGGCCACCCCGGTGATCGTGTTGGACACAAACGTGCTGGAGCTGGTCGCCGCGACGTCGATACCGACGCCCACGCCGCCCGTGCGGCCACACTGGGTGGAGCCGTCGCCAAACCGTTTGCCGCCCATGCCGCCGGTCACTGTTTGGATGGTGGCTCCAACAACGTTGGCCGAAAGGGCCTGGATGAGGCGAATGCCAGCTCCGGTGCCGCCCTGACAGGTCGTGCACTGGCCAGCGGCGTTGGTCCATTGCTTCGCGTTGCCGCCGGTGACGCCGGTAACGACAACCCCGTGGAGGCTCGTCAAGGCCGCCTGGTGCACCACAAACCCCGCGGCGTCGAGCTCGTCGGCGGTGCCATCGACGCCGGCCTGACCTGTCGCCGTGACCGCCGCCACGGTGACGCCCTGGACCGGTGTACCGGAGCTTCCATCGACCAGGACGCCAAAGCGGCCTCCGGTCACCTCGAAGCCCTCGAGCCATACGCCTGTGGCGCTGACCACAATGCCGGTACCACCCGCTGGTACGTCGACGACGGCGCCGTTGCCGATCACCCTGAGGTAGGGGAGCGCTACGGTAAACGGAGGATAGGTGCCAACGGCCTCGACGTGGATGGTGTCTCCGGAAGTCGCCGAGGAGATAGCTGCCTGAACGGTCTCAAACGGGCTGTCGATGCTGCCGTCGTTGGTGTCGTCGTCACCAAACAGGGCGTTTACGTAGTACTCGGCGTCTCCTACGGTGAGCTCGCAGCCGTCGCTGGCCTGGCCATTGTCGTCGGCAGTTCCGGGCTCGCAGCTCGTAATGAAGCAGGTACCTGCCGCGCAGACGGCGGATGACACGGTCTGTGGCGCGGTGCAGTCAACGTCGCAGCCGCCACAATTCGCCGGGTCCTGCTGCAGGTCGAAGTCCTCGTCAACCAGGCCATCGCAGTCGTCGTCTTCACCATTGCAGGTCTCCGGCCCAGCGACCGTGCACACATACTCGCAGAGATTGGCTCCGTCGCCATCGAGGTCAAACGTGCCTGCAGGGCAGGGAGAGGTCAGGCAGCCGCCCACGCAGGTTGGCGTGCCGAGCGTGCTTGTCGCTGTGCAGGTCTCGCCACACGTCCCACAGTTGTTGGGGTCGGAACCAAGGTCGACGCATGTGCCACCGCAGAGGTCCTCTCCGATGGGGCAGGTGTCGATACAGCCACCGTCGACGCAGGCCTCACCCGCGGCGCAGGGTTCGCCGCACCCGCCGCAGTGAAGGGCGCTCATCTGCAGGGAAGCTTCGCAGCCGTTGAGGGGGGCTCCGTCACAGTCGGCGAATCCTTCAGCGCAGCTTCCGATGCACTCGCCGGCGATGCAGATGGTGGTTCCGTTCGCGAAGTCGCCGAGGCAGGGCTGGCCCTCGTTCGTGCAGTTCAGGAGTGGAAAACCGTCTGCCGGTGGTGCATCGGCATCGGCCGCTGCATCGGCGTCGGCCACTGCATCGGCGTCGGCCACTGCATCGGCGTCGGCCACTGCATCTTCATCGGCGTCGGCCACTGCATCGGCATCGGCGTCAGCCACCGCATCGACGTCGACGTCAACAGCAGCGTCGGGGTCGGCGTCAGCAGCAGCGTCGGCGTCGGCTGCGGCATCGGCGTCGGGCACAGCGTCGGCCGTGGCATCGGCGTCGGCTACGCCATCAGGAAGCGCATCGGGCTGGGCGTCAGCCCCGGTCTCCAGCGCGGCATCGACCGCTGCATCGACGGTGTCTTCACCGACGTTGTTGCCCGGGACGCACCCCATCCACAACGTCAGCAAGGCCGCCGTAGCAGCCACTGCTTTGCAGCCCAAAACGCCATGGCGTTGCATGTTCTCTCCCCGTGCCGATGCCCTGGTCTCAGTCAGGATACCAAGGCGCCGCAGGGGACGACAGGCTATGCCACGGTGGCTGCCGGGTTCTTGCCCCGTTTCTTCTTCCGCTTCAGCGTGGGCTTCTTCAGGCCCCGCAGGCCGCGGATCATCGGCACGTCCTCATCCGCGACGTCCGGCTCGAGACCGCCCTTGGCTTGAACCATGGAGCCGTTCCACAACGTCTTCCACATCCTGTCGGCGCGGTATCGCAACGTCTTCTGCTTGTCGGTGGAGACGAAGGCGACTTCGCTCATGACGTCGGCGTAGCGCTCCATCACCGCGGTCAGGCGATTGCCCAGCGGCGTGTCCTGGATCGACTTGAACACCTGGTCGAAGGCCTGCATCTGCTTGCCTTTGCCGACCGCCATCATCTCCATCGGGTCGACTCCGAGGGTCACCAGGTCCTGCTGGATGGTCCGGGCGCCGAAGCACTCTAGCCCGATGAGCTCCACCTGAAACCGCCACAGCCCCAGCCGCTCGCGGACACTCATCTGCTCGAGCATGGCCGGCAGGTACTGGATCCCCAGCGCGACGTGGCGTGCCTCGTCCCGCTCGTAGTAGGGGAGCAGCCCGGTCAATACCGGCTCCACGTCCAGCTTCTTGATGACATGGAACAAGGTCAGCGCGATGGGCTCCACCATCAGCTGCATGCCCAGCAGCTTCTTGGCCAGGTGGTCGGCGTTCATCACCTGCTCGAGCAGGTTCTGGGCCGCCCAGTCGAGCTTGTCCGGCAGGGCATCCAGCGCCCTCAGGTAGTCATGCATCACATAGAAGTGACGCGCTTCATCGAAGGCCTGGCTGGTGGCCGCCATCTTGGGCTCCAGCGGCTCGATCTCGTCGGCCAGCTCGGCGCTGATGCGCCAGGCCGCGAGCTCCCCCCACATGATGACGGCGAACACACGCCCCAGCGCTTTGCGCTCCTTGGGAGGCATCTGCGGCATGCCGTGCTGTTCGATGAGGGTGCTCAAGACCTCTTTGCCGTCCCACGAGAGCTTCTGGCTCTTGTGGTAGACGCGCTCGAGGATCTTGGCGTTCTTGGCCTGCAGACCGTAGTCGTCCAGCCGGAACATGGTGTATGGAATCTTGCGCTTGTGGCGGCCGGTGAGCGTGCGAAGCATGGCTTTCCCTCGTATCCCTCGTGGTAGCCGGTGGGGCGTCTTGGGGCTTCAGCTGAGCTGATTGAAAAGTGCTTGGGTGATGAGCGCGCGGGCATCCGCGAAGGTCTGGTAGACGCGCTCGATGGCCTCGTCGCCCTGGGCGTACGCCAGGTCGACCACCAGGCCGTTGAGCAGCTGGAGCAGCAGTCGCGCCACCCGCTCGGGCGGGATGACGAGTCGCTCCACCATGCTCGGGCCGAGCACGTTGTGGATGCCGGTGACGACCAGCTCGATGAGCTCTTGCTGGAACGTCGCCACGTGGGACGCGATGCGTGGATTTTCGCGCGCCACGTTGTGGAACTCGAGCATGACCCGGATCTGCTCCAGGTCCCGCTCGATGAAGTTGCGGACCTCTTCCAGCGCTCGGTCGAACTGGGCCAGCGACCGCTGCTCACTGCTGCGCGTGAGCTCCCGCACGTAGCTCAGCAGGTCACGCAGCAGGTCCAGCTGCACCTCCAGGAAGAGATGTTCCTTGCTGTCGAAGTGGTAGTGCACCAGGGACTTGGACACGCCAGCCTGCTTGGCGATCTCCTGCATCGACGTGCCGCGGTACCCGGTCCGGCCGAACGTGCGCGCCGCCGCGCGCAGGATCTTCTGCACCGACGCGTTGTCGCGGTTGAGGGTCGAGAGTCCGCCGATTTCTTCCGTAGCGCCCATGAAACCTTGCTGAACGGTGTTTGTACTGACCGGCCAGTCCAAGTGTAGGGGCTCCCTTTTAACGACGTCAATCGAGATGGCATAAAGGCCACACACGCCTTCGACCCGGGATAGCCTTCATGCGCCTTTGGGCCCTTCTCGCTTGCACCTCCACGTTCCTTTTCATGGCCTGTCCGTCAGAGTCGAAACCGACGCTGGATGCGGCACCCAATACGCCGACCGCGGATGTCGTCGCTGACGTCGCGGCAGATGCGCCCGCCGGCGACGCCGTGGCCGACACCGCCGGTCCGCAGGGCTATCCCAATATCTCCGAGGTCTTCGGGTTCCCCTTCACCACCGGCGCGTCCCCCGAGCCCAATCCTGCGTGGCTGGCCGCCTGCGAGGCCGAGTTGCCGCTGAACGCGACCCCCAGCTTGCCCGCCGCGCCAGCCCGAGCCGAGAACTGTGCGGGTGACCCGACCCAGTGTGGCGGCGATCCCGCCAACCCCCAGGACTGCGCCGCCGAGCCCGCCGTCACCAAATGGCTCCACCGGGTCACCCTGGACACGACGGCGCATCCCAACGCCGTCTGCAACGACGGCAGCCCGGGGCTCATCGAGGTGCGCAAGGGCGTCGACGCCGGCACCAATACCTGGCTCATCTGGTTCAAGGGAGGCAGCGCTTGCCGGGACCAGCACCGCTGCGCGCGCCGCTGGTGCGGCAACCAGTCGGGCACCACCTACGACGCCGGAATCATGAGCTCGGACTGGAACGGCGACGGCATCGTGGACCGGCCTCATTGCTTGCGGGGCGAGGCGGGGTCGGCCCTGGATGCGGACCTTCCGGGCAACCCCTTCGCCGACGCCAACGTCGTCAAGGTCTGGTACTGCGGCTCGGACACCCACATGGGCCGGGCCCTGGTCCAGCACGAAGATCTGGACCCCGACTCCGACGGCACGCCGCGCCACTTCTCGATGGAGACGCGTGGCCGCCACATCGTCGAAGCCGTCCTGGCGACCCTGGATGCCGGGGTCACCTCCGACGACGGGGCGGTCACCATGCCCTCGCTGACCACCGCCGAGCGGGTGGTCATCTCGGGCTCCTCGGCCGGCTCCATGGGAGCCATGCAGAACCTCGACGCCATGGCCGAGCACATCACAGGCAACGCGCCCAGCGCTGTCGTTCGAGGCGTCCTCGATGCCAACGTGCCGCCCTCCGACGAGGTTTACGCCTCCTATGGCGTCTACATCGACGCGGCCTTCGACGCGATGAGCACCCCCGGCGTCCCGTTCGAGCAGTGGCGTCGTGACAGCACCCTGAAGGGGTGGACCGAAGGCTGGCAGAAGGCGGCTGACGTCCACGTCGACCAGAGCTGTCTGGCTCACATCCAGTCTACGGAGGGAGACGATGGCATGGACAAGTGCCTCCACGCCGCAGAGCTGCTGTTGACCAAGGACGCTTCGGACACCCCCGTGCTGACGACGCCGGTCTTCGTCCGCTTCGACCTCGGCGACGCAGTCGCGGGTGCGGCCTACAAGGACTGCGCAGACTTCATTACGGGTCAGCCCTGCTACGCCCCGAATCACAGTCTCCTGTCCTATGAGAGCGCCAGCCCATCGGCCTGGCTCGATCTGTTCGACAGCTCCGACCACAACCGGGCCACGATGATCCAGCTGCTTACGTCCGGAACCTCTGTTGGCGGCGTCTTCTCGCCTGCCTGCGGCACCCACACGGGGTTCACGAACAACAACTTCACCCAGCAGATCGCCGAGGACTACGACAACGGCGCCTTCAGCGGCATGCCGATGAACTTCATGCAGGCCCTGGGACAGTGGTTGGAGACCGGGCAGACGGTGCGCGTCATCGACGCGAGCAAGTCCGAGCCCGACGCGCCCAGCGCGCAGTGCAGCGGCTCACAGGGCTAGGCCGGGAACCTAGAGTCCGAGACGCTTGAGCTTCTTGAGCAGGCCACGTCGGGTGATGCCGAGCAGCTCGGCTGCGCGGGTCCGGTTGCCGCCCGTACGCTCGAGGGCGGCCTTCACGCTGTCGATCTCGGTCTGCTCCAACGTCGGGAAGCTTCGTTGTGGGGAGTCTAGGGACGCGCTCTGCCGCACCGCCAATGGCAGGCTCTCCGGCAGGATGACATCGCTGCGGCTCAGCAAGTGGGCGCGTTCCATAGCGTTGCGCAGCTCTCGGATGTTCCCGGGCCAGGCATAGTTCTGCAGGAGTTTTCCTGTTGTGTGTGCGATCCGTTTGGGAGCGCCTGCGGCGTTCAGAAAGGCGCGAGCGAGTGGTAGCACGTCGTCGACCCGGTCGCGCAATGGAGGCACGTGCAGTGACACGACGTTGAGCCGGTAGAACAGGTCGGATCGGAAGGACCCGGACTCTACCTGTTCTTCGAGGGGTTGGTTCGTTGCCGCAATGAGGCGAAAGTCTACGGCCACCTCCCCTTCAGCGCCGACGGGCCGAACGCGTCGCTGCTCGATCGCTCGTAGTAGGGAGGGCTGTAGTGAAGCTGGCATGTCGCCAACCTCGTCCAGCAGAAGAACCCCGCCATGTGCTTCGCGAAACCGTCCCCGACGGGCCTTCGAGGCCCCGGTGAATGCGCCGCGTTCGTGCCCGAAGAGCTCGGAGGCCAGAAGATTCGGCGGTAGAGCTGCACAGTTGACGGCGACGAACGGTCCATCGGGGCGCGTACCAGCACGGTGGATGAACCTGGCCAACTCCTCCTTGCCTACGCCGCTCTCACCGAGCAGCAAGACGTTGACCTCACCTTTTGCGACCAGCCATGCCTCTCGCAAAAGGGCGTGCATGCTCGGGCTCTCGGCCACGAGGGAACCGAGGAGTTCTTGGGGCGGTTGTTGAGACGGCGTCGCAGAAGCCCACCCGAGAACATCCTGTACCACGGCCTTGAGCTCATCCATGTCCACCGGCTTGGCCAGGTAGTCCACCGCGCCGAGCTTGAGCGCTGAGACGGCCTGACGCACGTCGGCGTATGCGGTCACCAATAGGAAGGGGAGGGCGAGTTGTCGCTCGCGGCACCGGACCAGCAGATCGATGCCGCTTTCTCCAGGAAGACGGACGTCGGAAACCACCAGCTCGGGAGGGGAGGCTTCAATCGAACGTAGCGCGGCCTCAGCCGTCTCCGCCTGGGTGATATTGAGCCCGAGCGGAGCCAGCACCTCGGCATAAAGGGCGATGAACCGTGGCTCGTCATCGACGACGAGCACCGTGGGGCGCGATGGCGATGTCATGCCTCCTCCACGTTCGCAGTGTGCATGGAGAGCCCCTCGATCGTCACGGTCGTCCCCACCCCAGGCGTCGATTGGAGGCCCACCGTCCATCCATGCTGTTCGCAGATGCGCTTGACCACCGCCAGGCCCAGGCCGTGCCCGTCGGCTCGTCCGGTCACGTACGGTCGGAATGCCGCCGCTACCAGGTCTTCGTTCATGCCGGCCCCAGTGTCGTCGACGCGCATGAGGCCGAGGCCGTCTTCGATAGAGAAGCTGACATGCACGCTTGTGGGTGGTGTGGCGGCGGAGCAGGCTTGAAGGCTGTTCAGCAAGAGGTTGACGAGCACCTGCTCCAACATCGCCCGGTCGCAGCGCGTGTGGGCCTCCGCGCTTTCCCATGAGAGGCCGACGCCCGCCGCCTCGAAGTCAGCGCCAAGCACCTCGACGAGCCGTGCAATCACCTGACCTGGTTGGACGCTGCCCCAGTTGGGAGCTGGCAGCTGCGCGAAATTGATGAAGTCGCCGAGACGGCTCGCGGCCCGGTCGGCTTCCTCGAGGATGATCTCCGCGCCGTCCCTCGTGCGTTGACTCGCGTCGGCGGCGCGGGCCATTCGCTGGGCCACACCTCGAATGATTCCCAGCGGATTCTTGGTTTCGTGGGCCAGCCCGGAGGCGGCCAGATTGAGGTCCGTCAAGCGCGACAGCTCCGCGCGGTCGCGCTCGAGCCGACGTGCCATGTCTCGGGAGGCCAGGCTCCTGGCCCATGCCCAGGCGACCGCACCGACGAGAAGCCAAGCGAGAAGGCTCATGCTCAGGATGCGTTGGTACACATCGCGTTCCCGGTCCGGTGGTAGTTCCGGATCGAGAGCGACGATGAGCTCCAAACGGGTGTGTTGACGACCTGTTGGGTCGCCGTTCCACAGCCAGGGCGGCTTCCCGGGGCGGCCTTGTTGCCAGTATGCCGGGTCTTTCTCCCCTTCGAGGATGAATCGAGCCTCGACGACCGGCCCGGCGGTGCGCTGAGGAGCTGGGTTTGTCACCGAAGCAACAAGCCTGTTGTCGCGTCGCAACTCGACGCGCCTCAGTGGCCGCCGGAAGCTGAGGCGTTCGCTCATCATTGCGCCCAGACGCTGATCCCGTTGGTCGGCAGGCAGAGTGTCGGCCAGTATCGTCAGCCCACGAGCCAGCCCCGAGCCCATGCGTACGACCTCGCGACGATGGCGCTGTTTGGCGCTGTCCAGCGTCGAGGCCCCCCAGAGGTAGGTGGCCGCCACCAGGGCCACCAGGCCGATGACGTACCGCGGCTGGAGGAGGGTGCGCATAGGAGGGTGGTAGCAGAATCCGGCTCGTCGGCCCACGTCGCCGACCCGCTCACCGGGAGCCGAGGTGAAACGTGGGCGTGGCGGTCTCGATGAGCTGTTTGAGGAACTCCCAGGCGAGCTCTGCGTCGTCCAATGCACTTGGGTCGAGCGCGTCGAAGGCGGCGACTGGGTGCATCACGAGTCGTACCTCCGGCATGCCGTCGGCCACCCCGACGCCCGGCATGAGCGGCAGACTGCGTCCGTACGTAAGAGGCACCCGGCCATCAAAGACGCCCCCGCGCCCGTCGGGATGCCTCCATTGGCCACGCACCACGACCGAGGCCCCATTGAGAACGCTGTCGTCAATGGGGGTCGCCAGCAGATGAACCCAGCAGTAGGGCCCCTGCGTCGTGTCCGCTTCAGCAAGCGCCCCATCCGCGTTGGACAGCAGGTCCACGGCCACGCGTGGTTCTACCTTGCTCACGTCCTGGAGGTCGGGATGCGTGGCTCGTGCGGGGGACGGGGTCAGTACGTCCCAAAGGCCTGCGGCGTCGGACCCGGTGTCGCAAGGGACCATCTCCAGGGCTGCGACCGACAGGTGCACCTCGTCCAGCCGAATGTCGTACCCGAGCAAGGTGGTCTCCCAGATCGCGACATCCGTGGTGGCTGACGCGCTCTGCATGACATACGCGACCCTCTTGTCGTGGAGTTCGAAGCCGGCGACGGCCTCCGGCATGCTCGGGGAGATGGCCTCCGTCGCACATTGGAACGAGCCGAACATCGCTCCAGTCAGTGTGAGCGCGGCGAGAGTCCGGCGAATCGGTCGATGGTGTGGCACACGTCCTCCTGGACCGAGAGGGGGCTCGCCGCGACTCGCTGCCACGACGACCCCTCTTGAACCTACTGGCCCGGGGGGCCGCCGCCAGGCGGTCCCCCTACCGGTTCGTTCGCTGTGGGAGTGCCGCGATAGCAGCCCAAGACGTAAGGAAAGGTCTCCGTCGTGTAGTAGGCGTAGTTGCCGTCAGCGTCTGTTCGTCCGTTGCACGCGTCGAGATCGCCGGAGCCTTCGACGTACGTGTGGGCGGCCCATGTGTCGTCGGCAAACAGTGAAGCGTCCGTCAACTGGTAGGAAGACGTGAACTGGACGTTGCCCGAATAGATGGGATAGCCGTCGAATGCGTAGCCGAACAGGATGTGTCCCGCCGCGGCTTGTGCCTCGCTGAAGCGACAGTCGTCCGAGCCGGTCACGTCGAACGTATGATAGTGGTAGCCGCTGGGACCGTTGTGGCCACCGCACTCGCTGAACCCGTCGCCGAGTGCCATCACGTCGCCTCCGCCGCCCTCGGTGGGCCCGAAGATGGGAATGCCATTGACGGCCACACCCAGCGGGCCCAGCAACGGGACGGCGGTGGTCGTTGCGGCCGGAGTGGGGTTGGCGGGGAACGTGTACTCGGCATCGGTCTCCCGGGGCAGGCCGGGGCTCGTCTCGATGTAGGGGAAGTCTGGGATAGCGTTGGCGCTGACCACGACGCTGTCTCCTGCACAGACCGCGGACACAGAGGGTTCGGGCAAGTTGGCGTTGGCTGATCCGAGGGTCTGGAACGCTGACGCGATGGTTTCGCACCCTGGCGCTGGCTCGGGAGCATCGGCGGCGGTACCGTCCGCGGCGCTCCCATCGGTGGCGGCGTCCATGGCCATCCCGTCTTCGACCGAGATGTCGCTTGCGGGCTCGCCTTGCACGTCGTCCTCAGGGCAAGCCGACAGCGAGATGCATAGCGCAATCACCAGCGCGGGGCTTCGCAGCCACAGCGGCGTATCGCTGGGCGAGATATCGAACTTCGGGTTCATCCACACTCCTTGTTCCTTGGGTGGATGAGGGCGAAGCACGCTTTGTGCCAATGGTTAAGGTATTGAAATCATGAGATTTCGTCTCCGCGACTGCCAAAGGCCCGAGAACTTCGTTCCCACCCGGCCGGTCCGGGTGGGAACGGAGTTCACCCCAGGTCCGGGTGTCAGGGGCTGACGGCTGCGTCCGGGCGGCAGATGGGGGTTCCGAGCGGATGGCAGACGCCATCCCGCACGCACCACTGAGGGCCCTTCGAGAGGTCGACGCACTGGCCCCGCTTGCACGCGCAGTAGTGGTCCGGGCTCAGCAGAGCGGGATCGCCGCAGAGCTTTGACTGGCGGACCGTGGCCTGTCCGGCGATCGCCTCGAGCGTGATGTCCAGCCGCGTCACACCTACCTTGGCGGCCTCTACGGTCAGGCTCTTCTCCTTGTAGCCGGGGGCCTGGACTTTGACCGTCAGGGTCTTGCCGCCTTTGGGCAGGAGCTTGTCGTAGCGCCCGTCCCGGCAACGCGAGGTCCAGATCTCCCCCATCCGCGGCCGGTTCTCCCAGATGACGACTTGAGCTGCCACCGGGTTGCCCTTGGGGTCGGTCACCCGGCCACTGAGCATCGGCCCGTCCAAGACCCGATCCAGGAGCGCCGTCCACGTGGGGCGCGTCGCGCGGACGGTGCGCAGTCGGCGACTATAGCCGGGGTTGTGGTACGCACCCTCGACCAGCAGCGCCGTGGTCCCGTGGGCCGCCTTGAAGTGGTCCTGGTCGACCCCATCGACGGCATAGATCTGCTTTTTGACCTTCATCTTTCGCCCATTGGGCTGCTTGGGGACCTTCGCGGCGATGTCCTCGGCCACCCGCCTTGCGGCATGGAACCGTGGCTGTGTCACGCGGTTGGTGGTGTAGGGCGCCAGAATCACGGTGCTGACCGTGTGGTACGAGATGGACGCGACGAAGTGCTCGCTGTCTGTCAGGCGCATCATGGTCTGGGTTTCCGGCTCGGAGCCCGGGTGTGGGCCGCGGTACCAGTACAGCCGCCGATTCGAGTGGCTCCCGAGCTCCCCCAGGTGACCCCAGCGGAACGGGTAGTTGCGATTGAGGTCGACCCCATCGGTGTAGTCGAAGCGGCCGTTGTCGTCGGTGTCGCGTACGTTCTTTCGCCCCGACCAGGCCGACTGGCGCATGAAGCTCCAGTTCCCGTCCGGGTTGACGAGCGGCACCAACCACAGCTCGAGCTCGTCGACCCACCGGGTCACGGCCGGGTCGCGGCCGTAGTTCTCCAGCAGGTGCTGCACCGCGTCCATGACGAACTCCACTGGAAGCAGCTCGTTGCCGTGGTGGGAGCCGTTGAGCATGACGGCCGGCTCATCCTCGTCGTTGCGCGGGTTGTCGGAGATCTTGAGTGCCCAGATATCGCGTCCACCGCCCGTCTTGCCGATGCTCATCAGCTTGGTGAGCTTGGGGAAGCGCTTGGCGTAGGCCTGCAGCAGGGCCTCAACCATCTGGTGGTCCTTGTAGCTCTGATCGATACGAAACCCGGTGGGGGTGGCCTCCACGGCTTTGCCAATCTGTTCGCGATAGCGGCGTGACTTCCACACAAAGGGAGTGCCCTGGTCGCGCCACACATAGTCGACCCCGAGGCGATCCAGCTGCTCGTGATCGGGCGCGTATGCGCGGACCAGAACCCGCCCAGGCTTCAGGTCGATGGCCTTCATCACCGGCAGTTCGGCACGGAGCTCCCGCGCGAGCGCATCGTAGTCGACCTTCGCCAGCTCGAGATAACGCTTGGCGCCCGAGGACGGAGGCGCCTGGTCGACCGCCCCTTGCTTGAACGCTTTTCGCACCGTGAGCAGGGTCAGGACATTCTCGCCCACCCGGCGGCCGTACATTCGCAGGCCAACGCTGCCTTTGGCGTACTTGCGGTCGCTGGCCACGAGCGTCCCGAGCGGGCGGAGCGTGTCTCCGCTGTATGCCGTCACGGAGATGTTCGGCCCCACCATGAAGGCGACCAGCTCCACCGCCAGCTGTTTGGGAAAGCGCACCCGCTGACTGAGGCTTCGCGAGACGCCCCCGTCATAGCGGAACAGCTTCATGCCGTGTTTGCCCAGCTCTACGCCGTAGCCGCTATGGGCCTCCGGGTCCTTGGTCTTCTTGCTCGGCGTGTGGCGCAGCAACAGCACGCTGTTGAAACGTTCCTCCACCTCGATGCGCGCGCGGACGAAGCCATCGGCGATCTCAGCGGCCGGGTCGGTGGACCACCACAGATGAACGCGCCGCGCGCGCTTCACCCGGGTGCTGATGGAGCGTGCGGTGACATTCCACGTGCCGACGCTGTCGCCCCTGGGCGTGCCTTTGGCCCGTTTTCCGACCAGCGTGGTCTCGCCGGTCCGGTCGGTCCGGGGATACGCCTCGGCAGGCGTCGAGGGCATCAACAGCGCCACCAGGGTGAGGCCCAGGATGCCGAACGAAGGCCGCATGGCTACAGCTTGAAGCCCTTCTTGCGCAGCTTCTCTTCGACGGCGTTGACGTCGCGATCGATGACCAGGAACTCGACGTTCTTGCCCTTGTCCTTGCGCATCGGGACGATATTGGTGACGCGACGTACCCAGGGGCGCTCCAGCCAGGTGACGAGGTTCTTCCAGGATTGAACCGTGTAGCGGTAGTCCTTGTTCCGCTTCCACGTCAGCAGCGTCCGCAGGAACACCGACTTGTCGTCGACGTGCATGCCCTGCAGGTTCTTTTTGTACCGCTTCGTGTAGTCCCAGTATTGCTCGGCATTGGATACGTACACCACCCGCACGGGCACACCCAGCTTCTTGGCGGAGGCCGAGATTCCCTTCATCCCTTTGTAGAAGAGCAGGTCACCGACCAGCGGGCGCACCCTCTTGGCGGCGATCAACTTCACGATGAAGTCGTAGGTGTCCTGATCGTTGAGGAAGGTGGGTACCTTGGAGGTCATCCCGTCGAGCTTGTCTTTGACGGCCTTGAGGCGCTTGTAGATGAAGCCGCGGTACTTCAGCCACGCGGCCCGACCCTCCATGCGCGCCTTACGGTCGTCCTTGTAGTACGTGTCGATGGCCCCCAGCGCGCGGTCTTTCACGCCGCGCCCCCAGAGCTCGAGGAACTCTGCCGGCGTCTTCGCGGTCATGAAGAAGGCGTGATAGGCCCGATGCACCTTTTTGACGGTAGGGTCGTAGTCCATCAGCCACGCCAGCGCCGGGCGCTGCCACCCGATGAACAGGTACGCCTGGTCCGAGCCCACGCCGACGTAGCCGCCACCGCGGTTCTTCAACGTCTCCCGATAGAGATGGAGGTTCCACTCGTTGCCGGCGACGTAGCTGCGGCCCTCCTGGGCCTTGGTAACGCCACCAAGCTTCTTCGGAGGCGGATCTTCGGCCGATCCCCAGAACACCTTCGCCTGGGCATCGGTCAACGGGCTGACGCCCGGCTGGACCGGAGTGACCTCGGCGTGAGCGGCGACCGCCAGGGCCCCCAACCAAGCAACAGCAAGCACGACAACAAAAGACGTCCGGTGAGGCATGAAAGCCACCTCCAGCAAAGGAACCACGCTCTTACCCAAAAGCGCGGGTCGGCTGCAATATTCTGGTAGCCCGGAAAGTCCTTTTTGTGGCGCATCATTGATGCCGGCGCGTCGGTCGGTGGTTGACAGATCCGCCAGCGCCGACTACTCAATGGCCCTCTTGTACCCGAGGGAGCCCGACACATGCGCAAGTCCCGTCTGACCGCCGTGCTTTTTGCAGCCACGTTCTTCGGCGCCACGCTCATGGCCTGCCCGTCCTGGGCCCCGGTCAAGAAGGGGACCTGCAACCCGGGTCGCAAGTGGGAAGAGCCCACCAAGGGTGGCGAGAAGGGCTGGAAGGCCGGCTACTGCCAGGACAACGAGTAGTCCTGACGGGATGCCTGCGGGGACGGCAGTCTCCGCTTCTCTCTACGGTGCTTTCGCGGCCTCTTCCGGGGTCAGCGTCGTGAGCGCCAACGCGTGGATGGGGCCCTTCAGCGGCTCCTTGAGGGCCGCGTAGATCATGCGATGACGCTTGACGCGGTTGTGGCCTTCGAAGGCCGAGGACACCACGCGCATGCTCCAATGATCCGACGTCCCGGTGAGATCCTCCATCTCGATCTGAGCATCGGGGAGAGCAGCGGTGACGATTTCGGTGATCTGGTCGGCCGACAGGGCGTTGGGCGTTGTCATGACGCGAGTGTACCTCATCACTTCCGCAGACGGTTGAGCTGCGGTAGGGGTTTCGGCATGCACCGTACGCACCGATTCAGTCCCGCGCTTTCCTTTGTCGCTCTCGCTGCCATGTTCCTGGCGGCCTGTCCCAGCACGACCACGAGCTCGAACATGACCACGACGTTCAATCCCCCCGCTGACGGCGCCTTGCTGCCGGCTGGCGCGACCCCACCGACCGCCAAGAAGGTCCCCAAGAACCTGGAAAAGCACGGGGACGTGCGGGTCGACAACTACTACTGGTTGCGCGACGACACGCGGAAGGACCCGGAGATCCTTGCCTACCTCGAGGCCGAGAACGCCTACGTCAAGAAGGCGCTGGCCCCGGTGAAGGCGCTCGAGAAGACGCTGTTCGAGGAGCTCAAAGGGCGCATCAAGAAGGACGACAGCTCGGTTCCCACCAAGGTGGACAGCTACTGGTACTACAGTCGGTTCGAGGCCGGTAAGGAGTACCGCATCCACTGCCGGCGCAAGGGCGATATGAAGGCCGCCGAGCAGGTCATCCTCGACCAGAACGTGCGGGCAAAGGGTAAGGAATACTACGCCGTCGCGCGCACTCGGGTCAGCCACGACGAGAACCTGCTGGCGTTTACCGAGGATACCGTCAGCCGGCGGCTCTACACCCTGCGCGTCAAAGACCTCAGCACGGGCAAGGTGCTTGCTGACGAGGTCAAAGACACCTCGGGTGCGTTCGAGTGGGGCAACGACAACAAGACCCTCTTCTATGTCAAGAAGGAGAAGGGGACGCTGCGTCCCTACCAGGTGTGGCGGCACGTATTGGGGACCCCGTCGGACCAGGACGTGATGGTCCATCACGAAAAGGACGACACGTTCTACGTCTCCATCGGCAAGACGAAGTCCAAGAAGTACGTGCTGATCACCATGGACAGCACGCTCACCAGCGAGGTCCTCGCGCTAGACGCCGACGCCCCGATGGGGGTGTTCAAGCCGGTGGTGCCGCGTGAGCGTGGTCACGAGTACAGCGTCTGGCACGACCCGGGTCGCGGCGACCGGTTCCTCATCCGCTCCAACTGGAAGGCCAAGAACTTCCGCCTCATGGCAGCGCCGACAGGGTCGTCCGCGGATCGGTCCACCTGGAAGGAGCTTATCGCCCATCGCGATTCGGTGCTGTTCAACGGCGTCAGCGTCTTCGAGAAGTTCCTGGTGGTCAGCGAGCGTAAGGACGCGATGCGTCAGCTTCGGATCATGCCCTGGGAGGCGAGCGAGGACGCCAAAGAGCACTACGTCGCCTTCGACGCCGAGCTCTACATGGCCACCATTGGATGGAACCCGGACTTCAAGAGCACGAGCCTCCGCTTCGACTATGAGTCCCCCGTCACGCCCCCGTCGGTGTTCGAGTACGACATGGTCAGTCGAGAGCGGAAGCTGCTCAAGCAAGACCAGGTCCTGGGCGGCTTCAAGTCGGACAACTACGCCACCGAGCGGGCGTGGGCGCCGGCGCGCGATGGCCAGAAGATCCCCGTCTCCATCGTCTACCGTAAAGGCTTCAAGAAGGACGGAAGCCACGCGCTGTACCAGTACGCCTACGGCTCGTATGGGTACTCGCTGGATCCATGGTTCTCGTCGACCTACCTCAGCCTCATGGATCGGGGCTTTGCTGTGGCCATCGTGCACGTCCGGGGCGGCCAGGAGATGGGCCGGCGGTGGTACGAGGACGGTCGGCAGCTGACCAAGCAGAACACCTTCAACGACTTCATCGACGCTACGAAGTTCCTCATTGCAGACAAGTACAGCAGCGCCGACCGCATCATTGCCGGTGGCGGCAGTGCCGGCGGCATGCTCATGGGCGGCATCGCCAACATGGCGCCCGAGCTGTACCGCGGCGTGCTCGCCCAGGTGCCTTTCGTGGATGTGGTCACGACCATGCTGGACGAGTCGATCCCGCTGACCACCGGCGAGTACGACGAGTGGGGCAACCCCAACGACAAGAAGTTCTACGACTACATGAAGTCGTACTCGCCGTACGACAATGTGAAGGCCCAGAAGTACCCGCACATGTTGGTGATCACGGGCCTCCATGACTCCCAGGTGCAGTACTGGGAGCCCGCCAAGTGGGTCGCCAAGCTGCGGGCGCACAAGACCGATGACAACCTGCTGCTGTTCGACACCGACATGGCGGCGGGCCACGGCGGCGCCAGCGGGCGGTTCAAGCGGCTCGAGAAGTATGCGCTGAGCTGGGCGTGGATGCTCTACATCACGGGGGCTGTGAAGTAAGTCTCCGGCCCCCTGCTCACCACCCGCGCCCATGCCCGAAGACGACTGGTCGGTGCGGGGCTGCCGCCACTACACGGAACTCACAATCGCAGAGGACGCAAGGGCCGCAGAGGACGCAAAGAGGAGCTTGTACCTCTGTTCTTTGCGTTCTTGGCGGCCTCTGCGTTCTTTGCGATTCCGCCCGAGGCAGGCATGCATCCCAGACTCGACTACTGCGCTAGGTGATTGCTCAGTCCTGACCGTCGCCCAAACGGGCACGGGCACGGGCACGGGCACCGGCAGTATCCCGGCTCGACGAAGGCTTATTCGAGCAGCGAGTCGTCGATGATGATGCTCGGCAGCCCGCTGTCGTCTTCTTCCAGAGGCGGAGGCGCCGTCGGCTTTCTGGCGGCCTTGATCACCGGAGCGGCGCTCGGCGGCCGACGCAGGGCTGGTGACGTGTCGTTCGGGTCGGGCTCGTCCCCACGGCGTCCGCCGACGCGGGCGCGAGGAGCCACCGATGGCATCTTCGACGAGGGCGGCTTCTTGGCGCGTCTGGCCGCCAAGCGTCCGGGCGGACGCCCGAAGCTGACTGGCTCGTCGTCGTCGAGGTAGTTGGGGTCGCTCTCGACCGGCGTGTTGGCGAAGCTCCGCACGCCTGGCGCGGTGGTCTCGACCCGCTGCAGGGTCGGATCGGTCGCGACGTCGGTGCGACCGCCGGTCATGCGCCAGCTCTCTTCGAGCACCTCTTCGCGGTCGCCGCGTCCCACGTCGCCGAAGGTGATCTCACCGCCGCCGAGGGGGTCGACCTCGTCATCTTCGCGGTAATCCACCTCGAAGTCGTCGGAGTACCAGTCGTCGTCCTCTTCCTCGTAGTCTTCGATGGGCTGGTGCCGAGCCGCTGGGCGCGCCTGGACCCGCCGCATCCGTGGGTCGGTGTCGGCGGTCGCGTCCTCGACGTCGTCGTCGAAGTCGTCGTCGCTGACCGCGGCGATCCCGCGGGGCTGAGTGTCTTCGGTGAGGGCTTCGATCCCGGTGGGATCAGTCACCTCTTCCATCTCGTCGTCGTCGCTGGGATCATCGTCGACCCGCACCAACAGGACGGTGATGTTGTCCTTACCGCCCCGGTCGTTGGCCATACGGATCAGACAGGCGCAGGCCTCGTCCAGCTCGTCGTAGTTGGCCTCCAGGACGTTCTCGATGGACCAATCGTCCACCAGGTCGGTCAGCCCGTCCGAACACAGCAGGAAGATATCGCCGGCGCGACGCGACACCGTCGAGACTTCCGGGACGACTTCGTCCTTGAGGCCGATGGCCCGGACGATCACGTTGCCCTGCTTGAAGTTGGCGATCTCCTCGGCGGTCGTCAGCTCACCGCGGTCGATCTTGAAGTTCAGCAGACTGTGGTCGCGGGTCAGCTGCTCGAGCTTGCCGCCATGCCGCCAGCGGTAGATGCGCGAGTCACCGACGTGGGCCAGGACCACCTCGTCCTGCAGGGCGCGGATAGCCACGATCGTGGTCCCCATGCCCTCCAGCTTGGAGTCCTTCATGCCCTCGATGTAGACGCGGTCGTTGGCGTACTGGACCGCGTTGGACAGCAGCGAGCACTCGAACTCGTCGTAGCTGGTCTTGTACGGGAAGTTCGACGCGTTGCCGTTCAGGTTCTTCTGGACGAAGGCGACGGCGTTCTCGGCGCAGATGCGGCTGGCCACCTCACCCGACGCGTGACCGCCCATCCCATCGCACACGACGAAGAAGTCGATGCCCGTGGCGATCGCGAACGTATCCTCGTTGTGAGCCCGCTGAAGGCCTACATCGGTGAGGCCGTGCGCGGTCAGCTTCTGCATATGCCTGGCTTAGCCTTAGAAATCGGGTAGTGACGGGTCGCCGCCGCCAGAGGAGCCCTCTCCGACCTTCACCCGCACCTGGTAGTCGGTGGTGGGGCCGTCGAGCGCCTTGACCATGACGAAGTGTTTTCCGTTGCGATCGGTCTTGCCGATCTTGAGCTTGACCGTCTTCTTCGCCTCGCTGCGGACACCAGCGCCAAGCTGCATGCCGTAGCGGTCGTAGACCCCAAGCTTCATCTCGGTCTCGGGGTTGTCGGCCGTCAGCTCCACCACGAACGCCGTGGGCTGGGCCAGCATCACGAACTTCCAGTCCGTGGTGTCGCCGTCACCCGACGAGATGTTGTCCACGACCCATTCACCGATCGCCAGCTCGGCGGCCACGTTGCGATACGCGTCCTCCCCCGAGTTTTCCTCGGGAGGCACCGGACATGCGGCGACGGACAAGGCCAGAGCTACGGTGACGGCGGCGGTGAGAAAACGGTGCATGAGAGGCGTTCGGTGGTCCAATGAAGAGGTACCCTGATCGACTGCGAACGTTAGCACCATGACGAGCGGGCTGTCAACGTCCGCTCGTCGCAGATTCATCATTGGATTCGGCATCTTACGATGCGGCCCGAGGAGGGTATATGCAAAGAGGGCCGCGCCTCGCGGTGCGGCCCTCTTGGCTGGTCGGGGCGACTGGATTTGAACCAGCGACCCCTTGCTCCCGAAGCAAGTGCGCTACCAGACTGCGCTACGCCCCGCGACCAGTGGAGACAGGCTATTAGTGACCCCGGCGGTGGATGTCAACTCCACTCTCGCGGCATGGAGAGGTTTGTTGACAAGGGTCAGAAGAAGGCCAGTTTCGTGCTGGCCGCCAGCACCGCCGCAAGCACCACGAATCGCAGCGCCTTTGCGCTCGCCCGGGTGGCCATACGAACGCCCAGGACACCGCCGACCACCGCACCCGCGCCGCAGACGAGGCCAGGAATCCACTCCACCTGGCCTGCGACCACGAAGATCGTCAGGGCGATGACCGTCAGCACGGCCACGATGACCACCTTGATAGCGTTCGCCGTGGCCAACGGATGTCGCAGCATGCCGGCCAGGACCACCAGGAAGAGAAAGCCGACCCCGGCTTGAAGGAAGCCACCGTAAAGCCCGGTGGCGAAGAGTCCCCATCGCGCTCGTGGCGCCTGGCTCGGTAGCAAGGCGACCTCTTCGGGGCCTGGCGCCAGCAGCTTGGGACGAAACGCGATCAGCACGGCCATGCCCACCATGGTCGCCAGCAGCACCGGCTTGAGCGTGGCCCGCGGGATCGACGCCGCGCTCAGAGCCCCGAGGGCGGCCCCGACGACGGTGGGCCAGACGAAGCCGAGCAGCTCGCGCTTGTCCGCGAGCATCGCCTTCTCTCGGTCGAAGGCCACCGAGGCTGCAACCGACTGGAGCAGGATTCCCACCCTGTTGGTGCCGTTGGCGACATCCGCCGGCAGACCCACCAGCATGAGCGCCGGCAAGGTCAGCAAGGAGCCGCCCCCCGCGAGCGTGTTGATGAAGCCGGCCCCCAGGCCGGCGACCACCAGAAACACGGCGGTGTCCCAGCTCACGGCTGGCTACGCGTCATCCGCGATGCGTCGGAGCTTGGCGATGGTGGCGCCGTAGTCGTCGGACTTGAACACCGCGCTGCCCGCCACGAAGACGTCGGCTCCGGCTTCGCGGGCGGCGGCAATCGTCGCCGCCTTGATGCCTCCGTCTACCTCGATCCTCAGGTCCAGCCCGAGGGTATCGGCTCTCTCCCGCAGCTTGCGGATCTTCGGCACTACCCGTGGGATGAACGCCTGTCCGCCGAAGCCTGGGTTCACCGTCATCACCAACACGTGGTGCAGCTCTTCGAGCACGTAATCGAGGACATCGATCGGGGTGTGGGGGTTGAGGACCACCCCTGGCTTGGCGCCCGCCTGCTTGATCTGCTGAACCACGCGGTCCAGGTGGGGGCACACCTCGGCCTGGACGCTCAGCCAGTCCGCTCCGGCCGCGACGTAGTCCTCGATGTAGCGCTCGGGGTTGGTGATCATCAGGTGGACGTCCAGCTCCAGGTCGGTCACCCGGTCGACGCACCGAATCACCGGCGGTCCCAGCGTGAGGTTGGGCACGAAGTGGCCGTCCATCACGTCGACGTGGACGAGGTCTGCGCCGGCGGCAGCGATGGCCTCCACTTCGGCGCCCAGGCGCGCGAAGTCGGCGCTGAGAATGGAGGGCGCGATCTGGACCGGGCCGCGGTGGGTTGCGCTCATGGCGAGTCCTCAGGGTCGTGGGGCGTTGCGTCCGCTCCAGGCGGGCGCGAAGAGGGGGAACCGGGGCAGGCCGATGCGTCGTGCGCGCTGGCCGCTGGCGTCCATGAGCCACAGCTCCCGGAACTTGTCGGGGCGGACCTTCACGTAGGCGATGTAGCGCCCGTGGGGCGAGAACGCCGGGCTCTCCGACGAAGTCTCGCCGTTGGTCAGCCGGACGGTACGGCCCGAGTCGAAGTCGTGCCGCATGATCACGAACTTCCCGCCGCCGATCATCTGGGCGTAGACGATGCTGTCGCCCAGCGGCGACCAGTCCGGCGAGCCGCAGTAGCCGGCCGTCAGTCGACGCGCCTTGCCCTTGCGGAGGTGGCTGATCCAGACGTTGGGCCCGCCGGCGCGGTCGCTCACGAAGGCCAGCCGCTGGCCATCGGGCGCCCAGGTCGGAGAGGTGTTGACCGAGGCATGGGCGGTCAGCCGGGCCACCTCCTTGCTCGTCGCGCCGTCGATCACCACCACGTCGGTGTGGGCCCCGGCCGACATCGTCAGAGCCAGCTTGGTGCCGTCCCGAGACCAGGCGCCCACCGCGTTCATGCCCGGGCGAGAGGAAAGCGCCCGCCCATCCACCATCCAGTCGGCGTTGTTGCGCCGGTAGGACATGTACCCGACCACATCGCCGGGGCCCCAGGCCGGGTCCAGGTTGAGTCTGCCGGTCTTGGTCAGCAGGCCCATGTGTCGCCCGTCCACGTCCATGACAGCGATCTCTTTGACCCCCAGACGTACCTGCGCGCTAGCGAGCAAGCGAGTGCCCGCGACCCCCGGGAGGCCGGTGTCCAGCTCGAGCATCGTGTTGACCCAGTCGGCCGCCCGGTGCCGGGCGGCTCCCGGAGGCAGTCGCGGGGTCTGGTTCAGCGCCTTGATGACACCGCCCTGGCGTACGTCGAAGACCACCAGCTTGGCACGGGCGACCCCGGGATCGGGGCTGGCGTAGACGCTGATGGTCACCATCCGGTCGATGCCCCGTGACTGCATGTCGGCCACCAGATTGGCTCGCGTCGAGGCATCGGCGTTGGCCCAGCCGGCGAGGCGCTCCGAGGTGTAGAACCCGGTCCAGGCCATGTGGTCACGCAAGCCCTGGACGTAGCGGTTGGCCTGCTCGACGACCCATTTGGGCGCGTTTTTGGGAAGCGCCGGGTCGGCCACCACGATCTGGGCAAGCATCTCGACTGCGGCCCGCCCGCTGCCCACGCGGCAGCGACCGTTGACGCAGACGCCCCCTTGCTTGCACTCCGACGGTGCGTCGCAGGCGGGGCCATAGGGCGTCGCCGTGGGTGCAGCGGAGGCCACGCACAGCGTCATCACAACTGGGAGAAATGCTGGCAGAGTCGTGTGTGCAGCGTCGGGCTCAGCGCAGGCGGGCGCCGAGCAGATCGATCTTCATGCCCTTGAGGTTGATGTACCGGAGCACGTCAGGGTCCGGCACGGGGAGCCTCTTTTTACCCTTTTCCTCCGGAATGTACTGCACCAACAGGCGCAGCACCGCGTCGTCGAAGCCTCCGTTGCCGCTCCGGCGGATGATCTTGTAGTCGAGGATGGCGCCATCGGCCCCCATGCGCCGCACCTTGATGCGGGTCCGCAGCTCGCCGAGCACCGCCGACGGGATGTGGGTCGGCACCACGAACTCCCGCTCGAGCTCCCTTCGGACCCGCTTCACATAGCGGTTCCCCGGCCGTCGGATGGTGCCATCGCCGGTGATCTCTCCATCCGACACGCCGACGATATCGGTTACCGACCGTGCGCGTTTGCGGGGGTCGTCGTCCACGTGGTCCAGCAGGTCCCTCAGCGATCGGTTCTTCCTGTCAAAGCGCGCCTTGCGTGCCCGAAAACGCTTCTTCAGTGGCTTGGCGGGCGGGGCGTTGTCCCGCTTCAGGTTCACGCCGTCTTCGACGATCTCACGCTGCTCGTAGGCCTGGAGTTCGGGAAGCTTGTTCTTGTCCTGCTGCTTCATGCCCAGCCGGGGCACCAGGGCGGCATCGAGGATCTTGGGCGGCTTCACGGGCGTGGGCTCAGGATCGCGCCGATCCTTTCGAAGCTCTGGGGCGCTGCAGCGGCGCTGGCCGCACAGGCCGAACCCAATGCCGTACGCGGGCCCGGTGGTGTAGGTGCTGGTGGCCTCAGGCGCGGGCGCCGCCATGGCGACGGCGACCCCGGTGTGGATCAGCGCATGCACGATACCGCTGAGGACGCCGCCCCCGAAGGCCGCCAGCATGATGGCGCGGGGACCGATCTGGGCGCTGGTGTCCACGATCGGCGGGCGTGAGGGTAGGGGGCGCTGGAGCGCGTCCCGCGAGGCCATGGCGCGGATGGCCGTCACGGCTGCTCCGGGTTCAGCGGGTCTTCCGTGGGGGCGACCGTGGCTCCCCCGAGGGTGCCCGGCTCGGCGACCAGCCCGAACTTGGTGGCGCCCGCCTGGCGAATGGCCGCCATGATCTTCAGCACCAGGCCGTAATCCAGGGCCCGGTCGGCGAGGAGGTAGAGCTCTTTGTCTTCCTGAAGCTTGTGGTTGTCGACGAGCTTCTCGCCGAGGCGCTTGAGACAGGGCTCGAAGGCCCTGTCGAGGGCCTTCTGGTCCGCGGCCTTGGTGGCGAGGAGTGGGACGATACCGGGGGACACGGTGGGGCAGTCGAGGACGACCGTCTCCTCAATGCTGAACTTCAGCTGGGCGGTCACCACCAGCTGCAGCTTCTTTACCTCGGTGAGGATGACGACCTCGCTGTCCACCTTGGGCAGGTCGATGTTCACCTTGGTGTTGGGCTTCTCTTTGTCCTTGTCGTCGAGCTTCTCTTTGCGGGCTTCTTCGAGGATCTGCTCGGCCTCTTCCAAGACCTTCTGGCGCTCCACCTGCATCTCGACGTTCTGCACGCCGGCGGAGACCATGAAGATGATGAGGAGCACGAGCATCACGTCGACCAGCGGTGTCACGTTGATCTCGGCCAACATCACCCGACTGCGTTTGCTTCCGCCCGAACTGTCCCCACTGGACATACCCATGGCCCGAGAGCCTTACGCAGCTTGGGCCAAAAGGAAAGTTTGGAGGCCGGGGGCTAGGCGCCCAGTCCCATCAGGTAGTCCGCGTGAAGCAGGCAGTGGAAGTGATGCTCGCCGATCTCCAGCTCTGGCGCGTAGCGGCCCCGGTCGTAGGACTCCGAAACCAACCCTCGCTGCACCGACTCGCAAATCGCGATGTCCTCACGCTGGGTCACGTCGCTCTGCGCCATACTCTCTTGTACGAACGCCGTGGCGCTCGGGTCGGCGAAGTAGAACTCGTACTCGACCCGGCACCGCTGAGGGCCCAGTGGAACGATCCGGTTGGTGTCCAGGCACGGCCCGTACCGGTTGAGCATGAAGTTCGGGTAGAGCCATGCGTAGACCGCACGCTCGCCGATCCGCTCCGCCACGTCGTAGTCGACGCGTGCGTCCTGCTCGGTCGCCGGAGGGCAGGTCTGGATCGAGTAGCGCTCAAAGCACTCGGTGCGGTAGCGCGCCATGTCCAGCTGGGCGTCCAGGGTCGGATGCATGTGCGCGATGTGGTACCCGCCGTCCAGGTAGTTGTCGGCGTAGACCTTCCAGTTGCAGGCGATGTCCCAGCTCCTTCGGCCCACGAACGTCAGCGTCTTCCAGCCTCCCAGGTCCAGCTCGTCCGTCAATGGACCGAGCTGCTCGGCCAGGCTCGATGCCTCGGCGTCCCGGCAGATGAAGGCCCAGTGTCCCCAGGCCTCCACGCGGAGCGGAACGAGCGACATCTGCGCCCGGTCGAAGTCCCGAATACCTGCCATCTTCGGGGCCTTTCGAAGGGTCCCATCGAGGTCGTAGGCCCACGCGTGGTAGCCGCACACCAGGCGTTCTGCGCGTCCACACCCAGTGACCACCTCCCGTCCCTTGTGGCGGCAGGTGTTGTAGAAGGCCTGCAGTTGGCCCTCCTGGTCCCGCACCACCACAAACGGTTCGCCCGCGAAGACCCCCGCCACGTAGTCGCCCGCCTGGGCCAGCTGCGTCAGCCGCGCTACGGGCTGCCAGGTGCTACGCCACACGCTACGGGCCTCCAGCGCGCCAAACTCGGGGTCGGTGTACCACCTGGATGGCGGCGTCCAGGCTTCGGCGATGGGCAACGACGGGTCGAAGGCCGACACATCGGCCAGCAGGTCCAGGGCCATGGTCGTGTCTCCTGCTCCGATATCCGCGAGCCGTCAGCTGAAGAAGTGACGCCTCAGGATGTTCAGGTAGTCCGTCGTGAACTCCTCGAGGTGTCCTTCCAGCACCTTGAGGCGACCCACCAACCAGTTGTAGGCCATGACCGCGGGGATGGCGGCCAGCAGCCCGATGGCGGTGGCGATGAGCGCCTCGGCGATGTGGGGCGTGACCGTGTCCAGGATGGGCTTGGTCGTGTCGATGTCCTTGAAGGCCATCATGATGCCCCAGACCGTGCCGAAGAGGCCGATGAACGGAGCGGCGCTGCCCACCGTGGCCAGGAAGCCGACATAGCGCTCGTGCATCGCGACGCTAGCGTTACCCGACTGGGTCAACGCCCGCTCGATGTTCTCGAACGCCGCCATATCGTTGACGGGCCGCGCGGCGGGACCGTCCCCTTCCGGCCGCACCTGGAGATCGCTGTCCAGACCTGCGTCGGCGGAATTTCGTGCGCTTTCCCGTTCACGCAGAATCAGGTCCAACTCTTCGTAGCCGGCGCGGAACATGTCCCGTGCCGGCGAGGGCTCGATGCTGTCGCAGGCCTGATACAGCTCCACGAGCCGAGTTGCGCTGCGGAATGTTACGATGAACTCTTTCGAGCGTCGGATCGCTATGCCAATGGTGACCAGTTTGGCACCGATGATGGCCCAGCACGCGATCGACAAGGCGATCAGAACGATCAGAACCGCAAGCACCACCCCGCCGGACTCCAGGACCATCTGCCAGAGGTCCTTGTTGGCCGCTTCGGAGGCCAGCAGAGCAGGGACTGGGGTGCCCATCAGCATGGCCCGCGACCTTGCACCGAGCCGGGCCCGGTGTCAAAGCACACGACGTCGTCATGCGTCCTTTCGCACCATCCGGCGGACCGACGCGGTCTGCGCGTTGACAGCGGGTGGTCCTCCTCTACAATGGCGCGGATTCTCAGACGTCCGAGATAGTGTCGCTTTTACGCGGCTTTAGGGAGTCACAGACGGTCATGGGTGACAGCAGTAAGTTCGGATTCTCCGACCGCACGAGCGTAGACAAGGGCGGTACGGGCGGCGATGTGCCTCCGAACAGCCCGCAGGAAGAGGACGAGGAGGCCATCGAGGCCACCGCGGCGATCTCCCTGGACGATATCCAGAAGCTGGACATCGCTCCGCCCAAGCCCGCGGCCCCACCGCCGCCTGTAGCGGAGGACGAGGAGGACGAGGAGCCCATCGAGGCGACCGCGGCCATCTCGCTCGAGGACATCCAGAAACTGGACGTGGCGCCTCCACGTCCTGCCGCACCCTCTCGGCCCGGCGCCCCAGCGCGCCCGGGAGCGCCGCGTCGCCCGGGAGCACCGGCACGGCCCAAGCCCGTCCTGGGAGGGGCGCCCAAGCCGCCTGCACCCGCGCCGCCTCCGCCTGTGGAACAGGACGAGGAGCCCATCGAGGCCACCGCGGCCATCTCGCTGGACGACATCAAAAAGCTGGACCTGTCGCCCCCGGCGCCCGCGCCTGCTGCGCCCCCAGCCGACGACGGTCCTGCGAACCCGGCCTTCGACGGCGGTCCGGACCCGCTGGATATGGAGAAGACCGGGGCGATGAGCCTCGACGCCATGCGCGCGGCAGGTCTTCTGGACGACGAGCCTGCGCCCGCGCCGCCCGCGGCTGAGCCTCCCGCGGCGGAGGCCGACGACGAGCCCATCGAGGCGACCGCGATGCTGTCGGCGCCCATCGAGGACTACCTGCCTCCCAAGGCCGATGCCCCGGCAGAGCCCGCGGCCCAACACGATGAGGCCGAGGAGGAGAACGCCGACGCCACGATGATGCTGCAGTCGCCTCTGGAGGCGCCTGCTCCGGCGGCCCCCGAACCGGAGCCGGAAGATCCGCCCAAGGCGCAGATCCAGGCGGGTAACGACCGCGGCAAGACCTTCGAGATCGTCTCGTCCAAGACCGACTACCTGGTGGGTCGCGGGCTCAGCTGTGACATTGTCCTCAACGACGCCAGCGTCAGCCGAAAGCACTTCCGCTTCGTCCTCACTGACGGCCAGTGGCAGCTCAAGGACCTGGGTTCGGGTAACGGCACGAAGGTCAACGGCGTCAGGGTGGACGTGGTGGACCTGTTCCACGGCAGTGTGATCGACGCGGGCACCACGACGATCCTCTGGGATCATCCCGGGCACGAGGCCCCGGCGATGGCGTCGTCTCCCGCAGCGGATTCCTCGGCCGGAGGCGGCTTCAAGGACTTCGGCGGCGACGACGGCGAGTCCACCCGCGTCGGCGACATGGCCGCCATGGACGTCCTGAAGGACTGGAATCCCAAGCAGGCCGCCGCGGCTGCCCAGGCCAAGTCGGCGGCGCCACCGCCGCCGCGCAAGAAGAAGAAGGGAGGCGCAGGCCGCGCGATCATGATGATCGTCGTGTTCCTGCTGCTGGGCGTCGGAGGCTTTCTGCTGACCGACCGCTTCGCCCAGCTGGGGATCGTGTTCCCTGTCCCTGCGGCGGCTCCGGCCCCTGTTGCCGAGGGCGAAGGCGAGGGCGAGGCGGGAGAGAGCGAAGATCCCCAGGAGAAGCTCTCCGAGGAGGCGAAGGCGCTCATGAACGACGGCCTCGCCGCGTTCAAGAAGAAGGAGTGGCGCAAGGCCCGCAAGCTGTTCCGCAAGGCCCTCAAGAAGGACCCCGAGGTTGCCGGTGGCAGCGAAGGGCTCAAGCGGGCCAAGTCCGAGGCCAAGGCGCAGCGGCGGCTGGAGGAAGCGGACAAGGCCATCGAAGAGGAGTCCTACAAGGAGGCCCTCGTCCTGGCGCGGCAGGTGGCCGATACGTCGATCTACTTCGACCAGGCCAAGAAGGTCCTCAAGTCCGCCACCGACGGGCTGGTGGGCGATGTGATGACCAAGGCGCGCAAGCTCGAGGAGGCCGGCAACCTGGCGGGCGCCATCAAGGCCATCGACGAGGGGCTGGCGCTGGTCAAGAACGACCCCGAGCTACTCAGTCGCAAGGGAGAGCTCAAGCTCGCTTCCGCCGATCCCAATGCGGCTGGCGCCGCTGGCGCCGCTGATGCCGGTGCTACCACTGCAGATGCTGCTGCGGCTGCCGCCACGCCGGACGCTGGTCCTGCGGCTGGCGGTCCCGATGCGGTCGCGGCGGCTGCGGCCGGGCCGGACGCGGCCCCCGCCGCGGGCACTCAGGTAGCCGCGGCAGGGACTCAGCCTGCCGCCGGGACTCAGCCTGCCGCCGGGACCCAGCCCGCCGCCGGGACCCAGCCTGCCGCCGGGACCCAGCCTGCCGCCGGGACCCAGCCCGCCGCCGGGACCCAGCCCGCTGCCGGAACCCAGCCCGCCGCAGGGACTCAGCCTGCTGCCGGAACCCAGCCCGCAGCCACCGGTGGGACGCAGGCCAAGCCAGCTGCAGCGACGCCGCCCAAGCCCAACCCCGCCGCCAGCGCGTCGACCGCCAACTCGGCGGCCCGCAAGACCTCGGGCGGCAGTACCCGCAAGAAGCCTCGTCGAACCGGTGGCAGTGGCGGGGCCAAGAAGAAGATCTCATCGGCCTTGAGCGCCTACGCTTCGGGCAACTTCACGGGCGCGGTGGCGACGCTGAAGGCGGTTGCCGGGTCGCGTGCCAAGAAGGCGGATCGGTCCCGCGCCAAGCGCCTCGCCAGCAGCATCGGCAAGTTCCAGACCGCCTATAAAGCCGGCATGGCTGCGGCGAAGTCGTTCTCGGCGGGCAAGGCCATCAGCCAGCTCCGCAAGGCTCGCAAGTTGGACTCGTCGATCAGCGGTTCGTACGGCGGCAAGATCAAGAAGAACCTGGCCAAGATGTACGCCTACAAGGCCAACGCCGCGTACAACAGCGGTAATCTTGGCGTCGCTGGCAACAATGCGCGCAAGGCGCTGGCCTTCGACCCCAGCCTGTCAGCCGCCAAGCGTATCTACACCGAGGTGCAGGCCAAGGCCCAGGGATGGCTCGACTCCGCCAAGGGAGCCGCCAAGAAGAACCCGGACAAGGCCATCTCGCTGCTGCAGAAGGTGATCAAGGCGCTGCCGCGGTCGGACCCTCGCTACAAGCAGGCCTACGCGTTGCTCAACAAGCTGGCGGAAGAAGACGGCGAGTAGGCGCGGGCGACACCTGCCAGCCCTCCGGAAAAGAGCGTCAGCGCTGCGGTCAGCGAAACCGCGAACTTGAGTGCTTCCAGCGCCAGTCCCCAGCTCGACGACGGCGCTGACAGCAGGGCGACGGAGCCCAGCGACAGCAGCACCAGGCACCCCAGCGTGGCCCAGACCGCGACCGTGGCCGCCACCCGTCGGTCGTACACGCCGTGGGCGATGGCCGGCACTGCGGCGACCCCGAGGCCGACGAACATCCACAGCGCGCCGATCCGATCTCCGGTAAACCCGCCGCTGCCGAGGGCTTCGGCAAAGGCGACCAGAGGGGCGGCAGGCATGGCCTTGCCGTCGTAGCCCAAGGGGGCGACCACCGCCAGGACGACCAACAGAAGCCACGCGCAGGCCGCGACAGAAACCCGTGCACGCTTGCTGGCGTGTCCCAGGCTCCACAGAAGGGCCCCGAAGGCTCCACCCAGCACGACCAGCAGCATGACGCGACCTGCCACAGGGCCGCTCAGTGCGTGCGCCAGGACCGGGCTGGCGTCGATTCGGCCACTACCGATGGCCACGCCCATGGCGTCCGCGGTGAGCCAGGTCGCGACACCCCCGAGCAGAAGCCCCAGCGTCCCGCGCCAGCGCCCCGGGGTCAGAAGCAGCAAGGCCGCCGCCGTCAGAAGCGTCATGAGTGCCAACCATGTCCCCCCGAGCGGTTCGGTCAAAAGCTCCCACGGAGCTGCTGGGAGGCCCCCGTGGCCAGCTCCGGGGAGGGCCGTTGCCACGCCCGCCAAAGCGACGGCGACCCACAGCCAGACCGAAGTCGACGCGCCCATCACGTGGGGGGCGGTTTTGGCGGAGGAGCTAGGCACGGCTGGGCTCATGATAGAGGGAGAGGTAGACACGACGACGATAGCGGTCAGGGACCAGGCTTTGTTCCGAGTCGGCCGGTGACGCTTGCCAAAGTCGGGGAGCGCATGCTAGCCACCGGCGTCTGAATGGTCCACGCCACAGGTGTCGTGGACGCTGAGCGAATGCACGTGACAGGTGAAGTTGGATGGCCGAGGAAACCGCCCGCATCGTTTACGTCGATGATGACGTCGAGCTGACCGGCATCGTACGTAACTGCCTCGAGGCCGAGGGCTACGATCTCACGGTCGCCCATGACGGCGAAGAGGGGCTGGAGACCATCCTGGTGGAGCGCCCGGACCTCATCATCCTCGACGTGATGATGCCGAAGCTCAATGGGTGGGAGGTCGCCAAGTACCTCCGAAGCAAGCCCGAGTGGAACGACACGCCCATCCTGATGCTCACCGGCATCGGGCCCACGCTCAACGACCTGACGGCGCCGCTGTATGGGGCCAACGACCACCTCGACAAGCCCTTCGAGTTTGACGCGTTGGTCTCCAAGGTCGCCGGGATGCTGACCGGCGACTGACCGTCCTCAGGCGCCGCCCGGCGCGAGGATCCGACGGACCCGCTGTAGCGCGTCCACGCGCAGGGCCGCGAACTCGCCGCGTGCGTTCGCATCGTCGGGCTTGAAGGCCAGCGTTTCGACCCGCTCGATCAGTTCCATCAGCCGGTCCAGGGCGAGCTCGGCTTCAGCCAGGAACTGCCGCTCGGCAACGGGGAGCGACGTCCGCGTGGCCAGCTGTCGTCCAGCCGCCCGAACCGCGCGCAGGAGCGCCCGCTGCTCGGCCAGCAACATTTGGCTCGTCTCGGCGTCGTAGAGGCGTTTGGCGGACGCATCGGCGACGGTGTTGGTCAGCACATAGGTGGCATACAGCTGCGCACCCAGTGCGGCGCCGCCAAGGTGAAGGGCGGCCTGGAGAGTGGATACCGGTGACGCGGTACCAGAGGGGGAGCGGTGCTGTTGGGTCATAGTCGCGGACTCTACAGGCTGTTGAGACCACAACGAAATTTTCGGACGGGTTGGCGTGCGTCTGCTACAGGCCCACGAGCACCAGTGCAAACAGCGGCAGCGTGAAGATGAGCCCATCGACCCGATCGAGCATGCCGCCGTGACCCGGCAGCAGGTTGCCCGAGTCCTTTACACCGCAGGCGCGCTTGAGCATCGACTCCACCAGGTCGCCGATCTGGCCCAGCATGCCGCCGAAGACACCCAGCAGGATGGCTGTGACGAGGCTGACCTCCGGCAGGAAGAGCACCTTCACCAGCACCGCGAACCCGCCCGAGGCCACCAGCCCGCCCAGCGAGCCTTCGCGGGTCTTCTTGGGAGAGATGCGCTCGTACAGCTTGTTTTTGCCCAGCGAGCGCCCCACGAAGTAGGCGCCACTGTCGCCTGAGAAGACCACGACACAGGGCAACAGGACGTAGTGCGGATTGATGGTCAGCAGCAGGCCGAAGCCGAAGGCGACGCCGACGTACACCCAGCTGCCCCAGATGGCGGCGATGCGGATCCCGGCGCGTTCCAGCGGCTCGGGGCGCATGAGCACGGTAAAGGCTGCCAGGAAGACCGACCCGGCGATGACGTGGAGGAGCCATTTGCTGGAGAAATAGCCCACCGCCAGCATGCCCACGCCACCCAGCACCGCGATGGTGCGATCGAGGGGCTGATCGGGGGCGAACATGCCCACCACCTCGCCGATGCACAATCCGGCCACCACCATGATGAGCAGCGCCGTACCCCAGGGAGGGGCCAGGTAGAGGACCGCCAGGACGCCGCTGGCGAGGAGAAGACCGGTGATGATGCGAGTGGCCATGGGTCGGGGGGGCTTACCACCGGGCTCCGAGGGTGGTCAAATCCCGTCTATGGCGGGGCCGTTGTCAGTGGGCAGAAGGACGTCTACACTGAACGGTAGGGGCCACACGAACGCGGCGTTAACTGCGGTGGGGCCACCTGGGTACAACGAAAACCTTGGGGGGTGCGTGGTGGCGCGATGTCGTGCGCGTACTGTCCGTAGCCAAATGGTGGGTTAGTGACAGCTGCGGCAAGCAAATCCCGGCTAAGCGCTGTGATTCGTCAGGGCGATAGCTGGACGGCGGTTCGACTCACCGGCGTCATCGACGAGCACAACGGACTCCGTCAGCTCACCGAGCGGCTGGACCATCGGCTGCTGCTGGTGGACCTCTCGGGAGTCCGGCGAATCAACTCGGTCGGTGTGCGCGACTGGGTCACCTGGCTTTCCGACCTCAGGAAGCGCGACGTCCGTACGGTCTTCTTCGATTGCCCGCCCGGTATCATGGACCAGGTGAACCTGGTCCGGAACTTCGCGGCAGGCTGCACGATCGAGACATTCTACGCGCCATATTACTGCGACGTCTGCGACAAGGAAGAGAACTACTGTCTCGACACATTCGACCTCATGTCGAAGGCGGAGCGGCGGGCGCCCACCTTCCATTGCGACCGTTCCGACTGCGGTATGGCGCTCGATGACGTGGAGGAGAACTACTTCGCCTTCATGGAGGACCAGAAGGTACCGCCCGACCTGAGCACTCTGCAGCTCGCCACCAAGGCCGCTCGAAAAGCGCTGGACTCGGGCGGTGACAGCACCACCTTGACGAGCAGCGGTGACGCCGCGCCAACACCGTTTGCCCCCGCCCAACGGCCCGGCCCTGCCGAGTCGGCGGCGCCCTCCGCCGTTGCTCAGCTGGCCGGCACCAACGAGCAGGACATCAAGAAAGGCGGCGACATCTTCTTCATTGGCGTGGTCCTGGTGATGCTCGGCCTGCTCGGCTTCATCGTCTACCTCATCCTTGGGCTGGAGTAGACGCAGATGAAGTTGCCCATCGGAGTAAAACTAACCCTCGCATCGACGCTTCTGGTGGCGCTGGTCGTCGCCTTCCTCGGCTACGTCAACGCCAAGAAGATCCAGTCGCTCCATGACCAGCAGGCCACCAAGCTGGCCACTTCGCTCAAGGCGACCGCCTCCTCCCAGGCCCGATCCACGGCCACCGCCCTGGCGCCCCTGGTGCGGCAGGCGGTGGAGGGTACCGAGCTGGGGACGTTGGCCGCCGCTGTTGGCGAGCTGGCTGCCGACAGCGACGTCAAGTACGCGCTGGTCACCGACGGTGAGCTCAACATCCTGGCGGACTCCACCCGCAAGGTAGAGGCCGCCAACCTGCCCAAGCTGGAGCTGGACCTCGAGAAGGCCAAGAAACCCTTGGTCGAAGAGGTCGAGGAGGGCGGAACGCCGCTGCTCAGGGTCACCCAGCCCATGGTGGCCAAGGGAGAGGACGGCAAAGATGTCTTCCGTGGCGTGGTGGTGTTTGCCTACGAACTGTCGACGCTCTCCAAAGAGCTCAAGGATATCGAAAGCGAGCGAAGTGAGAAGACGAAGGAGTCGCTGAAGTCGACCCTGCTGGTCGGCGGCGTGGCGCTGATTGTCGGTATGCTGTTGTCGCTGCTACAGGCGGTACGCTTCGCCCGTCCGATTCAGAAGCTGGCCAAGACCGCCGCCAAGATCGCCCAGGGCGACCTGGCGGCCCGCGTGCGGGTCGAGAGTGCCGATGAGGTGGGAAGCCTTGGTCTTCAGTTCAACCACATGGCTGAACGGATCCAGCAACTTCTGGTGGAGACGGTCTCCAAGGCCGAGCTGGAGCACGAGCTGAACCTGGCGCGACAGATCCAGAGCGTGCTGGTCCCTGGAGAGGGCACCCACACTGCGCCCGGCATCGAGGTCAGCGGCTACTACGAGCCCGCCAGCACATGTGGTGGCGACTTCTGGGACTTCGCCTCACTGCCGCGGGGCTGCAGCACGCTGCTGGTGGGTGACGTCACCGGCCACGGCGTACCCGCCGCGATGCTCACCGCGACCGCCAAGGCGTGCCTGGACACCCTACGTCATCTGCAGGGCGAGAACCTTCAGGTGGCCGAGACCTTGCGGGTCCTCGACCGGGTCATCCGGGACGCGGGCGCCGGGACGTTCTTCATGACCGCGTCCTGCGCGTTCCTGGACACGTATCAGAGCACCCTGTTCTTCTCCTCTGCCGGGCATCCGCCTGCGCTGTTGCTGCGTTGGACCGACAACGGGATCAAGCTGACCCGACTGGTCTCCCGCGGCAACCGCCTGGGCGACGGCGACCCCAGCGGCTTCGAGTCTCGGAGGACCCGCGTCGTCAAGGGCGACCTGATCGTCTGGTACACCGACGGGCTCATCGAAACCGTAGACCCGAGCGGCAAGCAGTACGGCACCCGCCGTCTACTCCGGTCGCTCAGCAATCTGCCCGAGGACGTCACTCCGGAGGAGGCGGTGAACAAGGTTATCAGCAGCTTCAACAAGTTCCGCGGCGAGATCGCGCTGGAGGACGACGTGACGCTGGTGGTGGGGAGGATCTGCTGACATGCGCACCGTGGTTCGAGCGTCCCTTGGCTTGGCGGCTGGCATCTGGGTCACCGTGGCCGTGCTGGTGGTGACAGACGCCACCGCTTACGCCCAGGCGATGCCCAAGCGAGAGGTGCAACGCCTCATGCGGGAAGCAGACTCCGCCATGGGGTCTGCGCGGCGGCTATTGGGAGACAACAAGGTCAAGAAGGCCGGCGAGCGCCTCACAGAGGCCTCCAAGGCATTTCGGAAGATCCTGAAATCCGACTCCAGCCATCGTGGCGCGGCGCTGGGGCTCAGTCAGGTGTATTACCTTCGACGCGCCTACGAAAAGGGGGTCGAGTTGATGCGTCCCCTGGCCGAGGCAAAGCCCGACGACATGGCGTACGCCCACCAGCTGGGGCTGCACCTCTATCGCAATGGCCAGCGGGACGAGGCGGTTACCCTGCTGGAGAAAGTGGCCGACAACCCCGACCGCTTCGATGCCATGTGGCTGCTGGCCACCCACTTCTATCGCACCGCAGACTGGAAGAAGGGGCTGCCCCACCTCGAGCGCTACACCAAGGTCCGGGCCAAGGACGTCCGGGCCATGGGCTTGCTGGGCACCTACTATCTGAAGCTGTCACGCTTCAAGGAGGCCGTCGCCTCCTTCGACAAGTTCCTCAAGAAGTTCAAGGGCAACGTCGCCGCCCGCGTGAACCGCGCCAACGCGCTGTTCCGGATGAAGGACTACGACGCGGCGGCGCGCGCCTACCAGGCGCTTCTCAAGGAGCTGCCCGACCGCGCCAGGCTCATCTACAACCTGGCGGCCATCCACATCCGGCGGGACAACTGCGACAAGGCAGTGCCGTTGCTCGACCGCTTCCTCAAGCTCCAGAAACGGCATCCGACGGGTCTGTACTTCAAGGCCGATTGCGAGTTCAAGCTGGGGCGCTACAAGGAAGCCCGCGAGACTTTCCTGGTGGCTGGACAGGTGGCCAAGAGCAATCCGTGGGTGCACTTTGGGCTGAGCCAGATTGAGCACAAGCTGGGCAACCCGCAGGAGGCGCTGACCCACGCCAAGAAGGCGGCGGAGGTTGGGCCCAACGAGTGGGAGATCGCCAACTGGGTGGGAACGCTGTTGCGGCGAGCGGGTCAGCCCGCCGAGGCACTGACGTGGCACGACAAGGCCCTGGAGAAAAAGCCCGACGCCGCTCCGATTCATGTGGAGCGGGGCCGTGATTTGTGGGCGCTCAAGCGTCTCGATGATTCTGGCGGTGCGTTCGCACGCGCGGTCGAGCTGGACGCCAAACTGGCACCGGCGACCCTCGGCCTGGCGACGGTCCGAACGGCCCAGGGCGTCGAGGCCAGCAAGGCAGGCCAGGCGGACCTTGCCCGCACCCGCCTGGGTGAGGCGATCAAGACGCTGCCGAGCTACGACCTCGCCCGCGTCAACCTCGCTCTGCTGGAGCTTCACGCGGGCCAGACCAGCGCCGCGGACAAGGCCATCGCCGGGGTCAAGAACCCAACGGCGGACACGGCCGCGGTGATCGGCATGGTGCGTCTGCTACAGGGCAAGCTCGACAAGGCCGACGCGGCCGTCAAGAAGGCACTGTCAGGCGGCTCCCAGCTCAAGGGGCTGGTGTTCACCGCCGCTGGGCATCTCGCGGCGCGTAAGGGGGCCTGGGCGGACGCGGTGCGGAACCTGGACTCGGCGATCAAGATCCAGCCCAGCGACAGCCTGCGCCGAGCGCGTACCCTGGCGGGCCTGAACCTGGGCCTGGAACGCCTGTCCAAGGGGGACGGCGGCGCCGCCCGGACCATCCTGCAGAAAGTCGACAAGAACCGCGGGATGCTGAAGGACGCTGGCGATCGTACCCGGCTGGAGATCGCGCTGTCTGCGTCAGCGGTGATCGCCAAGCCGACCAGCGAGAAGGCGGCCTCGAAGCTGGGTAAGCTGGTAGCATCGCGCAAGCTCAAGGGGCCCAAGTGGGCTAAGGCGCGGGACGTCGGCAACGCCTACGTGGCGTTCTCGCTGCTCAAGCGCAAGCGCTACGACGCTGTGCTCAAGCAACTCAAGCGGGTCAAGGATCCCCTGGGCGGCGTCGTCAAGCGCATGCAGATGGCTTCCTTCGATGCGAAAGCTCGCAAGTCGTTCAACGGCAAGAAGTACAAGGCGGCGGCGAAGCTGTGGAAGGAGGTCAAGGACCCGAGCCCGGCCATCAAGGTCAACCTTGGCGCGGCGCTGTACGCGTCGGGTAACAGCGCCGCCAAGAGCTACTGGGGGGGCAAGGGACCGCCGGAGGCGCTGTATAACCGCGCCATCGCCGCTGACCGCGAGGGACGCTACAAAGAGGCGTTCTCGTTGTTCAAGAAGTACGTCGCGCGCGGCGGATCCAAGGCCAAACGTGCCAAGCAGCGCTTGAAGGCCAAGCGTCGCGTCTTCGGTTGGAAGTAGGGGATGACGATGAAACACACGACAGCCATCCTCGTCTGCTCGCTCGCCTTCCTCTTGGTGCCCAGCCAGGCCGGCGCGCAGGACACACCCAGCTACACCGTGGGGGTCTACCTCCCGCAGTCGCACCATGCTGACAACGCCAGCCGCCGCGCCTACGTGGACCGGATCGCCGCGGCCTTCACCAAGGCGGCGGCCGGGTCCGCGAAATTCAGCGGCAAGGCGTTTGCACGGCGGGAGGATCTGGGGAGCTTCCTCAAGGCGGCGAAGATCGACCTTCTCGTCACCGACGGCATCTACCAAGCCTCTGCCGGCCGCGGAAAGGTGCTCGCGCACGGCCTGGCCAAGGGCGGTACCGGGGGGCCACCAGCGACGCTCTACGTGCCTGGCAAGACGAGCGTGACCAACCTCAAGGGCAAGACCATCGCCATGGCGCAGGTCGTTGGCGGGATGACCCGGTTCTATGTGAACACGGCGCTGTCGGGGGAGGTGACCGCCAAGGGCTACTTCGGCACGGTCCGCACCGCCAAGGACACTCACTCGGCCCTGGGCGCGGTCAAGAGCAACCAGGCCGCGGCTGCCTTCGCGCCGGCGGGACACCCGGCGGCCAAGGGGTTGGTCGCACTGGTACAGGGTGGCGCCGTTCCGATGGCGGTCCTGGTGGATGTGAAGGGTACCCTGGCGGCTGAGTTGCGTTCGGCCGTCGTCAAAGCCCTGCAGGGTGGTGCAGGTCGTGGCGGCGGCATCGCAGGTTGGCGCGGCGGTTCCGGAAAGGCGCTGGGCGCGGCACGTTCCGCACTCGGCGCGGCGCGGGTGGACCGCGCGCTGCCCATCCTGGCGCCCGCCGACGTCTCCAACTTCCGGCCGCCAGCAGTGAAGCTGAAGGCGTCCGGGGACATGCCCAAGCCGGTCGTCGGCCGGGCAAGCATCTACCCAACGCTGCCTGAGTAAAGGGGAGTAGCTCATGGCCGATGGACCTACCGATGCCCTGGTCTTTGTGGCTGATGCCGATGTGCAGCGTGTCTCCAACACGCTGAGCGAGTTCGGCATGCGGCCTGTCGCTGCCAGTGGCACGGATGAGTTTCCGAACGTCCCGATGCGGCTGGCGGTGATCGACCCCGCGCGGGTCGGCGAAAAGCTGCTGGACGGACTGCGGACCCTTCAGGAACGGCTGGTTCGCACACCGATCGTGTTTCTCAGCGGGCCGTGCCGGCGTGAGGAGCTGTCGCTGCTCATTGGGTTCCCCGACACGATGGCCATCGTGCCTCGTGAGCACGTCTCCAGTGACTTCGAGCTTCGGACGGCGGTGCGGGCGGCGGCAGAGGGGCCTGGGTTCGGCTGGGACGGCATCATCGGTGGCGATGGCGACCAGATGAGCTTCGACATCGCTGGCAGCGCCTCGCGTGACGACGCGCTCGACGAGTTGCAGGCGTTCTTCAAGGACAACGGCGTCCGGCGGCGCATCGTGGCGTTGCTCGTGGACGCGGCCGAAGAGCTGATTACCAACGCGGTCTATGACGCGCCGGTGGACCTCGAAGGGCGGCCGCTGTACGCCTCCCTCGACCGCCGTCACTCGGTGGAGCTGCGGCCCGAGCACCACTCGACCCTTAGGGCGGCCACCGATGGCAGCAAAGCAGCGGTCATGGTGCGCGACCCCTTCGGGGCGCTGCGCATGCGGACCGTGCGACGCTATATCTCCAAGGGGCTCCGGGGCGGCGCCGACCAGATCGACACCAAGCAGGGTGGGGCGGGTCTTGGGCTGACGCGGATCTACGAGATGAGCGATCAGGTCATCATTCGCATCGCGCCCGGCAAGGCCACCGAAGTCATCATCCTCATCGAGACCGCGGGCGGGCGTCGCGACATGGCGGCGCGTCCCACCAGCCTGCTGCTGGCCCAGAAGCGGTAGAGGCTTGGGTCAGCTGTGGCTACGGTGCCGCCGGACCAGGTTGTCCGGCAGCGCCGAGGAGATGAGGAACACCAACGTGAAGAGGCGTCGCGCCGTGCGATGGTCGATCGTCACGAAGGGGTCGAGCGCTTCCTGGATCACTTCGCCGGCCTCGTCATGGACGAGCTTCTTGGCGTAGTCGAGGGTCTCGAACTGTCGCGCTCCGAAGGCCCCAGCGCCAGAGATCTGCTGGATCACGTGACGATAATCGCGAAACTGCCGTCGCAGTCGGTCCTTGGACAGTTCGGCCACCCCCGTGGCGTCGTCGGCGAGCCCCGTGACCGTGATGTCAGCGCCGCCGTCCTTGCGGCGACTCAACGTCAGGGTCGGCTCCTCGCCATCGGCGTCGGCGTTCAAGTCGGTGAGCGCCAGTTGCCACTCTTGCTCTCGTGCCGGGCTGACGTCGTCTTCGAAGAGGCTGGGGGCGAGTCGAAACTTCAAGGGACCTTCTGGGATGGGGGCGGCTTGGGCGTGTTTAACGCCAATTGCAGATCCCTGTCCAACTCCGCCTTGCTGCGGGCTCCGAACCCGATGTTCCGCACCACCCCGGCGGCGTCCACGTAGAGAAATGTCGGCATGGCGCTAAGAAGCAGCTTTCGCCGCACGATGTCATTGGGATCCACCAGCACCAGCGGCTTGTCCCCGGCCGTGTGCCCCACTTTGCGCAGGTGGGCTCTGACCGTTTCCGGGTCCTGGTTGGATATCTTCACTACCTGCAGCCCCTTGGCCGCGTAGCGCGCCCGCAGCGCGTCCAGCCAGGGCGCCGCGCGCTTGCACGGTCCGCAGTACGTCGCCCAGAACTCGATGATCAGGGGTTTGCCGCGAAACTCCTTGAGCGCGTGCTGGCCGCCGGCGAGCGGTTCGCTGAAGGTGAACGACGCCGGCAGCTGCTTGCCCAGCCAGGTGTTGCGCACCATTTGTTGCTTGTCGGGACGTGTGCCCAGGGTCACCGTCAGGGCCTTGCGTTTGCCGGCCCGCTCGAAGGCGACGACGAGCCGGTCACCGACGCGGCGGCTGGCCACCATACGGATGAGTTGGTCGACACTCGTGATGCCCACGCCGTCGATCTCGAGCACGATATCTTGGGCAACAAGCCCCGCGGCCTTGGCCCCAGAACCGGGGAACACCTGGCGGATCTGCACCCGGTTGGTCGTGGACACCTCACCGGTGACCTTGTCCTTGATTCGCTCGTTGGCCAGCCCGACTCCGAGCCAGGGCCGCTGGCTCTTGCGTGGGATGCGTTTGCGAAACCTGCGGCGGTCGCGCGGACGCTGAGCGAAGGGGTCGTCCGGGTCGTCGATGCGGACCTGGCCACGAGCCTCGGGGGGCGAGGACGGAGGAACCAGCACGAACGAGGCCGCTGCGATGGTGAGGACGATGAATCTGAGCGACATGCAGTGGAATCTCAGCGGAGTAGTTTGATGACGCGGGAGCCGTACTTGGCCACGACGGCCACCTGCTCCGAAGTCAGTTTCATCTTGCCAGTGACGGTCTTGCCCTTGGCCTTGATGCTCAGCTGACGCACCAGATGGCCAACGAGGGCGTTGAGGATACGGTTCTTGAGAATCTTACGATCGATCTTGCCGTTGAGCGCGCCAGCCACCTCCGCGGCGCCCTTCTTGTCGGTGGTGTGTCCCACCATCTCCAGGCTCAGCGCGTCGGCGCCGGTGATGCGCAGGGTGCTCGTCTCCACATGGGCCATGTCCGAGGCGCCCTGCTTCTTGAGCTGCTCGCGAACCGCCTTGGGGATGAAGGAGATCGACCACACCACCGCGTCCCCGCGGTTGGCCTGCTTACGCAGCGAGGTGAAGCGGGTCTTGGAAGTGACGTTCTTGCCGCCGACGGCGTCGAGACCGGCCAGCACGCCCTTTCGCGGCCCCACCAGCAATCGTCCCTTGCCGGCGTCGGCGGCGATGAGGTCCTTGCTCAGGGTGAACCACCCCGCCGCTTTGTGCGTGCCTTGAGTGAAGCCCTTCTTCAGCGTCTTCTTGGCGTGAGCTTTGACCTTCTTGGCGGGCACGTTGCTTGCCAGAACGAGCACCGCAGGGGTGCGCCCCATGCGGTAGCTCAGCGTGTGCTTGACCTGCTTGCCCGGCTCCAGCCCGGCGCCGCGCAGCGCCGCGAACGAGCGTCCGAAGCCCTGGCTGTTGAGGAACTTGAACAAGCCGTCGTAGTGGACGTGCTTGCGCATGGCCTGATGGTCGACTCCGACGACTACCGAGGCCGAGTCGGGGACGACCTCCAGCAGCGGGTCGTAGACGTCGGCGCGGGCCTGGGCGGTGGTGGCGGCGGCGGCCAGGAGAAGGCACGCCACGGAGGCGGCGGCGAGGACTTTGTAGCAGCGATTCACACGACCTCTCTGGTTGCTGAGCGCGCCGGTTCAGACGTACCGCAACAACACCTATTCAACCGCTTTCCATCCGCCGGCACCAGAAAGGACCGTCTGCGAGGCTAACGTCGAATGGCTTCCAGCAGCGCCTGGGACACCTTCTGGGGAGCCTCGGTAGTGGGGAAGTGGCCCGCACCGGAGATCACCCGGACCGACGCCCGGGGAATGATGTCCGCCAGGCGGTAGGCCCCGGTCAGGCTCAACAGGCTGTCTCTCTCGCCCCACAGAAGGGCTGTAGGGACCTGGATACGGCTCAGCGAGGCTTTGGCGCGATGCAGGCGGCTCAACATGCGCTTGAGCGTCGCCTGGGCCACGGCGCGGGCGCACGCCAGGGGGCGAAAGCCACGGTGCGAGGCGAACCGCCCGAGCAGGCTCATCACGGTGAAGAACAGCCCGAAGAGGACCGGGCCCAGCAAGGGGATCGAGGCCAGGCGCGCTGTCCAGGGCACCTCGACGCCTACGCTGTTGATGAGCACGAGCTGTTCGAGGCGCTCGGGGGCCCGGTCGGCGACGGCCTGGCACACCCCGCCACCCATACTGTGACCCACGAGGATGAAGCGCTGGAGTCCCTTGGCGTCGGCGAAGTCGAGCACCGCCGCCGCGAAGAAGTCCCGGTCGTAGGCCTGTGTAAGCGTCGCGGGTTGGGACCGGCCGTATCCGGGCAGGTCGAGCGCATAGACCTCACGGTGGGGGGCCAGGAGCTCGAGTAACGGGTCGAAGGTTCGGTGGCTAGAGAGGAAACCGTGAACCAACACAATAGGCGGCAGGCTGCTGGTGCTGCACCCGGTCTGGACGTAGCAGAGGTTGAGGTTCAGCGAAGGTGTGGTGATAAAGCGTGGCGTCGTCATGCCCCATGACGAGAGCAATGCCCATGCCAAGATGACGAGTTGGGCCCGTGTTGAGCTCAGCCATTGCCGTCCCGAAGCAACCGGCTAAGTCAGGCCGGTGCAGGGTCGTCGCATCCCAGGACGATTGCATTCGCCCCCCAACCCCCGGGGCCGTGTCACGGTATCAACGCGGCTGTGTCTTCTCGACCACTTCCATGGGGATCCGAACCTCGCCGATGGGCGGTGAGCCCACGCCGAACACCACCTGGTCGGTGTGACCGCCTCGGCGCTCCATGTCCTTCCACGGGATGAACAGCGGGGGATGGAACGGTCGCAGGTACGGCATCAGCGACAGGTAGACCCCCTCGTTGTTGCCACGCACGATGGCGCGGTCGCGGAAGAACAGGCGGCCCACCGAGATGGTCGTCCGGGGCCACAGCTCACCATCGATGGGGCCGTCAGCCTTGTACTGGCGCGCCAGCGTCTTCCAGCCGCTCTTGCCCGCGAGCATGGCCAGCATGATGAAGTAGCCACCGACGAGGCATCCCACCGCCGAGGCGCCCATGATGATTCCCATACGAACTCCTACCTCATCCCATGCTCGACCGGGCCCAGCTGAGCAACTCCTCTGCTTCGTCCGGTCGCCCGTCCGCCGATAGCACCTGGTACAGGAGGTCTACGGCCAGTTCCACCTGGGGATGGGTCATGCCAAGCTCCCGCGCAGCCACGTTGAGCGCCCAGCGAAGCACGCCCTCGGCGTGGGTCGGCGTGCCCGCCTCGAGGCACACCTGGGCCAGGTTGTTGACCGAGGTGACGACCCGCGGGTCCGCCTCGCCCGCGGCACGAACCATCAGCGCGATGGAGTCGGTCAGGTACTGTTCCGCCTCGGTCAGCTCTCCCGCACCCCGAGCGATTTGTCCCAGCAGGTTCAGGGCCGAGGCCTGCTCGGCGCTGCCGGGGAGCTGGGTCTCGAACACCTTCAGCGAGCGCAGCGCAAAAAGCCGGGCTGCGTTCATCTTGCCCTGCTCAAAACGGATGGAGGCGAGCTGGTGGAGCACCATCGCCACCACCACTTCGTCACGCGCCCCGTCCTCACCGGCGTCGAGGAGCTCCAGGGCCCGCTCGCAGTAGATCGCCGCGGGTCCCAGGCGGCCCAGGTCCCAATTCAGGTCTGCCATCCGTTCGAGAATGGCGGCCGTGAGAGGGCTTCCGGGGCCCACCGTGTCGCTCATGCGGTCGATCGCCCGCTCGAACAGCGCCTCCGCCTGATCGAACTGCTCGGCGCGCCAATACAGCTCCGCCAGCTCGGTCATGCGGTCGGCGATCTCGATCTGGTCCTGGTCGGCTTTGCCGGCCCCCACGAGGACGGAGCGCTTGAAGAACGTCTCCGCCTGCTCCAGACGGCCACAAGCGGCGTACAGGCGCGCCAGCGAGACGAGCACGTAGCCGAGCTCGGGGGCATCCAGGTCGTAGCGCCGCTGCAACGCAGAATAGGCCTCCAGCAAGACCGGCTCGGCCTCGGCGAACCGGTACTGGGCGGCGAGCACCTCGCCGAGGCGGTGAAGCGACCAGCCGTTGCCTTCGTCGATGACACCTGGCGCTCGACTCGTGGCACCCCTGAACGCGTCGATGCTACGCCGGTAGTGCTCTTCGGCCTCCACCATGTCACCGCGGGTCTGGCCAATGCGGCCCAGCTGATAGAGGACCAGCCCCGTCTCGACGCTGGTCCCTGTGAGCCGCTGCTGCGCGCCCGATAGCGCCGCATAAAGTACGGTTTCGGCGTCATCGATGGCCCCGATGTTCACCAGGTAGGCGCCGACGGTTTCCAACTGGCTGACGTACCGCTCCGCGATCTTCAGAGGTAGCTCGGCGGCGTTGGCCAGCTGCCGGTCATGGTGTTCGGCCACCCTCGCGTAGGCTCGCTTGGCCTCCCTGGGGCGGTCCTGCGCGATGAAGCATGCCGCCAGCAGCCACCACGCCGCGGCGGCAGCGTCTTCGTCGCCCCGGCTCTGGGCGTCGGCCACCATCACCTCTAGCCGGCGCTCGGCCTGGGCGTAATGGCCCCGGTCGATGTCGGCTTGTGCCTGGGTGATGATCTGGCTGTGCGCCTCGTCCAATCCGCTATCCGTCGCCCTCAATGGCCTGGGCAATGCTCCGACCATGCCCTGTGCCCTCTTTGTTTTGGTACAGGGAGGGCGCGTCCTTGTCGACTCGCATCTGGACCTTCAATTCCACCCTTGCTGGCCCCTCGTCTACCGCACTGATGACGCGCTGCGTCGATGCGTCTCCGGGATGTTCTCGCCAGGCCCCGGAATGTTGTGCGGTTTGCCACAGCTTTTCCACAGAGACCCGCGTTTTCCCCAGTGGCACGATCAGCATTGCCCTTGGCGGGCGAGCAGGGAGCATTTCCCACGCGAATCGGCGGTGTTTCACAGGGTGTGTGGATAAGGGGCAGACGCTCGGGCGCGACCTTTTACTCGGTGGTCCGGGGAGGGTCAAGCGGCGGAAATCAATCTGTCGCAGACTGGCGGAAAGCTGCGTCAATCCCTAACGTTGCGCTGTCCGAAAGATCGATGGGAACTCAGCTTGACAACATTCATGACGCACTTTTCGGTCTGTCTGGCCCTGGTTGGTGTGCTCCAACTCTCCGGGTGCAAAGACGATCCACCCGTTCGACCCGCGCCTGGGCCGGCTGAGGGAGACACCGCGAAACCTCCCGACGTCTCGTCGAAGTCCGTGGGCTTCAAAGCGATCGTGGCGTCAGCCCAGGCGTTCAACCGTCGGTCCTGGGAGGTCGCTGCCGCCATATACGCTGCCGAGGCCCGCTGGACCACATCCGCTGGCCCTTCGGAGCCGGCCCCAGCGCCGGTGGTGGGGCGCCGCGCCGCGCTCTCCATCTGGAAGGACCTGGCCAGCTGGTTTCCCGACCTCGAGCTGGTGGTAACGCGGATGGTGAAGCTGCCTCGGGGCTTTCTTGTCGAGTCGTGGATCGGTGGGACGACGAGCAAGGCGGTGGAGCCCCTCGGGTTCAAGCCCGGCGTCATCGTGGGGGCCCGCGCGGCCGAACTGCTCACGGTGGAGAAGGGGCGGGTGGCGAAGGTGGAGAGTTGGGGGGGCATCTCCCAGGTGCGGGCACAGCTGTCCGGCGCGGCCGAAGCAGAGGCGAGGCCGCCCGTGTCGGACCCCGCGCCAGAGGTAGCCGGCACGATGCCACCCGACGCGGTGGCTGCTGCCATCAAGGCGCTTGGAGTCGAAGGGGCAGAATGGTCGGCGGGTGCGGGCAACGTGGTCGTCGCCGCCAAAGGAGCGACGCTGTGGGTGCTGACGCTGGATGGGGCAGGGGCGGTGGCCTCCAAGCGTCGCTACGGTGCTGCGGAATAAAGAAAGCGGTTGACGCGACTAGGGTGACAGCGGCATTGCTGCCGCGTTCCATGGCGTTGCAGCGCCATCTCCCACAGCTCCTCACAGCATTCGGCGGTGCAGCGTGACCGAAGCCAAGGCGTACTCGTTCCTCGACCACCCTGGCCTGCACGTCGCCATCATCATGGATGGCAACGGCCGCTGGGCTCGCCACCGCGGGCTCCGGCGCAGCAGCGGCCACACCCGGGGCGAGCGCTCCGTGAGGCGGGTCATCGAGAACGCGCCTGACCTCGGGGTGACCACCCTGACGCTGTATGCGTTTTCGTCCGACAACTGGGGGCGTCCGGTCGCTGAGGTGAAGCACCTCATGCAGTTGTTCAAAGACCACCTGATCAGCGAGCGCCAGCGTTGTATCGACAACGGCGTGAAGCTCAATGTGGTGGGACGCCGCGACCGGCTGGCCGAGGACCTGCTGGCCGTCGTGGACGAGACCGAGGCTGCGACCGCCGCAGGGCGTCGACTTCATCTGCGGATCGCCGTGGATTACTCGGCCCGGGACGCCATCACCACCGCCAGCGCCCGCCTCGCTGCCGCGGGAGAGACCGAGTTCGCTCGGGAGACCATGTCACGCGCCATCAACGAGGTGCTGCACAGCGCCCCTGAGGCGCCGGACGTGGACCTGCTGATTCGCACCAGCGGTGAGCAGCGGTTGAGCGATTTCATGCTCTGGGAGGCGGCCTACGCCGAGCTCTACTTCACCGACGTGCTGTGGCCCGACTTCACCGAGCACGACCTGAGCGAAGCGCTCGACGCGTTCCACGGCCGTGAGCGGCGATACGGTGGCCTTACTGCGGCATAGGCAAGGTCGCCGTCTAGCGGCCGCTGGTGAAGTTCAGGCCCCGGATCAGGACGCTCGGCAGCAGCGCGCACGAGGTGGAGCTGTAGCCCACCATCTGAGGCTCACGCTCGGCCGAGATGGACTGGGGGCCGTCGATGCGGCTGAAGGCGTCCAGCATGCTGTCGGTGAACCGCATCGGCCGCACGGCGCGCTTGATCTTGCCGCCCTCGATGAGGAACGCCGCGTCCCGTAGCAGGCCCGTCATCACCGCCCGCCGCGGGTCCAGCAGCCCGTTGACGTAGTGCAGTCGCGTCACCAGAAGCCCCCGCTCGACCTGCGACACCAGGCCTTCGGTGGTCTGGGTGCCCGCGCTCATGATGGGGTTCTTGGCGGCGCTGCTGGCGCTGGGCCACATCGGGTCGGCGGTGGCGTGGCCAGTCGACGCGCAGCCCTGCTTGGAGGCCGAGCGGCTGTTGTGGACGATACCTTTGACGATGCCCGCATCGACGAGCTCCACACGACGCTTGGGCAGCCCCTCCGCGTCGAAGGGCATCGGCACACCGTCGCTGCCCGGCATGCGGCCATCGTCCACCAGAGTGAACGCTGAGCCGGTGACGCGCTTGCCCAGCTTGCCTGCCGCGAAGCTGCGCCCGTCCTCGAAGAACTGGCTGGAGAACCCGATGTGGCAGAACCAGTCCATGATGTCGGCCATCGCCGCCGGCGTCAGGATGACGTCCCAGGCGCCGGTCTCGACCTCCACCGGGTCCGTCGCTCGATGGCACTCGGCGCGCACGTCGTCGACGAGCCGAGCCACCGTCTCGGCGTCCGCACGGGCTGTGAGTCGGGCTCGGAAACTGCTGGCTTTGTGACCCGCCGGGACCTCGAGGCTGCTCAACGCGAGGTCGCAGCTGCTGCCCTGATGGAAGGCCGTGACACCCGTGCTGGAGCGGACCGACTTGGTGAATAGCCCGGTGTGGAAGCGACCGGCCAGGGCCAGCTTGTCGTTGCGGTGCGCCTCCAGGCCGGCGTGCAGCCAAGCCTCCTTTTCGGCGGCCGTGAGCAGCGCCGTCTCGGGGTCGATGGCGTCCTCGACCGACGGCGGCGCCCCCGCGGGCTGTGGCAGCACCACCTTGTCCTCCGTGGGAGGCGTGAGCTTGGCCTGCATGTACGCGGTCGTGACGGCGTCCCGCAGACCGCCGTCGGTCAGGTCGCTGGTCCAGGCCGACCCTGAGCGCCCCTCGTGGACGACCCGCGCCCGCACCTGCCCTCGCACCAGGTGGGAGGCTTGGGCAATGCGCGCCTCGGCAAGGCGTACGAGATCGCCTTCGAAGCCGTCGAACAACGCCTCGCAGCCTTGTGCGCCAAGGTCTTTGGCAATGGCCAGGGTCTTGTCCAGGCGTTCCTGGACAAAGCCCGCGCCGAAATTGGATCCGTGGGGTGCCGTCGTCATGCCGTGTTCCTCACCGTCACGCCGTCGAACCGAGCGGGGGCGCAGCCGTGCCCCACGTGCATGATCTGCATCGGGTCGCCCTTGCCGCAGAACATCCAGCCCCACATGCGCCAGGCCTCGGGCCCGGCGATGGCGCTGCAGCCGCCCCAGAACGTGGGCGTCACGCCGAAGTACACGGGGTCGCGGAACATCCGGCCCGTGAGCTTGCCGCCCTTGATCTCCCAGGCCACCTCGCAGCCGAACTGGAAGTTCAGCCTCAAGTCGTCGATGGACCAGCTCTTGTTCTGGTCGATGAACAGTCCCTCGTCGACCCCGGCGATGAGGTCATCGAAGCTGCCCTTACCCGGCTCCAGGTTCACATTGACCATCCGAACGATGGGTAGCTGGGCCCAGCTCTCGGCGCGCAGGCAAGCGGCCGAGTCATGGCCCAGGCGCTTGGCCGAGTCGCGTCCGCTCAAAAAGCCCACCAGCTTGCCGTCGCGCACCAGGTCCTGCTTGGTGGCGGGGGTCCCCTCATCATCAAACCCGAAGGTGCCCAGCCCCAGCGGCGTGGTGGAGTCGGCGGTGAGGTTCACGTGCTTGGAGCCAAAGCGGTAGCCGCCCTTGACGTCCAGTGTCTCGGGGATCAGGAAGCTGGATCCTGCGAGGCTGACTTCCTGGCCAAATACCCGGTCGAGTTCGGTGGGGTGACCGACACTCTCGTGGATCTGAAGCGACAGCTGAGCGCCACCGAGCACGATGGTGGTCACCAGCTCCGGCACCGGGGCCGCCCGAGTCAGCATCACCGCTTCCTCTGCGGCGCGCTCGGCGGCGGCCTTCAGACCGAGCGCCTCGACGTGCTCCCAGCCGGCCTGCAGGACGTCGCCCTCGTCGGACTTGGGCAGTGAGCGCCGCTGGACCACGCCATCGGTCTCGGCGATGGCGGTGACCCCGCCACCACACAGGGTGACCTCCTGGTGGACGCGAGTACCGTGCCCTGTCATCAACAGTGTTTCCACGCGGTGGCCGGCGTAATTCGCGCGCCGCCGCTTCAACGCGTCGCCGCCCTTGGCCTGCATGGCCGCCAAGGCGTCCGCGAACAGGGCGATCTTCTCGTCGACGCCGACCTCGAAGGGGTCGCGCTTCATCGGGGTGCGGTAGGTGCCCTGGACCGCCTTGGGGATGTCCACGGCGCCTTCGGGTGTCCCCGCAGCGGCCACCTCGGCGGCGCGTCGGGCAGCCTGGGCGATACCGGCGTCGCTGAGCAGGTTGGTGCCCGCGTAGCCCCAGCTGTCGCCGACCAGAACCCGGATGCCGATGCCCTGGTCCCGCATCGCCGAAGCGGTCTCCAACGAGGAGTCCGCGAAGCCCAGATTTTCCCGTCGCCGTGCGACCCAGCGCACCTCGACGTGCCGCGCGCCAGCCTTGGTAGCGGCGTCGATGGCGAGGGTCGCGTAACGCTCAGCGTCGGGGGAGGATACGTCCAGTGGTGCCGTTGCCATGACGAGGGGTGATAGCAATCCGGTCGCAAATGCGCCACCATGAAGGCATGAGTAGATTCGAGCGCTATGCAGCGGTGGTGCTGGATATCGAAGGGACGACGACGTCCATCAGCTTTGTCTACGACGAACTGTTTCCCTATGCGCGCAGCGCCATGGCGGTCTTTCTGGAGCGCAACTGGCACGACCCCGGGGTTCAGGGCGACCTGCACCTGGTGGCCGAGCAGGCTCGTCAGGACCTCGCCGACGGCGTCGACGGCGTGGTCGGCATCCCGGCGCGGGGCGAGGCCGGTGAGAAGGCGCGGCGGGAGGCGTACGTCACCAATCTGCTGTGGCAGATGGACAACGACCGCAAGACGACCGGCTTGAAAGCGCTGCAGGGACGCATCTGGGACGATGGCTACCGCAACGGTCAGCTCACGGCCCATCTCTACGATGACGTCGAGCCCGCGCTGGCGGAGTGGAACGGCCGGGGCATCCCGGTCTACATCTACTCGTCGGGCAGCGTCGCCGCCCAGAAGCTGCTCTTCGGCCACACCGAGCACGGGGATTTGACCTCGATGCTGGCGGGCTACTTCGACACCACCACGGGCAACAAGCGGGCCGCTGCGAGTTACGTCGCCATCGCCGGAAGCGTGGACCGCAGGCCCCAGGACCTGCTGTTCCTCACCGACCGGTACGAAGAAGCCGTCGCCGCCCGAGAGGCTGGGTTCCAGGTGGGGCTATCGGTGCGGCCAGGCACGGCGCCCCTGCCGCGCGAGCACGCGTTTACGGTCATCCGCTCCCTCGAGGAGGCGCTGTAGTGGGGGTGTCCGGCGGATGAGCGACGGCGGCCCCAACCTTCGCTCCGGCGGTCTGTCCCAGGGGACGTTCAACATCCGCGGGCGGCGCCTCGGCGGTAAGTACGAGATCATCCGTGAGATCGGCTCGGGCGGCATGGGCAAGGTGTATCTGGCCCATGAGACCCCGGCCAACCGCTACGTGGCGGTGAAGATCCTTCACCCCAGCTACTTCATGGACGCCCGCACGGTGACCCGCTTCCTGCAGGAGGCCAAGGTCTGCCTGTCGCTGCGGCATCCCAACACCACCGCTGTGTTCGACTTCGGTACGACCCAGGAGGGCCTCCATTACATGGTGATGGAGCTGCTGAAGGGACGGGCCCTGTTCGACATCCTCGACCAGTACCGGACCATCGAGCTGCAGTGGGCGGTGAAGATTTCGGCGCAGATCTGCGACTCGCTCAGTGAAGCGCATGCCCTGGGCATCGTGCACCGGGATCTCAAGCCCGAGAACGTCTTCATCGAGCCCCGTCCCGGGCACCCGGCGTTCGTCAAGGTCCTCGATTTTGGCATTGCCAAGGACATGACCGACCCCGGGACGTCGTCGGGGCTGACGTCGCCCGGCGAGGTGTTCGGAACACCTACCTACATGAGCCCGGAGCAGGCCAGCGGCAAGGAGCTGGACGGACGGTCCGACATCTATTCGCTGGGTGTCATGATCTACGAGATGTTGTGCGGGGTGCCGCCATTCCAGGGCGCTCCACTGACCGTCCTGATGGCACATGCCCATGAGGAGGCGCCACCGCTCCCCGAGCCGGTACGCAGCAAGGTGCCGCCGCAGCTGTTGGCGCTGCTCGAGAGCATGCTGTCCAAGGACCCCAACCAGCGCCCCAGCACCACCAAGGAGGTGCGCAGCGGCCTGGTCAAGTCCGTGGCGGTGCGCAAAGAGACGGGGCGGGGCATGAAGGCTGCGACGCCCCCCGAGAGTCCGCCGGACCTTCGGGCGACGCCATCGTCGCCGGGCATGACCAAGTGCTCGATCGAACTCCGCAATGTGGCCTCGTCCAACCCCTGCCGGCTGGTCCGTTCGGGGAGCACCAGTGGCGTGCTGCATCTCAGCGGCGACCTCGTGCAGCACGGCGATCGCATGGTGCTGGTCAGTCACGACCCGGGGCTTCCGCAGGCGCGACTCATCGTCGACGTGTCCGGCTTCACGAGCGCCGACGGCAAGGAGAGGTGCCCCCTGGTGCACTGGGTGCGGATCGTGTGCGCCGGCGGCCTCGAGGAGCTTCAGACGGTGTTGACGGTTCTGGGCATGGCCAACAACCGGCTCTCGCTCGACGGCGGCGAGCTGACGCCCGACGAGTTTCTGGTGTACGAGCCGCTGACCGAGCAAGTGCGCCGAGTGACGCTCGGCGCCTGAAGCGCGCTCGGGGCGGCTTCACTGACCTATGGGGTCAGACCGTTGATCGCCGTCCCGGAGGCGTCGAACCACACGCCCAGCGACAGGCTGTCGTTCACGCCGTTGCCGTCCAGGTCGTAGTCCGGGTTCACGATGAACAGCGCCACGTTGCAGAACTGGTTCAGCGTCGCGCAGACGTAGTCGGTTCCGAGGTCCCCGCAGGTGACGTCGGCCGGGTCGGCGGTCGTGCAGGTGCCGGTGGACTCGCTGGTGGCGGCGATCATCGGCTCGGTCAGGTTCAGGCACTGGCAGTTGTCGGCCACGAACGCGTTGACGGCTTCGTACACCGACGCCAGCGGCAGAACTCCGCCCAGCTTGCCGTTGGCGACCGCCATCCCGGGGCCCTGGGCCGACATGTCGCCCTCGATGCGGGCTTGCTCCAGCTCGGCCTTGGAGAAGTCGAAGTAAAGGACGTTGAGCGGCACCTCGTAGAGCTTGCCGGGGCCAGCACTCAGCGCCCCGCCCGCGATGGTGCCGTCGCCGAAGGAACCCACGGCCAGCGACGTGCCCGGCAGGAAGTTGTCCAGCGGCGCCGTGAAGGTCGCGCTACCGTTGAGCTTGTCGGCAAAGGTCGGGCTGCCCTCCGCGTCTCCCTGGAACGCTTCCACGGTCAGCGTCGTGACGTCCGGAAGGCCGGCCGGGGTCCCGTTGGGGTAGGCGAAGACCAGGTTCACGGTACCGTCCAGGAGCACCTCGTCCAGCGCGTTGTTGACGCCATCCTGACCGACGAGTCCCGAGATGGCTTCGGTGAGGTCGCCGACGGCGTTGTCGACGCTGCCATCGCCGTCGAAGTCGAAGCAGCACTCGGCCACTCCCTCGACCCCACCCAGGTCCAGGTTCGATACCCAGGAGCCCGGTCGTGGGAAACCGTAATCGGTGGCGGGGTCGCCTTCGGGCAAGCAGTCACCCTCCACGCAGACCTCACCGGCCAGGCAGTCGGTGTCGCTGCCACAGCACGTGCCGTTGTCGGGGAAGCTACAGGTGTTGCTGCCAAGGTCACAGCTGTCGGTGGTGCACGCGTCGCCGTCGTAGCAGCCGTCGTCGTCATTGCAGCAGCCGGCGATGGCCTCGTACTGGCAGCCCTGCGTGTCGTCGCAGCTGGCCGTCGTGCATGGGTTGCCGTCGTCGCACTCGGCCTCGTCGACCGTGAACGCACAGGTGCCGGTCGCGGGGTCGCAAGCATCCACCGTGCAGTCGACGCCGTCGTCGCAGGGCAGGGCGGAGCCTGCGCATTCGCCCAGATCGTCGCAGGCGTCGAGCACCGTGCAGACGTCCCCATCATCACAGCTGGCGCCCACATCCGGCACCGTCTCGCAGTCGCCGGTGGCGTCGTTGCATTCGCCCACCAGGCAGCCCGAGCCGCCGCTGCACTGCTTGGGAATGCCGAGGCAGGTACCGGCGCTGCTGCAGATGTCGTTTTCGGTGCAGGCGCTGCCGTCGTCGCAGGGCGCTCCCGGCGTCATCGTGTGGGTGCACCCCGTGGCCGGGTCGCACGCGTCCGTGGTGCACGTGTCTCCATCGTCACAGGCGTTCGCGGTCCCGGCACAGACCCCGGCGGTGCAGACGTCGTTGTCGGTGCAGGTGTCGCCGTCGTCGCAGCTGGTCCCGTCGTCGGCAGCGACCTCGGTGCATTGCCCCGAGACACAGTCCACGCTGACGCAGGCGCCCCCGGTGCTGCTCGTGCAGTCGGCCGCGGTGGTGCACTGAGCGGTCACCTCTGGGGCGGTGCTCGTGTCCTCCGGACCGGTGTCGTTGACCGCGCCGTCCGGCGCGCCGGCGGTATCGGCCGTCACGTCACCGGTCGAGCCGGTGGTGGTCGCGTCATCCCCGCAGGCGATCAGGGGAAAACAAAGCCAAAGGGCGGCGGTCGCCCGAAGCAGATAGGTGTTGCGCATGGCGTCGGCTCGATGGTCGCGTGGTCTGTGCGGTAGACCTTGCGGGTATCAGAGGCGCGTGCCGGATTCAAGCCGGTTCGGAGCTGCCCTCAGGGAGCGGGCAGCGTCGGTCTCCGGGGGCTCGTGAATGGGCCAGTGCATGCGACGTGCGAGCACGGGATACAGGGCGTATGAAAGGTGGAACGCGCCATCTTTGGTCAGGTGGATCCCGTCACGCCGGCGCAGCCGCACATGGCGTCCACGGTAGTCCCTTCCCCACTTCAGGTACTGGCCGCCGGCATCGCTGCTGAGGCTGAAGGTGTCGACCCAGACCACATCGTCACGCGCCTGCAAGACCCGCTTCTGGATGTCGCGGATCCGCTGCATCCGCTGCCGGGCCTTGGGAGGGCGCCGATTGGTCGGCGAGAGCACGAACACCGCCCGCGTCGAGGCGGTCGCGCCCGTCATGAGGGCATCCACCAGGCCGTTCAGCCGGCGCGTATACTCGTAGGTCCACTGGGCCCCGCGTTTCCAGGGGATACCGTACTTGTAGTAGCCGTCTCGCCGTCGGATGCGCTGGCCGTCGTTGCCTCCGAAGATGATGATGACCACCTGCGGGTCGTACCGCTCGACCAGTGCACGCCCTTCGTGCTCCCAGTCCCAGTAGTCGGGCCGCGCCAGGCCGCTGCCAGGACGCCCCTTGAGCTTCACGTTGTAGCCGAGCGCGCGCAGCTGCCGGCGCATGATGTGGCCGAAACTGCCGTACATGTTGGAGTCGCCCAACAGCAGCGCCCACGGGCGCTCACCCCCAGGGCCGCTCGCCGACGCGTCCGCAGGGCTACCGACGACCATCATGGCCGCCACCACCATCAGCGCCAGCCTGCGCCAGAGGCGCCGCGCCGCTCGAGGACCTCGGCTCATCCGCCCGCCACGCTCAGGAAGTCCTCGACCACGTCGAACTTCACGCGAGGACGTCCCTGCGCCTCGCCTTTGGCGACCTCGGCGGCGTTGATCTTCTCCCACCCCTCGAAGCTGACATAGCGCACGCTGCGGCTGTCCAGCAGCGCCTTGACCGCCTCCGGTGTGGCCTTGTCGTCGTCCACCGGGGTCAAGCCGCGGGCATCCTCAATCATGCAGTTGACCGACTCCACCGCGTCAGCCTTGTTGGTGCCGATGATTCCCGAGGGACCGCGCTTGATCCAGCCCGCACAGTACTCGCCGGGGACCACATTGCCGTCGTTGTCGGTGACCCGCCCCTTGTCGTTGGGGATGGTGTGCCAGCGCTCGTGGAACGGCACACCCGGCAGCGGGATCCCGCGGTAGCCGACCGATCGCAGGACCAGCCCGCAGTCGATGGTCTCGAAGGTGTCGGTGCTCTTGGAGTTGATGTAGCCGCTGTCAGTGGGCACCAGCTCGTTGTGCACCAGCTTGATGCCAGTGACCTTGCCGTCCTCGCCCAGAATCGCCACGGGCGACTTGCAGTACACGAAGTGAACCCGGCGCTCCTTCCCTTCGGACTCCAGTGCGGCGAACTTCTCCAGCACCTTCATGTTCTTTTGGGCCATCTTGTCCCCCTCCAGCGCAGCCGCGCTGGCCGCGTCGAGGTCCATGTAATGGCTCTCCACCACCGGTTCGGCCACGTCCAGTTCGCCGAATTCCTTGATCTCCGGCGGCGTGAACTTGGACTGCACCGGACCGCGTCGGGCGATGACGTAGATGTCCTTGACGTTGGACTGCTCCAGCGCGTCCAGGGCGTGGTCGGCCATGTCGGTGATCTGCAGCTCGGCCCGTGTTTTGGCCAGGACACGCGCCACGTCCATGGCGACGTTGCCCATGCCGATGACCACCGCGGTGGAGTGTGACAGGTCGAAGCTGCGGGTCTTGTAGTCGGGGTGGCTGTTGTACCAGGCCACGAACTCGGTGGCCGAGTAGCTGCCCACGAAGTCTTCCCCGTCGATCCCGAGGCGGCGGTCCGACTGGGCGCCGACCGTGTAGATGACCTGGTCGTAGTACGCCTTTACGTCGGCGTGGGTCAGATCCGTCCCAAAGTTGACGTTGCCGTAGAATCGGACCCGCTCGTCGGCCATGACCTTGTTGTAGATCTTGCGGACGTTCTTGATCTTGGGGTGATCCGGCGCGACGCCGTAGCGGACGAGGCCGAAGGGCGCCGGCAGCCGATCGAAGATGTCGATCTGCTTGGCGACGAGCTTCTGCTTCAGCAGCGCCTGAGCGGCATAGAATCCGGCGGGTCCGGCGCCGATGACGGCGACGCGGAGGGGACGTTCGTGGTTGCCGATCTCGGCCATGGGTCCTGAGCTCCTGACTGCGTGTCGGTCTTGCTGGCCCTAGGCTAGGCCATCAGAGGGCGCAACGGAACCCCACCCCGTCCAGCCGGAAGTGACGCGGGAAGGCGCTCCGGGCGTAGGTGCGCAGGCTCTTGGCGTCGTACATCCAGCTGCCGCCCCGGACCACATGTTGTGCGCCCTCCAGCCGTGCGGTGTTGCGCGGGTTGCGCTCGGGGCCGCGCAGGTAGAAGCGTGGGTCGTCGACGTCGTCGCACCACTCCCAGACGTTGCCGGCCATGTCGAGGCAGCCGTAGGGAGAGGCGCCATCGGGGTGGGCGCCGACAGGCGTGGTGTCGCGAACATTGCGGCCGAAGTTGGCGTGCCGGTCGGTGGGCGTGGCGCGGCCCCACGGATACTTCCGACCGTCGGTGCCCCGCGCCGCCTTCTCCCACTCCGCCTCGGTGAGCAGGCGGCGTCCAGCCCAGGCGCAATAGGCGCGGGCGTCGTTCCAGCTGACGAACACCACCGGATGGTCGAGCAGCCGTGGTGGGCAGACGCCGCCGCGCCAGTGATTGAGGAACCGGTGGGCCTCGGCGTCGTTGGGGCGATAGCCCGTCGTCTCCACGAAGGCGGCGAACTCCCGATTGGTCACGGGGCTCTCGGCGACATAGTAGTCGTCCAGGTGGACCGACCGGCGACTGGGGCCCATGGGAAAGACGCCGGCCTCGACGAGGAACAGCTTGCGGCCGTCGTCGACGAGCACTGGCTCCGGCGCCTGGTTGGGGTCGGTCGCGCGGAAGCCCGCCTCGTCGGCGTCTCCCAGGGCGTCCCAAAGGCGGGCCTTGAACTCGGCGCAGCTCTGGGGGCGGGCGTCCGGGTCCTTGGACAGGGCGGCATCCAACAATTCGGCCAGACCGGACGGGATGTCCGGGCGCAGACTCAGCGCTGGCGGAGGTTCCTGGTTGACGTGCGCCATCATGACCGAAAAGTGGTTGTCGCTCTCGAACGGGCAGCGCCCTGTGGCCGCCTGGAACAGGGTGACCCCCAGGGAGTAGATGTCGGAGCGGTGGTCCAGGGCGTGGGGACGTTGCACCTGCTCGGGCGACATGTAGCGACAGGTTCCCAGCAGCGCACCCGTCATCGTGTAGGACGTGCCCTCCAGCACCTTGGCGATCCCAAAGTCGGTCACTTTGGCGATGCGCCGTCCAAGCGGCTCCGCCAGCAGCACGTTGTCGGGTTTGAGATCCCGGTGCACCACGCCGATCCGATGGGCCTCGTCCATGGCGTCCAGGATGTCGCTGAAGATGGCGCGCACCTCACCCAGCGGCGGGCGCCCCGCCCACCGGTGGAGATAGATGTCCAGCGTCGGGCCGTCGACGAACTCCATGACCAGCGCCAGCAGGCCCCGGTCGGGGCTGTCCGGCTGGGTCGGGAGCTCCAGGAAGTCGTGCACCTGGACCACGTTGGGGTGATGCCAGCTGGTCATCACGCGGGCCTCGCGGATGAAGCGCTTGCGAACCTCGGGGTCGCCCAACAGGTTGGCGTGGAGCACCTTCAGCGCCACGTCCCGGTTCCGCGCGTTGTCGTGCGCGCGGTAGACGACCCCCATGCCGCCTTCGCCGACGACCGCCTCGATGACGTAGTTGTCGGCGAGCACCGCCCCGCGCGGGATGTAGCGAGGAGGCAAGGCGCCGGCGGGGGAGCCCGGAGGATCGACGGTCACCGTGTTGGCCACGGCGGCAGCAGCGGCGCCCGTGGCCCCCTGAGTCGTGTCGCCGGCCTCCGCCCCTTCGTCCTCGACCGAGGGCTGGGGCGTTCCGCAGTTCATGCAGAACCGCGCCTTCATCGGTAGCGGCTCGGCGCACTGCACACAGCGCTTCATGGGGTCGGCGGCATCGGTCACCGGGGAAGTTTTACACATGGCACGCGTTTGCGCCGCAACCCGAGGCGGCTATGGTCATCGCCATAACCATGCTGTGGAGACGCACCCGCTCGCTGCTGGCCTTTGCGCTGGTGTTTGCGCTGCTGATGACGACCTGGCCCCTGCTGGGCCTGATCGCCGTGGTGCGCGACGTGATCGTCGGCGCGCGCCTTGGAGCAACCCGTTTCCTCGGGGTCCTGCTCTTCTACTCCCTCATGGAGGCCGCAGGACTGATGCTGGCGCTCGGGTTCTGGCTGGGCCGACCGTTTGTCAGCCGTGCCCGATATCTGTCCTGGCACCACGGCATGCAGACGTGGTGGGCCTCCTGGCTGCTGCGTTTCCTGCTTTGGATCTATCGGGTGAAGGTGGAGGTCGAGGGTGCTGAGAACGCAGCCGAGGGCCCCTACATTCTGCTGATGCGGCACGCCAGCATGGGGGACACCCTGCTGCCCATCCGGTTCCTGCAAGCGGTCCACGGGATGAGACTTCGCTACGTGCTGAAGGCCGAGCTCATGTGGGAGCCCTGTCTGGACATCGTGGGACACCGTCTGCCCAACGTGTTCGTGACCCGGGGAAGCGGCGACTCCGAGGCCCAGCGCCAGAACGTCGCCGAGCTGGCCCGGGACCTCGGCCCTGGCGATGGTGTGGTGCTGTTCCCGGAGGGGACCCGGTTCTCCAGGCGCCGGCGCGAGCGCCTCATCCAGCGACTGGAGGAACGAGGCGAGTCCGCACGGGCACAGCTGGCACGTACTCTGGAGCATGTCCTGCCCATACGCCACGGCGGGCCGACGGCACTGTTGCGCATGCAACCCGGCGTGGACGTGGTGTTTGGTGCCCACATCGGCTTCGAAGGCGCGACCCGGCTCCCCGACCTGCTCTCGGGGGCGCTTCTGGACCGTCGTGTTCGCGTCGCGTTCTGGCGCGAGTCGACCGCGCATCTGAAGACCGACGCGGAGATCGCCGACTGGCTCGACGCCCAGTGGCAGCGCATCGACGCGTGGGTCGCTGAGCGGGCCTAGGGTAAGGGGCCTACTCGCTTGCCTCGGGGCAGAAGGCACGGACGCTGATGGGGATGCTCAGCGACAGGTCGAAGGCCGCTGCGATCTCGGCGGCTTCGCCCGCCAACCCCACGCTGAATTCGCCCAACACCATGGCCGGCGTCAGCGGCCTCAGAAGCTCGGGATCCCCCATCACGTTGAAGCGGACCGGCCCTTTGCCGGTCACGTCGAAGCGCGAAGCGATGGTGGCTACCTGACCACTGAGTTCGTCGCGGAACTGGATAGCGACAGGGCCGGAGAAGATCTCCCCGAGACTGCCGACGGTGCTCTCGCCGGCGACCAGGCCGACCTCGACCGTCTTCACGGCAAACGTCACCGGGTCCTCACCGCAAAGGGTGCGGGACTCTTCGACGAAGATGGTCCAGCGGTTGTCTTCTCGCTGCCCCACCCGGCGTAGCTTCTGCAAGACGCCGCTCTGCACGTCGTCCTGGGTGATGCCATCGATCTTGGCGACCAGCACACCGGACTCCAGCGCCGCCGGCACCCCGGTTTCGATATCGCACCCTGCGGTCGCCACCGTCATGGCCAGCAGCAGCGGCGCCAGTAGCTTGGAGCCCATCGTCATGACGCCGCTCCCTCGTGCCTCTGAGGGCCACAGCCGGCGCACACGCCCCGGAACAGAACGTCGGCACTGCCGACGGTGAACCGTGCGTCCAGCGAGGTCTCCCCGGCGTGTTTCAACACTGCCTGCGTTTCGGGCGCCAGGGGTACGTCGTGGATCGCACCACACAGCGTGCAAACGGCGTGATGGTGCGGCTGCATCACGTTGGGGTCGTAGCGGGTTGGGCCGCGGCCGGTGATGACCTGGCCGACCTCGCCCATCTCGACCAGCTCGGTCAGGCAGTTGTAGACCGTCGCCAGGCTGATCTCAGGGAGCACGTTGCGTGCTCGGGCGAAGACCTCGTCGGCGGTCAGGTGGAGGTTGTCGCCACAGAGGGTCGAGGCGATGGCCCGACGCTGGGCCGTCATTCGCCAGCCGCGCGTCTCGAGCCGCTGCTGCAGTGTCTGCATGGAACCGTCCACGGGGCGCATGATCGGCGAAGGTTGGCCAGAGATCAAGGCGTTGCGCCACTGAGGCCGAAGCCGAAGCGCAGCATGGCGGCAAATCCTTCTGCGGGGATGAGGTCGTCGGGCGACGCTGGCCCCGTGTATTGGAACTCCAGACCGATGGCGTATCGGTTGGCCAGAATGCCCCGCAACTCGATGGCGAGAGGGGCCGCGACCCAGCGCTCGTTGGAAGGGAAGAGCTGGACCGGGGTCACCCGAAGCCAGCCTTGGAACGCCTGAGGGTCGTCGGGGAGCCAACCGACCAGGGCGCTGAGCGCCAAGCTGGAGTTGGCGGTGAGGGGACCATCCATGCCGTGGAACCCTGCGCCAAGGCCAATGAACAGGCGGTTGGCGATCGCTGCGCCGGCGTAAAGGTCGGCGTTGACCTCCGCGCGCATGCCTCCGAAGCTGCCCGCGCCCGACACCGTGCTGTCGAGGGCTCCCCAATCCGGGGTCGCGCCGAAGGACAGCCGGGCGCCATAGCCGAACCCGTGGCCGACCCGTGCCAGCAGGGCCCCAGCGTCCAGGCCCAGGTAGGCCACTCGCGTGGCCGGGTAGCGGTCCGCGTCCAGTTTGGCCGCACCCACATCTCGATGGGACACGACCAACTCGGTGCCCACGTAGATCAGGCTACGCAGGGAGCCTCGCGTCGACGTCGACTCGGCCATGGTCTTGACCCCGGGTCTGGCGTCGAGCACGTCGTCCGTTTCACGCGTAGGTCCAGGGTCGGGCGCCGGTTTGGGGGCCGGGGGCTTCTTTGGAGCGGGGGCCGGCGGGGGAAGCTTCTTCTGGTTGACAGCGACGCCGCCATCCGAACGGGGTTGCGGCGCGAAGGCGTCTTTGAGGGCCTGGAGGATGCCCGCGTAAGGCCGGGCGTCGGTCACAGGCTGATCGAGTTCACCCAGCTGCAGGACCATCAGGCGGCCCGCGTGGCGCAAGCACAGCAGCGTGTTGAAGAAGCCATCCGCGCCCAGCACCTCGACGCCGGAGCGGTAGCCCAGCGGAAGCCCCGCCGGCTTGGCCGCGCCACGACGCGATTTGCCGCGGGTGTGCAGGACGTCGCTACAGCGCAGCGCGGTGCCGGCCACCTCGACGCTGATGGTGCTGGCCAGGGCGGAGGGGGAGCGGAGCACCAGCTGGTCGGGGACCTTGCCGGCGCCCGTCTGTGGGGCCCGCCGCGACAGGCCCCACACGAGCCCATCCTCGGGGAGCGCCACTGCCAGGCTGCTCAGGGCCAGCACGCGCTTGGGGATGGAGCGGTCGCGGGCGACCGAAGCCGCACGTGCAGGGCTTGCGGCGCTGGCCCACCGGCGGGCCTCGATCTCCGCGGCCAAGGCCTGCAGCAGGGGTTTGGCGCCGTCGAGCTGCTCCTGCGCCCAGGCGGTGCCCGCGTCGCCCTCCGCCAACATGCGGACCAGCAGCCGCCGAGGGCCGATGTCGGTGCAGGCCGACAGAAGCAGTACCCGACCCGTGGCGGCCTGGGTCCCGAGGCGGTAGCGCCAGCGTCGCTTGCCGACGGTCACCGACCCGTCGTGGCCAGCCATGGTCGGGTATTGGCGGTCTTTGACACTGACATCGCAGCTGGCCTGGAGCTGGCCGGCCTGGACGAAGTAACTGCGTACCGTACTGCCCCCGACCAGGTTGACCTGGCGTAGCCGCGCCACGGCCATCAGGCGCCCCTTGCCATCGCGAGCGACGTAGCCCCCGGTGCGCCAGGCCAGTCCTGGCTGGGCGGGGAGGGCCACACGTATCCCGAGCGTGTGCAGCACGACCCGTCCCGATGGGAGGTTGGTCCATCGGATGGGTGGCAGCGTTCGGGTCCGCCCCATGCCGCCGAGGGCCGCACCACGCTCCGCCATGGCCATGCGCTCGGTGACCAGCGGAGGACCGGCGCTTGCGGTCGAAGGCACGACCAGCAGCAGCGCAAAGGCGCACTGCAGGACGCGGTGTCGGGCGCGGGTGGGCATGGCGGCAGGGTAGCACCGGGCTGGCCGAGGCGCACTGAAGGGGGCGAGCTGCTATGCTCCGCGGACATGCGGCTCTCCCTTACGTTCCACGCCCTGTTGGCCTTCGCCACGCTCCTGACGCCGCCTGGCTGCAAGCGTCTGGAAGAACGCGTGGTGCATCGTCAGAACTGCCTTGTGTGCCACCGTCCTCTGGGGGACGACTTCGAACCTCACGGCATCGAAGACGCCCACCCCTGGCACGAGTTGTCGTGCACCGACTGCCATGGTGGTAACGGGTTCGACTGCGACGGGACGCTGATCCCCGATCCGGCGGGTGGAGACCCCGCCTGCGACGGTAGCTGGGTCTACGACCAGAACCGCGCCCACGTGCCCCCCGCCAACAGCCCGGTGTACCTCAAAGAGCTGACCCCCGAGCAGCTGGACGACGCCGACCGGGACTACCTGCGCTTCATCAACCCGGGCGACCTGCGCGTGGTGCAGTTCTCCTGCGCAAGCTGCCACACGAACATCGCCAACGCGGTGGGCAACTCCAAGCACAACCACGGGGCTGGCGAGTACGCGGCGCCCAGGTTCCGCGCCGGAGCGCAGCCTGATCCCGGGGGGCGTTTCGGCACGACCGACGCCAGCGACAACACCCCGGTCGTGACCGACAGCTGCTCGGTGGGCGTGGTCGCGGGATTCTCGCCGCCCCCGGTGCTGCCCGAGTCCCCCGATCCCCTGAACGCTCCGACCGCCGCCAACATGCACGAGCAGATCCTGGCCAAGCGCTGCGGCAACTGCCACATCAGCAGCTTCGGGGACAACAACGCCCGCGGGACATTCCGGAGTTCGGGATGCTCGGCGTGTCACATGCCGTACGCCGAGGACGGACTGAGTCAAAGCGATGACCCGTGGGTGAACAAGACCGAGCCTGCGCGCCCCGTCAAGCACACCATGGAGACGGTGCCGCCCTTGGAGACCTGTGTGGCCTGTCACCTCGAGGGCGCACGCATCGGCCTCAGCTATCAGGGGATCCGCGAGGTGGGGGAGGGCGGCGTGCCGCCCAACGGCTTCACGCTGGGGCAGGCGCTGTACGGCAAGGGGCCAGACCACTATGTCTTCGACGAAGACACCACCAACGGGTTCGATGAGACGCCGGCGGACGTTCACTTCGACGCAGGCATGCACTGCATGGACTGCCACACCAAGACCGAGGTGCACGGCGACGGCCACATCTACGGGCAGGCCAGCTGCACCGTGACGACGCGTTGTGAGGACTGCCACGGCACCGCCCAGCAGCGGGCCGGCGCGGTGGCCTGGCGGGACAATCTGTCGGAGCGCGACGGCAAGCTCATCCTGACCACCAAGCGTGATGGCATCGAGCTCGAGGTGCCGCAGGTGGCGGATGCGGCGACAATTCCCGGACACAGCGCCGCGCACCTGGGCGCCATGGAGTGTGTCAGCTGCCATGCCAGCTGGATGCCGAATTGCTACGGCTGCCACGTCGAGATGGACCTGACCGGCAGCCAGGCCTACACGACGAGCGGCCAACAGGTCCCGGGCACCCTGTCGGAGACGTCGGGGCCGGTCGCCCTCTGGGACCTGACGCTGGTGCAGAACACGCGCGGAAAATACATGCCGTCGATGCCCGCCCAGAAGCTCTTCATGACGCTGCATGTCCTGGACACCGAGCAGCAGGGCGTGGCGACGCGGGTGCTCTTCGGAAAGCAGCCCCGGACCTGGACGGACCCGGACACCGGCCGGACATTCGCTGCGTTCGGGCAGCGCCCCGTGGACCCGCATACGACGCGCCGAGTGAGCCCCTATCAGGCGTGCGATCGATGCCATACGGTGGGCGACCCGGCGGCGCCGGACAACGCGGCGCTGCTCGACATCACCCACGGCTTCGGGAGCCAGCGGTTCCCCTATACCGGCTGTGACGTGACCAATGCCGACGACACCTGCGACGAGGTGCTGGACACGATGCTCTACCAGCGCGACGCAGTCATCGACGCGGCGGGGAATCCTCTGGTGGTGATCGGGCAGCCCAACAACGGGCTGACTCCAGCGCGGCCGCTGACGCTGGAGGAAATCGACGCCATGCGCGCGGTCACCGTTGAGGCGCAGACGCCCGTGCCTGAAGGCGCCGAGAGCGACCCTTCGTTTCCCGGAGCGCCACAGCGATAGCCTGAGGTGATTGCTGTCCGAAAGTGAATCGATACTCTTTATCGACTCGCCAACGTGCATAGGGTCTGGTTATTCAGGAACCACACCCACACACACGATTCACCCGCAACGTTCACGGTCGGCGCGCCTGTACCGACTGGCTATGAAGTTGCGCATGCAACAGGAGGCTTATGCTGGACTGGTTATCGAGTTGGCACCCGGCCGAGCTCTGGGTCGTCGGAGCTGTTCTGCTGCTCATCGTCGAGCTGCTGGTGCCCAGCTTCTTCGTCGGCTCCTTCGGCGTGTCGGCCTTCATCGCGGCAGCCGCCGCCGGACTTGGTGCGACGCTGCCGTGGCAGATCGTCATCTTCGGTGTCGTCGGCGCGGCGCTGGTGTTCCCGGCCCGGAGGTTCTTCCTGCGGCAGTCCCCGGACCTGAAGATGTCCGTGGACGAGATGGAGGGACAGCGAGGCGTCTGCATCGAGCCCATCGAGGGTGACCTGCATCCCGGCACGGTTCGTGTCGCAGGCACGCGTTGGACCGCGCTCACCTCACCTGGCATCGCCATCGGTGAGGGGCAGCATGTCGAGGTCGTGCGACGTGACGGCGTGAAACTCGTCGTCGCGCCGACGACGTAACGCGCCGGCCTTCCTTCCTTCGAGATTCCAGTTTTCAGTGATCCCCATGTTGGGCCGCCACCACACGCACTTGGCGGCCGAGGAGCCTCATCATGCTTTCCACCGGAGTTATCATTGCGCTGTCCATCGCGGCGCTTCTTCTCGTCTTCGTCATTTCGGGCATCCGCATCGTGCCCCAGGCGCAGGTCATGATGATCGAGCGCTTCGGGCGCTTCCACAAGGAGGCCCACAGCGGCTTCAACTTCATCATCCCCTTCGTCGACAATGTGCGCCGCTTCCGTGGCGAGCGCATGATGCAGCGGACCATCGACCTGCGTGAGCAGGTGATGGACTTCCCGCCCCAGCCGGTCATCACACGCGACAACGTCACCATGCAGGTGGACTCGGTCATCTACTACCGCATCACCATGCCCAAAGCGGCGATGTACGAGATCGAGGACCTGGCCACGGCCATTCGGCAGCTGGCGGTGACCAACCTCCGTAACCTGCTGGGCGAGCTGGACCTGGACGAGACGTTGACCTCTCGTGAGACGGTCAACGCCCGCCTTCAGAAGGTGCTCGACGAGGCCACCGACGTCTGGGGTGTGAAGGTCACCCGCGTGGAGCTCAAGAACATCCTCCCGCCGCGCGAGATCGAGGACGCGATGGCCAAGCAGATGAAGGCCGAGCGTGAGCGCCGCGCGGTCGTTCTGGAGGCCGAGGGTGAGAAGAAGGCGGCCATCCTGAAGGCGGAGGGTGACCGCGACTCGGCCATCGCCGAGGCCGAGGGCGTCAAGCAGGCCAAGATCCTCGAGGCCGAGGGTCGGGCCCAGGCCATCATCGAGGTGGCCAAGGCCGAGGCGGAGAGCACGCGTCTCACCTTTGGCGCCATCCACGATGGCCGGGCCGACCAGGAGGTCATTGCCATCAAGTACCTGGACGCGCTGAAGGTGATGAGCAACGGAAAGGCCAACAAGATCTTTCTGCCCTACGAGGCCACGGGGATCTTGAGTTCGGTGGCGGCGGTCGCCGACGCGGCGAAGAACGCCAGCACTTCGTAGCGAAGGGCTGACGGCCAAGAAGGGAGCCCCCGCCTGGCGACAGGCGGGGGCCTTGTGCTGTGCTTTCGGTCCGCCTGCCGAGCGCCGCCCGTCGACGCCGAGTTTCCAAAGGAGGGGCATGAGGAGAGCCGTGGCATCTTTATGATCACATGGCGCGCCACCCTGTTCGCAGGAGGCTGCGCTAGCTGCGGGCGCGAGGTTGTTTGACGGCTGGCGCCGCCAAACAAGCTCGCGTCCTCGTACGCTCCACCACCTGCGACAGGGAGACCCGGCGCGCTCTACGTAGGGCAGATGTGGGTGGCGGTCACACGGAGACGGACGGCTGGCGCCGCCAAACAAGCTCGCGTCCTCGTGCGCTCCGCCAGCAGGAGGAGCGGCGACCTCCTCTCCGATGCTTCATACGCAGAGCGCGCCGGGTCCCCTGCCGCAGGTCGTGGAGATGGGCTGAGGCGGCTGACTCCACGCAGTCCATGGAATCATGGCTGCAAACGAAAAGGAGACCAGCCGCCATGAAGAAATCTACACCAACTGTGACCGTAGGACTCGATGTGGGTGAGCAGTTCATTCACCTCTGCGAAATGGATGCGACGAGTGGGGTCATCGAGACCGCCAAGTTCCGCAATGGTCGCCATCATGTTCGGAAGCGCTTTGAGGGCGTTGAGCGTTGCCGAATCGTCCTGGAGGCCGGTTCTCACTCGCGTTGGCTTGCTGAGGATCTGACGGAGATGGGGCACGAGGTTCTCGTCGTGAATCCTCGTAAGCTCAAGCTTGTGTCCGATTCGCTCTATAAGGACGACACGCTTGATGCAGAGCGATTGGCCGATCAGTGCGGCGCTAGCCGTGCTGATCGGCCGGAGCCCGAAGGGCGATACATCTCAACGATTCCTGACGCTTTGACCAAGGGGGCGGCGAATGCCGACCTCTTGGTCATGTTGCGTCTGATCTGGGTCAATCCGTACCCCACCTACTAGGTGTCGTGCGGGTACGAAGCGAGCAGCATCATCGCGCGCTGGTATTGGTTCGTGCTCGAGCAAAGGCTGTGAAGTGCCGCACGCTGACCATCAATGCGATTCGTGGACTACTGAAGCCATTCGGGATCCGGATTCGGAAGGATGGCCGGGCTTCGACCTTCATCACCTATTGCAGAAACGAGCTCCCTGCCGACCTGGCGCCGCTCATCGAGCCGCTCCTAGCGACCCTGGAAGCCCTCAACCAAGCCATCAAAGACTACGAGCGACAGGTCGAGCCGATGCTTGAGAAGCTTGCTCCCGAGGCCGTCCACTTGACCGCCATTCATGGGGTTGGGGCGCTCACGGCGCTCTACTTCGTCGCCCTCGTTGGAGACCCGCACCGATTCTCGAAGACCCGAAGCATCGGGAGCTTCTTGGGGTTGGTCCGAGGACGAAAAGACAGCGGTAAGAAGAAGTCCGAGCAGCACATCACCAAGGCTGGTGACCCTTACATGCGCGCGCTCCTCGGCAATGCAGCATCCCACATCGTAGGGCCCTTCGGAGCGGACAACGATCTACGCCGGTGGGCTCTGGCACGACCTGACCAAACCGCCGGCCACCGCCGGATCACCAAGACCGCTTTAGCCCGCAAACTAGCGGTCCTCATGCTGACCCTGTGGAAGACAGGCGATGCCTACGCTCCGCTGCACAACGCTGCGCGCCAACCCGTGGAGGTTGCAGCCTGAGTACCACCTCCTGTTGAGGCTCCTCTCTCAACGAACCCACCATGGGCGACTGCGTTCGTACGCTTGGCGACGCTCGCGCTTACGCAACAGCGTCATTGAAGCCGTTGTTCGGAGATTGCAGCGCCCACCTTCCGCGAAATCCCCAGACTGCACGGGCCCAAACAAACGGGCCGATAGAGTGCGCATAGAAGCTGGACATGAAGGTCGCTCTTAGAGGAGCCGCAGCAACGCCACCCCGGTGGCGACAACAACACATCACGCTTGACTGAGGTTAGCCGCCTCATAGAAGCGTACGAGGACGGCAGCTCGAAGGGCGGCGCTAGCCGTCCTTCGACCTGCCGCCCGCAGCTAGCGCAGCGGCCTGCGAGCAGGGTGGCGCGCCATGTGATCGTAAAGATGTTCCCGCTCTCCCAAGGCCCCGCATGGCTCGTTGAGGTCGCCACCGCCTCATGCGTGACCACCATCTCATGCCCCGATTGATGTGGTTGATCGGGGTGTGAGGAGGTGGGGGCAGATTGTCCTTGCGATTTTCACCCCGCTCACTACTGTACCGACCGGTCCGTTGGTTACGGAGGCCCTTTTTGCCTGCTACGCGACAGAAAGCCGAACAAGGCGCTCAGAGCCGTGCACAGCTCCTGCAGGCTGCGGTCGAGCTGCTGGGCGAGAAGGGCTACTCCGGCGTCAGCATCGGCGCGATCCTCGAGCGCTCTGGGGCGCAGCGGAGCGCTCTGTACTGGCACTTTGGCAGCAAGAGCGGGCTCATTCTCGCGGCCCTGGAGCACGAGACCGAGCACTGGGTGGACAGGGTTCAGACGGCCGTGAATCAGGCCCACAGCCCCGTGGGCCAGCTGGATCGGCTGATCGACTATATCCGCGAGGCCGTGGCGGACCCGGACAAGCGCTCCATGGTCTTCTCCCTGCTGCTCGAGCGTGGTCGGGCCAACGCGGAGCTCAAGGCCGCCATCAACGACGCTTTCAAAGCACTGCGGCAAACGCTGGCCGAGGGCTTCGCCGCGGCCGTGCCGGTGCTCGCCGTCGACCGTGCCCGCACGATCGCGGACGCCTTCGTCGACACCGCCGACGGCATCTTCATCCGCTTCCTGGCGGAGACCGACCGCGATGCGCTGGAGCGGGCCCTGGCGGAGCTGCGCCGGAGCACGCTGCTGCGCCTTACCCACGAGATCAACCGCGCCGCACGCAAGGCGCGAGGCACCGAGAAGAGGAGGGCGTGATGCGACACATCTCGACCCTGATGGTGACGACGGTTCTGGTCGCCGCCTGCGCCGAGTCGAAACCCACCGGCACGCCCGCCGTCTCTGCTGATGTTGCGGTGGACGCCGACGCGACCGCGAATGTCGACGCGACCGTGAACACCGACGTGACCGAGGACGCCGACGGGACCGTGAACACCGACGTGAACGAGGACGCCGACGCGACCGTGAACACCGACCTGAACGAGGACGTCGACATCGACGCCAACGAGGACGTGAACGTGGACGTGGCCGAGGCCGTGGATGTGGCCGAGGCCGAGAACGTGGACGTGGCCGAGGGCGTGGATGTGGAGGTGGCCGAGAACGGGGACGCGGACGCAGACGTGGCCATGGACGCGGACGTCGCCACCGACGCCGTCTGGACCTCCACCATCGGCGAGACCTGCTTTGAGGCCATCTACGACCCCAACCACAACGGGCCTGACTATGACCAGTATGACCCGGTGGTCGCCGACCACTGCTGGGGCACCAATCAGCAAGCCATCACCGGTATCGACAAGGTCGTCTTCCTGGGCGACTCCGTCACCGTCGGCACGCCCAACCTCGCGCACCCACTGAGCACCGACAACAGTCACTTCTGGCGCAACCTCTTCGCCGAGTGGGTGGCAAATCACTTTGGCCTCGATCAGGGCAACATGATCGAGTGGGGCTTCTGGAAGGCCTATGACTACGTCGCCGGCAAGGGCGGCGCGCTGGAGGCTGGCGACTTCAAGAACTGCAGCAAGTGGGGCGCTCGTACCGACGACTTCCTCTCGGGGGGCGGACAGATCCCCGAGTGCTTTCCCAGCGGCGGCAGCGAAGCCAAGACGCTGGTGGTCTTCACCATGGGGGGCAACGACATCAACGCCATCACCGAACAGGGCGGGGAGGCGTCGGCGGAAGAGGTCGCCGCCGGCTACCCCGAAGCGTGGAACCTCGCGTACTCGACGGTCCAATACCTGGTCGAGGCGATCGAGTGGCTCAAAGACCCGGCGCGTTTCCCCAACGGTAGCCACGTCATCTTCGCCAACCCCTTCGAGTTCACCGACGGCACCGGCAACGTCAGCTCCTGTCTGGTCGCCGGGATCGCCGGCCTGCAGGATTGGGCCGAGCCGGACAAGCTCGAAGAGATCGTCATCTGGGTGCTGGAGCAGTTCATGTCCACCGCCGTGCTCAACGACGTCGACATGGTGTGGATGCTCGAGCACTTCTGTGGCCACGGCTATGTGGCCACGGGCCCCAACGCCGACGTGAACAACCGGTGCTATCTGGGGCCGGACACGCCCATCTGGTTCGACGAGACCTGCATCCACCCCAACGACGCTGGGCACGCGGCCATCTTCGAGATGTTCAAGGCGACGGTGCTGGAGTAGCGAGCCGGAGGGCTCAACGTTCAACACATCTCCGGAAACCGTTGATATGCTTGGGTGAGCTCGTCTGGAATCCTGCCGCCGTCGCGAGTCAGGAGCATCCGACGAAGTCGGACGCCCGCCAGCTCCTGACGTATGGAACGAGCTTGCATCCGGAGTGATCCAGGAGCTGGAGTGGCGCCCCGGAGGGGTGCGGAGCCCCCCAGCGGGCTCACAGCGTTCAACACATCTCCGGAAACCGTTGGTGCGCGGGGACGCCAAGCCATCGTCGCGAGTAAGGAGCATCCGACGAAGTCGGACGCCCGCCAGCTCCGGACGTATGGAGCGAGCCATCATTGGGAGTAGGCCCGGAGCTGGAGTGGCGCCCCGGAGGGGTGCGGAGCCCCCCCAGCGGGGGTTGGGGGGCGAATCCGATCGTCCCGCCATCCGACTTCCGCCAGGAAATCAACTCGATCCGGAGATGTGGTCAACCATGAGCCCAGCGGGGGGGGAGAATCAGATCGTCCTGCCATCCAACTTTCTCCAGGAAATCAACTAGATCGAGAGATGTGATCGACCATGAGCCCTGAGGGACGTTGGGAATGACGAGGTTCGGGTTCGGGGTCGGCTGACGAGGGCGGTGTCGGGGTCGGCTAGCGGATTCGGGGTCGGCTGACGGGGTCGGGGGCGGCTGACGGGTTCGGGGTCGGCTGACGGGTTCGGGCTTCGGGTTCGGCAAACGGGTTCGGGGTGCGGGGGGTGGGTTCGGCAAACGGGTTTGGGTTCGGGGGTTGGGTTCGGGTTCGGCTTACGGGTTCGGGTTCGGCTTCTGGCCCCGTTCGGCGTTGGGCCGACACAGCCGCGCTGGCTCCGGGCAGCGCTGCCTTCCATGCCCCTTCCCCCGTGTGGGGCGTCAAGTGTCGCCAACCCTGCCCACGATTCGCACCTCTGAAAAGGGCCTGCGCGCACCCGACCTGAAGGCGACGGCGTCGCCAACAGGTCGGGTGTGCTCGGTCGCTTCGCGATGGCCTTCGGCCACCCTTGTCAGAGGCACGAATCGAGGGCGCGGGGGCGTCACTAGACACCCTCACACAGGAGAAGGTTCATGGAAGTCATCACCGTCCTCGCTAACGCTGCCGTATCGGCCCACCGCCTCACTGAGAAGATGGCCAAGCGGGACTCGCTGGCGGACCAGCTTCGGCGGGCGGCCAGCAGCGCTGCGTTGAACTGCGTCGAGGGGCTGCAGTTCAATGGGGCCAACAAGGTCAAGTTCCTGAAGACGGCATACGGCAGCGCTCAGGAGGCCAAGGTAGCTACGCAGATTCTGATGGCCACGGGGCAGGTCGACGCCGCGCAGGCTCAGGCAACCTGGGCGCAGCTCGATCGGGGCGCGAAGATGGTCTTCGGGGTACTTCGGAAGTGCTGAACGCTTCGGGGCGGGGCCACAAGGTCCCGCCCCGAAGACGTGGACGCTCGGACGCTCGGACGCTCACGACGGCCGGGCTAGCCATCCCCCTGTACGAGCTCTTCGGCCTCGTTCTCGTCCTGTTCCGCGCTGGGCGTGAACATCGCCAGCGTGCCGGCCTGCCAGCCCTCGGCGGCGACGCTCAGTTGCCCCGCGGTGGCGCCCTCGATCCTTGACTGAATCCGGGCGATGGCGGTGCGCGCCGCCTTCTTCAACTCGGCGTCCCCCAGTTTGGCATCGGCGATGGACAGCAGCGGCTCCACTTGCTCCACCGTGCCGCACTCCGCCAGGGCCTGAATCGTCGCCGAACGCAGCTCCCAGTGGTTGGCGCTGTCCACCAAAAGTCGCCCCAGCAACGGCGGGACCGCGGGGTGGTCGATGCGCCACGACACCTGCGCCAACGCCAGCAGCACGTCCGGATCGGCCGAGTGGAACAACCCCGAGGCCAGGGGCATGACCTTCTCCGCAGGGGCGAAGTCGACCAGGTGCTCCAGGGCCCGCAAGCGAACCTCCAATGGAAGTGCCTCCGCCTGAGCGAAGTTCTCCACCTGCTCCAGCCGCTCCTCGCCCAGCGCCATCGCGCCATGGAGCCGGACCATGGGGTCTTCGTCCTCGAGCGCCGCCTCAGCGACGTCCCTCGCCTCGGGCGTGGTCATGAAGCGCTGCAGCAGGACGTTGCGCGCGCGTCTCCGTGCGCCCGGCTCCGGATCGGCCAGGGCCGTGTCCCGCAGCCGACTCGGTAGCGAGTCCACCGGAATGTTCAGCGCCGCCGCGAGCTCCACGAACCGTCGCACCGCGATCTCCATCAGCGGCGGGCGCTCGGCGAGTCCACCTCGAAGCACCGACAGCCGGCCGTCGTGAAGCTCGAAGGGCGCGCCGACGAACAGGTCCAGCACCGAGCGTCGGGTCCCCGCACCAAACACCGCCAGCAGTTCGGCCTCGTCACCGTGCAGCTCCACCGTCGAATCGAACAACGCATCGCCGGTCGCCACGGTTCCCGGTGAAGGCCGCCTTCCGGGAGGTCGCCATCGGAGCCGTATCCGACGTGGGATAGCGCCTGGGACCTCGACCTCGATCCGCGACCAGGTCCCCGTGAACACGAAGCCCTCGTGACCGCTGCGGTTGACGGTCCGGACGGTGACACGGGCGTCCCCCAGCATGCCGTCCATGCTCCCGCTCCGGGTGGTCTCCAAACTCAGCAGCTGAGCCGCCTGGCGGACGTATCCGGCGACGCGGCGGTTGTAGAACTCGCCGATCATCCAGATGGCGACCCCGAGGCCTCCTCCGATCCACAGCCACAGCCGCCAGCCGAACCCATCCATACAACGAGTTATAGCCGAGCACCGGCCACCCTCCCATAGCACCCGAGCGGTTGCTTGATGGGCCCGCGAGGTGTCACAGTACCTCGGTGCGTTTGGACCCTACCGTCGATCTCATCACCCAAGGTGTCACCGCGGCTGCCATGCTGCTCAGCGGCGACAAGGCCATGCAGGAGCAGGGGCGGCTCGCCTGGTCCGAGTTCGAGCGCGACATACGGAGCGGTCAGTTCGACGAGCTGCGCCTGGCTCAGCTGGTGCGCAACTTCAACCTGAACACCTTCGAGTTTCAGGTCCTCATGATCGGGATGGCCACCCACATCGAGCCCCGGACGCCATCGCTGATGGCGGGCGCCCGCGCGGCCTTCGTGCGGGCCATCACCGTGCGCCTCATCCTGGAGAGCCTGTGCAAGAACTCCCAGGAAGCGCTCGAGCGGCGGACGGCGTTTTTGCCCATGGGCAAGCTGGTCAAGCACAAGCTGATCGCTCTTGAGGCCGGCGTCGACGGCCCGATGCGCGGCCTGCTCGCTCGCACGGTCACGGTGAGCGCCTCGGCGCTGCGATACGTCCTCAGCGAGGAGGAACTCAGCGAGCACGCCGGCCGCATCGCGCGCCTCGAGATTCCCCGGGTCGACCTGCTCAACGTCATCCTGCCCCGCGAGCACATGGAGCAGGTGCGCGAGCTGGTAGAGCACCACCATCGCTATCGCGAGCTCATCAGCCAGTGGGGCTTCGACAAGGTCCTGCCCTACGGACGTGGGCTGACGTTGCTGTTCTCGGGCCCCTCGGGTACCGGCAAGACCCTGCTGGCCCAGGCGATGGCCAGCCACATGAAGGTGCCGCTGCTGAGTCTGGCGGCCTCGGACCTTCCAGAGAAGGAAGGCGTCGACCAGATCCTCACCGAGCTCTTCAGCGAGGCCACCATGCGCAATGCGCTGGTGCTCATCGACGAGTGCGAGGCGCTGCTGGGCAAGCAGGACAAGCGCAAAGCTGCCGCCTTCAAAGCCATCGAGGACTTCAACGGGGTGCTGGTGCTGACCACCAATCACCCGGAGCGTCTCGACGAGGCATTGGACCGGCGGATCATCTACAGCCTGCCCTTCGAGATGCCGGACGCGGACCTGCGCCGCCAGATCTGGGAGGTGCATCTGCCGCCGGAGGTGCCATTGGCCTCCGACATCGACCTGGACATCCTGGCCAGCCGCTACGACTTCACCGGCGGCACCATCAAGAACGCCATCCTGGTGGCCGTGAACAAGGCCATCGCGCACGACTCGAAGTCGCCTCGCGTCACCTTCGCGGATCTCGACGTCGGCTGTCGGACACAGCTCAAGTACGCGCTGGAGGAGCTGACCACACGCTCGACGACCCACATGCGGCTCAAGGACATCGTCCTGCCGGACGAGACCAAGAAGAAGGTCCAGGAGATCATCAGCGCCATCCGGAACCAGTCGGTGGTGCTCAACACCTGGGGCTTCGGCAAGAAGCTCGTGACGGGCAAGGGCATCATCTCACTGTTCGATGGCCCGCCTGGTACCGGAAAGACGTTCTGCTCCGAGATTATCGCCGGCGAGTTCGACCGGCCGCTGTACCGCGTGAACCTCCCTGAGGTGGTCAGCAAGTGGGTCGGTGAGACCGAAAAGCACATCAAGCAGATCTTCGAGCAGGCACGCATCTCCCACGCGATGCTGCTGTTCGATGAGGCCGACGCTTTGTTCGCCTCGCGTTCGGCCGAGGTCAAGAGCGCGACGGACCGCCACGCCAACATGGAGGTCAACCTGCTCCTGCAGGAGATCGAGCGCTTCCCAGGGGTGTGCATCCTCACGACCAACTTCTACGGCTCCCTGGACCGAGCGCTGACACGGCGCATCCAGTTCCGGGTCACCTTCGAGGAGCCGGACGAGGAGCAGCGGGCCCTCATCTGGAGGACCCTCATCCCGGGCGGGGTTCCACTGGGCGAGGACGTGGACTTCGAGCTTCTGGGCAAGGAGTGGGAGCTCACCGGTGGTCGCATCAAGAACGCCCTCCTGCGTGCTGCATACGCCGCCGCGGACCTGGGCGGTCAGATGACCATGAAGATCCTCGAGGACGCCTGTCAGGAGGAATACAAGTCCCAGGGCAAGGTGGCCCGCGACCCGAACTACGAGCCGCCGGAGTCGGAGTTCATCGACCCCGAGCTGCTCCCGCTGATGGCCCAGCAGGCCATGGGCGGCGCGGGCCCGACGACCGGCAAGAAAGGGCCGCCGGGTCCAGGTGGCCCCTCGGCGGTGCGAAAAAAGACCGCCGGACCGACTTCCAAACGCCGGTCGCGCGGGGGTAAGGTCCGACGTGCCGGCGGCGACAAAGGCTAAAGCAGGCCGGTCGCACACCACCGACACCCACCGCTCACCACCGCTACCGCCGAGGCGAACGTCATGGCTGACGACGACACCACCACCGAAGAGACCGAAGCGCCCAAGTCCGAGGACGCCGCTGGCGAGGGCGAGGCCCAGGCCCAGGCCGAGGCCGAGCCGCGCGTGACGGTGCCCGATTTTGGCGAGCAGCTGCAGGCCGCCGTGCAGTCCAAGCTGGGCGAGCTGGGGCTGAAGGTTGGCGAAGACGGCAAGATCGACACCAGCAACGTCAGCGCCGACAACATCAAGGCGGGCGCCCAGATGGTGACCGGGCTCATGGGGCAGATGCTGGGCGCGCTCCAGCAGGCCGCCAAGACCTCGGGGGTGGACGTGCAGGTCAAGCCGTTGGCTGGGACAACACCCTCGTCGGAGGGCGGCGACGACGAAACCCCACGAGAGACGTTGGGCGACGCATTGGGCGACGACAACGTCATCGACCTGGCCGCCGAACGCGACAAGCGTGAGCCGCATCAGCCGTCGGCGCTGGAGAACCGCCTGGTGACCAATCTCAAGTCGGCCTTCTTCGGTTACGTGCGCGAGAACGCCGAAGTGAAGCCCGACGCGGACACCGGCGAGGACACCGCCAATTTCAACAACGACTTCATCAAGAACCACGCCGGCAAGCTCATGGGCACGATGTTCCAGGCCTTTGCTGGGTCGCTGCTGCCGACGCAATTCGAGTTTGGCGGCAAGTCCGCCGCAGCGGCCGAGGGTGAGGAGGCCGTCGACGGGGCTGACGGCGCCGAGAGCGCCGAAGGTGACGAGGCGACCGACGACGCCGGGGCCAAGCCGGCCGATGACCTCAAGGTGAAGATGAACCTGGACCTGGCGGGCCTGTTCGGTCAGCTGTTCCAGGCGCCCCAGGCTCCGGCCGACGCTGGTGAGGCCGCCGAAGCTCCCCAAGGGGCCGAGGCCGAGGACGACGACGCCGACGCGTGAGCAACGTCCCTGAAGACCGCATCACCCTGAACCGGGTGGTCGGGCATGACCGTGTGATCGACACCCTCCGCCAGGCCCACGCTGGCGACACGGTTCACCACGCCATGCTCTTCGCGGGCCCAGCCGGAGTCGGCAAGTTCACCATCGCCCGGGCGTTCGCGGCCATGATGAACTGCACCGATCGAGCGCCGGGTGGAGATGCGTGCGGTGTGTGCAAGAGCTGCCGACGGATCCTCGGCAATGAGCAGGACCGCGGTGGCGGCCACCCCGACGTGTTCGAGGTGCGGCCCGACGGGCGCCAGATCAAGATCGCTCAGATCCGCGACCTGATTCGGGTCGTGGCGTTCCCGCCCATCGAGGCGAACGTCCGGGTGGTCATCATCGAGCCCGCCGATGCGCTGGGTGAAGAAGCGGCCAACGCCCTGCTCAAGACGCTGGAGGAGCCCAGCTCGCACACGCGCTTCATCCTCGTATCCAGCTCGCCCGACGCGCTGCTCATCACCATCCGCTCGCGCTGTCAGCGGGTTCTCTTTGGACGGATCCCCGATGACGCCCTGGCGGGACTGCTGGAGGCGCGCTTCAAGGTGACCCCGGAGCAGGCCAGAGACTCGGCGAGCGTCGCCGACGGCAGCCTTGGGGAGGCGTTGGCCTTGCTGGAAGACCCGGTCATGAGCCAGCGCAACGAGCTCCTCGCAAGGCTGCTGGCCATCCCGCCTGGGGATGCTCTAGCGTGCTTTGCGTTGGCGGCGGACCTCTACGACCTGCGCTCACGCATTCGAACGGTGTTGGACGTACTGGCTCGGCTCTACCGCGACGTACTGCTGGTGCGGGTCGGAGCGCTCGCGCTGGAGGACGTTGCCCACCCGGCACTCAAGCCACAGATCGAGGCGGCGGTGAGTCGCTATGGCGTTCGAGCCTTGATGGCGCGGGTCGACCTCATTGAGGACACCCGCCACGGCATCGTCGAGCGCAACCTCAACCCGCGTCTGTCGCTCGAGCGGATGGTCCTGGCGCTGACCGCCGAGCCGGGCCGAGAGGGGGTCACATTCTCGGCCCAGGCCTTGACCGACGCGGGTCGGTGAGAAGTTCTCCGGCATGATTGATAGCCACTGCCACGTAAACACCGACCGCTTCGCCGAGGACCGCGAGGCCGTCCTGGACCGGGCCCGCGCCGCCGGGGTCGACGGGATGATCATCATCGGCGCCGCAGGGAGCCTGGACCTCTGCCGCTCGGCGATCGCCATGGCCGAGCAGGACGAGGGCATCTGGGCGACCGTCGGTGTGCACCCCCACGACGCCAAGGTGTGCACCCCGGACATCTACGCCGAAGTGGAGCAGATGGCAGCTCACGAGCAGGTCGTCGCCGTTGGCGAGACCGGGCTGGACTACTACTACGACACGAGCACCCCCGAGCAGCAGCAGGTGGCCTACCGCGAGTTCGTCCGAATGGCCCGCAGGTGCGGCAAACCCCTGGTGTTTCATGTCCGCGACGCCCACGCCGACGCCATCGCCATCGCCAAAGAAGAGCGCGCGGCGGACTGCGGCGGGGTGGTGCACTGCTTCACCGGCACCTACGACGAGGCCCAGGCGTGGCTCGACCTGGGTTTCCACCTGGGGATCACCGGCATCGTGACGTTTCGTAACGCTGGGGACCTTCCGCGCGTCGTGGCTGATGCGCCCATGGAGCGGCTGCTCATCGAGACCGACAGCCCCTATCTGTCGCCCGTGCCCCATCGAGGCAAGCGCAACGAGCCTGCGTTCGTGCGACACGTCGCCGAGAAGGTGGCCGACCTCAAGGGCCTTACCGTTGACCAGGTGGACCGGGCGACCGACGGCAATACGCGGCGGCTATTCCGTCTCTGAACTCATGAACAGGGAGTGCGACGAGCGGACCGAGCACTCCCCACGCGCACCGCCTGATGTCACGCCAAGCCCGCTGCGCTTGAACGTGGACAGGTCCCCGTCGCAATCGAGGTCGCCGTTGGCCTGGGCCGAGAACGTCGCCGCGTCGTTGATACCCTGGGAGGCGAACGAATAGACGTAGTAGTGGTGGTCCGTCATCTGGAAGCTCAGCGCCTGCCAGGCATCGGCGGCCCAGACCGATTCCGCTGCCGCATCGCACCGTCCGTCCGCGTCGGAATCCACACCACCTTCGCAACACGAGTCCGCGGGCGTTGGCGGCGCGTCGTCGGGGAACATGCAGTCGGCGACGGTCCCGTCCGGGTTGGTCCGCGGTGACGAGAAGTACGTCACCGAGCCCCGGAAGATGTGCTCGAGCATCTGAATCGCCTCGGTGGTCTTGGCGCGCCGCATGTACTTCACGAAGGAAGGCACCGCGACGACCGCCAGGATGGCCAGAATGGCCACGACGATCATCAGCTCGATGAGCGTGAATCCCCCTCTTCTACGCATCCGCTTCAAGGCTGGCCTCGATGTGTCGGTATGGTTGCCACCTGTGCAAATCCGGGGCCAGCCCTCACTGGCCCCGTCATTGGCGGCTCAACCGGAGTCCGCCACGGGCGTACTGACGCTCAGCGTCACCCAACCCGCGGGAATTGTCACATTTTTCGCCAGCGCCTTGGCGAAGCCGTCCTGGTGCCTAAGGCGCCAGGACGGAGCAGGCGTCTCCGATGATGAGGTCGTCGATCATCACACCCAGGGTCTCGTTTCCGATGTCGTCGATGGTGTCGAACTGGAACACAATCTGGACGCTCTGGCCTTCGAAGGCGGCCAGGTCGACGGCCACGAAGATCCACTCGAAGGTGACGATGTCCGGGGGCTTGCTCCAGACCAATGTCTGCACCCCACCGACCTCCGCAAAGACGGTCAGCATGTCGTAGAAGTCGCTCCCCTCAGTGTCCATCCGGAGCCAGAAGCCGAGAAGACCACCCGCGGGGACGGTCACGCCCTCGGTCTTGGCGGTGCCGCTGTTGGTACCCCCACAGGCGAAGGTGCCCACGCCGGGGTCGCCGTAGTAGAGCACCGAATCGCCGGACTGGGACAGGCCCACGTCCGCCTGCTGCCAGCCACAGGTGCCGGCGCTGTTGGTGAAGGCCAGGCCACCGACAGGCGTCTCGAAGTCGTAATCCATGACGTTGGGCACCCCGGAGGCCGGCACAGGTTCGGTCTGGCAGATGCCGCCGCCGCTGGTCGAGCAGCTGTCGATGGTGCAGATGTTGTTGTCGTTGCACTGGGTGTCTTCGGTGCAGCAGTTGGAGCCCTGCTGGACGTACACGCACAAACCGAACGAGCAGTTGTCGAAGGTGCACCCGTCGCCGTCGTCACAGTCCGCGTCGTTGGTGCACGCCGTGCCCTGGCAGCTGGGGTGGGTGGCGCACTCGGTGTCGGCGCAATCGAACTGGCCGTCCTGGTCGTTGTCCTTGCCGTCGGTGCAGTTGATGGACTCGTCGCACTGCGACTGCGTCCCACACGCCGCCGTGTCCTCGCAGTCGATCGCGCCGTTGCCATCGTTGTCCTTACCGTCGTTGCAATTGAGTGACTCGTCGCAGGCGTTGTTGCCGGTGCACGCGAAGTCGTCGCAGTCAGTAAAGCCGTTGCCGTCGTCGTCCAGGCCGTTGCTGCATTGGTTGCTGAACCCTTCGTTGCAGAAGTTGTTGCAGTCAGGGTCGTTGCAGTCGGTGCTGCCGTCCTGGTCGTTGTCCAGGCCGTCGTGACAGAACGCGTAGTTGTTGTTCTCGGTGCAGTTGCAGTCGCTGTCGAGGCAGTCGATGAGCCCGTCGGTGTCGTTGTCGACGCCGTCGAAGCAGTTCTCGACGCAGGCGAAGTTGCCGACGCACTGGCTGTCGTTGCAGTCCACCGCCCCGTCGCCGTCGTTGTCGATGTAGTCGTTGCAGTTGTCGGTCTCGAGGCAGAACGGGTCGGACGCGCAGTCGGCGTCATCGCAGTCGATCAGCGCATCGTTGTCATTGTCGAGGCCGTCGCTGCAGAAGTTGCCCTCGTCGCACTGGGTGGGATCGCAGTCGGCGTCGTCGCAATCGGTGCTGCCATCGCCGTCGTTGTCGATGTCGTCACTGCAGTTGAACTGCTCCTGGCAGTTGAACGCCGTGCCGCAGTCGCCAACGTCACCGCAGTCGGTGAACCCGTCGCCGTCGTTGTCGATGTTGTCACCGCAGTTGTTGCCTTCGAGGCAGAAGAAGTTGCAGTTGGGGTCTTCGCAGTCCGTCAGCCCATCGAGGTCGTCGTCGATCCCGTCGTCGCAGACGTTCTCGTTGCAGTTGCAGTCGCTGTCGGCGCAATCGATGTCGCCGTCGCCGTCGTCATCGAGGCCATCACCACAACGGAACTCCGGCAGGCAGGACGGATCGTTTCGGCACTCGATGTCGAGGCAGTCGGCCGCGCCGTCGCCGTCGTTGTCGGTGCCGTCCGTGCAGCTGGACTCGTCGGAGAGCTCGACGCTGAGCTCGAACGGGCCGCCGCCCCCCGGTGTCCAGTCAGCCTCGAGGCGAATGAAGTAGGTGGTCCCCGACTCCAGCGAGGCGGTGACGGTGGCGGTCCCGTTGAAGTTGCCAAAGGCCGCTGCGACGCACGTGTTCTGGCCATCCTGGCAGTCGGTCAGGATGCCGAAGTTGGGATACTGCCCGACCCCCGAGACGGTGAAGCGGTAGTTGCCGGTCGTGCTGGGCGTGAACTGGTAAACGGCCTCGGGGCCGCCTGGGTAGACACCCTGGGTCGGGCACTGGATGTAGTCGTTGTGGCTGTTGTCCTTGCCCGCCATGGTCCCGGTCACCGTCGCGGGAGCCGGGCCCAGGGTCAGTGCGGTGCCGCACGTGTCTCCAGGCTTGGCGCAGACGGAGTCACAGTCGGGGTCGTCACAGTCGGTGAGGCCGTCGCTATCGTCGTCACTGCTGTTGCCGCAGTTCTCGGGCGGCACGGACGCCGGGGCCGGGGAGACCGTCAGGTTGTCGACGTACCAGCCAGCGCCGTTGTTGCCGAACTGGTTGATGGTGTCGAACCAGAACTGCAGCTGGACGTTGGACTCACCAGCGAACTCGGAGATGTCGATGGAGGTGAGGAACCAGGTCTTCTTGTTCCCCTGGGTGTGGCCCAGCTGGTCGACCCGATAAGACGTGAAGGTCTCGAAGTTGTCGGTCGACACCCGCAGCTCGCGCTGGTCGGCGCCACCACCGTTTGGCGACGGAAGGTCCTGTGTGTCCCAATACTGATAGAGGCTGACGTACAGGCTATCTGCATCGGTGGCATCGATGACGGGGCCGGTGGCTGTGCCTGCTGAGGCCGAGAACGGCGAGAAGTAGTTGGGCAACACCTCGTAGTCGTTGTTGAAGTTGAGGCTGCAGTTGGCGCTCCAGAACCCGGGCGGGTTCAGCGTGTTGTCGACGGCCCACTCGACCGATCCCTTGAGGAGCTCAGTGACCCAATCCCCGGCGCCGCAGTCGAACTCGGTCTCGTAGAGAACGCAGTTGCTGATGAGGTTCTGCGCCTGGCAGACGCCGGTGGCGCTGCAACGGTCGGTGGTGCAGGGGTCGGCATCGGCGACGCACGCGGCCCCTTCGTCAGGCGTGTTGACGCAGGCGCCACCGCTGGTGTCGCAGTCGTCGATGGTGCACGGGTTGCCGTCGTCGCAGTTCAGCGTGGTGCCGGTGCACTCGCCGGCGGCGTTGCAGACACCGTTGACCACGCAGGGCGCGTCGCAGGCGACGCCATCGGTGATGGTGTTGATGCAGGTGCCGGTGCCCGCTTCGCAGCTG